>OGPK01000031.1_pt1 | contig 153376 bp, 141 predicted proteins | sample 1552921 | NCBI WGS metagenome assembly OGPK01 (sample SAMEA2580264, study PRJEB22360) | human gut metagenome | biome: human gut; feature: human-associated habitat; material: faeces | place: Denmark | collected 2008/2010 | reverse complement strand
CTTGCATGTGTTAGGCACGCCGCCAGCGTTCATCCTGAGCCAGGATCAAACTCTCTAAAATTTGTATCATATCCGCCGAAGCGGCTACAATCAATTTCAGAGCTTGTTCTGCTCTTATCTTACCAAGAAACTTTCGTTTCCCGGAATTACTTTGTTGCGTCTTTTCAGACGCGAATCTCAGGGTTCCTTGTTTCTTTCGTTGTTTAATTTTCAAGGTACTCGGCACTTTTCTTTCCGTCCGGCTCTCGCTTTCGTTTGACCCGTCCCTCAAGTGCTCGACTATATTACCACTCCCAGCTCCTTTTGTCAACACCTTTTTCCAACTTTTTTAACCTTTTTCTTAACTTCTTTTACACTTATCCGGGCGTTCAGTGACGTTGGGCGTTATTATATATACATTAATAGCAACTGTCTGTTCACCCGCCCTTGACAAAATACCAATATTTGATATAATTCAAATGCAAAGACTGTGAAGGAAATAAGATCTGCACCTGCGAGCCCAAGAGAGCCGCGTTTGCTGAGAGCGGTGCCGCGATGCAGATGTATAGCTCATTCCGGAGTCGACCGCCTCAAAGTCCGCGGATGTATAGGGCGATACGTCTGGCAGCGTTATATGCCGGGTCTTATCAGAGACCTCTGAGGGCGTTTTCGCCGAATTAGGGTGGTACCGTGTGAAGCTTCACACCCCTATGCTTTTGCGTAGGGGTGTTTTATTTTTGGAGGTTTTCAAAATGAAAGAGGGCTGCAAAAAATACATACCGTTCAAGCCCGTCGAGCTTGAATCGCGCACATGGCCGTGCAATAAAATCGAGCGCGCGCCGACATGGTGCAGTGTCGATCTCAGAGACGGCAATCAGGCGCTCATCGATCCGATGAACCTGCCGGAGAAGCTTGAGATGTTCAAGACGCTCTGCGCCATTGGTATAAAGGAGATCGAAGTCGGGTTCCCATCGGCGAGCGAGACGGAATACGAGATACTCCGCGCGCTGATAGACGGCGGATATATCCCGGACGACGTGAAGATACAGGTGCTTGTACAGTCGCGCGAGCATCTTATAATAAAGACTTTTGAGGCGATAAAGGGCGCCAAAAATGTCATCTTCCATTTCTATAACTCCACCTCCGCTTTGCAGAGAAAAGTCGTGTTTCACACAGACAAGCGGGGCGTTACTGATATTGCCGTCAACGCTGCAAAGCTCATAAAGCAGCTCGGCGACGAGGCAAAAGCCGACGGCACAAACATTATATATGAATATTCGCCCGAAAGCTTCATGGGCACGGAGACAGACTTTGCCGCAGACATCTGCGCAGAGGTCATGGACGCGCTCGGCGCAGATGAGAACAACAAAGTGATACTGAATCTGCCCTCGACAGTCGAGAGCAGCACGCCGAATCTTTTCGCGGATCAGATAGAATATTTCTGCCGCTGTCTCCCCCACCGCGAAAATGCAATAATCAGCCTGCACCCGCACAACGACCGCGGAACGGCAGTCGCCGCGGCGGAGCTTGGTATGCTCGCGGGAGCCGAAAGGATCGAGGGTACGCTCTTCGGAAACGGCGAGCGGACGGGAAACGTTGATCTTATAACCCTCGCGCTCAATCTTTATACTCAAGGCATCGACCCGGAGCTTGACCTGCACGACATAAACGCGATAAAAGACATATACGAACGCACGACACATATGCACGTTGAGCCGCGGCATCCTTACTCCGGCGAGCTTGTTTTCACTGCGTTCTCGGGTTCGCATCAGGACGCAATAAACAAGGGCGAGCAGTATATGAAAGACCACGGCGGCGACTACTGGGAAGTGCCGTATCTTCCGATAGACCCGTCCGATCTCGGTCGCGAATACGAGCCGATAATCCGCATCAACAGCCAGTCCGGCAAGGGCGGCGCGGCATTTGTTATGGCGAATAACTTCGGCTACAATCTGCCAAAGGCGATGCATCCCGAATTCGGGCGTGCGGTCAAGCACTACTGCGACGAGGTCGGCAGAGAGATAAGCGCGGACGAGGTCATGGAGCTGTTCAGGCGCGAATATATCGACATTCACGGCCCATATTCACTCATCAGCCACAAATTCTACGAAGAGAACGAGGTTAACGACACCTCGCCGAAGGTCAGGTTTGAGGGCATGCTCCGCCACGACGGCGACGGAGACAGAAAAATCGTCGGCAAAGGTAACGGTCCTATCGACGCATTCTTCAATGCGCTCGCGACAGTCGGCGTGACAGGATACAGCTTCGTTGACTACTCCGAGCACGCCATATCGATAGGCTCGGACGCAAAGGCAGTCTCCTACATTCACCTCACCTCGCCTGCCGGCAAACAGCTGTTCGGCGTCGGCATCTCGCACAACATCAACTACGCTTCGATACGCGGCATACTCTGCGCAATAAACAGATCACTCAGAAAGTAAGGGCAAAGACATGGAACTGAAAAATTTTCACACTCACACAACATACTGCGACGGAAAGAACACCGCAGAAGAAATGATTCTCGCCGCAATAAATCAGGGCTTCACGGCGCTCGGATTTTCCGGCCATTCGCACACATCGATTGACCCGTCATACTGCATGACGACGGACGAGACGCGCAGATATATAAACGAGCTCAAAGCCCTGCGTGAAAAATACGCGGACAAGATCAGGATATACATCGGTCTTGAGGCAGATCTTTACACAGATGAAACTGATCTGTCGGAGTTTGACTATACGATCGGTTCGGTTCACTATGTGAAGGCGGGAGATGTTTATGTTCCCGTTGACGAGTCGCCGGCGCAGCACCAGATCGACTATGTCAACAAATATTTCGGCGGCTCGTTTATAAGCTTTTCGCAGGCATATTATGAAAATGTCGCGAAGCTCGGAGAAAAAATAAACCCGTCGTTCATCGGGCATTTTGATCTTGTGACCAAGTTCAACGAGAATGACTGCCTGTTTTCGACGAAAGACCCGCGATATATTGAGGCATGGCAGGCTGCAGCAGACGAGCTGCTGAAGCTCAAGGTGCCGTTCGAGATAAACACCGGAGCTATCGCAAGAAACTGCCGCGTGACTCCCTACCCCGCTTTGGACATTGCCGAGTACATCACCGAGCGCGGCGGCGAGTTCATTCTCTCCTCCGACTGCCACGATTCGGATTTTCTCAGCTGCGGATTCGACGAATGTCTCAAAAGATATTCAAACTGCCGCATAGTTGATTTTGAAGAAAGACTGAAATAAAACGGTATAAATAAAACGCAAAAGCGGAGCAGGACGGTATAAACCGCCCTGCTCCGTTTGCATAGAACTATATTAAAATATCCTTATGCGTTGTTCTTTCTCTTCTCAAAGCAAGCGCTGCAATAAACAGGCTTGTCCTCGCTGGGCTTGAAAGGAACTCTTGCGACTCCGCCGCAATCATCGCAAACTGCCTCGTACATCGTGCTTGCCTTCTTCGCCTGGCGGCAAGCCTTGCAGCGCTGCGGCTCGTTTACAAAGCCTTTCTCAGCATAGAACTCCTGCTCGCCGGCCGTGAAAACGAATTCCTTATGGCAGTCTTTGCAGATGAGAGTCTTGTCTTCGTACATTTGTCTAACCTCACTTGATAGTATAGTCGCCCTTGGACGGAATCGCACCGCCGCCTTTGAACTTCAACGCTCTGCTTTTAAGCTACGCGGGCATTTATCTGAACAACGCCGGTCGGAAGTATTTGCGATTACCGACGGCTGTCGGAAGCGAGTTTGCGCCTTATACGCTGAAGAGCATTGTCAACAGCTTTTGAGTTGGTGCCGAGGCGCTCGGCTATTTCTTCATAGCTCAGCTTTTCCGCTCTGAGAGTAAGAACGCGGCGTTCGAAATCGGTCAGCTTTTCGCTGAGCAGATCTTCAAACCTTGCGTCGTCCTCCTGCGCGGAATATATATTCTGCGGATCGGCGGAGAAATCCTGAACCTCTTCCCCGTCGTCGATGTTCTGCATCATATCCTGCGGGATATTTTTCTGTGCATTTCTGCTTCTGAGCACGGAGATAATGCGGTTATTGATGCACGCGGCGGCATATGTTCTGAACGACGCGTTTTTATTCGGGTCATAGGTGTTGACCGCCGTTATGAAGGCTATCATGCCTTCCTGAAAAAGATCGTCCCTGTGGATATCGCCGTTGTTGTACATTGCGGCCTTTGCGCCGGCGAGCGGCGTTATACGGCTGATGAGCTCCGCCATTGCGGAATCATCGCCGGAGGCAGCCATAGAGCAGAGCTGTTCATCGCTGAATTTGCCGAGATCGCGATCCATATTCCACTCCTTTGATAAGCATCATTAGGTTTATAATAACAAATTTAAAAATTTTGTCAACATTTTTTCGTGCAATTTCATCATTTTTTGGCGTGGATTTTATGAAAATATAACTATTTTTCATCTTTCAGTTCTTTTTGCTCACTATTGAGCTGGGACGCGCGCCTGATTATCTGTTTACCGTACTTGTCCCTCAGACCGTCGACGCGGCTGCCGAGCTGTTCCATGTTGTCGGCATGAGTCTGATCGAAGTCAAAAGAGAGCTGAAATCCCTCGTCCTCGCCGGTAAGGTCGCAGGCGGTCATGCCGACAAGGCGCGCGGGCACGCGCAGAGCGTTATTCGAGCGGACAAGCCCTATCGCCGCCGCAAGAAGCTCATCGGCGATGCGGGTCGGGTTTGAAAGCTTTTTCTGATACTGCGAAGTTTTGAAAGTATTGTCCTTTATCTGCACCTGAACCGCACCGGCGAGCATCCCCTCGCGGCGCAGCTTCGAGGATATATCATCGGCAAGCTCGGCAAAAATTCCGCGCACGCGCAGGGCGTCGGTAACATCCTCGGGCAGAGTCACACTGCGCCCGATACTTTTGGGCGCGGGCTTGTCGCCGTAACGGCGGACAGGATCGCAGTCAAGCCCCCGGACAGCCTTCAAGAGATAATCTCCGGGCTTGCCGAGCAGTTGCTTGACAAGCTCATTTGATGCGGCGGCGAGATCGCCGATAGTGAATATGCCGACTGAAAAGAGCTTATCGCGCGTTGAGCCGCCGACGCCCATGAGTTCCGTCACCGGGCGCGGATAGAGCTTTTCTTTATAGTCGCCGCGGTTCGCCGAGAATATGCCGTTCGGCTTATTGATATCGCTTGAAAGTTTTGAAAAAAATTTGCAGAAGCTGACACCGATGGAGACGGTTATCCCGAGTTCGTTTTGCATATCGGCGGAGATTCTTTGCGCTATCTCCTCTCCCGAGCCGAAGAGCAGAGCGCTGCCGGTCACATCGAGCCAGCACTCGTCGATGCTGAACGGCTCGACGAGGTCGGTATATCTTAGATATATCTGTCTTGCGAGGGCAGAGAACTCGCGGTATTTATCCATATGAGGCGGCACACATACGAGCTGCGGACAGAGCGAGCGCGCCTGCCAGACGGTCTGCGCGGTTTTCACTCCTGTCTTTTTGGCGAGTTGATTTTTCGCGAGCACTATTCCGTGCCTGTCGCTCTCGCTGCCGCAGACTGCCATCGGCACATCTCGAAGCTCCGGTCTGAAGGTACACTCCACCGAGGCAAAAAAGTTATCGAGATCGCAGTGCAGAATAACCCTTTCGCCCATCGATGTTTCCTCCTTCTCGAACATTTGTTCAAAGATATTATATCCCTTTTTTTCGCTTTCGTCAAGAGTAATATTTTACATTGAATTTTGCCGGATAACATGCAGAAAATAGCATAAGAGAGAGGGTGGGAAAACTATGCGGCAAAATCCGAACGAAAAAATAATCAGAATGTGGTCTGCCGCAGCCGTGCTGACGATGGCGCTTATTTTTCTTTTTATCGCTTCGCGGCGCATGAACAGTCTCTCGAGAATATTCTTTTATCAAACAGGAATGGGCGGAATAAATGAATATTGCGGATATTATTCAGTCCCGATGAATATAACAAAATTGTAAAGCAAATCACTTGACAATGTGGATAACTGTGTGGAAACTGTTGAAAACTCGTCGATTTAATTCTGATATAAATATATTTTTGTAACTCACAGCGCTATTTATTAATTATTTATTCATAATTATAATATACCATTCAGTGAATATTCACTCTTATTAAAGTCAATCTAACATAACCGCGGGAATTTCATCATATAATTTTCACAGCATGATGAAAGGCGCGATAATCAAAATGAAAAAAGGAAGAAAGACAAAAATATACCGCACATTCCGTCTGCCGTCGTTTGCCGGCGGGCTGCCCGCTCTCGCAATAACGGTCATTCTCACGGCATCGCTGCTGCTGTTCGGCGTCGGCGGAACGAAGCTTGCGCTGATAAGCGCGGGACTTGCCATGCCCGAAGGCGGGATAGAATACATAAAAACTAACTCCCCTTCCGTCAAGGACAAAACAGAGACCACAGAGAATGAAGCTCAGGCGAGCGCCACAGTGCAGAGCAGAAACGCGCCGGAATCGGAAGAGAAAGCGAGCGAAACGGAAAAGAGCTTTGACATCACGGCGACACCCTCGGATATTTTAGCGGCGATGGCGGAATTTGAATCGAAACACAATTCCGAAAAAGGCGACGGCAAGATAGTCGAGACAAAATACGGAAAAGCCAACGCGACCAACACATATAAAAATATCTGCGTCAAGAACACTACGCAGACAAAATCAATAAACATAGAAAAAGTTCTGAACGAGCCAATCGACTTGAAAGCCGTTGACAAATCTCAGCCTGCCGTACTCATTTTTCACACACACACTACCGAGGGCTATGAGATGCTCGACCGCGGATTCTACTCGAACAGCTACACAGGGCGCGGAGAGGATAAAAGCCGAAACATGGTGCGCGTCGGCGATGAAATTACAAAAATGCTCGAAAAATCCGGCTACAAAGTAATTCACGACACGGAGATACACGACAGAAAATACACCGGCGCATATGACCACTCGAAAGTCAATGTCGAGGCGTATCTCAAGAAATACCCGTCGATTCAAGTCGTACTTGATATCCACCGCGACGCTATACACCTAAGCAATGGCAACAAGATAAAACCGACCGCGGAGATAAACGGCAAAAAAGCAGCGCAAATTATGATAATCACCGGAGCGCAGGAGGGCAAGGTCAAAGACTTCCCCGACTGGGAACAGAATCTGCGCTTTGCGGTCAAGTTGCAGCAGACCTGCGAAACGATGTATCCGGGACTGATGCGTCCCATCCTGTTCTCGCAGCGCAAATACAACATGAATCTGTCGCACTGCAATCTTCTGCTCGAGATGGGCAGCGACGCAAACACGCTTGAGGAGGCCGCATATTCGGGCAGGCTGGTCGGCACAGCCATTGCAAAGCTGCTTGACGAATATTCCGCATAAAAAAGGGAATACTTCCCGCAGAACGGAGGTATTCCATGAAAAGGCACAAAAACAAAAAGACAGAAACGTTCACAGTCACCGCGAAGCGATTTATGATAAGCTGCATACTCATTCTGAGCATGACCGGGCTCGCGGCGGGGATATCATATGCGGGCGGCAACTCGCGGCACATGGCCATGGGAGAGAGCGGCAGCACAGTGGCACTCTCCCACAGCGAAAAGAAGCTCGAGCTCAATATAAACGAAAAGACGGCAGTGACATTCAATCTGTCACTGCCGGAAAAGTACAGGGATTATTTATATTTTCTGCCCGCTCCGCTGAGCGGAATTTTTTGGCTTATCGGGCTCATACCTTGATGGCAAGCTTCTCCGCCTCGGCGCTGTCGGGAGTCACGAAAGCGGTGTTATACACATGATAGATAACCTTGCCGGGCTTCGCGCCGACGGGCTTTTTGAGGTTCTTCACTCGCGTATAATCAACCGGCACGTTTGACGATTCTCTCGCTCGGCTGTGATAAGCCGCGAGGCGCGCCGCCTCTTCGAGCGTCGAGTCGGGTATCTCCATACCCTCGGTGCAGATTATGACATGTGAGCCGGGTATCTTCTGCGTATGGAGCCACATATCGCCCTTTGCTGCGGTTTTCAGCGAGAGCTTATCGTTCTGCACATTGTTTCTGCCGACCAAAATTTTGAATCCGTCTGTAGACCGGTACTCCATCGGAGCGCTCGGCTTCTGCAGACCTTTTTTATTCTGGACGCTCTTTCTCTTTATATATCCGGACGCCGCAAGCTCAGCGCGGATCTCGTTTATCTCGCCAAATCCCGAAGCGCGGCTGAGTGCATCGGAGACGGTATCGATATACTGAAGCTCCGCATCGCCCTGTTCAATGAGCGTTGCGAGCATCTGCTCCGCCGTCTTTGCTTTGCGGTATTCTTTGTAATACTTCTGCGCGTTTGCGCTCGGAGAGAGTGCCGGATCGGCATTTATGCGGCGGGGCTTGTTTTCGTTATAATAGTCCGCCACTTCGTAGAACGGCACGCCCTTGCCGAGCGTGTGCTGATACGCAGTTATCAGTTCGGCATTTATCCTCAGTTCATCTTTATCGGCACAGGCGGCAAGCTCGGCGCGCTGATTGTTGAGTCTGCGGCTTATTCGCGAAGTTGCGTTGCTCAGAAGCTTCTGAAGATCGGACGAGCGTTGGCGCGTGCGGTCTATTCTGTCGCGCTCGCTGTAGAATTCATCGAGAAGCTGAGAAAAGCTGTCATAGCTCTCGGGGGTATACGCCGTACCGTACTGGTGTATCTCTTCAAAAGAGAAATCGAACGGCTTGCCGGATTCGTCCTTGAGCATAGTCGGTTCGCCGGAATTTGAATCGAGCCTGTTTTTTATGCTCTCAAGTGCGGCGCATACACGCTCGCGCTGCGCTTCGTCGGCGCAGCCTGTTTGGATATCTCCCCCGCTCATCTCCGCTATCTCGCGGCATATGAGCGGCGACGCACCCTCGACGCAGCCGAGCAGCGAGGATGAGAGCATCTTTGAAGAGAAAGAGAACACGGTTTCGGTGGTCATTTCGGCAGTCTCTTCGAGCAGGCTCAGTTTATTCTGCGCGGGCGGGTCATGGTATTCGCCGCCTGGCAGTATCTGCCTTACAGAGGACTGGGTGCAGTCGATACGCTTGACGGCATCAACTATCCGCCCCGACTCCGAGACGAGAATCAGGTTGCTGTGTTTCGCCATAATTTCGGCGTAGAGCGTGAGTGCAACTTTATCGCCGAGCTCGTTTGTGGCAGAGAAATCTATCGCGAGCACGCGGTCAAGCCCGTTTTGGCGCACATCGGTTATCTGTGCGCTCGTCAGATGCTTTCGCATGAGCATGCAAAACATCGGCGGCACTGCCGGATTCTCCGGCGCGCGTGAAGTCAGATGGACGCGCGGGCTGTTTGCGGACGCGGAGAGAAAGAGCTTCTTTGCGCCGTTTCTGTCGCGCAGATGCATGACAAGCTCATCTTTTGAGGGCTGATGCACCTTTTCGACACGGCATCCGACAATATCGCGGCGAAGCTCTTCTGTTAAGAAATGCAATGTAAATCCGTCAAGCGGCATAAGTAAAACTCCAGACTAATATATCAGATAAAATGGGTCGGAGACTGCTGGGGAATAATAAAGAAGTCGACTCCCGCGACAGTCTTTTCAAGATAATCAAAAATTGTTTTGACTACCGGATTTTCGGTCTCGAAATGCCCGACGGCAACAAGAGTGACTCCGCAGGCGGCCGCACCCAAGAATTCATGGTGGGCAACGTCGCCGGAGACAAGCGCTTCACAGCCGAACGCGAGCGCATTGGAGAAGAATTCGCCGCCAGCGCCGCCGCACAGAGCGACTCGCTTTATGCTTCTGCCGCCGTCGCAATAGCGAACATGGCAGCAGAGTCTTTGCGAGACAAGCTCCGCAAAGCGTTTGGGCGAAAGCTCTTCTTTGAGCTCACCCGCTCTGAGAAGCATCGTTCCGGCATTCGGGGACGGAATTTTGCGAACATTCTCAAGCCCCAAGCACTGCGCCAGAACATCGTTGACGCCGCCGTCCGCACAGTCGAGATTTGTATGGGCGCAGATGGCGTTCATGCCGTATTTTGCTAATAAATAGACAGGATCGTGCGCCCCGAGATTTTTTATCGGATGAAAAATGACCGGGTGGTGGCTTATTATAAGCTGCGCCCCGGCTTCGTGCGCTCTTTCAACGGCATCTGGCGTTATATCGAGCACAACGGCAGCCCTTGTGACCTGCGCCGAACTTTCGCCGACGAGCAGACCGACATTGTCCCACTGCTCATGGACATCAAACGGGCAGAACGCATCAAGAGCGTTATAAATATCACCGACAACAGCCATCACTTTTCTCCTCCGTTCAAAAAGCTTTCCATACCGAGGCAAGCTTTTTCGCAGTATTCCGCCTCGTCGAGTTTGAAGTTCGCTTCGCGCAGAGACGACGCGCGTATTTTAAGCCGCTTATGCTGTCTCTCAACGAGTTTTCGCGCGATATCATCGTTTGGATCGAGCTTTCCGTAGAACTCATAACCCTGAGGGAAAGCTTCTATTTTCCCCGAATATTCGGCACATATGACTGAATATATGCGCCCGTCATCGCGGCAGGTGCGCTCTTCGATTATATCAAAGCCGTTATTGCAAAGAAACGATCTTACTTCTTCGGCATGGGACATCGGCTGAAGTATCAGCCTTATGTTTTTGTTTTTTACCCACTCGGTACGCTCGAGCAATTTGGCGATAAGTATTCCGCCCATTCCTGCCATTATTATATCGTCCGCCTCGCCAGCCGAAAGCTCATCGAGACCGTCGGAGAGACGCAGGGTTATTTTATCCGAAATGTTCCAGCGTTCGAGCGTCTCCGCAGCGTTTTCAAGCGGGCCTTTTCGCAGATCGCAGGCGAGCGCACGCGGACAGATACCGTTCAAAACAAGGTATGACGGAAGATAGGCGTGGTCGGTACCGATATCGGCAACGACCACGCCTTTGCGAACCATATCAGACGCCGTTTTCAGGCGGGGTGAAAGCACGATCATTTACTTGGAAGCGAGATACTCATTGATCTCGGCAACAAGTGAATCGACATCAACGCCGTGAACCATGCACGCCTGCTCAACGCTCTCGCCTCTGGAAGCGGGGCAACCAAGGCAGTGCATACCCATCTCAAGGAAGTACTTTGCGGTACCTCTGTCGGCGTCAAGTATATCTCCGATAAGCATATCTTTTGTAATTTCGGTCATAATACAACTTCCTTTCCTGTTTATACTTTCATTTTACCACAGTTTTGGCGGCATATCAATTATTTTCAAGCTTTTCGCGGTCGATGATAACGGATTCTATTATATACCTCGGGCGACGTTTGGTCTCGGTGTATATCTTGCCGATATACTCGCCGATAATACCGAGCATAAACAGCTGAAGTCCGCCGAGCGCCCACACAGAAGCTCCGATACTCGCCCAGCCTGCAACAGCGCGGCCTGTTGCCTTGCTGACGATGCAGTAGATAAGCATCGCAAGACATATAAGCAGAGAGAATATGCCGAGAGTTGTTGCTATCTTGAGCGGTCTGACGCTGAACGAAGTTATTCCCTCAAAGGCGAACGAAAGCATCTTTTTCAGCGGATATTTTGACTCGCCCGCAAGGCGCTCTTTACGCTCATACTCAACCGTAGAAGTCTTGAAGCCTATCTGCGGCACTATTCCGCGCAGGAACAAATTCACTTCGTCAAACTCGCTCAGCGCGTCGAGAGCGCGGCGGCTCATGAGTCTGTAATCGGCGTGATTGAAAACTATCTCAACGCCCATTGCCGCCATAAATTTATAAAATCCCTCTGCGGTGAAACGCTTAAAGAATGTATCGGTTTTGCGCGAAGAACGCACGCCGTAAACTATGTCGTCACCGGCGATAAAATTGTCCACCATTTTTTCAATGGCGTTGACATCATCCTGAAGGTCGGCATCGAGACTTATCACGGCATCGGCGTATTTTTTTGCAGTCATAAGACCCGCAAGAAGAGCGTTCTGATGTCCCTTGTTGCGCGAAAGGTTTATGCCGGCAAAAATGCCGTCACCGGTGCAAAGGGTACTTATTATATTCCATGTGTTATCCTTCGATCCGTCGTTGACAAAAGCTATTTTGCTTTCCGGCGATATTTTACCGTTTTCGATCATTGAGCTCATGACATTCTTCAGCTGTTTTGATGTCTCCGGTAAAACTTCTTCTTCGTTATAGCACGGTACAACAAGCCATATTGTTTTCATTTTATCTAATCTCCGTATTTTTATTTGACTGTGCATCAATATTACATCGTTAATATACCATTTCCGTTCTCTTTTGTCAATAAAGCTCGACATTTATTCACAAAGATAAAAAGACTGTTGCAATACCGGCGATTTTGTGCTTTAATATACTGGTGCAACTTTTTTACAAAAAATTTTATCAGAATGAGGGATCTTTAATGGAGAAAAAACGAAGCAGCTTTACAGGGCGCGTCGGTTTCGTTCTGGCGGCGGCAGGTTCTGCAGTCGGACTCGGAAACCTTTGGCGTTTCCCCTATCTTGCGGCAAAATACGGCGGCGGTATCTTCCTGCTCGTCTACATTATTCTCGCGATAACATTCGGCTTTGCGCTGATGGTGACTGAAATTGCCATCGGCAGAAAGACCGGGCTTTCCTGCATCAGCGCATATAAGAAGCTTGACAAGCGTTTCGGCTTCATGGGCTGGCTGTCCGCACTCGTGCCTGTTATTATAACCCCCTACTACTGCGTTATCGGCGGCTGGGTCATCAGATATTTCGCCGAGTTCGTTTCGGGTCACGGCAAGGATCTTGCTACAAGCTCCGCCGATTTCTTTTCGAACTTCATCGGAATGAAGGGCGGCATAGTTGACAACCCAATGCTCTGGTTCATCATTTTCGTCGCGCTCACCTCTGCCGTCGTTATATTCGGCGTTGAGAAGGGCATCGAAAAGGTCAGCAAAGTAATGATGCCGATACTCGTTATACTCTGCGTGGTTATCGCAGTTTTCGCGCTAACAATTGACGGCGCGCTCGCGGGTCTCAAATATTACCTGCTGCCCGATTTCTCAAAGTTCTCCTCCGCAACCGTTCTCGGTGCGCTCGGTCAGCTGTTCTATTCGATGTCACTGGCAATGGGTATCATGATAACCTACGGCTCATATATGAAGAAAGAGGACAACATCGAAAAGAGCGTGCGCCAGATCGAGATATTCGACACCGGCATAGCTCTTCTCGCGGGTCTTATCATCATTCCCTCGGTCGTCGCATTCAACGGCGGTTCGGCTGACGGAATCAACGCGGGCCCCGGTCTTATGTTCATCACCCTGCCCCAGGTCTTCAACGCCATGGGATCAATAGGCGGTGTGGTCGGCACGCTGTTCTTCCTGCTCGTTTTCTTCGCAGCAATCACTTCTTCCATCTCCCTTATGGAGACGGTCGTTTCGATGGTCAGAGACAAGTTCCACTGGAACCGCGTAGTCACGACTGTCGTTGTTACATTGGGTACTGTAGCCATCGGCTCGCTCTCCGTCCTCGGCTACGGCCCGCTTGCAAACTTCAAGATTTTCGGCATGCAGATGCTCGACTTCTTTGACTTCATCTCGAACTCCGTGCTCATGCCAATCGTCGCTTTCCTGACCTGTATTCTTATCGGTCATGTTGTCGGCACAAAGGTCATCGCGGACGAGGTCGGACTTTCCGCCAAATTTACTGGCGAGAAGCTGCACCGCGTGATGATAAAGTGGGTAGCCCCGATTCTTCTCGTTGTTATCCTCGTTGCTCAGGTTCTTTCCGCCTTCGGCATCATCACAATCTGACAGATAAAACTAACGGCGCACCGTCTGAAAAAATCAGGCGGTGCGCTTTTTTGCTATAAGATAGACAGAGATATAAATACACACGCAGAGCAGAGTGAAGTTGTTCCCGGTTTTTACGAGCAAAACTATTCCGCAAACAGTCAAAGGAATCAGCAAAACGGCGGCAAAGACATCAACTACCCTTTCAGCCGTGTGCTCCTCATGTTTGAGCAATAACAAACTTTTGAGTGCCGCCGCGCCATCCATCGGCTCAACAGGCAGGAGATTGAAAACACCTATCCCGGCACTCAGAGCCGCAAACTTCAAGGCATTGGGATACACTCGCGCAAACGGCAAAACGGCAAGCGAAACGATAAAATTCGCCGCAGGTCCCGCAAGGGTGCAGACCGCCTCACGGCGGTAATCGAGGCACACTTCTCCCCTCTCTATTCTCATGCCGAACACGCCGAGAATTATCGCATCGGGCGGCGCGGAGCAGAGGGTCAAGAGCAAAATATGCCCCGCTTCATGCAGAGCACAGCAAAGAAAAATAAGCAGCGCCGTTTCGCTTTTGTCGAGCATAAGAATAACGGCGGCGGACGCGGCGAACGGAAAGCCTAAATCAATGCGGGTCGTTTTTATATAAAAATGCATCAGATATTTCCACTGAAAAGCAGACGCGCGGGATCGTATTTGAGCCCATTTATCCGCACTTCAAAATGAAGATGCGGTCCGGTTGCCATGCCCGTTGAGCCGACGAGAGCTATCGTCTCGCCCTGGCGAATAACCGCATTCATGGGCGCCAATATCTCGGAACAGTGGCAATAAAATGTTTCAAGCCCGTCCGCATGGGTCAGGCGAATATACTTGCCGGCTATCTCATCCTCGCCGACCTTGGTGACAGTGCCGTAAAATGCGGCGGAAATCGGGCTCCCCTGCGCCGCCGCGATATCGAGTCCCGAATGTAGCGACGCTTCGCCTGTAAACGGATCTTCACGCCTGCCGAACGGCGAACTGACCCTGCCGCTGACGGGCATATGCGCGCTCATCGTTGTGTAATAAGGCGAGAAGCTCATTCTATACGCCTTTACATTGAGCTCCGACGAGCCTTTACCGAGACTTTCAGTGCTCGTTTCTGAATCTTCATCACTGTCGGCGAGCGCGCCCGCGGGTTCAAATACAAAGCCCGCGGCGCTCTTTATTTTTCCCCATGCTTCGCGCGCGTTTATGCTGTACTGCATGGCGGATTTATATGTATTTCTAATCGTCTCAAAGCTCGTTGGAGACAGCTTGCGTATGCCGAAAATCAGACCGACGGCGGCAGCGCAGATAATGAGCTGGAGCAATATAAGACGTGCCCCGGCGTCGCCGCTCTTTTCGCGTTTTGTATTCGGCTCAGCATCGAGCCCCATCTGCGCGCGATATTCTTCGCGCGTCATGCGTCCGTTTTCCGAGTCCATACATCCGCCTCCAAAATAGATATCATTTAAATCTATGCGGACAGGTCGGATAATATGAAAAGAGGCCGCCGCATTCAAATGCAGCAGCCCGAAATATCAAATTTTCTCAGCCCTTGAGACCGCGTTCCTGTCTGTCCATATCCTCAACGACGATATCGTATATCTCGCCGAGAGACGCGCAGTATTCAAGCACCTTCCACGGCTCATTGGTATGGAAATGAATCTTTATCAGCTCTTCGTCGCCGACGGCAAGCAGGCAGTCGCCTTTGAAATGCTCGGTGAAATAATCGTTTATAACATCTTCGTCAAGATCGTGGCCGTCGATAAGAAGCTGGGTATCGTATCTGAATTCAAGCATGATTTTCTCCTTTTACGCCTTGTCATATATTATATCCCGGCATCGGCGGGATATCACAACGATATGTATTTTAACACATGAACGCAAAAATGTATATAGACAATCTGTAAACATTCGAATAATTAAAGACCCGCCGAAACGGGTCTTTGATTTATCAATTATCAGTCCGAATAGCCGGCGATGAATTCGCGGGTGCGCTCGGATTTCGGATTGTCGAACACCTCTTCGGGAGTTCCCTCCTCCTCGATAACTCCGTTATCCATGAAGATTATTCTGTCCGCCGCCTCACGCGCGAAGCTCATTTCATGCGTGACGATAACCATCGTCATCTTTTCGGCGGCAAGGTCTTTTATGACCTTGAGAATCTCTCCGGTGAGTTCGGGGTCGAGAGCGCTCGTCGGCTCGTCGAAGAACAGAATCTTCGGCTTGAGAGCCATTGCGCGGGCTATCGACACGCGCTGCTGCTGACCGCCGGAAAGCTCGCAGGGATAGTTGTTCATCTTCTCGCCGAGTCCGACCTTGCGAAGCAGGGCTTTGCCGTTTTCATCTATCTCGGCGAAGATAGCCTTGCGGTTCTTCTTGAAATCCGGGCGGCTCTTTGCATGGATTTTTGCGGCGAGAGTGACATTTTCAAGCGCCGTATACTGCGGGAACAGATTGAAAGACTGGAACACGAGTCCTATCTTGAGCTGATTCTCGCGCTGCTGCTGGGCAGAGAGCTTATCGGTATTGCTGCCGTCAAAAACAACGCCGCCGTCAACGGTTATCGAGCCGCTGTCCGCAGTTTCGAGCATATTGATGCAGCGCAGCAGGGTTGTTTTTCCGCTGCCCGATGAGCCGATTATAGCGAGGACATTCTTCTCCTCAAGAGAAAAGCTTATGCCTTTGAGAACCTCGGCATCGCCGAAGGATTTTTTGAGATCTTTAACTTCAAGTATAGCCATGATCAACCTCTGTAATAGTTAAGTTTCTTTTCGAGCGCATTGAACAGCAAAGTGAGAACTCCGCAGAAGATGAGGTAGAATATCGCGGTATAGAACAGCGGCCAGATTATGGCGTAGACTTTAACGATATTCTGAGCCGACATAATAAGCTCGCCGACTGCGATAACATTCGCGAGTGAAGTATCCTTGACGAGCGTAATTACCTCGTTGCTCATCGGCGCCATGATGCGCTTGACGACCTGGAACAGCACTACTTTGAAGAAGGTCTGGGTCTTCGTGAGTCCGAGCACCTGACCCGCCTCATACTGGCCGACCGGGATGCTCTCTATGCCGCCGCGGTATATCTCCGAAAAATACGCCGCATAGTTGATTATGAACGCTATGATAACAGCGATTATGCGCGATCTGAACGGCGTGCCGAACACAAGACCGGGAACATAAAAGACGACCATAATCTGGAGCATCAGCGGCGTTCCGCGGATTACCCACACAAAAGCGCGGCTGATCCAGCGCAGGGGCTTGAAACGGCTCATCGAACCGAGAGCTATCGGCAGGCCGAGCGGTATGGCCGCGACGAGGGTTATAAAAAATATCAACAGCGTATATTTAAAGCCCCCGAGCAGCTGAGCGTTGACGCCGAGAAAATCCATTTATGTATCCTTCTTCCTTTGAGGTTATCTGACTTCGATATATATTAAACCATTTTTGAGCACAGCGCAAGCCCCGCCGCAGAAAATCGGCAGGACCTGCGTGATATTTAATTTGTTGCTTTACTGAGCGATGACTCTGCCGGAGAGGTTATACTTTTCGGCAAGCTTTGCAAGAGTACCGTCATCGTAGAGCTCCTTGATAGCGGCGTTGATCTTCGCGGTGAGCTCGGTGTCGCTCTTGCGGATACCAACCGCATAGACTTCAGAATCTGCGCTCGAGATGACATCGACTATCATAAGATCGTCATAGTCGGTTCCCTCGCCGATGCTGCCCGCTGCGGTAACAGCATCGATTATCGCGATATCGGCGGTCTTGCTCTTGACTTCCATGAGCGAGGTGCCCTGATCCTTGACGGGAAGGTAGCTCTTGCTGAGTCCTGCGTCCGCCTTGACGGCTATCTCGCCTGCGGAGCCTGCTTCTGCGACAACCTTAGCGCCGCTCATCGAAGCGAGATCCTTATACTTTGCGGCGTCAGCCTTGCGGATAACGGCGACCTGGGAGTTGTTCATGTAAGCGTTGGAGAAGTTGATCTGATTCTTGAGCTCGTCCGTTGCGGTCATGCCGTTCCAGATGCAGTCGATAGTCTTGGAGTTGAGTTCGGTGACTTTCGAATCCCAGTCGATCTCCTGGAACTTTGCGGTCACGCCGAGCTTCTCGCAAACAGCCTTGGCAAACTCGGTCTCGAAGCCGACAAGCTCGCCGTTCTCCATGTAGTTCATGGGTCTGAAGTAAGTAATTCCGATGACCAGCTCGCCCTTATCTGCGATGTAGTCCCAATCGGTCTTATCGTTCTTCTTGCAGCCTGCAAAACCGAGTGCAAGCACGAGGGTCAGGACTGCGAGTACAAGTGCAACAATTCTTTTTTTCATGGTGTGTTCCTCCGTGTTGTTTAGTGTGATTGTATGATATCACGTTACTACGCTAAAGTCAACACTTTTTTTCAAAAATTTTTACTATCTGTGAAACGGTCAAAAACGATTCATGCAAGCAGAGATTTTTATGCAAAACCACGGCATAGCAATACCTCCCGGTTAAAACCCGGGAGGTACGGTCATTTGTGACACACTCTCAGTGCTTTTTACCCTGTGCCGCGACTTTGTTTATTTTTGCGGCTATAACTTCGGGATCGCCGAGATACTGCTTGGATATTACATTGAAGTTGTCGTCGAACTCATAGACAAGCGGAACGCCGGTCGGGAGATTGACTTTCATTATCTCGTCCGGGGTCAGCTTTTCAAAATGCATGACGAGCGCACGCAGCGAATTGCCGTGCGCCGCGATAATAACGCGCTTGCCCTCGCGCATTTTCGGCGCGATCTCGTTTTCAAAATACGGAACGGTTCTTGCAATCGTGTCCTTGAGGCTCTCGCCGAGCGGAAGCTCTGCTTTGTCCTCGTCTCTGTACTGCGCCTGGTTGGCGGGATTACGCTCATCGGTAGGTTCGAGCACGGGCGGACGCACATCGAACGAACGGCGCCAGATAAGCACCTGCTCCTCGCCGAACTTCTCGGCGGTCTCGGATTTGTTCAGCCCCTGAAGCGCGCCGTAATGACGTTCGTTCAGTTTATATGATTTTATAACGGGAAGCCATGCCCTGTCCATAACATCAAGCACTGCGTCGAGAGTATGGATGGCGCGCTTGAGATAAGACGTATAGCAAATGTCGAAATCGTATCCGCCGTCGAGCAGGGCTTTTCCCGCGGACAGCGCCTCTTTTCTGCCGTTGTCGGAGAGGTCGACATCCGTCCAACCCGTGAAGCGGTTTTCAAGATTCCATTCGCTTTCTCCGTGGCGAAGCAACACAAGTTTCATTTTTACACAGCTCCTTTGTTTCAAGATAGCCGGAGTCTCTGACTCCCGCCTGCGGATATATTATACACCTTTTTGGTATGCAATGCTCCGCTTATTCATATTATTTAAAAATAATTTACAAATTTGTATGATTGCCACAGCCGGCTCGCCGATATTTTTCTTGAACAGCCTAATTCAAATGAGGTTTAACACGTATTTATCATAAGCAAACAGTCAAAAAAAGTATAAAAAGAGCCCGGAATTACCGAGGCTCGTCGTCGAAAGGCTAAACTTATGAAACATTTCTTGCTGATAAATAAAATAGGGAGGGTGTCAATATTAACACCCTCTTCCTATACTCTGTTTTTAAGCCCGCTCTCTGTGTCAGCGCAATATACACGGCGGCAATGGGCTACACGAGGCTTGCCGCCGGGGCGCACTATCTGACCGATGTGGCGGCGGCCGCGATAATCGGATACACGGCGTTTGTGACAGTCAGATTTATTTATATAAAAGTTTCGGCGAAGATATAAAATAACACGGTGCGGATTTCCGTACCGTGTTATTTATACAATAGTTATCTCTCGATCGGAGAAATTACAGGCTTTCCGTCTCTGTCAAGCAGAGGCGTCATGCCGCGTGCATAGCCGTCGGCACGGAACAGATAATTCACTCCGGTCTCTTTATCGACCCAGATTTCCGTGGTTGACAGCGCTCCCTGCGAATAGACGTTTTCAAATCTGTCGTTTTTAGCCATTGTATTGTCTCCGTGAATTTATTTGTCAACGCACAAGCTCTCTTATAATACCTATAACAAGCAAATGGAGAGGATAATATGCATAGAACAGCCATTTCATGAATCTGTTGATTTTGGGGTTTCGTCCGCGCTTTCCGTTATACAAAAACAGCAGCGGTATCGCGAGCGCGACGCAGAGCTGTATCAGCCCGTATATTTTGTCGATAGCGAAGAAATATACAACTGCATAGACTGAAGCCCAGAGCATAGACCAGGCAATCTGCTTTTTCGGCTCTCCCCTGTTCGTGCCTATAGACAGTACGCTCAACGACGCTATACAGCTCCAATCGGCGGGCAGCGCGACGGCGCAGATAAGTAAAGTTAAAATCACCTTTGCAGGCATTTTAAATTTGCTGTTGTCTGCTATTCGCAGCAGGACGAGTCCCCACGCGAGCGACCATATAACGCTCGTCTGGTTAAGAATATTTCCATAATAAAACGGAATAAACGAGTGCCAGTCTGCAAAATCGTTTGAAGCGAATATATAGGCAAAATGCGATATCACCGCAAACACAAACAGGCGCGCCGTATATTTCTTAATATTGCGCGTATAGTGATAGCCCTCGGCAATGAAAAAGCACATTATCGGGCAGGTAAGCCTGCCTATGATATGCAAAATTATCGGCAGAGGGTCTGTCGGATAGCCCGGGAACAGAAGCCACGCAATATGATCCGCCGTCATGGCGGCTATCGCGATAAGCTTGAGCATATTTGAATCGAGTCCGCTGCGGGTCAAAGTTTTCTGCATAAATTCACCTCATCGGTCGCCGCGATATATTTCGTCCATCTCGCTTTCGGAGAGATCGGGATTTTTGCTCTTGTTTTCAATGCCGCTCTGCGAGTCCTTTTGAGCGGGGTTGACAGCAGTGGTTTTTCCGAGATTGCTTTTGAGAACATAGATCATGCCGGCAAAAATCTCGCCTAGTCTCTTGGTTATCTCGTCCTCGGTGAAATTGCACACCTTGCGCGCGCAGAGCACGCAGAGTCCGTAGGTATATGTCCACATCTGACTGAAAAGATGCTCCGCCTGCTCGGGCGTCGCGTTATAGTCGCGGGTTATAATGGCAATATCATTCTCCTTGCCGAACGGCATTATCTCAACAGCGGAGTTGAAGTCGGTCTCGGTCTCGCTGCCGCTCATGAATAGCAGCTGAAAAAGCATCGGGTTTTCGCGGGCGAATTTCACCCACTGCATTCCGCGCTTTTTATATGCGGGCGAGAAGTCCTCCGCCACAGCCATATATTCGTCGAACACCTTTCTCGCCTTGTCGCACACAGCGGCGCGCAGCTCGCTCATATCATTGAATGCGGTAAAAATCGGCGTTGACGAAGTGCCGAGATATTTTCCGACCTCGCGCGCGGTCATGGCATCGGTACCGCTCTTCTGCACTATATCAAACGCGGCGTTTATTATATCTTCTCTTGAAAATTTCGGTTTTGGCGGCATTATATTATCCCCTTTTTGCTTCAATATGTTATATAACATAAGTTACATAACATCCGATTTCAGTATAATACTTTTATATATCAATGTCAAGCAAATATGTGGCTCGAAGCGCAACAGTTTTTGATAAACTGTGGTTCAAAAATGAACAAAAATATACTGTTTAAGTCCTGCGTTTTTCTACTTGACAATCCGTGATTTCGGGACTAAAATACGAAGCATAAACGCGATGACACGGAATAGTAAGCGTTGATACCCTTTCAGAGAAGTGCCGGGAGCTGCGAGGCATCAAGAAGATTCAGCGACGAACTCACCGTTGAGCGGCTGCGCTGAAAAGCCTTTCGGAAAATAGGTGCGGACGGGACGCTGCCGTTAAAAAGCAGGGATATGTCAGTATCCCCTAAGTGCATTCCCCGGAGGAATGAATAAGAGTGGTACCGCGGAAGGTTTTACCCTTTCGTCTCTTATGTGGCAAGCATAGGAGACGAAAGGGCTTTTTGCTTGCCTGAAAATCTCACTCACGAAAGGTGATGCAAAAAATGAAAGAAAAAACATCCGCAAAGAACATCGCAGCGAAGGGCTCGTTCGCCCTTGCATTCTCCGTCGGTTCGGTTCTGTTTTCGGCGCACGCCGGCGGTGGCTTCGCAACCGGTAACCAGGCAAACACATACTATGTCGGGCTCGGCTGGCTCGGTCCGATATCGGCAGTGATAGCAATGCTTCTGCTGACGCTCACAATGCGCGAGGCGATGATCATGTACAACTCGCGCGGACTCAAGAGCCACAAAGAGCTTTTCGAAACGCTCTATCACCCGCTCGACAAATGCTACGTTCTGTTTGAAGTTTTCTTTTATATAATGGTGCTCATGGCAGTTGCCGCCGCTATATCCGGCGCAGCATCCGCACTTAATCAGTATTTCGGGCTCAACTACTATATCGGCATTGTTATTGTCGGCGCGCTCGTTCTGCTGCTGACGATATTCGGCGCAGACCTTGTCAGAAAAGTTTCGACCTATATGGGCATAGCTATTCTTGTGACCGCGATAACTATTTACACCATCGGCATTTTCAAGAGCAAGACACTGTTCACGGTCATGAGCGCAGATTTCAGCGTGGTCGGATTCAAGAATATCCCCAAGGCCATTCTCAATGCTTTCACATATGCCGGATTCCAGTGCGTCACCCTGCCGACGATGATAGCCTGCGGCACTCCGCTCAAGGGCAAAAAGAACTGCTCGAAGTCGATGTGGATCTCATTCGTCATGAACTCCGTTGCGCTTGTTCTCTCGGTATTCATGCTGATGTCATGGAAAGGCTACTACAGCTCGGTTGAAGGCGGCTCGACAATTCCGACGCTGACCGTATGCACCGAGATGGGCATGAAGTGGCTGACGGTTATCTACGGCATCTGCCTGCTCCTGTGCCTCATTTCGACAGGCGTCACAACAACTTTCGGCTTCGTCGCCCGATTTGAGAATCACAAAGTATTCAAGAAGATCAAGTCGCAGAGAGTGCGCAGCGCAGTTGTTTCGGCGTTCATTATTATACTGTCGATGACCATTTCGCTCGTCGGTCTTACAAATATTATCAAATACGGCTACGGCTACTGCGGATATCTCGCCATCGCCATAGTTGTTGTACCGTTCCTGACGGTCGGTGTATACAAGAACAGAAAATACATCAAAGAGCACCCCGAGTGCAAATAACAGGACTTCACTTTTTCGGAAAGGATGATATAATATGAAGAGAACACTTTTTCCCGGATATTCGGTAGGCACGGACGCATATGAGGATATAAAAGAAATCTGCCCGGCATACGGCAAAAAGGCGGCGATAATCGGCGGCAAGCACGCACTCGCCGCGGCGCAAGATAAGATAATCGCATCGGCAAAGGAAGCCGGAATTGAAATTATCGGTCCGTTCTGGTACGGCGGCGAAGCATCGGTCGAGAATATTGAGATGCTCAAGCCCAAAGTTGCGGACGCGGACATGATTTTCGCTGTCGGCGGCGGCAAGGCTATCGACACCTGCAAGGTACTCTCCCACTCGACGGACAGACCGTTCTTCACATTCCCGACCATCGCCTCAACCTGCGCATCCTGCACGAGCCTCGGCATACTCTATCATCCGGACGGAAGCCTGCGCGAATATTCGTTCTCGAAGATCCCGCCCAAGCACATTTTTATAGACACTCAGATAATCGCCGGCGCGCCGGACAAATATCTCTGGGCAGGCATCGGCGACACGATGGCGAAGCACTATGAATGCACGGTATCTTCGCGCGGCGACACACCGGCTCACTCGGACGCCATGGGTATTGCGCTGAGCTCAATGTGCGCGGTGCCGATGCTCCGCTGGGGCGAAAAGGCTCTTGCCGACTGCCGCGCTCACAAAGTGACAGACGAGCTGACCGAAGTCATTCTCGGAATAATCGTCTCGACAGGACTTGTCTCGAACTTCGTTCAGGTCGATTATACGACCGGTCTTGCTCATGCAGTATACAACGGCTTCACCGTTCTCAAGAGCACCGAAGAGAACCATCATCTGCACGGAGAGGTAGTCTCCTACGGAATTCTCGTTCTGCTGACGGTTGACAAGCAGTACGAAGAGCGAGAAAAAGTATTCAATTTCAACCGCTCCATGGGTCTGCCGACAAAGCTCAGCGACATTCACGCAACTCCCGACGATGTCAGAACTGTTGCCGAGAAAGCGCTCAAGGGCATCGATGTTCGCAAATATCCTTATGAAGTAACTGAGGACATGATTGTTGACGCCATAACAGAGCTTGAAAAATATAACGCGGAACACTGAAAAAGGATAGTGATAAAAATGTCTGACTACAACATCAACTACAACCTATACCTGCCGAGCTATTCGATAGGTCCCGACTGCTACAAAGAAATACCGCATGTCACGCGGTTCTTCGGCAAGACCGCCGCAGTCATCGGCGGAAAGACCGCAATGGCAAAAGCTAAAAAAGCCATGATTGACGGCGTTGCCGGGAGCGATGTAAAGCTGCTCGATTTTATTGAATACGGCGGCGATTCGACATACGAAAACGGCGACGCGCTGATAGCGAATCCGACTGTCAGAGACGCCGACATGATATTCGCAGTCGGCGGCGGGCGCGCATGCGACACGGGCAAATATGTTGCAGACAAGCTTGACAAGCCGCTGTTCACATTCCCGACCGTCGCTTCAAACTGCGCGTCGGTAACTGCCATCTCGGTCATATACAACCCCGACGGCTCGTTCAGGGAATACTATTATCCGAAGCTTGCAAACCACTGCTTTATAAACTCCGCCGTTATCGCGGATTCGCCGGAGCAGCTACTATGGGCGGGCATCGGCGACGCGCTGAGCAAGGAATACGAAGCTGTGTTCTCTTCAAAAGATGACACGCTCTCGCACACGCCGCTCATGGGCAAGCAGATAAGCAGGATATGCACCGACCCGCTGATAGAATACGGCGCAGAGGCTCTGGAATCCATAAGAGAAAAGAAAGCGTCGTTCGCGCTCGACCAGGTGACGCTCGACATTATCATATCGACCGGCATCGTCTCGAACATGATGAGCACGGTTGACAGCTACTATTACAACTCCACCCTCGCCCACTGCGTCTACTACGGCTCGACTGTAACCGAGCACGGACATCACCATCTACACGGTGAAGTCGTTTCGCTCGGCGTGCTCTGCCTGCTCGAGTTTGAGAAGAACGACAGCGAGGTTGAGCGCATAATGAAGTTCAACAGCTCGATAGGTCTCCCCGTCTGCTTTGACGATGTTGAAATAGACGAGAGCGAATTTGAAAAGATGGCGGACAAATTCGTTCAGACAACCGAATGGGCACACATGCCCGCAGGCGTGACCCGCGAGGGCTTCATCGAAGCGATGAAATCGCTCAACGCCAAGGGCCGCCGATTCAAAGCGGGAAAATAAAATATTTTAAATAAAAGCACGGTCTGATATTTTCAGGCCGTGTTTTTATATCATGTACAAAATAATAAATATATTTATAAACTTTTCAGCAATTCTGCATATAGTTTTATTGACTTTTGGGCGGTGCAAGTTTAATATAAAACTGACAGAAATCTTTTGAGGCGGTGAAAGATAATGAAAAGCAAAAACGGACTTTCAAACGCAAGGTTCTGGATTCTCGTATGGGGTCTCGGAATTGCCGGACAGATATGCTGGAACATGGAAAACCAGTGGTTCAACACATTTGTCTACGCGAAGATTGCAAAAGATCCGACGATAATCTCATGGATGGTCGGCGTTTCGGCAACGGCGACGACTATCTCAACTTTCCTATTCGGCTGCATCTCAGACAGAATAGGCAAGCGCAAGGTGATGGCTTCGGTCGGCTATATCCTCTGGGGCATATTCACCATTGTATTCGGTCTGACACAGTATCTCGTGCGCGGCAGCACGGAGACTTCGTCCGTGCTCATGGCAGTCGGCGTTGCGGTCGTCGCGGCAGACGCGATAATGAGTTTCTTCGGCTCGATGGGCAATGACATCGGCTTCAACGCATGGGTCAACGACCACATGAAAGACAGCAACAAGGGGCAGATAGGCGCGGCTCTTGCCACTCAGCCGGTCATAGGCACGATAGTCGGCACTGTAGCGGGCGGAATGCTCGTCGGCAGCAACGACAACTACATGCGCCTGTTCTTAGTCATGGGCGTTGCGGTTATACTCTTCGGCATATACTGCCTGTTCGCGATGAAGGACAGCCCGGAATTAAAGCCCAGCAAGCGCGGCACATTCGCCCAGCAGTTTTTCAGCATACTCAACTTCAAGAACTACATAAAGAACAAGGAGCTCGCCTGGGTCAATCTCTCGCTCTCCGTCTATTTCATAGCGTTCAACATGTATTTCGCCCATATCGGCAACTACATGATATATTATCTCGGCTTCTCCGCCGACATGATGGGATATATCGAGGGCGTTGCGCTCGTGCTCGCGATGCTGTTCACTATCCCCTGCACGAAGCTGCTCAACAATAACAAGGCTCCCCTGCTCTGCTTTATTTCAACTGTTCTCAACAGCATCGGAGTCGGTCTGCTCGGACTGTTTGTAAGACCCGAGAATGTCAACACAAACTCGATTTGGAACCCGATGCTTCTCATCGGCGTTCTCCTGCTCGGCATGGGCTATGTGCTGTTCCTGCAGAGCAGCACGGTCTGGGGCAAGCAACTCTATCCCGAGGACGCGAGAGGTCAGTTTGAGGGAATCCGCATTCTCTTCTTCGTGCTCATCCCGATGGTCGTAGCTCCGCTGATTGCAAACCCGATAATCAAAAAGAGCGGCGAGTTCGTTGACGAAAACGGGCTGACGGCATATCTGCCGACCTACACGCTTCTGCTCGTCGGCGCGGCTCTCGTGCTGCTGACGATAATCCCGCTCATCCCCGCGAAGAAATACCACGACAAGCGCATAAGCGAAAAGACAGCGGAGGGCAAAGAATGAGAAGCGATCTTCCGGTAACAAAGCTCGCCGAAAATGTTTATCTGCTCAACGAGTTTGACGGCACGAACTGTTATCTTGTCGTCGGCAGCGAAAAGGCTCTGCTGATAGACTGCGGCACCGGCTTTTGCGACATAAGAGGTGCGGCGGAAAAGCTCACCGATCTGCCGATAATTCTCGCGGCGACGCACGGGCACGGCGACCACATCGGCGGCGCGGGACAGTTTGAAGAGATATACATTCACCGCGCGGACTGTGAGATGCTCAACAAAGCGCAGATGTCCCTGCTGTTTCGCAAAGTATTCCTCGCAGCAAACGCGCCCGTAAAATCGCACGGGTTCAAAATGGGCGACGTAAAACCCGGCAAATACAAAACAAAGATAATCCCCATGGACGACGGACATATTTTTGACCTCGGAGGGAAATCCGTGCGAGTAAAGCACACTCCCGGGCACTCGCGCGGCAGCGTCGCATTTATCGACGAGCAGGACAAAATCATATTCAGCGGCGACAACGTCTGCGACGCGCTGTGGATGCAGCTGCCCGGAGTCACGAGCATTGAGGAGTGGCTCCCGAGCGCGCAGTGGCTATATGACATGAGCGCCGACTACAGGATATTCTGGGGTCACAGAGTTCCGCAGCTGGAGCGCGAATATATAGCTCAGGTCATAACCTGGGGCAAGGAAATCATGGCAAAAAGCCGCGGCAACTCAAAGCTGCCGAAGATAACACAATATCCGAACAGACCGGACGGGATAATCTACCGCACGGACAAAGTATTCAGGAAATGAGGACGAAAACATGAAAAATAAAAACACCGCAGGTACCGAAGAAAGAGTCTCCGTGTCAAGCAAATTCTGGCTTTGCTCGGCGGACTGCCTTTGCACAACGATAAACAGCCTGCTGACGGGCGGAGGAATGACATATTTCTTCACGAAATTCCTCGGTCTTTCCGAGGGACGCGCGAGCACGGTATGGATGATATTCGCCATATGGAACGCATTGAACGACCCGCTGTTCGGCTATATCTCCGACCACACGAAGTCGAAGCTCGGGCGCAGAATACCGTATATAAGATACGGCGCGTTCTTCTATTCGCTGATTTTCGTGCTGACATGGGTCAGATGGCCGCTCGGCAGCTCGCAGACGGCTCTGTTCATTCAGATGCTCGCAACGCTGTTCCTGTTTGACACGCTCTACACGGCAATCGCGACGTCCATCTACGTCATGCCCTACACCATGGCGGTATCGAACAAGGCACGCAGCGGCATCTTCCTGTGGAAGATATTCTTCACGCTCATCGCGATGGCGGTTCCGCTCGTTGTTTTCCCGCTGATAAAGCCGGAGGTCGGAAGCGACCCGACAAAATTCCAGCTGATAATGACGGGCATAGGAATCCTCGCGTTCGTTATCATATTCACATCTACTTTCTTCTACAAAGAGAAAGTCACGACCGAGAGCGACAAGAACGAAAACATTTTCAAGGCGGTCATAGACTGCTTCAAGAACCGCTCGTTCGTCGTTTTCGAGGTGCTCTCGTTTACTGTAGTATTCATTCAGACGATACTCATGCAGGGCGTCATATACTACTTTGACGAATTCGACCTGCCGATGCCGGTAGCCTACGGAGCATTGGGGCTCGGCGCGGTGCTCGGGGTTATACTATGGGCGACTAAAGTCAGGACATGGGGCGTCAAAAAATGCGTATTCATCATGTGCGTGATATTCGCCTGCGGCTCTGCGGCGATGGCAATATTCGGCAAGATAAGCGTCATTGCCATCCTCGGATTCTTCACCGCAGGTATGGGATTTGCGGGCGGAATGTACCTTGTTCCGCTGATGAACGGCGATGTTATCGACTACGATGAAAGCATCACCGGGCTGCGCCACGAGGGCATGTACGCGGGAGTCAACAGCCTGATAACAAAGCCTGCAATAAGCTTCGCGAACTCCGCGTTTCTGCTCATAGCCAAGGCATTCGGCTACGACACGACCCTCGCCTCCGGAATGCAGAGCGAATGGGCAAAGCAGGGCGTGCTCGTCGCATGGATGGCGGTGCCCGCCGCGCTGCTTATAATCTGCGCGGTAAGCCTGAAGTTCTATCCCCTCGCCGGAGAGAAATGGGACGAAACCAAAAGAGCACTCGAAGAAAAACACAGAGACTGATAATAATAGCCAAAGGGAGCCGGCAATCCGGCTCCCCTGCTTCGCAGGCGCGGAATAAATTTGCGCAACACACGAATTTATTTAAAAAAGCTCTTGCAATTTTCGCGACAATAGTATATAATTCTTAAAGCACTTCGGGGTGTGGCGAAGTTTGGTATCGCGCTTGGTTCGGGACCAAGAGGCCATGGGTTCGAATCCCGTCACTCCGACCATATCGAGTGTTCATAACGGATTTGAGTTATGAACACTCGATTTTTTTGTAATTTCGAGTTTCTTCGTTATGTATGAGCAGGTTTTGTGCCTGCTCTTTTGCTTTATGCGGGTTTGGTTACATATTCGACTGCAACACCCTTTCGGGTGTCAGCCCTGTAATTCTTTCCGCATTCGGGTATTTCAATATACCCAATGAATTTGTAATGGATCATAACTCGCTGACTGCGATTTTTTCCTGCGCCCTCGGTTTCGTAAACCGTTATTTTATCTATCAGTTCACGGAGCAAGGGGGCTGTCAGCTTTTTCATTTCCATAAATCTTCGTATCGCATTTATGAAATTCTCTTTATTTTGCTGCATTGTGCCAATATTGCTTATTCTTTGCCGAAGGTCTGCAATTTTGGCTTTCAGCTCCATACGCTCAACCTCATACTTGTGAGACAACTGCATAAACCATTCGTCTGTCACCTTACCCGAAGCATTATCCTCGTATAGCTTTTCATAAAGTCCTGAGACCTTTTCGTTTCGGGCAACAGATTTGCGGAGTTCTTCTTCAAGATATTTCTGTTCTTTCAGAATGTCCTTGTTGGTCTTCTGCGCAAGCAACTCGGCAAAGGTTTCTTCATCGTCCTGCAAGAATTGTGCCATTCGTCTTAGTTCAAGCATAACTACCTGCTCGATAGCGTCGGCTCGGATATAATGCCTTGTTTCGCAAGTGCCCCTTGTGTCTGTTTTGTAGTTAGAACAACTGAAATACTGTATATTCTTGTTTACGGTATTTACATGCGACCACAGTTTGCTTCCGCAATCGGCACAGTAAAGCAAATCGCAAAACATATTCTTTTCGGCATTTTCCTTTTTCGGTGCTCGGCGTTTGGTTTTAGATATTAACTTTTGTACCGCTTCAAAGGCTTCACGGTCGATAATCGGCTCGTGAACATTCTTAAATACCGCCCAATTTTCTTCGGGATTTGGAATACGGGATTTGTTTTTGAATGACTTTGAGTAGGTCTTAAAGTTAATTACATCGCCGCAGTATTCCTGCTGAGCGAGTATTTTCGCAACCGTTGTCTTTCCCCATTTGTAAGGATTAGGCTGCGTTTTCTTACCGCCCCTCGGAAGTCCTTTGGATTGCCAATACGCCATAGGGATAAGCACCTTTTGTTCTTGCAGGATTCGGGCAATGGTTTCATTGCCTTTACCCTCTAAGCACATACGGAATATATCCTGTACCACCTGTGCGGCTTCAGCGTCTACAATCCACTTTTTCTTGTTTTCGGGAGATTTCATATATCCGTACGGCGGCTGAGATAACGGCTCTCCGGCGTTTCCTCGAAGTCTGTGAGAGCTCCTGACCTTGCGGCTAATGTCTCTTGCATACATTTCGTTCATTACGTTTCTGAACGGAGCAAGCTCATTTTCGCCGTCATTACTGTCCACACAGTCATTCACAGCTATAAATCGGATATTTCGGTCGGGAAAGTAGGTATCGGTATAATAACCTACCTGCAAATAATCTCTGCCGAGTCGGGACATATCTTTTACGATAATTGTACTGACATAGCCCATTTCAATATCCTCTAACATTTGCTGAAAACCGGGACGGTTAAAATTTGTACCTGTATAACCGTCATCAACATAAAATCGGGTATTGCCGAAGCCGTTTTCTTTCGCATACTTGGTAAGCATACGCTTTTGATTTGCAACAGAATTGGAATCTCCTTCTGCGCCGTCGTCACGGGAAAGGCGACAGTACAAAGCGGTAATGCCTATATTATCTTGTTTCTTTTTCGACTGCATTTAGTCCTCCTTTCCGGCAGTCGAACACACATATTCTACTGCCATTTTACTCGGCGGTGATTCGTCCGTCAAATCTACGAAATCACCTGTAATAATTCTTTTGAATCGGTCTGTAATAGACGGATTGCTTTGTGTCTTTGCCGTCCGAAAAGACGAGCCCACGATATACTTGACTCCGTTTATTACATACTCATTTTCTTGCTGTGCAAGACCACATATAAATTTCATAATATTTCCTTACCTTTCATCACGATTTTTTCTTGCTCGCTCACGGTGCATATAGTCGTCGCCTATGAGTTTCAGGATTGCATTGTATACATCTTTTTGGGTATAACTTTTAGGAAAGAAACGGCGAATATCCTCATAAGGAAAACTGATGCGTTCCTTTTGATTCGCTTTTTCTTCACTCATAACAGCGAAGATCTTATCTGCATTGAGCTGACCTGCTTGGGATAATTTCTTTAGCCGTACCGCCTGCGAGAGTGACGGAGTGCAGTCCTCACTCTCAATGGTGCTCAGTAAATCGTACTGCTCCTGCTCGGTGAGATAGGATAACTCCACAGCAGGAGTAAGTGCGATTCGTTCCTCATCCACAAGGTCTAACAGTTCGGGGATAAGCTTGGTGAGCCGTATATATCTGAATACTTGGTCACGGCTTTCGTTTGTTTCCATACCGATGGCCGTTGCGGTATCCGACTTTGTCGCAACTTGCGACAAGGTTAAATCTGTGCGTTTGCCTTGCTCTTTCAGCGCCTCCATTCTCATTTTGTAGGCAAAGGCTTTTTCGCTCGGCAATATCCGTTCACGGTGCAGATTACTGTCCACAACGGCAATCGCCGCTTCGGTTTTGGTATATGGATAGATTAAGGCGGGTACTTCTGTAAGTCCCGCCCTTTTGCTTGCGTGTAATCTTCGGTGTCCCGATATTACTTCGTATTCATCGGTAGTGTTATCTTTCAGCCTTACGATAAGTGGATTGATAATACCTTGCGACTTGATACTTTCCACAAGCTTGTCCATATCCTCATTATCTGTGACTTTATACGGATGACCTTCAAAATCGTGTAGTTTGCCTATGGGGATACGGGCAGACTTTTTCTTTTTGCTTTCGATTGGGATTTCATTCGTTGTCATCGCTCCCAACCTCCTTCCTTTAATTTTTAGGTGTAGTTTTCTTGCAAAGGGTTTTAGGGATTTCTCCCTAACAAGTACTGTTTTGTGCCGAGAGGAGTACAAACAGTCTGCTTGCTAAGATAATGCAGGCATCTTATGGCGAAGAGACTGTTTTGCACGGCAACTATCAAAACTGTTTGCTCGCTTCGCCTAAATTTTCTATCTTGAATTACTCCTATCTCTTAATGAGAACCGTCACTGCTACCGTACACAGAACCGTCACAGCGGGAATAAAGTCTGTTGTATAATCCTATGAGCCTCTTTCGGTTGGTACGGCGAAACGACACCTCAATTCCTTTTTCCTTGTAAAGAAACTGATAGTCATATTTCCGCAACAGTTTGGTGACGGTATTAGGCGGAGTATAGCTATCTCCCACAGCGTGCAACAAGTCGGTAGCAGTACCCAGCCATTCCTTTCTTGTCTGCATATAGGCTATTACCTTACGAAGAAAAGGGTGGTCTTCGGTTAGTACGGGCATACCTGTTTGCGGTATATCTCCAAGTGCTTCGGCTACAATCCGTTCACCTTTGGTTATTTGCATTTTCAATCACTCCCTTCGGCGGGTATCTTATGATTTTTCAATCTGTTATTTTGCTTCTTGGCAAATTTACTTGCCGCCGCCCGTCGCTCATCGCTGTACGGCTCGGTCAGGCGAAAGCAAAACCGACCTTTCGCAACCTCAAAGGAAAGGCCACCGTCCTCGGTGTCATCAGTAAGCCTACATAAATCGGGATGTTTGACCGAGTAGGCGGTCAGTCTGTTCTTGAGATCGGTGTTATAGGTGTTGACCGTAATCTACGGACTTGCTTCGTCAAAGAATATCGCTGTGGTTTTCTGTGACCTTTTCAGACCTGTTTTCATCACATCACACTCCTTTCTAAAATTGGCTTGTTTTTTCTTTGCTTTTGTAAAAGGGGCGTTTTGGCCCGATTTTTCACAGTTCAAGACTTGTAAAAAACACATATTTTCCGTTAGAAACACTCTGAACGATGCAGACATCGATAAAGTCTTTTCTGTTGGATAAATCCCGACTTTTACAGCTCAAGAGCCATTTTGCCGTTCTATCCGAATGTCTTTCCTGCCCCGGAATTTCACCGCAGCGTTGCTACGCTCGCTCTCGACAGAGAGGTCGTCGCACAGTCATATCCCATTCGGACGGTCATTCAATTTTCAAAGTACAACTGAGGTTATATGTCGCGATCGTAAATTCGATTTATGTGCCGAGAGAAAAATAAAAAGCCGTCACATATCAACACTAATAATCGGCGAAAGCTTTGCTCTCGCTTCAAATCAGATGCTCATATGTGACGGCTTTGAGTATCTCAAAAGACCATACTGTTTGCGTCGACTCAACTCCACCTTAAACAGTACAAAAAACAACGGTGGCGAGTCACGGTACGCTCCGAAAGGAGAATACCGCCGGTATAGCGGACTGGTGCCTGACTATACCTCTACGAAGACATCATATTCAGTTGTATACCTCATAAGAGGTTATTTTATTATACTATATAGAACATTTGTTTGTCAATTGATTTTTGTTGTAACACGAACACTTTTAACGCACTTATTCTGTAGCAATCAAGCTTTTTGCAAAAGTAATGCCCTGATTGAGCAATTTGCGCTTAACATCCCTTTTGTTTTCTGCAACGTTTTCCGCTTTAAACCAAAGACGCTCACGTTTGAATACACCATTAACCTGATCTTTAGTTGCAGCTTCTCCAAATACATCTGTCATCAAATAAAGGACATCTGATGTAGTAAACCATTCGCCAGCCTTTTCGTTAGTGATAATATAAAGTACCATCATCATTTTTTCTTTAAAATCTTTCAAAGATTTTACATCGGGATAGTTATCAAGATGAAGCGAATCTACATTGATTCCATCATAATCAGACTTTGCTTTTGTGCGAACCTTTTTGGTTTTTACTGATTTCTTATCGTTTTCTTCTTTCGGTTGAAAAGTTTCAGCATAAGACAAGCCATCTGCTGTTAAGATATACGGCTTCGGTATCTTTTTTTCAGAATCGGGATCATCCATTATCAATCCTTTTTGGGCCAGCTTTTTCAACAAATCACTATAGTTTGAGTACTTTTCTCTTCTGGCGTCGGAATAAAACTGTTTAACCGATTCAGATGTGAAAGATTTATTTCCATTTTTCTTTTCTTCGTAATAAGCCGCAAGGATTACAAAATCCTGATCACTTATGCATCCGTATTTGCCAATAAAAGAAGATAGACTTGTCCTCGATAAATCTACATTTGTAATTGGTGTTTCAAAATTTGACGCAACTTCATGATTTGCTTCTAATAACGCTGTAGGTTCATCTGTGGAAATATATTGTACTGCCTTTTCAACACCACGAGTGCGTACTATAGCGTCCACCGCTGCCGGCAAAAGTGCGTTTAGAAAAACATTGCGCTCTCTTTCAACTACTTCGGCGCTTCCTTCCGCCTCAAATTCTATTTCACCGATTTTAAATTTTACTTTGTTATTCATTACGTCCTCCTAATTATATTAATCCTGCTTTGTTATATAATTCTTCAAGCATAACCCGGTAGCTTAGTTTTATATCATCAATATCTTTTTTCCCCGCTGTATATGTAATGTTATGTGCCGAGAAATTGCCGACCATCCTAAAAGTATCAAACTCATTTTTAATTCTTGACAAATTTAATGTTCGATTTGCTTTTGCATTTTTTACTATGCCCTCAAGCATTATATAACCATTACCTGGGGTATCCCTTATCTCGGAGTCAATTCCTAAATTTTGATATGATAAAACTAAAAGAACCTCAAAAAGTCTTCTTAATAGAACAGCAGTTGCATCATAACAGTTGTTGCTATAGGAATGGTTAATTTGCTGAATAAGTCTATCTAAGTAACCTCTATAGCCGCAAAATTTCGTTTCATCCAGAAGTTCACTATCTGATTCTATAGTAGTTGAGTCTAACCATAAGCCACCTATATTTTTTTCTAACGATTGCAGTACCGCAGGAACAAATTCTATTGTTGTGGTCTTTCCTTTTGTCTTGATGAATGATTTGTCTTTACCCTTGGTGAGTTTATCTTTTAACCTTGAAGTGTTAGGCGAATTAAAGCCACTATTGACCATCAGTTCGGAAATAAGTGCCATCGAAAACGCTGCTTCTCCTGTTTCCTTGAAATGATAAAAGCATAGTAACTTTGCTTTTTCACTTTCGGATTTTACTTTTAATTCAGTTGCTTCTAAAAAGTCAATTATCTGCATTCGGTGGCACTTCCTTTTATAAATTATATCCTGCTGTAAAGTTATCAACACAAGCGTTGATTTGTGAGTTAGGCAAGCGTTTATTCATGAGATGCCGCCTTAAATGATTTTCAACAACTTCAACTTCAGGTGGGAATACATCTGCTGTTGTATATCCCACATAGGTTTGAACCTCAAAATCGTAATCATTTATCAATGAGAGAATATAACCATTAGAATTAATTCGCCTTTTTATTCTTCCTATGCCAGCACTACTGCAAGCGTACAAGTCATCAAAAGTATCTCTTAAACTACTAATAGAACCATAATAATGAATCCGACCTTCTTTATCCCACGCTCCTTGTTCATTGTTTCTTTCAATGTGAATGGAAATATTAGCATTGTGGGCATATGGGTGCTTATTGTTGTAATGATTGGGATTAGATAAATATCCTAATGTAAAAGAATAGCTTTCCCAGTTTTCAAATTTCATTCCTCTCAATCCCCAACGAGGGTTGTTTGTTCTATAATCTAATTTTACCATAGTGTTCTCCTTTACGCTGCATAATGTACATTGATAGCATTGATGACCGCACAGAAATCCATGTCGGCAATATCTAACACATCATCATTATCAAAGCCAACATTGAGTACAAATAAGAAGTTTGAAAACTCATATATTTTCTCAACGGCTACATCTGTTAGGTTTTCATATATCCTATCCGCTTTTGAAAGCAAAAGCAAATGCTGATACTGTTCGTCAATTTCTTGTGTTCTTCCGTCCGGATGAGCATAATTAAGATGTTGTGTAGGCGTAAGTGCAATTATGTTTTCTAAATAGTAGCAGATCTCAGGATAGATAGCTTCAGGGAAAATATGGTGCATATGAATAGCTTTGTCTGACATATGTGCCGCTTCAAGATGCTCGGTTTGCCCACCACGATTTTGATCGTTGAACAAACGCAAGAATCTTTTTGCCTTAGCAGACTGATAATGATAATAAGCCTCGTTCACTTCGACAGGGTGTGCAACAGCATATTCTTTTCTTGTCACACCTTTAGGTTTCTCTGCATATACATCTCTAAAATTATTGCGATTATACATAAGCATATCATATGTGATATTTTGCTCGGATAATCTGCCTCTTTCTGTACCACAGGAATTCTTGAAATAAGCTAATGGATTTAGCACTTTAATAAAAATACGATTACATTCAACAATGCCATTGATATTTGTATTGTTGATTATAAAGGTTGAGAAAGTGCGTTTAACCGTTTCATAAGATTCTTTCGTTTGCAGTCTGAAAAACTGCTCAAAAACGGGATATATTCCGCTATCCACAAGGACTTTTTCAATATAAGTTTTAAGGAAGAACAGAGCATTGCGCTCACGCAACGCAATATACTCTAACACCTCAAAATTGTTCACCTGATAGAAATTTCTGTTTCCTTGCTTTGTTTTCGTAAGCACACGAGCATTCGCAAGCATTTCCATCGGTTGTTGAAAGAACTTATCGTATTCGCTTTTTGCGGCCTCGTTTTCAACTCCGGGCTTTTTGAAAATCGCTTCTACATTTTCAACCGCATATTTATAATGCCATATATCGGCTGTTGTAAATATGCCGTCATCATCTTCTAGCGCATAGTTATATACACAGTCCGCAATGACAGTTACAACGTCGGCAGCACATTTTTGGTCTATCCATCTACCGTTGCCTGATTTTCTTATGTCATAGTCATATTGATTGCAAAAATCAATAATCGCCTGTTGTGTCAACATATCTTAACCTCATTTCATATATTCAAAAATCGTGAGTTGTACATTATTGTCCTCTTCAATAAACTTTTCGGTTATAGGAGATTTTTTATCTTTCTCTCTTAACAAACCATAGAAGAAAACCGAACAAGCATCAACATTTAATGATCTTGTTTGATAGTTTCTTGCAATCTGATAAAACTCACGATATTCCTGTGTAGAGAAGAACTCCATTTGTTTATCAGTGGGAACAATATCCTTTTTAGGAATTAAAATCGCTAATGAGCCATTTACAACGCAGTTCTTAGGTTTTCTCATCACACGAGGTTTATATGTCATATTAGGGGTTAGATAAACATCATCTCTATCTAAATACTCAGACACCGCTAAGCCTTTTAATGCATCATAGTTGATGTAAGAATCATAATCGCTTAAATTAATGATTTCTTTTCCGTCATCACTTATATTGCGTGATTTTAATACACGAACATCCCCTGAATCGGAGAGCAGAGTATTAGTGATTTGTCTATCCCTAAAAACCTTAAAAACATTGAAGTCGAGTTTCTTGCAAACATCATCGAACCGACTGTCACGATAAATAATCCAATAAGGAAGTTTTTCATCAAAGATATATTTTTGGGACTGAGACAGGTATTTACCGTGAGTAATAGAAGCTACACGAGTATTTGATGGCCGGCTGAGGTTATTGATAAAAACTGCTAAAGTTTCTACAAGAACGCCCGGAAAACCTTTCTCGCCAAAATCAATGATGCACTCGATGGACTTTTCCGAAAGATAACTTCTTGTAGGTGCGAACTCAGGTGTATTTAACAAGAACTTCGGGAAAACCAAGGCCACATAATTACCAAGATTGATTGCCTTGTCTAAAAAGAAAGAACAAATATTTGTTGTTGCTTTGTTAATTGCATTGCATCGATAAACATTTAACAGTTTATTAGTGGATTTCATTTTGAAGAAAGGCGGATTTCCAATTATGTAATCATACTTTTCTTCAAAGTTATGAAGCAGAAAGTCATCGTGGATATAATTGATCGTACAAGTGTCGGGAATGTTGTAGTGTTGTAAGATTAATTCAGCAAATTCCAAACTGTGCTCATCAATATCAACAACATCAAGGATTATTCTTTTTCCCTCGAATTTTTTGATAATAAGGGGAAGAAAGTTACCAACGCCAACCGAGGGCTCAAGAATACGAACAATATTCTTGTCTGTATCCGGCAATGCCTTCATCATTTCAGTAATAAGGGTTTTGCTTGTGAAAAAAGCAGCGTTATCGGTACGGCTTGTATTAGCTAATTCTGCAATCTTGCCTAATGTTGTAGCAGACAAATTCATCGGATTATTTATAATGAAATCTCTTAAATTATCAACCTCGAATAATTTGTTAGAAGAAACCAATTTGTTGATAGTTGCTGTGTTAAGAGGCGGATGTTTCAATACAGATTTAATTTTTTTGGCAATAGATTGGAATATTACAGTAGGAACCGCTTCTCCTAAAGATTGACGAATTTTAATTTCTTCTTTCTTCAAAAAGGCTCTTTTTTGTTCAGTAGGCAAATCATTTAATATATTAAAGTCAGTTTCTACCCATTTGAACGAGTACGGAACGGTCATCATCAGCATTAATTCTCTAATGCTGAAAACTCTATCATCACAAGGATGTACTGTATTTTGGCTTGCCATTTGGTCATTTCTTGTATGAATACAGGGGCCGACTTTGTCCCAATATTGACGAGTATATTTATCTGCGTTTTTGCGTTGATTGATAACTATTTTGCCACTAACTACTCGATGAGGCTTTTTATTATCATCAACATTCTCAAATGCCGATTGTCCCTCCTTTATATCTGCAATCCACGCCCGCATATGTTCAGGATAAGGTCTGAAAGAATGATAGATATCGTTTTCGTCTATTTCACCAAACTCTTTTAGAGGCTTTAAGTCGCCAATTACCTCTCTTAATGTACGCTCTTTAACAAGATCGGGATATAGTTCCAAAGGCGAAACTTCATCAGCATAGTCTTTGGATACACCAATAACAACAGTACGTTGTCTACTGGAACAAGCACCGTAATTTTTGAAATTAATTACACGAGAAGTATACGAGTATGCCTGTCCTAAATTATTCTCAATAGCAGCCGCAATCGACTTATGCTCACCGTCAATATCAGTGCAAATTGTTTTCATAAAAGCAGGCACATTCTCGAAAATAAAGAAACGAGGATTTATCTGCTTGATAACTTTAATAGATTCAATAACCAAAGAGTTACGAACAATTTCGGTTTCACTCTTTTTATGATTTGCTACAGACATACCCTGACAAGGAGGAGTAGCAATTACAACATCAATTCGGGACAGTCCTTCTCTTTTTTTCCAAAGTGCAATTTGATCATAAAGAGCATTCTTCGTAGCATCTTCGGTAATATCACCACAAATATATCCACTTTCATATTTGCATTTTTTATTAAATTTTTGAACCTCTAATCTTCTCGTTATAAGCTCGTTAGTGGCAACGCAATCGAATCCCTCTAACTTAAAGCCATAGCATCCGATACCCGCACTACTAAACAAGCTAATATACGTAGGCTTTTCTATTATTTTCATTATAAATACCTCTTCTTTATATTGCTTGTTTTTCGTCGGGAATCAATTCCATAATATCTTCTATCTTGCAATCAAGAGCAGCACATATTTTAACTAATACTTCAACCGTAACATTTTCGTTTTTTCCAAGCTTAGCAATTAGCGTATTGCTTATTCCCGCAGCTTCGCCAAGTTCTTTTTTCTTCATATTTTTATCAATAAGAAGCTTCCATAATTTATTATAACTTACAGCCATAGTGCACCTCTCGAATGAGTAATAAATTTATACTCTTATATCATATCACAGGAAATGCAAAAATGCAACAACTAATTACACGAAAGTTTAATTTATTTTCAAATTGAGAAGGTACTTTAGCTTTTCGTGCATTAAAACAAAAGAATAGCGGCAGAGAGAACCCACTCTCCCTGCCGCTGTTGCTAATTAGTTGTATATGATTTCGTTATTTACGATTTCTGTAGCTCTGCTGCGAATATTATTTATCCGAGCCACCCACTTCATTTGATTATCCGCCTTGAGTTGTTCGGTAACACCCTCACGCTTCACCATCTGTTTTACAAGCCGAAAAAACATATCTTCTGCTTGCTTGTCAATGTCAGCAAGATAGCTGCTCAACTTTCCGCTTGTCAGCAAATTCATATACAAAACTTTATGATTCTGTTTCAAATGTCTTGCGTGTCGCTGTCCCCACAGCCCGATAGGCTTGTTTTCTTCATCGGGGAGTTTTAAATAGTTACCTTGCAGAGTATAACGGATACCGTTCTTTTCGTTGTAAATACGCTTTTCCATAATTAAACCTCCTTGTAAACCACTTTGAATTTCTTTTGTTTTGCGTTAAGGATTTTGAGTAACACTTCGTCAACTGCATCAGTGTATTTGCCTTCTGCGATAAGTTTATTCCGCTTTTCATTAAGGCAGTTAATAATGGTTCCTCGCTCGTAATCATTAAGTGCTATGTAATATTTCTTTGACATATTTTTCACTCTTTCAAAAAATCTTTAAACGGCGTGTCAGTAGATACGAATGTATCGTATGTAAAATTGGCTCCCAATCGAAATCCCATAATAAAGCTATCAAGATTCGATTCACCATTGACGATACCCCAAGCATTAACGAAGTCGAGAAACTTCTTTTTGTTCTCGCCCGTGAGTGCTTCGGTTAAGAAGTCCTCGTTGAGCATTAAAACTTCCATTTGCTTTTGAACAGTCTTATTCTGCGTAGTGCTTCGTGCTTGGGGATCAATGTTACCGTAATAAAATTCTTCAATAAATTTTGCCATAATTTTGTTTCCTCGTTTCTATAGTTTTATTTTACGAAGAAACCTTGAAATACACAAATGTGCGAATGAAAAATATGTGTGTTTCTGCCGGTATTTTAATACTTTTTAATCAAATCCGTTATGAACACTCGCACCATGAAAAAGGACTTGCAAAAGCAAGTCCTTTTTTCAATTTATTATTGACACTCAAACCTCTGTCCTTTTAACTTGGCGTAAGATATTCAGCTTTTGCGGCATCATTTTCCATCGTGACATTTATTGGACTTTGCACCTTTATTATAGACAAACCGCCATGTTTCGCGGTATAATAGCAATGCCGTTTACGGCAAAAATGCAGCATTGGAGCGCAGGCAATGGAAATATCGGCAGAACAGCTGAAGAAACTCAACGACGGGGAATACACCGTCTATGACATAAGAAGCGAGACTGACAGGGCGTATGGATTCATCCCCGGCTCGGTGCACACAACCGCCGACGAGCTTGAGAACAATCCGCCCGCGGACAGGGACAAAAAAATAATAATCTACTGCGCGCACGGAGTTTTCAGCATAGACATTGCGGACAGGCTGTGCGAGCAAGGCTACGAGGCGTACAGCCTCGAGGGCGGATATCTCGCGTGGATGCGCTATGAGATGCAGAACCGGCAGGACAGCGAACTGTGTCAGAAGGTCGAGCAGAGCCTGCGTAAAAAGTTCCGCGTTTCGATAATGAGTCCGTTCACGAAGGCACTCAAGATATATAAACTCGTCAACGAGGGCGACAGGGTCGCGGTATGCATATCCGGCGGCAAGGACTCGATGCTCATGGCGAAGCTCTTTCAGGAGCTTAAAAGATACAGCAAAGTGAATTTCGAGGTCAAATATCTCGTCATGGATCCCGGATATAACCCCGAGAACCGCAAGATAATCGAGGACAATGCGCGGGCGCTGAACATCCCGATAAACATATTCGAGTCGGACATATTCAAATCCGTCTACAATGTCAAAAAATCGCCGTGCTATCTCTGCGCGAGGATGCGCCGCGGATATCTTTATAAATTCGCGCAGGAGCTGGGCTGCAACAAGATAGCGCTCGGTCACCACTACGACGATGTTATCGAGACGATACTCATGGGAATGCTCCACGGGGCGCAGATACAGACGATGATGCCCAAGCTCCACAGCACGAACTATCCGGGCATGGAGCTGATTCGCCCGCTCTACCTCGTGCGCGAGGACGACATAAAGGCGTGGCGCGACTACAACGGGCTTCACTTCATCCAGTGCGCCTGCAAGTTCACCGACACCTGCACGACCTGTAACAACGGGCAGAATCACTCAAAGCGTCAGGAGACGAAAGAGCTGATACGCGAGCTTAAAAAGAGCAATCCCGATGTCGAGAAATGCATATTCAGCAGCGTTGAGAATGTCAATATTGACACGGTTCTCGCCTACAAAAAGGACGGAATAAAGCACAGCTTTCTTGACGAATATGACAACAAATAAAAATTTTTCACACGGCACTTGCAAGAACAAAAATAATGTGCTATGATAAGCAGGATATAAAAACAACGCACAGATGGAGAGAGTAGGCGCGCGGCGAACACCGCAGAGAGGGGTCACTTGGCTGGAATGATCCCGTGTCAGAGCACGCCGAAGTTCACTCCGGAGCGGCTCGGCTGAAGCTTTATGTTGTAGGCTGAGACGGTTCACCGCCGTTACACGGTGCTGTCCGCCATCGAGCGGAACAGGCTGAGGCGTCCTATGGGCGCGAATGCAGGGTGGTACCGCGAAGTTTCCTTCGTCCCTCAGTGGGACGGAGGATTTTTTATTTTGCCTCCCCTGCCGGCAGAAAAGATGTAAATTATGCTTTTTGAAAGGATGAGAAGTATGAACGAAAACGCCGAAAAGCTCAAAGAGTTATTCAAAAAGAAATCCGCCGAGGCGGGCAAGGTCTCTGAGCTTGAGGAGCTGAGGATAGAGTTCCTCGGCAAAAAGGGTCACATCGCAAATCTCATGAGCGAGCTTCGCGCCCTGCCAAACGATCAGAAGAAAGAGGCAGGTCAGAAGATAAACACGATAAAACAATTCATCGAGACCTCCATGCAGGAGCGTCTCCAGGAGCTCAAGGCTCTTGAAGAACAGCGCCTCATTGAAAGCGCCGAGGTCTACGACGAGTCTTTCCCCTGCGACACGAATCCCGGCTCTTACAGCCCGATAACGCTCGTTCAGCGCGAGGTTGACGAGATATTCCTCAACATGGGCTTCTCCATTGAGGACTACTCCGAGGTCACCGACGACTACAACTGCTTCGAGGCGTTAAATATTCCGAAGCACCATCCCGCGCGCGACATGCAGGACACATATTACCTGAGCAACGGCCAGCTGCTCAAGACCCACACCTCTGCGGCGCAGAACACTATTCTCCGCAAATACGCCGCCGACCTTGAAAAAGGTATTCCGCTTCGCGCCGTCTTCCCCGGACGCTGCTTCAGAAACGAGAAGATCGACGCCTGCCACGAGAATACTTTCTTCCAGATGGAAGGCATGATGGTCGACAAGGACATATCCATTTCGAACCTCATCTATTTCATGAAGACAATGCTCTCAGAGGTTTTCCAGAAGGATGTCACGGTGCGCCTGCGCCCCGGCTTCTTCCCGTTCGTTGAACCCGGCTTCGAGCTTGATATCCAGTGCCTTATCTGCGGCGGCGAGGGCTGCTCCTCCTGCAAGGATTCCGGCTGGCTTGAGCTTTGCCCCTGCGGCATGATACATCCGAACGTTCTCAAGGCGGGCGGAATCGATCCCGAGAAGTATTCGGGCTTCGCTTTCGGTCTTGGTCTGACGCGCCTTGCGATGATGAAATACGGCGTCAAGGACATTCGAGTGTTCAACAGCTGCAATCTCAAGTCGCTCTCGCAGTTCACCAATTCATCGTTCACTGTGCCCGACGACATGAAGAAAGAGGAGGCTTAAAGTCATGCTTGTTTCAATAAACTGGATCAAGGACTATGTTGACCTTGACGGATGCGATATAAAAGGACTCATCAACAAGTTCACCCTCGCCACGGCTGAGGTTGAGGACATATATTATATGGGACGCGACGTTCAGAAAGTCGTTGTAGGCGAGATAAAAACGCTCGAAAATCACCCCGAGTCGAAGAAGCTTCACCTGCTCACAGTTGATATCGGCGACAAAACAGTAAACTGCGTATGCGGCGCGCCGAACGTCAGAGTCGGTCAGAAGGTCGCTTTTGCCACCGCCGGCGGCAGAGTCGTCGCGGGCGAAATCGGCAAGGCAATGGTCGCCGGATATGAATCCGAGGGTATGTGCTGCTCCGAGAAAGAGCTCGGCATCAGCGACGAGAACTCCGGCATAATGGAGCTCGATTCCTCATACAAGAACGGAACTGACATCAAAGAGCTGTTCCCGATAGACGATATCGTCTTTGAGGTTGATAATAAATCTCTCACAAACCGCCCCGACCTCTGGGGTCATTACGGAATAGCGCGCGAATTCGCAGCCCTCACCGGCCGCGAATTAAAGCCGCTCGACCTCGCCGACATTGACAGCGACAGCGAGAATGTTGTCCCCGTAACTATCGGCGACACCGAGCACGTTTTCAGATATTCCTGCCTCAGAATGGCTAACATCACGAAGCATGTCAGCCCGATGGAAATCAGAATCAGACTGTTCTACTGCGGCATGAGACCGATAAACCTGCTTGCAGACCTCACGAACTACATCATGCTTGAGATCGGTCAGCCGACTCACGCATTCGACGCGACAAAGATCGACCACATCAAGGTTGACATGCCTAAAGAGGAGATTGACTTCACAACCCTCGACGGCACGACGAGAAAGGCGGACACCAACACCCTGCTCATCTACAATCACGACGAGCCGGTCGCTATAGCCGGTATCATGGGCGGTCTCGACTCCGAGATAGTCGGCGACACCTCGAGCGTTGTGCTTGAATCCGCGAACTTCGACGGAATCTGCGTCAGAAAGTCGTCATCGCGCCTCGGTCTGCGCACCGACGCGAGCGCAAGATACGAGAAGATGCTCGATCCCGAGTTGACTCTCGTAGCTATAAAGCGTTTTGTCAAGCTCGTCAAGGATATCGACAGCGGCGCAGTCATTGACTCAAAGCTGACCGACGAATATGCAAAGAAGTATCCGCAGATAACGCTCACGTTCGACAAGGCTTATGTTGACAGATACACCGGAATCGAGATAAGCAACGAGCGCATTATCCATACGCTGACTCTGCTCGGCTTCGGCGTTGACGAAAAAGACGGCGTTTTCACCGTCACCGTCCCCTCATGGAGAGCCACGAAGGATGTCACGATAAAGGCGGACATCATCGAAGAGATAACGAGAATCTACGGCTACGATAACTTTGAAATCACCACGACCCGCAGCCCCCTCAAGCCCGTTCACAGCGCGCCCGAGAGACTTGTCGGTGACGAGATAAAGGACATCCTCGTCAAGAAATACTCCATGCACGAGGTTCACTCCTACATCTGGTGCGACAAGAAGAAATACAAGAAGCTCGGCATCGAGGTTGAGGACAATGTAAAGATACTCAACATTGAGAACTCCGACAACGGCGTTCTGCGCGACTCCATGCTCCCCACCCTGCTCGTCGCGGCATATGAGAACAAGGACTTCGCGGACAGCTACGGCATATTCGAGATAGGCAGAGTTATTGAGGGCACACTCGAAAACGGTTACTGCAACGAGCGCCGCCATCTCGGCGTTGTGCTCTTCTCAAAGTCGCAGAGCGAGCGCGATCTCTACTACAAGGCTGTCGAGGTTGTCAACTGCATCTTCGAGCAAATTAAACACTGCACGCCGAAGTTCGCAAAGATAGCTCCCATACACGCATGGCAGCATCCGAAGAACACCGCCGCAGTTCTTGCTGACGGCAATGAAGTCGGTTTCGTCTGTGCACTTCATCCGCAGAACGCATCCAAGCTCGACAAGACCGGTTCGGCAGTCTGCATCGAGATGGATATAGACAAGTTCAGCGACGCGAAGGCATATGACATCGAGTTCAAGGAGCCTTCAACCAAGCAGTCCACCTACTATGATCTCTCGCTCGTTCTCAGAAAGGGCGTCACCTACGACGAGCTTTCCGAGAACTGGAAGAGCATGAACATCGAAGAACTCGAGAGCGTTAAGCTCATCGACACATATGAACTGCTCGGCACAAAGAGCATCACGCTCCGCTTCACCTTCTCCTCGCACGACCGTACGCTCGAGATGGAAGAGGTTCAGGGCTGGATAGACGAGATACTTCACAGGCTGTCCGCGATTGGCGTTTCGCTGAGAGTTTGAGTTAATTTTCAAAATACCATTGTTTTGTTGCAGATTTTGGTATATAATAAACTTTATGGAGGTGGTTACTCATGGCCGACGAGACTATTCAGTTCTCAATAAAAAACGAAAACGACGAAGAAATGAAAAAGATACTCCTCGAGGTTTACAACGCACTTAACGAAAAGGGGTACAATTCGGTCAGCCAGATAGTTGGCTACATCCTTTCTGAGGATCCGACATATATCACCACCCACAACAATGCCCGCAGTCTTGTGCGAAAGCTGGACAGAGACGAGCTGCTGCAGAGCATGGTTGAGGATTATCTCGGAATCAAAAAATAAAGTGCAACTATAACCCGATTGGAGTGACATTGAGTGGCGGAGAACAAGAAGCTTCTCATGTACAAGGGCAAGCCCCTTGTCAGAAAAGACAACACGCTTTATTACGGATACATGGATGAGCCCTGCATCATCATGATGCAGATAACCTCGACCAAGGACGTAAACGGCGCGGAGCTCTCGGATAAAATACTCGTGCAGCTCGTCAGCACAAATGAAGATCTTCGTCCGCGCGACAGGATCCTCAAGAAGGCGGAGCGCAGAGGTCTCTACAGCGCGATAGACATCGGTTCTATCTGGCTTGAGCGTGAGCTTCAGAAAAGAGCATAACAAAAGGCGGAGCACTGAAAACGGTGCTCCGCTTTTTACTTTGGCAAGAAACAAACCCTCTGCACTCGGCAGAGGGTTCAAGTTTTTATTACTGGACTTTTTCGAGTCTGTAGCTGACGGTGTATCTGTTATGCACCCAGCAATTATTGCTGTCCTTGACATAGGCACGGGCATATGCCGTGCCGTGGGACTGGGTGGGGTCGGCGCTACTGAGATCAACCTCAGCGAAAAGCTGATCCGTGGTTATCTTTTCAAGATTCGCTTTCGGACCGACGACTTCAACGGACGGTATGCGCGTCTGAGTTACGACCGCCTTGTATCCGGCGGGAACATTGATAAACGAGATATTGTTGGCACTCACCGAACTCTTATGTGAGGTCACGCCGCTCATCTCGACCGTGACCTTGAGTTTCGTCTCCCCGCTCATGACCTTGACTCCGCTCAATGTCGTCAAGTCTATTGTTATCTCATTCCTGCCTGCGCCGAGCATATAGAAATCGATATCGGCGACCGACAGCTCGGTTATGGACGAGAGCTTCGTCGCGTCCATGGTGAAATTGAGTCTCGCGGGGCTGCAGGTAAAAGCGGGCGGATTGCTCGCGTAAGCGGCAGGCGCATTCTTGAAAGTTACCGTAGTTGGCAGTTCGGCGCGCTGATAAATTGGAAGAGTCATCGTGATATCAGCGAGTCCGTCATTGACGGTTATATACTGGAGCTTTCCGCCGTATTCGCTCAGCGGGATTATCTCGGCGTCGAGCGTTGTGGTCGCGCTGATTTTCTTGTTCAGAGTCACTCGCGCGACAACTTTCTTTATCTTCGCCATCTCGGTCACGGGACCCGACAGCTTCACGGTATTCGCGGAGAGCACCGGAGTTTCGGCTATCAGTCCGTTTGTGACATACGACGCGCCGTCATAGACGACATCGGGCTGGAGAGTATATTCTCCCTCTTTGTAGTAGTCGAAATACACATTTATCGAATCCTGCGAGAGCGAAACTATCTCGTAGTTCGCCTTGCTCGGGTCTTTTGCCGTCACTTCGAGCTTCAGGGTCTGGCTGCCTGTCGAGTCAACATAGTTGGTCTTGGCGACAACGGAGATATCGTCCTTTGTGAGCACGCTTTCAGCGACCTCGTAGCGCTTGCCGTGAACCTTGACTTCGACCGTAAAATCCGTGTTGCCGAACATCTGGAGCCCGAGATTCGAGACATTGTTTGATATCTCTATTTTAACAGGGACATCTTTTATTATGCGGTCATCCTCGGGGCTCGCCTGAATGGCGACAACGATCCAGATTATAACTGCGGCGATTATCGAAAGCGCCAGGACGAACCTGTTATCATATATGAGATTTTTGAGGCTTATTTTTTTCTTTTTCATTTTTTAAAACCTCCGAACAGCTTGCGTATGCCTTTGACGGCGGCTTTATCTTCGTTATTCGTTCCGCAAAGGTAGCGCACAAGGTGCTCACGCAGATCGGAATCGGTGAGATTTCTTATAAGCTGACCCTTGCAGGCGATGGAAATTGTTCCGGTCTCCTCGGAAGTGACGACTATCATCGCATCGCCCTGCTCGCTCATGCCTATGGCGGCTCTGTGGCGGGTTCCGAGCTGGGTATCGAGATTCTCTTTTTGAGTCAGCGGCAGGACGCAGCCCGCGGCAACTACCCTGCCGTCGCGGATAACTGCGGCTCCGTCATGGAGCGGCGCGCCGTGATAGAAAATATTGCCTATCAGCTCGCGCGAGACTATCGCATCGACGGGAGTTCCGCTCTTTATGATATCACCGAGGAGCGTATCATGCTCAAAGACGATAAGCGAGCCTGTCTTGCTCTCGCTCATGCTCTGGCACGCTTTGCACACGGCGTAGATTGAATCCTTTATCTTCTGATTGCGCTCCGTCTCCTCATCGCGCACGCCGAAAAGATTGAGCTTTGTTATGCTGCGTCTGCCGACGGATTCGAGCATATGGCGCAGCTCGGGCTGGAAGAGGATGACAAGGACTATAATTATCTCGCCGAAGACTTTTTTGAATATGAACTCACTCGCCTGCATATCGAGCAGGTAAATGGCAAGATAAGCCACACCGAAAAGCAGAAGACCCTTTGCAAGCTGAATGGCCTTTGTCTCACGGATGAGCTTGATAACACTATAAAGAATGAACGCAACGAGGCAGATATCCAGGAAATCCGTGAAGGCGAAGTCGGAGAATACGACCTTCAGCTGATCCCAGAGAGATGCGATCTTTTCAGTAAACATAGGCATACCTCTCTTCAATTCCTATAATACCATAAAACGCGCCTGAAATCAAATTACTTCTCAATAAGGCAGACGGCGGAGGCACTTATGCCCTCGCGGCGTCCCGTAAAGCCGAGCCCCTCTTCGGTGGTCGCCTTGACGCTGACGCATGAGACATCGAGCGAGCAGGCGTCGGCTATGTTGCGGCGCATTTCATCTATATACGGGCGCAGCTTCGGAGCCTGGGCGGCAACGGTTGAGTCGATATTGACTATGTGCCAGCCCTGAGCGCCGATAACGCGCACGACTTCGCGCAGGAGTTCGAGACTGTCCGCACCCTTGTATTTTTCATCGTTGTCCGGGAACAGGCAGCCTATATCCCCCATTGCCGCCGCGCCGAGCAGCGCATCGCTGATGCTGTGGAGCAGGACATCGGCATCCGAATGACCAAGAAGTCCCATGGTATGTGGTATATCAACGCCGCCGATTATGAGCTTCCGCCCCTCGACAAGCTTATGAACATCGTATCCGCTGCCTATTCTTATCATTGATTATCATCTCCGCTGAGTGAAAATTTTCTTATACTTTCCTGAAATTCATCGTATGTCATGAAAATATTTATCATATCGACGAGCGCGCTTGTTGAAAGGCGCTCTGGAAGCGACAGACTGCGCAGGAACTTTTTGCGCAGAGCCGCCGAATCCGCTTTTCCGCTGAGCCCGGCTTCGTAGAGGTCGGCAACGGTTACAGCTCGGCTCTTTTCCTGCGTACTCTCGCAGGTGACTCCGGCGCGGTTGAGCGCTTCAAGCAAGATCTCAGTATCGATTCCCTCGACCCCTAATTTGCCCTCTTTAGACGGCGCGTCCTTTCTGCGCTCTTTGCCGAACACGTCGGGAATATAGGCGTGAATGACGCTGTCTTTCGGAACGCTTCCGCCGATAAACGAACGGATTTTGAAGCCCGCCGAGTCGCTGTCGGTCAATATGACTATGCCGCGTGTCTGAGCGAGGCGTTTTATCAGCTTCTGCTTCTCTTTGTCCTTGAAAATGCCGAAGCCGTCGGTCTGTATTATAACGGTATCGAGGACTGTGGAGAGTTTTATTTTATCATACTTTCCCTCGACGATGACCGCCTGTTTTATCTTTATCATTTTACCATCAACACCATCCGGCGTTTATTTTCGTGACTGTATCGCCACAAACAGCTTGACAAGCAGTTCCTCCATAACTATCCTGTTATCAACGGCAGAGCTCTTGAGCAGTGTATCGGCTCTGTGCAGTTCATCGAGGCACTGGCGCAGAACGCGCACGCTCAGAGCCGACGCCTGGCGCGAAACTTTTGTCAATTTGAACTCGCGGCCGCGGTAGTTTGAGAATATCTCCGCCGGCTGAGTGTCTCTGTAGCCCGCAGATACGCTGACCTTGACACGATAGATATCGACAAAGACGGATATCACCGCGCCCATTATCATCATAACATCCGCACGCTGGGCGAAGAGCATATTGAGCGTTTCATACGCCTTGTCGAAATTATCCGAGATTATATATTTAGTCAGGTCGAATGCATTCGCCTCGATAGTCTTGACGCACATCAGGTCGATGTCCGCGCGGGTTATCTCGCGTCTCTCGGCATATGCCGAGAGCTTGTCGATTTCATTTAAAAGAGTAACCATATCGTCCCCGACGCAGGAAACAAGATATTCGGCGTTTCGCTGGCTGAGCGAAGAATCGCGCTTCTGCGCCGCGCCGACGAGCATTTTGGCAAGCTCATAAGCGGTCTTTTTGTTGAGCTCGACCGCATTGCCGTATTTTGTAAAGAGCGAGACTGCCTTTTTGGCCTTTGCGGTCTTTTTGAGCGAATCTGCCTTGCCGATATAAAAAATCAGCGTGCAGTAATCCGGGACATCGCCGACTATTTTTTCGAGCTTTTCATAAGAATCCTCGTCGAGCGAATCGACAGCCATATCCTTGACGAATACACAGGTGTTGCTGCTCATCATCGGAAAAGCCTCGACCGCCTGCTCGATATCTTCGAGAGTACACGACGCGCCGTCGAAAAAATGATAATTGAAATCCGCAAAATCGGGACTGACGGCTTTATCCTTGAGCTTCGAGGAATAGAATTCCTTGAGATAGCTCTCCGTTCCGAAAAACAGGAACGCGCCGCCGATATCTCCGTTTCTTATAAGCGCCTTTATATCTTTTTCACCGATAGCAGCCATTCAGTCCATCCTTTCCGTCAAAATTCTGCCAAACGGGAGCACCGTAATTCTGATATTCCCCTGCCCTCCGGTCGCATATGCGTCCGCGCCGAGGGACAGCAATTTGCCCATGACCGCAGACGCTCTGTCGGCATCCGCCGATAGCACGGTCAAATTATAGTTTTCCGGGGAAATGCCATGCGGCAGATTCTCCCGCAAAACAAGAATATCCCCTTTTTTATACGGCACATAAGACGGTCTGAAAACAATGACCGCATCAGCGCCGCCCATGCCGAGCACTGCCGTGCTCGTTTTATTCGTTGTTTTATATTTTAATTCTGCGCCGCCGATGTTTATATCCGCGGCAGGCGCGAGGTTATAATTTTCTGTTTTAAGTATTTCATTGAGGTCGGCATCAGTCTCGCCGGCAAGAATATACTCGGGCGAAAAAGTGTCGATAACATCAAGTGCGAGTGAACTTTCGCCCTCAGAGACGCGCGGGATAAGAAGAAAATCAAGATTATCCGCGCCGACGCTGTCCATTGCGGACTCTATATTTGAGAGGGCATAGTAGCTGTCCCCTCCGCAGCCGAGCAAGGCTGTTTTGCCGCCGGAGCTGACGACAACAGCCGAGCCGTTGCCGACATCCGCCACGGTTATGACGGTTGCCACGCGGGAAAGTGCAGAAGATCCGACGCACACGCCCGCAAAGGTGAGCGTGCATATCAAAACTGCTGCGCGGACGGTATTGCGTCCCAAAAATTTATAGATAAGTGCAGCCGCCGCAAGGACGATAAAAATCAAAACAAGCCACAGCGTGAACAGAAACGACGAGGCGTTCAAAGACGAATGAGGAACCGCCGCAAGCGCCTTCGATGAATTGATAAGAAAAGATGCGCACACACCGGACAAATCCGCAAGACCGGCCGTTATCACGCGCAAAAATGAGAACTTCGCGGTGAGAGCGGTAAGCCCCGAGAGGATCATACACGCTGATGCGGGAAGAGCGGAAATGAGGTTCGCCGGGATCGCGATAAGCGACACTTTGCCGAGATCGAGTATCATAACAGGCAGAGTGAACGCACAGGCGAGCACGGTGCTTCGGACGGAGCCGAAGATAAACTCGCAGACGCGCTTTGCATATTTATTTCTGACGCGCGCGATATACGGATTCAGCGGGAAATCGATATTGCCGTAGCCGACAATTATTCCGAGAGTCGAGAGGAACGAGAGCCGCAGTCCGAGGCTCATCACGCAATACGGATTGGCGAAGCACAGAATAACAAGCGCGATGCCGAGGGAATTGAGTGAATCTGACTGCTTTGAAAGCAGCGTTCCGAGGAGCATAACGAGCATCATGAAGCCCGCACGCATGACGGAATATGTAAAGCCCGAGACCGCCATAAAAACTATAACAAACGCCGCCGAAATAATTGCTCCCGCTCTGCGTCTGAGCCTGAAAACATCGAAAATTTTCAGAATGAACAGACACCAGATTGAGAGGTGCAGACCCGAAACGGCTATCAGATGCGATATTCCCGCGGACGAGAACGAATCCGAAACGCTCTTCGGCAAATTTGATTTGTCGCCTATCAGAAGCGCCGTTGCAAGCGCCCCGCGTTCGCCGGGGATAAGACGCGAAACCGTGTTTTTGATATAAGCGCGCATCGCGAGCGGATAATAGCCTATCGGCTTGCGCTCCGGCTGAGATATATTTATATCGCCCTTTGCGTATCCGCCCATAAAGATATTTTCGGACAGATAGTAGTTTCTCGCGTCGCGGGTCTTGCCGATATCGTAGAGCTGCAAATCGCCCTCGACAGTATCATACGGCTTGAAACCAAGGCGCGATTTTGAAGAAAGGCGTATGTTCAGCTTATATTTTTCGCCGTCTATCTCGGAAGTTTTAAGTTCTGTGTAATATCTTTCGCCGCTCTGCTCCTCGAGCGAGACAACGCTCGCTTTTACGGTATGCACGCCGTCGTTAAAACGCTGCGACGCTTCATCAGGAACAAGTGCGGCGGCAAAAGACAAAAGCACTGCAATGACCGCCGCGATACACGCAGTCGGGATTACAAAGTCACGCCGAACACTCTTGAAGAACAGAGAAAAGATAAAGGCGGCAGCTGCTGCCGAAAGGATAACGACTGCCGCCTTCTGACCGAGTTCAAAAACAAGAGCCAGCGTAAAAAACATTGTAAAACCGATAACCGTGAACGGACGCGCCATTTCTCGAGTTCTCCGATTATTTGAAGAAAAGAGGAAGCTTCTCGAGGAACACGATATCGTCGCGCTCCGCCGCGTCGCCCTCTGCGAGGACTGCCGCCTTGGCGACTATGTTTGCATCGAACTTATCGGCAAGGGCAACGACTGCCGCGAGGGATTCGCCGGTGCTGATAACATCGTCAACGATAAGTACTTTCTTGCCGCGAAGCTGATCTCCGTCCTCTCTGCCGAGAAGAAGAGTCTGCTCTGCATCGGTGGTTATCGAACGCACGCTGACACAGACGGGGTCGGTCATATAGACCTTCGGCTTCTTGCGGGCAACAAAATATTTTTTGCCGCTCTGTCTGGACATCTCATAGGCAAGCGGGATGCTCTTCGCCTCGGGAGTGAGGATATAATCAAACTCCGGGCACTTCTTGAGCAGCTCTTCTGCCGCTTTAACGGTGACTTCGACATCACCGAAAAGGATGAATGCCGCGATATCGAGCTTGTCGCTGACCGGGCAGAGAGGAAGCTCTCTCTTCACGCCTGCGATTTCCATTGTATAGGTCTTTGCCAAAATAAACATCTCCTGAATATTAATATGGTCTTTTTTATCAGCCTGCCGGCCAGCCGAAATCTCTGCCGCCGAGCATATGGAAGTGCAGGTGTTTGACGGTCTGACCCGCACAGTCGCCGCAGTTGTTGACGATTCTGAAGCCGTCCTTGAGATCGAACTGCTTGGCTATCTTTGCCGCCGCCTCGAACACTTTGGAGACGACCGCGCTGTTCTCCGGGGTTATCTCGGCAGCACTCTTTATATGCTGCTTCGGGATAATGAGAATATGGAACGGAGCCTGCGGCTCGAGGTCATAGAACGCGAGAACATCGTCGTCCTCATAAACTTTTTTTGAGGGTATCTCGCCCTTAATTATTTTGCAAAAAATACAGTCATCCATTTTCAGAAAACCTCCGTATTGCAATTGCTTGTTTCGCCGGCCGGGAAAGACCGGCGGAGCTATGATTTTATTTTAACATGGCGCTGACGATAGAGTCAACCGCCGCGAGAGCCTCGTCCGCCTTGGAAGCGTCCTTGGCGCCCGCCATTGCGCTGTCCGGTTTGCCGCCGCCCGAGCCGCCTGCTATCTTTGCGGTCTCACGGACGATATTGCCGGCGTGAGCGCCGAGTTTTATCGCATCGGCACCGCAGGCGCAGGCGAAGTTCAGAGTGCCCTTTTCTTTGTTGACGCCAGCAAAGACTGCGACGATATCTGCGCCGTTGTCACGGGCGGTGTCGCACATCGAGCGAAGCTCGCCGGGGTTGGAGACTTCGACCTCAGCGGTGATAAGTCTGACGCCGCCGACCTGTCTTGCGCTGTCCATAAGGCTGCCCGCCTTGAGAGCGGATATCTCGCCGCGAAGCTCCGCAAGCTCTCTGTCCTTTGCCTTTACTTCGGCAGCGAGGGTCGCCGCACGCTTGTCAAGCTCCGCGACGTTACCGAGCTTCATCGCCGCCGCTGCGGACTGCATGATGCGCTCGTCGTTTTCTATATGCTTGAGCACTCCGAAGCCGGTGACGGCGGTTATACGCCTGATTCCCGCGGCAACGGAGGACTCGGACACGATCTTGAACAGACCGAGCTTTGCGGTGTTGTCCGCATGGGTGCCGCCGCACAGCTCAACGGAGAAATCGCCCGCGCTGACAACGCGCACGACATCGCCGTACTTCTCGCCGAACAGAGCCATTGCGCCGAGCTTCTTCGCCTCTTCAATGGGCATCTCGCGGGTCTCAACGGGGATGCCCTTGAGGATAACCTCGTTGACCTCGCGCTCTATCGCCTTGAGCTCGTCGCCCGAAAGAGCGGAGAAATGGGTGAAGTCGAAGCGCATCTCCTCGCTGTTGACAAGCTGTCCCGCCTGCTCAACATGGCTGCCGAGGTGCTTTCTCAGAGCCGCCTGGAGCAGATGAGCCGCAGTGTGGTTGCGGCGGGTCGCCTCGCGCTTTTCAACATCTATCTGAGCGTGGACTTTATCGCCGAGAGCGATGCTGTCGCCGCTTATAAATCTTGCAATGTGGAGCACAACACCGTCGGGAGTCTTGCCGGTGGCGGTAACCTCGAGGGTTGCATTATCGGTCTTGATAACGCCGGTGTCGCCCGCCTGTCCGCCGCTCTCGCCATAGAACGGGGTCTTGTCGAGCACAACAACCACCTCGGAGTCCGCGGTTGCGAACTCGTCACGCTCGCCGTTTGTGACTATCGCCTTTATCTCGGCGTCGCAGGAATAATCGGTATAGCCGACAAACTCGGTGGCTCCGACATCCTTGAACGAAACATTGCTGTCCTTCCATGCCTGAGCTCCGGCATCCTTGCGCGCCGCACGCGCTGCCGCTCTGCTCTGGGCATAGAGGCGGTCATACTCGTCGATATCAACGCTCATGCCGCGCTCTTCGAGCAGCTCTTTTGTCAGGTCTATCGGGAAGCCGAAAGTATCCTGAAGCTTGAAAGCATCTGCGCCGCTGAGCACCTTGGAATCGCTCTGAGCGATAATATTCTCAAGCAGATTGAGACCTGTGTCTATAGTCTTATTGAAGCTCTCCTCCTCAGCTTTGATGACCTTTACAATAAGGTCGTGCTTCTCGACGAGGTTCGGATAGGCTGTTGCATTCTCTTTGATAACGGTCTCGCACACTTTGTAGAGGAAAGTGCCGTCGATACCTAAGAGTCTGCCGTGGCGAGCCGCTCTTCTGAGCAGGCGGCGAAGAACATATCCTCTGCCCTCGTTTGAAGGCATAACGCCGTCGCCGATCATGAAAGTGGTGCTTCTGATATGGTCGGTGATAACGCGCAGGGAGACATCCTTTTTCTCGTCCTCGTGGTACTTGACGCCCGCTATCTGCATGATGTGCTTCATGATGTTCTGGACGGTGTCGACCTCGAAAAGGTTGTCCACGCCCTGCATGATACAGGCAAGGCGCTCAAGGCCCATACCGGTGTCGATATTGCAGCTCTTGAGGCGGGTATAGTTATTGTTGCCGTCATTATCAAACTGAGTGAAAACGAGATTCCAGAACTCAACATATCTGTCGCAGTCGCATCCGACTCCGCAGGTCGGAGAACCGCAGCCGTACTTCTCGCCGCGGTCGAAATAGAGCTCCGAGCAGGGACCGCAGGGGCCTGCGCCGTGCTCCCAGAAGTTATCCTCTTTGCCGAGGCGAACCATATGGTCGGGCGAAATGCCGAGCTCCTTTGTCCAGATGTCATATGCCTCGTCATCGTCCTGATAGACGCTGATATATATTTTATCTGCGGGCATCTCGAGCACCTTCGTGCAGAACTCCCACGCCCAGGCGGTCGCCTCATGCTTGAAGTAATCGCCGAATGAGAAATTGCCAAGCATCTCGAAGAAAGTGCCGTGGCGCGCGGTGATTCCGACGCGCTCAATATCGGGCGTTCTGATGCACTTCTGGCAGGTTGTGACGCGGGTTCTCGGCGGTGTCAGCTCGCCTGTGAAATATTTCTTGAGCGGTGCCATGCCGGCGTTGATGAGAAGCAGACTCTTATCTCCCTGAGGCACAAGCGAAAAGCTCGGCAGACGAAGATGACCCTTGCTCTCGAAAAAGCTCAGATACTTCTCTCTGAGTTCATTGAGTCCCGTCCATTCCATGATAAACAACTCCTTAAAAAATAAAAATAGATGCCGTTCTGCCCGGGACGGCCGAAGCCGCGGTACCACCCGGATTGCACAAAACTGCACCCCTCTGCTGCCCTTAACGCAGGCTACGCCCGTTCAACGCGGGAGGCTCCGAGCCGGCTGCCGTACTTCCTGACACGGCGCACCTCACAGCGGCATAATGCCGGCGCGCCTCTCTGCGAGCGGAATAAACGACTCTGCTCTTCACAGCCAAAAATATTTACTCAAATATTCTACTCTTAATTTTCCCCGATGTCAATGTTTTAGCCGTAAATCGCGGAGAAAATATCGGGAGCGGCGAATAAGAATATCTGTCCGCGGGAGCTATGTATCTGCGGACGGGTATTTTTTATATTGCAAAAGCGGAGAACCCTTTCGAGTTCTCCGCTTTGTTTTATTTATGTTACCCTGCTTCTATCAATAATAGCGATATCCGGCGAGCTTCTGCGCGGCCTGGGCACGGGTTATAGATCTTTTGATAATCATAAACTTGTTCTCAAGAGCAAGATTGAACGACATCGAAACGGTCTTTACTACCCTCTTCAGGTTGAAATCGACCTTTGCGGAGAAGCGAATCATCGTAAGGCCGAAATCGGCGATGCTTACTTCGCTGTCCGGCTCAAATTTGCCGTCGGACGCTTTGACTATTCCGTTGCCGACAGCCCACACTGCGGCTTTAAACGCAGGATCCGAGCTGTCGAGATCGGCAAAGGAAATGTTCTCGATATTGACCTCGGGCGAGCCGGCCATGCCGTAAAGAGCCTGAACAAGAGCCGACTTTGTCAGCGCGGAATCGGGGCTGAACTGCGTCTCGGAAGTGCCCGCCATGTAGCCTTTTCTGTACATAAACTCGATTGCATCGTAATACTCCGAATCTGACGCGACATCCGCAAACGGGAAGTTTGCATCGGGCAGAGCGTCAAGGATTCTGTCGGCGATATGTCTGTGACCCGCTGCGTTCGGATGGCATATGTCGCAGGTCGTGCCCGTTGTATCGACAAAGATATAGCCGTATTTCTCGGCGCCCTCCTTCATCGGCTTGTTCGCCATATCGACGACCATTTGTCCGAGATTGATGCTCTGGCTGTCATCCTTGTTCTCCTCGGTATCTGTCGCTCCGTCGTCGCTCTTGACGCTCGTGTCGAACATTCCGATAACCATAAGCTGAACATCGGGATTCAGAGCATATATATCCTCTATTACATGGTTCCAGTTCTCAAAGAAGTTTTCGAGCCCGTATTTAAGCGCACGCGGGAGAACTCTGATAAGCTCGGGCATTGCGTCGGTAATCTTAGCGAGCTCAACTATTTTGTCGAGCTTGTCGTTGACTATGCCGTTCTCCTTGAGAAGATCGCGCAGAGCCTTGACATACTTGCTGCAAGTGCCCTCTTTTTCGAGAATTTCGGCGATGACCCATGTAAGATAAGTGCCGAAATCGTTTCCGCCGACACCGAGGGTAATAAGACCCGCCTGTGAAATTGCGCGGCGATACTCGGGGATCCTCGATTTCATGACCTCGGGGTTATGAGAATCGTGGAAAAGATAATCGTCGCCCGGATAATCGTCCTCGAGCATATAGCGGATATCTATCGTCCTGAATCCGGGGCAGGCCATCGGAACATAATTCACTCCGAGATCATCGGCAACATACGCGCCGTATGAATTTTCAACGCGCTTGAACTCAGAATCCACATACACAAGGTCGTTGTGACCGCTGGCGACACTGTCACCCAGAAGCACATATGTGCCGTAATCGTAATACTTCTTTGCGTCTGCACTCTCGGTGCTGTCCGCGGCGAAGCAGACCGCGGAGCCGAAGGCCAATACGCATGTGAGAATCACTGCGACCGCCCTGCTTATAAACCTTTTCATTTTGATCCTCCTATCAAAATAGATAAAGCCGCACAGTCAAGACAACTGTACAGCTTTAAAGTAGCACAGATTTTTTTGAAAATCAATGCCTGAGGGCAAAAAAAGTAAATTATCCTAAATCAGTAGGCATTGTTTTAAAAAAGTGCGGTCATCCGTCAAATTTACAGGGCTTATTCATCGGCTTATTCCGATTATATGTTTCTCCGCTTCGACGCTGAGCGGCGTATAAGCGTTTATCTCTTTCGTTTGCAGGTCAACGACAACGACCGCCTTATCTGCGCCGAGAAACATCTTCCCGTCGCTTACGAGCATATTAAAGACAAGCTGGAAATCGCAGTCAAACTCTGTTTTTAGCATATCCCCGTTTTCGGATATTTCGAGCAAGACCGATTTTGGATTTTTTCCGACGTGATCGGAAAGAAGAATATACGCCCGCTCGTCTGTCACATACCGCGCTTTAAAGCCCAAATTTTCATCGCTGAATATTTTATGATGCTTGCAGTCGCGGTCAAAGGAATAAATCGTTGTGCTCGCCAGACCGAGATGGCTCAATGAATCGACGGCATAGATTTTGCCGCCTGCCTCAAAAATATCGCAGAAATTGCCGTTTATCTCCCCTCCCGGCGTTTCGAGCGCGCCGCCGAACTCGCCGTAGTCGCGGGACACGAAAGTGCCGAGGAAATATTCAGGCTTCGAGAACTCCGCCAGCATACCACCGTCGACACTGCTGCAAGAGACGAACAAATAAAGCGGATCAATGACCTGCAGGATTATATCGCACAGCAGACTACCCACCTCACCGAATTTGACGAATCGCTGGTGCGACGCTGGATCAAACAGATAATCATCTGGGATGACCACATCACAATTGAATTGAAATCTGGCGTCAGCATTGATGTAGATGCATGAGTTCCATAGACGCACGAAACCCTCCTGACCGTGATGGCCGGGAGGGTTATTTTTATGTTTGTTTACTTATTCTTTCTTTTATATTCTGTTCGTATTGTGCGTATGTTGAAATGAGTCCGTTTTCAACTGTTGCATTTGTGTATGTGTAATCATACCATTTTTCCGGTTTATCAAGCTGTTCTTTTAATTCAGGTAATAAACTAGTGTTCTGTAAAATCATGCATTCAATAGCTCTAAGAGGAAGAACCTTGATATGGCTACATATATAATTCTTCTCCTCTTCAGATAAAGTAGCTGTTTCTTCAAGAAGTGCGTACACTTTTTCATAGACTTTTTTTCTAGAAACTACAGCGTCCTCTAACACGACCACAATACCATATATATTGTCTTTTGAATATACCTTGTCCAACTGGAATAATCCCTGCAGATAATTTTTAACCTGATTATAAATCTGAATTACGTCTTCAGCATAAATCCTTACATCATTTTCTATCTCAGCAGCATCAAATTTTCTAAGCTTTAAGCTAGGTGTAATTGCTTTTGTATCATAAAAAATAGCTGCATCGCCTTCTGCTGCAATGACATCTGAGGTCAGCAACTTGTCTTTTCCTTTTCGATATTCTATCTCCGGCGAAACCCATGTAACTGAATCAAGTTGCGAAACAATATCATACAAATAGCCTTCAATTACTTCTTTGCCTATTGCTCTACGAAGCTTACTATCACCCAAAGTTATGCGATTTAACATTGATTCCGTTACCGCATTAATCACTAGATATGGTGACGGAACGTAGGTGAAGTCCTGCCCAGATATAAACGGATACAGATACTGGATTTTTAATCCATAATACTGGTCAATTATATTATCTTTATACAGTGAAAATAACTGTTTTTTGTATTCTTCTTTTTCAATAGATAACAAACGTAAAGCATCTTTGTCAGCAAAAGCTTTTGTTAAAAAAATTTGTAATTCAGTCGGTGGAATCACATCTTGAGCTTCTTTACTAAATCTGAGAAATACCATAAAAGCAAACTCCTCTAATCGTTCATAATCGGCTCCCATCTTATCAAAGAACACTTTTTTCATATCTAATTTGTCATTTTGAAAGGTAAAGAAATAATGATATCTATATAGCTTCTGTAGAAACACTCCTTGCACAGGGAATTGCTGTAATGCAGATATCATCATAAAGGCTTCAGGGTACTCACCGCTCTCTTCAGCCGCAGTTAAGCCACTATGCCAATAATTTCTAATAAGAGTGATGGTGTCAGCGAATGTTTTACCATCAAGTTTCTCCGAGGCATCATCGTTATCATATACAATAGAATATGCAGCAAACGCTTCGATCTCCCAAGGCATTATGTTTTCTTTATAAGCCTTGACCATATCCACTTGAGAGCAGGTCATTATCCTGCTTGAAAACTGTTGACAAGCTAACAGCTTACTTTCAAGCGTAAACTTTTCAAGTACTTTTAAGAAGTCCAAACTGTTATGAACTAAGTTTTCTTCCATAGACAATACTGCCTCCTTCCATGTCATCTATTCCACTGCCAACTCTGCCTCAGGGTATCGAGTAGCCTAAATTGCGGTCGGAGCTGACAACAATTTCAGTGCCACAACCCACGACATCTAATCCACAGCCTAAACCCTACCACAAATTTCCGACCATCCACTTTTTCTCCGATCAGGCTAAAAAGTAGATATGTTTCCATACAAGAAAACCGAGCTTTCCGCAAGGCTTCTCTGATGATAGCAACCTCGCAAAAAGCCCGGAAATACGCCACTTTTCAGCCATTATTTATCTTTTCTTGACAGCAAACAGACCGTCTCCACATGGTTCGTATGCGGGAACATATCTACGGGCTGGATTTTTTCGACTTTATAGCCGCGCTTTGTCAGAAAGCGCAGGTCGCGCTGCTGGGTCTCGGGGTTGCAGGAGATATAGACCACCTTTTTCGGCGCGAGGGTCACGAGCGACGACAGGAAGCACTCGTCGCTTCCTGCGCGCGGCGGATCCATGAAAACTATGTCCGCTTTCTCCCCGTCCTGCGCCATGCCGAGCATAAACTCGCCCGCATCGTCGCAGAAGAAGCGGACGTTCTTTATACCGTTGCGTTTGGCGTTGGCTATGGCGTCGTGAACGGCATCGCGATTGAGCTCAACGCCTATTACCTCGCCCGCCCGCTTCGACGCGACGAGCCCTATTGTGCCGATACCGCAATAGGCATCGATAACCTTTTCGCTCCCGGTCATGCCGGCATATTCCATCGCTGTGTTATAAAGCACCTCGGTCTGCACCGGGTTTATCTGATAAAACGAGCGCGGAGATATTCTGAAAGTCAGCCCGCAGAGCTCGTCCTCGATTTTGCCCGTACCGTAGAGCACATTCTCGCGCTCACCGAGCACAAGGCTCGTCTGATACGGGTTTATGTTATGGACTATCGTTGTTATGTCGGGATGCTCCTTGCGAAGAGCTTTTACGAAGTTGTTCTTCGCGGGGAAAATCGGACCTGATGTGACGAGCACGACCATTATCTGATTTGTCTTGAATCCGCGCTTGACGAGGACATGGCGGAGTGTACCGCCGCCGCTTCGCTCGTCATACGGCTGTATTCTGAAACTTTTCAGCATATTGCGGATCGAGACGATTATCTCATCCGCTTTTCTGTCCTCGGTGAGGCACGAATCGACGCAGACTATGCTGTGCGTGCCGGACTGATAGACACCGGAAATTATCTTCCCGTTTCTCGCCGTGGCAAACGCCGCCTGTACCTTGTTGCGATAATGATACGGTTCAGCCATGCCGATTATCGGCTCGACATGGGCGAATTCGCCGAGCAATTTTTCCACCTTGCGCTGTTTGAATTTCAGCTGCTCCGCGTAGCTCAGATTCTGCAGCTGGCATCCGCCGCATTTTTTATATAGAGGACACTTCTTTTCTTCAGTCATATTTAATTCCGTTTCAGTTGGGATATCTCCGAAAATTCACTTATTTATCCTGCTGAGCTTTGTGCTCGGCTTTTTCTCTGTCTTTCTTTGCGACGTCGTTGGTGTTCATGGAATTGCGGAACACGACGAAGCGATCATACAGGAACTCTGTCACGAAATTTGTCACCATGCAGAGAGCCTCAACAAGATAGTTGTTCCACATAAGATCGGTAGTGGCATACTTCGTAAACCAAGTCGAGAGCGGAGTGAACACACAGTAATAAGCCGCGACTTTAAGCATGGCTATCGGGACATTGTTCGCAGATTTGAAGGTGAATTTGCGGTTGAAAGTAAAATTCCAAAGCACGGAGAGAACAAGCGAAATAAGATAGGCTATCCACTCTTTGAAATGGCATACCTCATAAAACAGGGTGTATGTTGCTATCTGAATAATTCCCGCAGAGGCGGAGAACAGCACAAATTTGACAGTCTGAAGAATGTTTTCCTTTGTGCTGAGCTTCTGATTTTCGGCAGCACCCTGCGCTTCTTTTTTCTTGTCTGACATAAGTTATCTCCCCTTTTATGTTTTACAGATTCCCGGCATTTCTGAGCATCTCTTCGGCCGATTTGAGCTGAAGTTCGGTGACATCGAGTCCACCGGTTATCCTTGCTATTTCATATTTTCTGCCCTCTGTGTCGAGGCGTTCGACCTTTGTATAGGTCTTGCCGTCCGAGACGGATTTGCTGATTCTCATGTGGCAGTCCGCCTGCGCCGCTATCTGAGCGGAATGGGTGACGCATATGACCTGCCTGCCGCGGGACACCTCCTTGAGCTTCATGGCGACCTTCTGCGCCGCTCTGCCGCTGAGTCCCGCGTCTATCTCATCGAATATCATCGTATCGAGTCCGTCTCTGCCGGCGATAACGCTCTTTATCGCGAGCATTATGCGCGACAGCTCGCCGCCAGAAGCGATTTTCGCGAGGGGCTTTAGTGTCTCGCCCGCGTTTGCGGAGATAAGAAATTCTATATTGTCCGCACCGTTTATTGTAAACGGTGTTTTTTCTCTGTTGACTTTGAAGCTGACCGACGGCATATCGAGAAATTCGAGCTGTTCGGTCACTCCGCGCTCAAACTCGCGCGCCGCCTTTTCACGCGCTGCGGTAAGCTTTTCGGCGAGGGCGCGAACCTCGGCTTTGGTCGAGCTGACGAGCGCATCGAGCTCTTTGACCCGCTCATCCGAGAGGGCTATTTTATTGCGCTCCTCGCGCGCGGAATCAAGGAAAGAGATCATTTCATCTTCCGTCGAGCCGTATTTTACTGAGAGGCGGAAAAGCTCATCAAGTCTCGCTTCAATCTCTTCGAGCTCGGACGGATCATAGGAGAAATCTTCAATAGCCGAGCGAAGTTCTCCCGCGCAGTCCTCAAGCTCATAGCCGACATTGCGAAGAGTCTTTGCGGCGGGCTCGACATCTTTATAGAATCGGGCAGCGTCCTCCGCGTTCCCGGCGCAATCACCTATCGCGCTTATCACGCCGAAGCTGTCATCGGCACCCTGGAGAATATCATACGCCGCTCTGAGCGATGCCGTGACGCGCTCGCAGTTTTGAAGAAGCGTCTTTCGCTCGTTGAGTTCGTCGCGCTCTCCGGGTCTTATATCCGCCTGTTCAAGCTCGTTTATCTGATAATCGAGCAGGTCAAGCCGACGAAGCTTCTCCGACTCGTCGGTTTTGAGGGAATCGCGCTCCCTGATATATGAACAGAGTTCTCTGAATTTCTCTCTGTATTCTTCAAGCAATTCGGCATCGTCCGCGACGCAGTCGATGAAATCGAAGTGCTTTTCGGGCGCCATGAGCGCCTGATTGTCATGCTGACCGTGTATGTTTATCAGCTCATGCCCCGCCTGTCGGAGCGCGGCGACATTCGAGGGCACGCCGTTTATGCGGCAGGTGTTTTTGCCGTCCAAACCAAGGGTTCGGCGAAGAAGTATATTCCCGTCCTCGTCGGGCTCGATATCATATTCTTTAAGCCGCGCGGCAGTGTCGGCGGAAACGCCGGAGAAGAGTGCAGTAACGCTCGCGGACTGCGCGCCGGTTCTGATAAGCTCGCGCGACGTGCGTTCACCGAGCACGGCGTTTATAGAATCGATTATGATTGACTTGCCCGCACCGGTTTCGCCCGTAAGGACATTGAGCCCCGAATCGAACTCGATATCGGCGCTCTCAATTATTGCTATATTCTCTATTTTCAGACTGAGAAGCATAGCTAAAACCTCATTTTTCGATAAGTCGTTTTATGGAATCTTTCATCTGCGAAGCGTAGCTTTCGCTTCTGCAAAGGGCAAATATAGTATCGTCGCCCGCGAGGGTGCCGACAAGCCCCTCCCAATGCATGGAATCAAATGCCGCGCACGCCGCCTGAGCCATGCCGGTATAGCAGCGGATAACAATTGTGTTGCCCGCATAGTCGGCAGAGACGACGGACTGAGCAAATATGCTGCGGAACTTCGAGAGCAGCTCGTCCGACTCGGTCTTTGTAACGGCGTATTTATACTGCCCGTTTGCACCCATGGTCTTGACAAGGCGCAGCTCTTTTATATCGCGCGAAACCGTCGCCTGAGTGGCGTCAAAGCCGCTGTCTTTGAGCTTCTGAAGAAGTTCATCCTGGGTTGACAGGTCATATTTTTCAATTATTTCGAGTATTGCTTCCTGCCTTCTTTTTTTCAAGGTTATACCTCCCGTTCATCGTGGGAACTGCTGTTCCATTTCATCATTTTTCTGTTGAGTATATCTACAAAACTGTCGTTCTTGAGTCTGATAAAGCTCGCGCAGATGTCCGCCTTTTCGACCGTTATGCTCCCCTGCGCCGAGACGGTGAACGGCTCATCGCCATCGCAGGAGACAGAGAGAGGTCCGTCATCATCGGAATAGATGCGCAGCACCGCATCGTCGCCCAGAACGAGCGAACGGGTGAACACCGAATGAGAACAAATCGGAGTGAGTATCATACACTCGAGCTTCGGATCGACCACGGGACCGCCGGCAGAGAGAGAATATGCCGTTGAACCAGTCGGAGTCGAGAGAATGAGTCCGTCGCCGAGATAGCGGTTGAAATATCTGCCGTCGAGATCGACATTTATCTCGGAAATTCTGCTCAGCCTCGACAGGCGCATTACGGTAGAGTCGTTCATGCTGTAGCCGCTCTGCACGCTGTCACCGTCGGCGGCGGTGGTTTTGAGCATCATGCGCTTATCCATGCTGTAATCGCCGGTTATGAGCTTTTCGAGCAAATCGAGCTCGTGTATCTCGAGACCCGCCATGAACGCAAGACGACCTGCGTTGATGCCGAGGACTGGCTTTGAATAGACTGCGGCTTTCTTGGCGGAATGGATTATCGTTCCGTCCCCGCCGACGGTTATGACCGCCTCGCAGCCGCCGAGAAGCTCTTTTTCAGGCAAAAATTCAGCCTTGGTATCGGAAAACACATCTTCTGTACCGAGCGGCAGAGAATATGCCGCGCCGAGTTCGTCGAGCCGCGCACAGATGAGCCTTGTCACCTGAGCGGCGTTTTTACGAGTAAGATTTGGAATTATTGCAAACATCATAGTTATTCTCCCGCTTTGAAACAGGCGTGCGCCGCGCTGACGACTCCCGCAACATCGGGCGCCGAAACAGACTGCACTTCGTCCTTTTTCAGATATACGAGGTATTCTATATTGCCCTCCGGCCCCTTGACCGGGGAAAAATCGAGAGCCGACACCGAAAATCCCGCCTGCACGGCATAGGAGCAAACATTTTCGATGACTTTTATATGCACACGCGGATCTTTGACCACGCCTTTCTTGCCGACATTCTCCCTGCCCGCCTCGAACTGCGGCTTTATAAGGCAGACAGTACTGCCGCCGTCTTTTAAAAGCGGCGAAAGCGCAGGCAGGATATATTTCAGAGAGATAAACGAGACATCCGCGCTCGCAAAATCGGCGCGCTCGGGAATCTCTTTTTCCGTTATGTATCTGAAGTTCGTCTTTTCAAGATCGACAACGCGGGGATCGGACTTCAGCTTCGGCGAAAGCTGGCCGCTGCCGGAATCGACGGCGTAAACTTTTTTCGCGCCGTTTTGGAGCATACAGTCGGTAAATCCGCCAGTTGACGCGCCGATATCAATGCATAAATATCCGCTCAAATCGAGTTTGAAAACATCGACGGCTTTCTCAAGTTTCAGTCCGCCGCGGCTGACATAGCGTTCCGACTCGCCTTTATACTCGATTATATCACAGTCGTTCGCCAAAAGTCCAGCTTTAGATACAACTTTGCCGTTTAAATATACATTCCCGCTCTTTATCATTTCCTTGGCTTTTTCGCGCGATGGCGCGACACCCAAGGAGACCATAAGAGCGTCTATACGCTTTCTGTTTTCCTCCACGGTCAAGCCTCCGCAGAAGTGACGAACGAGAGCACGCCCTCTTCGTCAAAGCCGTATTTATGTAAGAGCGACTCAACGGACGCCTGCTTGACGAAGCCGTTTTCGATAGCTCTGAGATGATATTTTCCGGAGAATCCCGCTTTCGAGAGGTCGAACAGGAAGCCTTCGCCCGCTCCGCCGCGGCGTATGCCCTCTTCAAAGAAATAGACATCCTTGCAGTTTTTCGCCGCCTCCACCGCGCCCTCGCAGACGGGAATTATGCGGTTGAGCTTTATAAGCTTCACTGATTCGCCGGAATTCACAAGCTTTTCATATGCGAACGCGCAGGCTGAAAAAGTCCTGCCGTAGGTTATGATAGCCTTTTCGGCGTTCTCGTCGCCGAACACATCGAAGTCGGCAAAGGTCGGTTTGATGCTCTCTGGTATCGCACGCTGAGCTCCGCGCGGATATCTGACCGCGACGAGCTTCGATTCGGAATAGAGCGCCTGCTGCATGGCGTGCTTGAGTCCCTCATAGGACGAGGGCGAATAGACGGTTATATCCGGCACGCTTCTGAGCATCGAAACATCGAAAACACCCTGGTGCGTCTCGCCGTCCTCGCCGACAAATCCGGCTCGGTCGATGGCAATGACCATCTTCTGCTTCTGGAGCGCGGCATCGTGCAGAAGCTGATCGAAGCAGCGCTGGAGAAATGTGGAATAGACTGCAAAAACCGGGATAAATCCGCTCTTTGCAAGACCGAGCGCGAACGCCACGGCGTGCTCCTCGGCGATGCCTATATCAAAGAATCTGTATTTATATTCATTCGAGAACCGCTCAAGCCCCGTGCCGATGGACATAGCCGCGGTTATGGCGCACACGCGGTCGTCGCAGGAGGCGAAGCGGCACATGATATCGCCGAAATTGCTCGAAAAGCTCGTGCCGGATGACAGAGGCTCGCCGGTGTTGATATCAAACTTCGAGATTCCGTGGAACTGCTCGGGCGAACGCTCGGCAAAGTCATAGCCCTTGCCCTTGAGAGTATTGACATGGAGAAGTACGGGTTTGTCATACTTCTTTGCCATCTCAAACGCTTCGCAGAGCTGCTGGATATTGTGCCCGTCGATGGGGCCGATATAGTGAAGTCCGAGATCCTCGAACCACGAATCGGAATAGATAATGCGCTTCAATGCGCTCTTTATATCAAACGCGGCATCCGAAAGCTCATTTCCGATGATCGGGATATGTTTCAGGAGCTTTTCGGTGTGCGCTTTCATGCGGTAATATTCAGGTTTCGCTCTGACGACGGCAAGATAACGCGCCATCGAACCGACATTTTCGGAGATAGACATCTCGTTATCATTGAGCACGATTATGAGCCTGTCGTGCGTTCTGCCGGCGTTATTGAGCGCCTCATAAAACATTCCGCCGGTCATTGACCCGTCTCCGACGACGGCGACGACGGTATTCTTGCTGCCGCGCATGGTGTTCGCGGTCGAGAGTCCGAGTGCGCTCGATGCGGCGGTGCTGGAATGGCCGCTGTAGAACATATCATGCTCGCTCTCATCGGGGCGGCAGAATCCGGAGAGTCCGCCCTCCTGACGCAGGGTGTGAAAGCGCTCGTATCTGCCTGTGAGCAGCTTGTGGGTATAGGCCTGATGGCCGACATCCCAGACAAACTTATCGCGCGGAGAATCGAACTCCTTGTGCATGGCGAGAGTCAGCTCCACAACACCGAGATTGGACGCGAGATGACCGCCGTTCTTTGAAACTGTGTCGATAAGAACGGTGCGTATCTCGGCGGCAAGCTCGTTTAGCTGATCGTAGCTCATGCCTTTGATATCCGCAGGGGAGTGTATATTTTTAAGGTACTTGTCAGATGCCATTTGGCTTCAACCTTTCACTGAGAATGGATTGACGGTCACTTATTTCTGGAGAGAAGCTTTTCGGAAAGCGATATCAAAAATTCAGCCTCATCGCCGAAAACTTTAAGCGCGTCTATTGCCTTATTGGTAAGCTCCGCGGCTATTCTCTGTGCTTCTTCGAGACCGAGGAGCGAAACATAGGTGTTTTTGCAGTTCTCGGCGTCGCTGCCTATCGGCTTGCCGAGGGTCGCCTCGTCGCTCGTGACATCAAGGATATCATCGACTATCTGGAACGCTATGCCGAGATTTTCGGCATATATTCGCGCCGCTTCGAGCTTTTTGTCGTCGGCTCCGGCGGCGATGCAGCCGAGCTGGCACGCGCATCTTATAAGCTCGCCCGTCTTGAGGACATCGACACTGCGCAGATCATCGACCGAAACAGTCTTGTTCTCGTTTTCAAGATCCTGCACCTGACCCGCTATCATTCCGGCGCAGCCGGCGGCACGCGCAAGAAGCGAAACGGCCTTTGCAACGGCATCGGCGGGGATATCTTTTGCTTCGCCTGCGGTCTGGAATGCGAAAGTCAGCAGCGAATCGCCGGCAAGGAGCGCATTTGCTTCGCCGAATTTGATATGGCTCGACGGCTTGCCGCGGCGCATATCGTCGTTGTCCATGCAGGGCAGATCATCGTGGATGAGCGAATATGTGTGGATAAACTCGATAGCGCACGCAAGGGGCAGAGCCGCTTCTACGCTGCCGCCGCACATCCTGCAAAATTCGAGAGTCAGCATCGGGCGGATACGCTTGCCGCCGTTTTCGACGCTGTATCTCATCGCTTCGAGCATTTTTGTTTCACCCGCGCCCGACGGCTCGGACGAAAGATATGCCATGAGCGAGTTATTTATCATAGAGATATACTCGTCGGCTGTATATTTTTTACTCATCTTCATTCTCCTTTTCAAGCTCGGACAGTTCCTTTATCTTCGTCTGGGCTTTGTCGAGATACTCGTTGCAGAAAGAGACGAGCTTCGTCCCCTCTTCAAAGAGCTTCAATGACTCATCGAGAGAAGCGTCGCCGCACTCGAGAGCAGAAACTATATCTTCAAGTCTTTTGACTGAATCTTCATAAGTTTTCTTAGCCATTGCCTGTTCCTCCGTTTCCGACAGATGAAGTGACGCGGGCGGTGAGCTTTATATCCGCCGCAGTCACGGTTATATCGTCGCCCTCTTTGGGGACATTCGTTTTTGATATCAGCTTTCCGCCGCGTTCGACCGCCGCATAGCCGCCCGAGAGTATTCTCAGGGGGCTGAGCGCATCGAGCCTGCCCGCGAGGACTGAAAGGTTCAACTTATCCCTGTGATGTGCCTGCAGAGCCGCCGACTGCATATCGGAAAAGAGCGAATCGAGCGTCTGCCGCTGAGAGATTATCTGCTGCATCGGTCCGTATGCCGAAAGTTCTGCACAGATGCGTTTTATTTCATTACAGCCGAAGCGAATATGTGAATCCAGCGCAGAGGCGCAGCGCCTGCCGAGCTGATTGATATATGCGTGCTGTTCCGCCCTGTCGCTGACGGCAAGTTCCGCCGCTGCGGACGGGGTCGGCGCGCGGAGATCCGCCGCGAAATCGCAGATAGTGAAATCCGTCTCGTGACCGACTGCAGAGATAACAGGAATATCGCTCGCCGCAACAGCGCGAGCCACTTTTTCTTCGTTAAAAGCCCAAAGCTCTTCGACCGAGCCGCCGCCGCGCCCGACTATGAGCACATCGGCATAATGCCCCGCGTTGAACCGCCTTATGGCATCGGATATCTGACCCGCCGCAGACGCACCCTGAACCTGCACGGGGCAGAGGATTATCTGCGTTGACGGGCTGCGGCGCGTTATGACATTTATAATGTCCCTGACCGCAGCGCCCGTCGGCGAAGTGACAACACCGACACGCTTCGGGAAGCGCGGTATCGGACGTTTGCGCTCCTGTGCAAAAAGTCCCTCCGCTTCAAGCTTTTTCTTGAGCTGTTCAAAGGCAATACTCAAAGCGCCCGCTCCGTCGGGCTGCATATCCTCGATATAGAGCTGATACTGACCGTCGCGCTCAAAGACGCTGACATGACCCCTGGCGATAACCTTCATACCGTTTTCGGGCATGAAGCCGAGGCGTTCGTTATCGGACTTGAACATGACTGCGCGCACTGCCGCTTTCTCGTCCTTGAGGGTCATGTAGAAATGCCCGGTGCGGTAATGATTTGTAAAATTCGATATCTCCCCGCTGACGAACACCGTTCGCAGGTTATAGTCCGAATCCATAACGGATTTTATATATCTGTTAAGTTGACTTACTGTTACGCTGACGGTTTCAAGCATTTTTCTGCTCCCTGAGATAAGTCAGATACGCCGTTCCGGCGGCATTATCCGCCGAGAATGAAGGCTCGGCAAAGTATGCGCCGAACTCCTTTGTAAATCTTTGGCGTATTATTGAATTGGACATCACGCCGCCCGCAAAGACAAGCGGTAGGTTGCCGTATTTTCCGAGTATATTCTTCGTCATTTTTTCGAGAGCCGCCGACACGGAATCGAGGCAATAGAGCGCGATATCGCACTGCTCCTCGCCGTTTTTTATCATATCGAGGCACTTGTTTTCAATGCCCGAAAGGCAGCAGTCTGTGCCCTTGACGCAGGGTTTCGGCTTGAATACTTTTTGGCTTTTGAGCGCCAATTTTTCGAGTTCTGCGCCCGCAGGGAACTTGAGTCCCATAGCAACGCCGACCCTGTCAACTGCCTGTCCCGCGTTGAGATCGAGAGTTCTGCCGATGATGTCAATATTGAGAAGCTTCTCTTCATCGGGGCGCACCAAGAGCGCCTCGGTCGTTCCGCCGGAGACATGGAACGCGATAAACTCGCGGTCAAAAAGTTCAATATGCCCGCTCGAATAGACAGCCGCCGCGACATGACCCGCCTGATGCGAGAATTCATAAAGCGGCACGCCCAGCGCCGCCGAGAGGCACTTCGCGGTATTGAGTCCGACGGTAAAGCACGGCATATACGAGCCCTCTGCATCACGCGGAGCATATGACGCGCCGATAAAATCAGGCTTACCGCACTCGTCGATAACAGCAGAAACGACCTGCCAGAGCTGCTGTGTATGATGAAACACGGCATCGCTCTGACGCAGTCCGCGCTCGCCGCTCTTGACTGGCAGAAGCATCTTCTTTTGAAAAACACATCCGCTCACATCATCAAAGGCTGCGGCGGATGTAGTATAGTTGCTTGTATCTATGCCAAGATAAACAGCCATGGCTTATTCCCCTTCCGGGGCGTCGGAGCCGCTTCTGTCGGCAAGCTTTTCTTCGCGCGCCACAGAGCCGAGAACACCGTTGACGAACGACGCATCCTCTGCCGTAGCGTATTTTTTGCACAGCTCGACAGCCTCGTTTATTGAGGTGCCGACCGGGACTTCCGGTATGTACATAAGCTCGCAGATGCTCAGTCGCATAGCGGACAGAGCGACGCGGGATATTCTGTGTTTCTTCCAGTTCTTTGAATATTTTTCGATGATATCATCGATTGAAAACAGCTTGTCCCACGCAGTCTGGGCGAGCATGGACGCGAACTCGTCCGGCTCTATAAGCTCGTTTTCAAGGCTGAGAGATATAATATCGTCCATATCCGTCTCGGGATTGAAGGACTTTTCAAACAGCAGGGCAAACGCCTGCTCTCTCGACTGGCTTCTTGTCATAAACTTTCCTGTACTCCCCTCAGAATTCCGCTCTCGGGCGGTAAACATTGCTCGGCATAAAAACCGAATCGAGCCCTCCCGCAAGAGAGGGCTTGAAAAATTTACTTTTCGCTTTCGGGCTTGATATCCATACCGGCTATCGAGACGTTGACCTTCGAGACCATCTTTCCGGTCATGCTCTGGACGGCGTTCTTGACATTCTTCTGAATATCCGCCGCGACCTTCGGAATCTTGGTTCCGGGCGCGATATTGACATGGATATATATCTTGACATCGTTATCCGACGACAAGACGCGCACGGACTTCGCCGCACCCTCTCCGAGCTTGAAGATCGAATGTACGTCGGGAGTCCTGGCGGCAAAGCTGCTCACGCCTTCAACGTCCTTGGCGGCATTGAGAGCTATCGATGCAATGACATCCTCGGATATTACGAGGTTGCCGATATTGTCAACAGTTTTGTTTTCTTCCACAGGGCATTCCTCCTTCTGCCCTATATTATAACACAAACTTGAAAATTCTCAACTACTTAATTCAACAATTGTTATGTTTTCGGCTGAAAAACCGGTCTGTTTGAGAACTATCTCCTTTATCTGGAGGATAACCGTGTCGTTGAGAGTGCCTTTTGCGACGATTACTTCGGCGGAGTTATTGTTGATTATCACGACGCAGTCGCCGCCGGTTTTCGCTTTTATCAGCGCTTCAATATCACCCTCGAGCTTTATCGCGTTCGACAGAGCCTTTAGCGCCGCGGTTGCTTCTTTGACGGCGGAGGCATCGGACGAGCTGTCCTTTATAACTTTGTTGAGGGTCTCCGCCGCTTCGTCATGGGCGGAATTTCTTCTGAGCTTGGCGGAGGCGAAATAATCGCTGCTCTTGCCTGTCGCCACCGCGCTCTCCGAGACTCCCGACGAATTGACAAGCTGCGCATCGCCGAGATTCCCGCCCGTGTTATCGACCGCCTCGACCGACGGCTTCGCGTTCGCGCTCTTCACCGACGGGCGGTTGTAATACCAGTTTATAAACACTGCCGAACCAAGGGCGAGAACGAGTGCCGCGGCGATTATCTGCCTTTTCCTGACGACCATAAATATCAATCCTTTCGGGTTTCTTTTATTTGAACGGCGCGGTTACGCCGACATTTTCGTGATATATACGCGCGACGCGCTGATATCGAGAACGGCGGTTATCGCCTGGGTTATCTCCTGTCGCACGGCATCAGAGCCGCCGCCCTCGCAGACGACCGCAACGCCGCGGATCTTCGGCTGAATAAGTTTTATTATCATTCCGCCCTCGTTCCCGTCGCTCTCAATGAGAACATACTCTTTTTCGTCCGAGAAGTTTTCTTTTTCGAGAGCCGTGCCGCCGGAGGTGTCGCTCTTTATCTTTTCATTCCTCGCATATACCTGCTCGGCGCCGCTCTCGAGAGTCACCATAACGCGCGTTTTTCCCGCTCCGTCTATAGAAGAGACTATCTCGGTCAGGCGCTTTTCTATGTCCTCGGCATAGGTCTCCTGACTCTGCGCCGCAGTGACGCTCTCTTTTTTCTCCGTCTTCTTTTCGCCTGACGGAATAAATTCGGAGAGTATGAGCAGCACTACACCGAGCACGCCGACCGCGCAGAGCACGGCAAGCTTCTTGTCGGAAGTGAATACGGACTTCAATTTTTCAAATGAGTGTTTGATATCCATCAGCTTGTGCTCCCGGTTCTTATATCTATCACTGCGTCCCCCAACAGGTTTTGGAGTTTCTCGACTGCCGCTTCTTTCAGCACTGCCCCGCCCGGCAATATGATATTCGCCTTTTTAATAAATATGCCGCCCTGCTCATCAATATCCGTCAAAAGGTCTATTTCGCAGTCGGGATAGCCGTAGGACGCGAGTATTTCCTGCACGCCGTCCTGCATCTGCTGGGCATATGCGGCGGTCAGGCGGTAGTTCACTTCGTTGTTTAATTCGCTCGGTATCAGAGCTTCTGTATCTGGCGAGGACGCGGAAAAATTTGTTTTCATCAAGGCGCTCGCAAGCGGGAAAACGAGCGCGCATATGACCGCCAGCGCAGTGACGCACCGCATTATCTTCTGCATATTCCCCTTTGGCACGAGCGCATATATGACCGACGAGAATATCGCCGCAGTGCACACGCCGAGCGCCCATTTTTTCAGTTCCTCCATGCTAAGCACCAGCTTTCACGGAGATGACTATCCCCGTTGAGATAATAAAGAGAGATGCTGTAAAAATAACCGCCGCGTTTATCACGGTCAGCGCGGACGAGAGAGTATCGAGCACCTCACCCGTTGTGTCGTCCCCCATGGACGAGGACAGCACGCCGAGGAGCTTCAACAAAATAATTCTTGCCGTCAGCTGAAGAACGACGGGCAAGTCTATCATCACAACGGCGATAACACCAAACACGCCGACCGTACTTTTGAGCAGAGACACACTGCCAATAATAGACGAATAGGCATCACTGAGCGCGCCGCCGACTATCGGCACGGCGGAGCTGAGCGCAAGCTTTATGCCTTTTGAAGCTAAAGTGTCCGCGCTACCGGCGAGCAGGCTTTTGAGCCCCAGAACAGCCGAAAATGCCGCCGCAACAAATGACAGAACGCCTATAGTGAGCTTTTTTATCATATCCGCGAGCTTTGTAAGCTTCAATTCGGGGCTCAGCGATGCGGACACTCCGAAAGCCGAGAAAGCGCCGCACATGGGCATTATTATATTCCCTGCCGTCTGCGCCGCCGCCTGCGCTGCCGCCATGGCAAACGAGCCGTAAGTCAGGGCGAGCGTGGGATTCCCCGCGGCGGTTATTATGCCGGCGAGCACGGGAATGAGCGCGAGCATAAAATCAGAAGTCGCCTCAACGGCGCTCATCCCCTGCGAGATAACTCCGGCGGACGAAGCAAAGACGGTTATCGCGACGGCGCAGCCTATGACTATATTCAGCGGCTCGGAAAAATTTTCGGCGGCGGCAGTGCCTTTGATAAGACCGACGAGAACAACAACGCCAGCGATTATTATCATGTCTTTTATCGGCTTTTTGAAGCTCCCGCGCGCGATATCGGTGAACATGGAGATAATTTTTTTAGGTGATGGCGAGAGCATCGACTGCCAATTTGATATATCTATCCCCGCCGAGTCAATAGTGTCTTTCACATCATCGGGCAGAGAATCGTCGAGGCTGTCCGCTCCGCTCGACTCATAAAAAGACGAATAATTGTCCGTCGTCTCCTCTTCAAGAGCGAAGCACACGGCGGTATTGAGCGCGAGCAGCATCAGCAGAGCCGCAATCACTTTCAAGCATCTCATAGACGTCCCTCAGATATTTATCAGTTCTTTTGCGAGCGTGACCGCCGACTTTATCAGCGGCAGGGCGAGCGCGATTATCGCCGCCTTTGCCGCAAGCTCGGACACGCCCGCCACGGCGGAATTGCCGTTGTCGCGGCAGATATCGCCCGCGATCTGCGCCGCGACCGCAACACCGAGCGCCTTTATCAGCACGGATATGCACTCGCCGCCCGTCTCCGACATCCCGGAGAAGAAATCGAGCTGCGAGATTATATTCTGCAAAATGCGTACGGCGGACGCCGCTATCACCGCGACTGCCGCTATCTGCACTATCGGTGCATACTCCGGGCGATACTGCTTTATCACGGCACACAGCACGCACACCGACACCGCGAGCGCGGCGGTTTTAATTATCTCCGCCATATCAGCCACCGAGCATGCCGTTGACGGCATCGAGCAGCTGCGAAAGATACGGCAGCAGCATGATAAGCACGGCGGCTATGCCCGCTAGCACGGTTATCAGCGCATAATCATCGCGTCCCGCTCTGGATAGTACCTGACTGAGCACCGCCACGATTATGCCGACCATTGCTATTTTTATAACTATTCCCGCTTCCATAGACGATGCACGGCAAACGCCGTTCCTTTCCTGAATTTATCAGACAGCCGCTATCACAATGACTGCGCCCGCGAGCGCGCCGAGAGGCGGCAGAACTTTTGCATATTTCTTTTTCTTCTCCCGCGCCTCCGATAGTCTCAGTTCAAAATCGGCGCAGAACATATCGCAGTTTGCTATCTGTCCCTCGAGCGCGGTGGTGCCGAGCGAGCGGCCGAAAGAGACAAGCCGCGAGACATCGGACGAAGTCAAGCCGACGGTGTTTTTCCGCGCAGAGAGCGAATCGCTCCACGCCTGCGGAAACGGCTCTGAATCACAGAGCTTTATACACTCCGGGATAAACAAGAGTTCTTTCAAGTCCGGGGTCGAGCCGAGTATCTCAAGCACATCGCCGACCGGGCAGCAGCAACATTCAAGCTGAGTCCGCACAACGCGCAGCATAATGCATATCTTTTCGAGCAGGCTCACGCGCAGGCTCAGCATACGCGCCGCATATCCGCCCGCAAGCAGCAGCGCCGATGCCGTCAGGACAGCTCCGATCATTCGCATAAAAATGCTCCTTCAGATCATATATTCCAGCCGTCTCACCCGGGCGTTCGCCGAGCATGACGAGCTTCGAGAACACGCCGGACGCGAGCAGCTCCGCCGCGGCGGGACGGCTACGCAGGTCTTCATCTTTGCCGGCATGGACGCTGACGAGAAAATTCACGCCCGAGTTCATGCCCTCCAAGATACGCTTCGCTTCGGAGAGATTGCCTATCTCATCGCAGACTATTATCTGCGGCGAAAGGGTTCTGAGTGCTATCAGAATACCAACATCCTTTGGATAGCCTGTCAGAACATCGGAGAAGCCGACATCGCACTGCGGGCATCCGCCGCTCGAAGCGGCTATCTCCCCGCGCTCGTCAACTATTGCTACGCGATAATATCTGCCGCCTGAGACGCCCGACAGCCTGCGTGCAAGGTCGCGCAGGAGCGTTGTTTTGCCCGAGAGCGGAGGTCCCGCAATAATTGCGGACACGATTCCATAAGAAAATACGGACGGATATATTTCATCCGCCGCGCCCGGAATTTCATGGGCGATACGCAGGTTTACGGACGAGATATCGCGAAACGACTTCACGGTCCCGCTTTCCGCCATGACCGCCGTGCCGCAGACTCCGGCTCTGTGTCCGTGGGCGAGGCTTATAAACCCGCTCGCCGCGGCGGCGGAATTCGAATGGACGGAATAGCCGCACATACGCGAGAAGCTCGCCTGAAGCTCCGCAGGAGTTGCCGCAAGCGCGCCCGGCGAAAAGACCGATCCGGTTCTGCCGCTTTCATAGACGAACAGCGAGCCGCCGCGCGTGACTATAACAACGGGTCTCGCGGCGCGCAGGCGAATTTCATACGCGCTCTCTTTGACACGGCTGTCAACCCCGAACAAAGCGGCGCGAAGCCGTTCGTCGAGGAAGTCCACCGCGCTGTCAAATGAATCTGCCGCCCGCATGGTACCGCCTCCGTTTCTCTAAATAATATGAAGCCTTGTCCCCGGGTAGAACTGAAAAAAGCACCCTGCAAAAATGCAGAGTGCTGATATTGATTTGTTTATCTGACTTCGAGTATGTTGCTCGCGCCCGTGAATAGGTTGAAATACAACAGTTTTTCTTCGCCGTTTTCGATGAATTTTATCTCATAGTTTCCGTCCGCGCGAGCACCGACGCATTTGACATTGAGAATCTTTGCATCGGATTCTCTGAAAGTCTCTTTGAGCACTTCGAGCTCCGCTTCGCTGTATTCCCCGGCATCGTCGGAGACGAAGAGCACACGCCCGAAAAGGTTATTTATCTTCGCAAGCAGCAGTTTCTGCTCCCAGGTGAAAGTCAAATTATGGTCGCGCAGGAAGAAAACATCGGGATCGTTTAAGAACGCTCTGCCGTTGAGATGGCGGCGGAACATGCTGTTGTTTATGGCGTTCTGTGCGCTGGGCAATTCATTATTTATCGACATGGAGTTATAGAACTTGCCGCCATAAGATAAATCGACATCGCAGCTTATCCTGCACGCATCGACAACGCCGAACGCGGGACCGAGCGGCACGCCGCAGCCGAGAATAAGCTTATCGCCGACGCACTCGCGCAGGAAGTCCATCGCTTCACACATGATGGTTCCGCGTGTCTTATTATCGCGCGGAGTCCTGCACTGGCTGTAGAGGAAGTCGAGCTTCACCATATCATAGCCCCAGTCGTTTAGCACGGTGTCAAAGACTTTTTTCAGATGCTCGCGCACCTCGGGGTTATATATATCGAGCGTATACGCGCCGCCCCACGCGACACAGCCGAGCTGAGGCTTGCCGTCGGGATTGCGAATGAGCCAATCGGGATGCTCTTTCAATATGCGCGATTTGCCGCGCTGGACATTGAACGGCGCAAGCCATATTCCCGCGAGATAGCCCTCTCTGTGGACGGCGTCGGCTATGGTTTTCATGCCGTTGGGAAAGTCCCTGCCGTTATAGTCGAGCCAGTCGCCGACAAAAGGCTCATAGCCGTCGTCGATCTGGAATATATTGACGCTCTCGCGCGCCCGCGAAAGCCCTTTTAAATCACGCAGGATTATATTTTCATCTATTTTCTGGAAGTAGTTATACCACGAAGTATAGCCCGTGAGCCTGTCGACGCGCTTCTTTGCAGGTAGACTCATAGCGGCAAAATATTTGTCAAACACCTCGTCATAGCCGCCGACAAAGCGGACGATATCAAACATCTCATACGGTTCGCTTATAGTCAGCCCCTCGACATCCTTTTCGACGGAGAAGATATGCTTCTCCATATCCGAATAGAAAACGGTATAGCCGTTTCTCTCGCTCAGCGAGCCGAAGAGCTCAAACTCATCGCCGCGGCGGAGATAGGTATATGTAAAGCTATGGAAAAAGCCCGGGCGCGGCTCATAACGGGTGAACGCATAGTCGCCGGAGGTTATTGCCATATCTTTCGTATATTTTGTGACACCTGCAAGCGGAGTCGTTCCGCGATAGATATCCTCTGAGGACATCTCGCCCGATGTTGTCCACGACTGATAGCCGTTGACAAAGAATTTTTCGTTCTTTTCATACTCGTGCCAAAATTCGAGCGACGCCGAAATGAGCGTTATCTGACGCGAGGGAATGAGAGTCAGTTTCACTCCGCTCTCATCGTTAACGGTAATGACCGAAAAATGCGGTCCCGAATAGCCGACAGTCTCATAAACTGCGCCGGCGAGAGAATATTTGAGTCTGAATACGGGCTTGTTCATCCTGTTTCCTCCCTGCGATTTTCTCTTCAAGCTTCAGTTTATCATTTTGAGCCGAAAAAAACAATAGGGATTTAGTGCTGCATCTATCAGGGGTGCAAAATTATAGACATAAAAAACAGCGCCGCACTCAAAAATGTGCGGTGCCGATATATTGGAACCCTTTCGGGCTTGTTTTAGTTCCTGCGGCTGAGAAGCCGCCGCTTAAGTTACAGTGCAGCTTTGCCTGCTACAGAACTAAGCGCGAGAAGCATCATGAGCTTGTGGAAGCTGAACTTCTTCTCCTTCTCAATCTCACCAAACAGGTCCTGTTCCATCTTGTAGTACTGCTTCATCATCATATCTGTCAGTCCTTTCATTTGGTATGCTTTTATTATACTCAGTTTTCGCTATTTGTCAAGTAATTTTGCACAAACAAGTGCGCTCTCATTTGTACAATTTCACTAAAGGAACAGACTTTTATAAACCTACCAGTTTGAATAATTGCTTTTAACCGCATTAAAATCTTATGTGCATATTGCACAATCAGAGCGTTCCTGATTATGTATTATGACGAAGTAAAAGCAGATTTTTTGGAACATCCTACAAAACAAGCGTCAAAAGTTTGTTAGAAATGACAACAAAAATATTTAAAAAGAGCCTCCGACACATGTCGAAAGCTCTCCTTTTGTGTTATTCTGATGAAAAGAATCAGATCTTGCCCGCCTTTTCAAGCTCTTTGTAGTTTCTTCTGATCTTGAGAGTCGTGGTCTTCGGGAACTCTTCGGAGCGGAACTCGAGCTTGTCGATGTTCTTCCATCTGGGCATGTCGCGGTTGAACTGGTTGACAGCGTCCTTGATGAGCTGATCCGCTTCCTTGCCGTACTCCTCATAGTAAGGATAGACCTCTGCGACGATCTTGTTGCCCTCCTGGCTGACAAGAATCTCATGGATGGCATGGCAGCGCTGAGAAAGCTTATCCTCAAGCTCCTCGGGGGATACGTTCTTACCGTTGTTGGTGATGATGAGGTTCTTCTTACGGCCGACGAAGAAGAGGAAGCCGTCCTCATCGATTCTGCCGTAGTCGCCGGTCTTGAACCAGCCGTTGTCGAATGCCGCGGCGGTTGCCTCGGGATCCTTGTAATAGCCTCTCATGACGTTGGAGCCGCGGACATATATCTCGCCGACGCCGTCCTCATCGGGATCGTTTATCTTTATCTCGTTGCACGGAAGCGGTCTGCCGACGCTGCCGGACTTATGATTTTCCATGGTGTTGGTGGTAACTGCGGGCGAGCACTCGGTTATGCCGTAGCCGTTAAGAACCTGTATACCGAGGTCATAGAGACCCTGCTCATACTCGGGGTCAAGCGCAGCACCGCCGACAATGATATACTTCAGATTTCCGCCGAGCTGCTCATGAACCTGAGCGAACAACTTGCGACGGACGTCGATGCCGAACTTCATAAGGAAGCGGCTGATTTTGATACCCTTCTTGAGGACTTCCTCTCTGCCGGTCTTTCTCGCGGTCTTCCAGACGCGCTTATAGATAGTCTCGACAACCAGCGGAACGCCGGAGAAGTTCTGAGGATGATGGGTCTGGAAATCCTTAACGAGGTTCTTTATATCTACGCAGATATAGCCGTAGGTGATGATGATAAACGCGGCGAAGATAGTCGCAACCCACGAGAAGGTGTGGTTAAGCGGCAGGAAACCGACGGAGTTTCCGCCCTGGAAACATTTGCAGGAAGAAGTGACGACGGAAGCAAGGTTGCCGTGGGTGAGCATAACGCCCTTGCTCTTGCCGGTGGTGCCGGAGGTAAAAACGATGGTTGCGAGATCATCGGGAGATACGACGACATCCTTATACTCGGTGTAGCCGTCCGCAAGGAGCTTCTCGCCCTCATCGATGTACTTCTGGAAATCGGGGATATAGAGATATGTATCCATGGGAGCACCTATCTCTTTTATCTTCTCGACTGTCGGAGCATAGTACTCGGAATAGAAGATAGCCTTGCACTCGCCCTCGTTGAGCTGAACGGCAAGATCCTCTGCAGGAAGCTTAGGGTCAAGCGGAACGCTGACTATCTTTCCGAGAAGGTTCGCAAAAAACGCGATTATCCACTCATAGGAGTTCTCGCCGATAATGGCGACATTGCAATCCTTGACGCCGTGGGCAAACATATAGGTGCCCAGGCAGTTGATGTCGTGCCAAACATCGTTGAAGGTGCTGGTCTTGATGCCGCCCTCGTAGTCATACATGAAAAGGGGCTGATCCTTTCCCTCGCCTACGCCGTGGATGACAAGCTCTTTTATCGTCTTGACATCGGGCACATCATAGTATACGTCCTTGTACTTCTTTTTCATTTTGTGATTCCTTCCCTCATTTTTTATTTTCTCGGGTTACGAACCCTGTACCCCCTACAGAGTTCTATCAAGACATAATTCTATATTATTGCACTGCAATCTTTTTTATTGTGCGGAAATTAATAAATATTTGTATTAATTTAGAAAAAGTTTAGAAAGTGTGTCAAAAAAGTAAAAGCCGGACGGATCAGCTTCACTGATCGTGTCCGGTCGATGCGTTTTGCACTTCTTCTTTTTTCGCTTTTTCTTTTGAGGATTTGCCAAGCTTTTTGTATGCAAAGAACTTGTTTGTCACAAAGTTAAACGGCGTTACTATAACCGCGACTATGCACGGGACGATATACTCCGCGAGCTTTCTGTCGGTCATATCGACGCCCGACTGCCTTATGGCCTCGCCCAACGACCTTACGCCCTCCTCAAGGTTCAATACGTCAAGGAAGAGCCAGGTGAGCAAGGTTGTCAAAAACAGTCCCGAGAAAGCATACACAACATAGAGTCTGAGCAAAACCTGCCAGCCCTTGACTCCCTCATCGCGTTCAAAGACAAGCCTGCTGTTAATCAGATATGATGAGAGCACACTAAGCACGAAGCCCACAAGAGTCGCAAGAACATAGTGACCCCCGACAAAAACAACGGCGGCATACGCAACATAGTTGACTATCGCGTTTATACTGCCGACGACGATGAATTTCAGGTATTGAATGACTGCATTATTACTCTTTTTCTTCACCTTTCCGCCTCCCCTGCGAATATCAAGAAGATGATAACATATAAGTGCGGTCTTTTCAATATCAAAAAAACAGATTGGCTCTGAACCCCCTGCCGTTTTCATTCTCTATTGTTAAATCTTTCTTAAGTTCATAAAAGGAACAAAATACAATTATACTTATACTAAAATAACAGCATATTAAGGTGGGACAGGCTGCGAACAGACAGCCGCCGCCATGGGATGGAGATGCAAGGAAAATATGAAAATCAAACCGCTCAGCCGCCTTATGACCGACTTCGGCGGCTTCCTGGGTCTTGCGGAGCACGTCAAGCTCGGGATCTATGCGAAAAACGCCGTTAAGGTTCAGGAGCACATTGTCAAGAAGCTCATGCGCGACAACAAGAACACCGTATACGGCAAGGCGCACAATTTCAAGGACATTCACTCCGTTGCGGACTATCAGGCAAAGGTTCCTCTCTCGCGCTACAAGGACTACGAGGAATATATCGACCGCATGGTTGAGACCGGCGAAAGAAATCTTATAACCAGATACCGCATACACAGATACGCCGAGTCCTCCGGCAGCATCGGCAAGCCGAAGCTCGTTCCCCTCGCCGCAAGGTCGCTGTGGAACTGCCAGTGCTTCAGCTTCTCGGCTCCCGTCGGCTGCGCCGTCAAGTGGTTCCACGCGCACGGCAAGCGTCTGCCTCCTCAGAAGGGTATGCTGACGCTCGAGATAACGCCCCACCGCCTTCCCAACGGAAAGACCTGCAGCTGCCTTTCCGGTATCCCGATGATGTACTTAAAGCCCATAGTCAGCTCCTTTGTCACCTCTCCCCCGGAGATAATGTTCCCGGAGGATCCAAGCAGAACGGATATGCAGTATTTCAAGCTGCGTTTCGCTCTGATGGACAGAGACGTGAGCTACCTGAGCACAATGATAATAACCGTTCTCGAGTCGATGATGCATTATCTCGAGGACAACTGGGAGATGCTATGCGACGACATTGAGCACGGCACGATAAACGAGAGCATCGCGTGCCCGCCCCAGGTAAAAGAAAAGCTCATGAAGCGCATTAAGCCCATGCCCGACCGCGCCGCCGAGCTTCGCAGCGAATTTGAAAAGGGATTTGACACTCCGATAGTCCCCCGAATCTGGAAGAACTGCTGCTGGATGTTCGGCATGGGCGCAGGCTCGCTCGAGGTATACTCGAAGAAGCTGGGCCGTTACACGGGAAATCTCCCGATTCACAACATGGGCTACGGCGCATCCGAGGATCTTGTTGCAGTGCCGATAGCGCTCAACTCCAACGACTGCGTAATTCTTCCTCACAACGGCTTCTTTGAGTTCCTGCCCGTCGGCGCTCCCGAGGGCACCCGTCCGTTCACCATAAGCGAAGTAAAGCCCGGCGAGGAATATGAAATAATCATCACGAATCTCTCCGGTCTCTACCGCTACCGCATTGACGATGTCGTTGAAATCACCGGCTTCTATAAGCAGTCTCCGACGGTAATGTTCAAGTACAGACTCAACCAGGTGCTTAACATCGGCGGAGAAAAGACCGACCAGAGCATGGTTGACTGGGCGGTTGAGCAGATGTGCGACCGCTTCGGCACAGTCTCCGTCGGACACAGCGTTTATCCCGACACCGAGACGACTACTCCCGGCCACTATGTCCTCTTTGTTGAGACCGAGGACGAAATCGACCCCGCAAGACGTCAGGAGTTCGCGGCGGTATTTGACGAAAAGCTCAGCGATTCGAACCTCTTCATCAGCGATGCCTGGCACGAAAAGACCCTCGGCAAGACCGAGCTTCACTTCGTCAAGAAGGGCACTTATCACCAGTATCTCGAGATGAAGAAGAACGAGGGCGCGAACCTCAACCAGCTCAAGCCCGTTGTCCTGCTCAACACTCAGGACAAGCGCGACTTCTTCTGGAAGAACGTCACCGACTGACGGTAATTCAATAAAAGCTTACAGCCGCAACAGATTTTACTGTTGCGGCTGTTTTGTATTTTTGTGATGGACTTGTATAGAGAAAATTGGAATTTATCGTGGAATCCATCAGGCTCCCCTGTAGGGGAGCTGGCTCGACGCAAGCCGAGACTGAGGGGTTGTTTCGCTCCGCTCAAAGTAATAAGTAAAAGTGAATAGTGAAAAAAGTGCGCGATATAGTCGGATTTCATCCGCCCACGAACTTCACGCAATTTTAGTGGCGTGCAACCTGTAGGGTGCGGCGACCTCGACGCACCGCTGCCGCACAAGCAGCACGATATAAATTTGTAGAATTTGTACTCTACCTTCGCGTCCTACAACAATTCAATATTTTATACTACCCGCGTTTCGGCATTTTCTTTTTATTTGAAAAAGAAAAGCAAAGCAGGGGGGGAATCCCCCTGTACCCCCGACAACGTCACGCCGCGGTACATAGCTTGCGGCTCTCAGTTAGTTGCTCGGCACATTCGCACGCAAACGCGCCGGAGCTTGAACGAGTGTGCAACATCACCGAAGCGCCACCGGTGGCGGATGAAGCGAGGCGATGTTGGCGAAAAACAAGGAGCATAGCGCCCGCTCCAAGGGCGATAGGCGACTATGTTTTGAGAGTCGCTCGTGCGTCTTGCTCCTCTAAGAAAGCTTTCAAACACTGCGGCGCGGCTATTGAAAGCTTGATTATAAAAAATTATTCGAGTCACTTGTTTTTACCTTGCTATGGCTCAAGTGATAGATAAATCCTAATTTGTCACATGTATCGCAAACGCAAAATCCTACCCATGTGAAATCGGGTAGGATTTAATGCTTTTATTACACTGTCGGGGCAATTAGTTTATTTATCTGTTCGCTTCGTCAACAAACACACGAAACAGCGGCAGGCATGATGAGAAGAATTTTTTATACGCCTCGCAATAATCGCGGTCGGCTCTGCTTCGCTTGCATCCGCCGCCTCGGCAGAGGGGATAATATCTGCATGCCTTGCACTTCGAATCGACCGGCAGGCTCTCGCGGATAAAATCGGTGGCTTTCTTTGAATTTGCCATCGTTTCAAGCTCATCTGAATTTATGTTGCCGAGCAGCCATTCGTCAAGGCAATAGAAGTCGCAGGGATAGACATTGCCATTGCCCTCGACTACAAATTGATGCATACAGTGACCGCAAACGCCGCACTGCTCCGGCTGTCTGCCGACATACATCTGAACCCAGTTGTCAAACTGGCGGATGCTCGTGTATTCGCCACGAACGTAGTCTTTGACATAGGCGTTGAACAGATGTATCAGAAAATATGCATACTGTTCGTTAGTCATATATAATTCGCTCTCGCTCTTGTCACCGAACGGGCGCAGGCACGGGATGAACTGGAGATATTTAAATCCCTTGCGTTTGAAGAACGAATATATCCTGTCGATATTCTCGGCGGCGCAGCCCGTGAGCACGGTTAAGATATTGAAATCGACCTCGTGCATGGTCAGCATCTGAGCGGCATTGAGAATTTTATAGAATCTGTTTGTGCCGTTGGCGTCGACTCTGAAGCGGTTCGCTTCCATATCGCCGTCAAGGCTCAGACCCACGAGAAAATGTTCATCGCGAAAGAACCGCGCCCACTGCTCGTCTATCAATAAACCGTTGGTCTGTATGCTGAAAAATATACGGCTGCCGCGCAGGTTATATTTCTTGACCCGCTCGGCGAAGTCTTTGAAATAGTCTATCCCGGCGAGCAGCGGCTCGCCGCCCTGGAACGCAAAAGCTACACTGTCCCCTTTTGCGAAGCTGAGCGCGCTTTTTATGAGCCTGTCTGAAATTTCGGCGGACATAATGCCGAGGTTGTGCTCTTCTCTTATCTGCGATACATCGTGATAAAAGCAATATTCGCACCGCAGATTGCAGAGGCTCGACGCAGGCTTTATCATTATTGAAAGTTCAGGCAAAATTTCACCCCCGGATATTCCGACCGCCGAGCGGACTGTTCACCCGTTCGGCGGCGTTTCTATCAGCTGTTTTCTATAATTCCTCGGCGGTTATTTTTGAACTCGTTCATCTTTTCGTCGAGTCTGTCGCGCATCTCATCGGCAATTGTCGGATATGCCGGGGTGCGGTTGTAGTTCTCGCCCGCATCGTCGGTCAGGATATGCAGCCAGTTCTTGCGGAATTTATCAAAGAACGCGGAGTTGTCGTTCTGTATATTCTTGAAATACTTGAACACGACATACTCATTATTCTTGAGAACATCGAAATCATAGTCTTTGTACTCTTCGCGCGAGAGGATATCGGCAGTCGGTATAGCGTACTGGATAGCCTTGAGCTTTTCGCGCTTCATGTGGAGTATCGGGGTTTCGGCAGTGTGTATGACTTTATTCTGAGTGAACACGGGAACCATCGAAACGCCGTCTATTACGCGGTCTGCGGGGAGATAGTTCTTCTCCGTTCCGCCGTTTCCGGTGATGCCGCACATCTCGACGAGAGTCGGGAACAGATCGACGAGTGTTGCGGACTCATCATAAGTCGAACCCGCTTTGAACAGACCGCCGTTGTTGCCCCAGCGAATCATAAACGGTACTTTCTGACCGCCCTCATAAGCGAGATATTTGCCGCCGCGAAGGTCACCTGTAGAGCCCTGAAGCGCGGGGCCGTTGTCGCTGGTGAACACTATTATTGTGTTATCCATGACGCCGAGCTCTTCGAGAGTGTCAAAGAGCTTGCCGAGATAATAGTCAAACTCGGTCACGCAGTCAACATATGTGCCCATGCCGGATTTGCCCTTGAACTCATCGCCGACATACACGGGCGCGTGCGGCCACGGAGTTGCATAGAACGCGAAGAACGGCTCGTCACCCTGCTTGACCTGATCGGTTATCCAATCGTTCATTTCCTCATATATCCACTTTGTGGCGTTGCTCTGGTCTTTGAGCTCGTCTGTACCGCGGGCTATCTCATACTCTCCGTTCTCCTCCCTGACGTGATAGAACGGATTCATATCGTTGACATAGTGGCTGCCGTAGAAATAATCGAAGCCCTGATTTGTGGGCAGGTACTCGCCGTAGTCGCCGAGATGCCACTTGCCGAAGCAGCCGGTGGCATAGCCCGCTCCCTTGAGAGCCTCGGCTATGGTTATCTCGTCGCCGAGCATACCGTCGGCATTGCCGCCCATCTCGATGGAGTTGAATATACGGGTCGAGGCAAACGGAGAGAATGTGTCAACAGTCGGATATATGACATTGTCGGCATATCCGCGATAGGGATAGCGTCCGGTGAGCGCGGCAAAACGCGCGGGTGAGCAGACAGAATAGCTCGAATAGAAATTCGTGAACTGCGCGCCCTCTTCGCCGATGCGGTCGATGTTCGGAGTATCATATATCGCGCCGTTTGCGGAGACATCGCCGTAGCCGAGATCATCCATGAGAATGAACAGGACATTGGGCGAATTTTCTTTTGTCTTGTTTTTGTCTATTCCCTTGAGGTAGTCGTCCTGGCCGTCCCAAAGGCGCTCGGTGTTGGGCTTCGAGCGCAGGTTCATGGTCAGCACGAACGCAACGGTCGTGAACACGAGCAGCACACTGAGAACACGCGAGAGTACTTTTTGAAGAGTGACTTTTTTATCGATTTTCACAACGCAGAGAATAACGCCGACTATAACGGCTATGCTCGGCAGGGCGAGCAGGAGATTGCCGAGCAGGCGGGTGAAGAAATTACCCTCGCCTGTAAGCCAGGGATGCTCCGCACTCGAAAATCCCGCAAGGCCGGAAGTGAACGCGCCGAATCCTGCATCCGCGCCGAAAATTATGTAATAAGTGATAACGCCGAACAGCGCGGCGCAATAGCCGATAAGAAAGCCGAGATAAAGTCGACGCTTGAAAAACATACCGATAACTATAAGCGCGGACACAATGCAGCAAAATCCCACACAGACGACCGCAGTCATATTGAGCCTTGTTATCCACATCGCGAGCATGAGTGCGGTACCGATAACGCTGACGATTATCGGGAACACTTTCTTTCCGGAATCAAATTCTATCTTTTTCTTCAAATCATGACCTCCTAAGCCAATACATATTTATTTCCTGCTTATTGCTCTGTTTCTAATCTTTTCCCGCTCTTGACGGCAGTCTTTTGAGATGTTATCCCTAAACATTTGTCAAATGCAAAATCTCAACTAATTTTATGTCCACACTATATGTATCGTAATTTTTCTCTTTATATTTTAAAATAATCGCCTTCCACAATTCCTTATAGTCGTCATACGAGTTGCTCAATGGAATAAGCTGTTCTTTCTTTGTTGTGTAAACATTCACTGAACTGAGAGAACGAATTTTTTTACTTCCGCGAAGTACTATTGCCGCAATATCGCTGTAATCAACCTGTCCTTTTGCTCCGTCGACAGAATATGTAAAGTACTCATCGTGCAGTTCAACAAAATTGTGCCTGCTCTTTACAGACAATATAATTACATATACGGCAGGGCACACCATTGATATACCAAAAAGCATTGCCGCTCCGAGTACAGAACCATTTCTGGAACATACAAATATAAGATAAAACGCCAACACGCACCACAGCGCCGAGAACGATATTGCAATAATAATGTTTTTTGTGCTGTATTTATATTTTCTCAAGCCATCACCTCTCTTGAAAAATTCACTAATACGGATTATATCATTAATTGCGGGATTTGTCACCCTTTTTAAAAAATTAAAAAGGGACTGTCGCATTCAGATGCAGAAAGCGTTTTTTTGACCCGAAGCTGTATAAGTATACTGCGAGTGGGCAAAAAGGCGCTTAAAAGAGCAATAATAAAAGGTCATACTCCGCATTATAATCATACGAAATATGACCTGCATCTCTTGCTCTTTGGTCTGCGCTGAATGCGGCAGACCCTAAATTACGCTCTGTTGTTTCTTTTTATTGCCTCGATAGCTCCCTTTTCGAGCCGCGAGACCTGCGCCTGCGAGATGCCTATTTCCCCTGCCACTTCCATCTGAGTCTTGCCTTTTAAAAAGCGCAGATAAAGTATTTTCTTCTCCCGCTCCGGCAGATTTTCGACCGACTCGCGAAAGATTATCTCATCGAGCCAGCTCCCGTCGTCACCGCTGTCGCCGAGCTGATCCATGACATATATCGTATCGCCGCCGTCCGAGAACACGGGCTCATAGAGCGAGACGGGCTCGACAATCGCTTCGAGGGCTAAAACTATCTCCTCTTTTTTCATGTTCATCGCTTTCGCTATCTCTTCTACCGTCGGGTCGCGCCCGAGCTTTGCGACAAGCTTCTCTTTCTCCTGCATCGCGTGATAGGCAACATCTCTTATTGATCGACTGACGCGCATCGAGTTGTTGTCGCGCAGATAGCGGCGTATTTCGCCGATTATCATGGGAACGGCATAGGTCGAAAAGCGGACATTTTGGTTTATATCAAAGTTATCTATAGCTTTTATAAGCCCGATGCACCCGACCTGGAAGAGATCGTCGGGGTTCTCTCCCCTGTTTGTAAACCGCTGGACAACGCTCAGAACAAGGCGCAAATTTCCGTTTATAAGCTCGTCCCGCGCCGACTTGTCCCCCGAATGCATACGGCGCAGAAGCTCCGTCTTTTCTTTTTCTTTGAGCACCTTCAGCTTCGATGTATTCACTCCGCAGATCTCGACTCTGTTGTACTGCATTCCGCCGCCTCCCACTTTGCTCACGCTATAAAAAATTATTCCCATATAGCGCGCTCTTAATACCGCGGAGAAAAATTTTTGAGCTGAGATTGACACGGCGGCGGCGGGCGTGTTACCATTTATCCGGAATAAAAAAATATTGAAGGAGGCGCACTATGCGATTCGGAACCTGCGTTGGATTTGACAAGCTCGAATCTGCCGCGAAGCTCGGATATGACTATCTTGAAAGCAATCTGGGGCACATAAAAAGTCTCGGCGAGCAGGAACTAAAAAATACAAAAGCAATGCTTGACGGTTATGGAGCAAAGCTTGAAGCGGTGAACTGCTTTTTCCCCGGGGAGATACACCTCGCAGGAGAGGATGCGGACATCGAAATCATAAGAGACTACACGCGCCGCGCATTTGACAACGCGGTGTTTCTCGGAATCGAAACCTGCGTGCTCGGAAGCGGGCGTTCGCGCAGCGTGCCGGAGGGATTCGACAGAGAAAAAGGTCTCGAACAGATACACTCGGCTCTGCGAGTCATAGACGACGAAGCGGGCGAACACGGAATAAGAGTTGCAATTGAGCCGCTGAACAGGTTTGAAACAAATGTGTTTACGACAGTCCGCGAGAGTGTTGACACCTGCCGCACTCTGGGGCTCAAAAACATATTTGTCCTCGCCGACATATATCATATGGTTATGGAAAATGAGGACTTCGGTGCGCTTCGATATGCGGGAGACAAGTTGATACACATACACTTCTCGAATCCGACCGCAAAAGATTCGCCGAACGGCGGAAAAATGAAGCGCATCTTCCCCGCAGAAGGCGACGGATACAATTACGCGCCGTTCGCAGAAGCCGTAAAGGAAGCCGGATACGACGGAAGAATGAGCATTGAAGCCAACTGCATAAACTTTGAAGCCGAAGCGGCAGAGGGGCTTAAAATGATGAAGAAGCTTTTTGAGTGAGGATAAAATGAGACACGAATATAGCAATCTTAAAATTTTTGCGCAGGGCGGCGACGCAATCAAAGCCGCAGAGATACTGCGCGGAGAAATAGAATCGAGAACGGGAGCTATGCCGCAAATGACCGACTCTGAAAAAGCGGACATATCTCTTATCGCCGACCCGAACGGTCTGCGCGACGGATATAAAATAGAGCAGAGCGGCAGCCGCCTTGTTTTCAGGGCGCGGGGCATACGCGGACTGATATTCGCCATTGGCATGTTCCTGAGAAAAATCGAAGTCTCGGGCGAAAAAATCACGCTCATACAGGATATCGGCGGAGAATACAAGCCCGACAAGCGCATAAGGGGTCACCAGCTCGGCTACCGTACAACGCCCAACAGCTACGACGCGTGGGATTTGGAGGACTACCGCAGATATTATCTCGACCTGATGTTCTTCGGATGCAACACGGTTGAGCACATTCCGTATGACGGGCTCGGAGCGCAGCAGAACAGGCTGATGAAATATGACCCGCAGGACTTTCTCGTTGAAGCTTCAAGAATCGCGGACGAATATGACCTCGATGTGTCGCTCTGGTACCCGAACGACCGCGAGAGCCTTGAGGACGCCGAGAAACGGCGCAGGCGCGTCTTCGAGCGCACGCCGAGGATAAACGTAATGTTCCCGCCCGGAGGCGACCCCGGCGACTACGACACGGACGAATTTATAAGCCGCTGTCGCGATTTTTCGCGCCTGCTCAAGGAATATCACCCAAACGCCGAGATGTGGCCGTCCGCACAGCAGCCGCACTCGATACCGAACTGGGGCGAAAAGCTCATAAGCGAACTGCAAAAGCTGCCGGACGAAATTGACGGCATTATAACAGGTCCGAACCACGCTTTTGAGATGGATGAGCTGCGCCGCAGAGTGCCCGCAAAATATCCGATAAGATTTTATCCGGACATAACGCACAATGTGCGCTGCGAATATCCTGTTCACTTCGACCGCGACGACTGGCACTATGCGCTCGCCGCCGGACTCAGCCGCGAATGCACGAATCCCCGCCCCTGCGAATACAGGGAGATTCACCGCCTCACGCGCAGATATGTTGTCGGCAGCGTTTCATATTCCGAGGGCATAACGGACGATGTCAACAAATGCGTCTGGAGTGACATGGACTTCTTCCCCTATGTCGATGTCCGCGACTCGCTTGAGGACTATTCGCGCCTGTATTTTCCCTCTCTGCCGGCAAGCGAGGTTGCAGACAGGATACTCGGGCTTGAGCTAAATTGGCAGACAGATCCGGCGGAAAACCCCGGCATTGACGACAATCTCAGAGGTTGGGAATCGCTCGCCGAAAGATATCCCGATGCCGTGAAGCTCTGGCGATTCAACCAGTGTCTGTTCCGCGCAAAGTGCGACGCATATCTAAGACACAAGCGAATAATCGAACTGCGAGCGATAAAAGAAGCGAAACGCGAGATTCTCTCCGGCAGGCTCGCGAGCGCAAAGGATATACTCAAAAATACCGAGGACAGGCGTGAAAAGGCGCTTCGCGCGGACATAGAGCGCATTGCAGGAGAGCTTTTTGAGCAGATAGGCTTGCAGACGGATGTTGAGCGTTACTGCGCCGACAGCTGGGAGCGCGGAGCGGTGCTTGAGACAATCGATCTGCCGAACACCGACCGCGCATGGCTTATGGTACGGCTCGAAAAGGCTGAATCGATGCCCGATGACGAGGCTAAGAAATACATGATTCGCAGCGTCAGGCGCAACGAAGTCGAGAGCGACGAATATTATTTCTCGGTCGCAGAGCACGGCTTCGGAGTGCTCGGGTGCGAGCAAGTTGTCGGCCCCGAGGGCATATACATGAACTTCCAGGGTGACCGCCCCGATGTCAACAACGGCAGTCTCCCGACCTGCCTTTTCAAAGTCTACGACAATCAGTCGTTCAGGTGCAAGCTGGGCGGATTCAGATATGACACCGACTACGAGCTGAAAGTCACCTATCATCAGAAAAAAGATGAGAGCATCGACGACCTGACGATAAAAGCCAACGGAACGATTGTATACAAAGGCGGTCAGTTCGGCGAAGAGGACGAAGAATTCAACCGCGAGATGCTCCCCGACGGCTTTGTCTGCGCAGTATATCAGCTGCCGAAAGATGTGTTCGTCAACGGGTGCGTTGAAATCGAGATATTTGAAGAACACGCGGGAGTTATGATAAGCGAACTACGAATAGTTAAGAAAAAATAAAGATATGCACTGTGGAAAGCCGCAGTGCATATTTTTTACAGCCCCGACGGATTGAATTGCAGAAGTAAATATGTTAATATATATCCGTATAACAAACGGAGGTCTCAAATGGAAGCTGTTGCAACTCCCCTCGCTGGAAAGCCGCTTTTCAGCAACAAAGCACTCAAAAAATTGATATTCCCGCTTGTCATCGAGCAATTTCTCGCGATATCAGTCGGTTTCTGCGACACGGTTATGATATCCGGTCTCGGCGACGAGGCTATTTCGGGCGTTTCGCTCGTTGACATGATAATGACGCTGATGATAAATGTCTTTGCCGCGCTCGCTACGGGCGGCGCAGTCGTTGCGGCGCAGTTCATCGGCGCAAAAAGAGCAAAGGACGCGCGCAACAGCGCATCTCAGCTGATATTTATCGCGTTTATAATCTCGATTGTACTCATGGCACTGACCCTTGTTTTCAAGGCGCAGTTGCTCCGCCTCTTTTTCAGCACGCTTGAAGAGGGTGTTATGCAGTCCGCATTGACATATTTCTGGATATCCGCGCTGTCGTTCCCGTTCCTCGCTATATATAACTGCTGCGCAGCGCTTTTCCGCGCCATGGGCAACTCGAAAATATCGATGTTAGCCTCGCTCATCACCACAATTATGAACATAATCGGCAACGCCATTCTCATATACGGAGTCAAATGGGGTGTTGCTGGCGCGGCGATATCCTCGACTATTTCGCGTTTTGCGGCGATGCTCCTCCTGCTCATCCTCCTGCACAAGAGAGATCGTCCGATTTATATCTCGATTAAAGATAAATTCAGGCCGAATTTCGGGCTTATAAAAAAGATACTCTCTATAGGAATACCCAGCAGCATCGAGAGCAGCCTGTTTCACCTCGGGCGCATACTTGTTGTCAGCATCATAACCTCGTTCGGAACGGTTCAGATAGCGGCTAACGCAGTCGCAAATAACCTCGACGGAATCGGATGCATACCCGGTCAGGCGATGGGGCTTGCGGTGATAACGGTCATAGGCCAGTGCGTCGGTCTGGGCAGCGAAGAGCAGATAAGACTGCACACGAAGAAGCTGATGAAGCTGACCTATCTTATGTCGGCGATATGGAACGCAATAATCCTCGCTACCCTGCCGCTGACGCTCAAGATGTACAACATCTCGCCCGATGCATATTCGCTCGCGCTCAAGCTCATCATCATCCACAACGGCTGCGCGATTATTATCTGGCCCGCGTCGTTCACGATGCCGAATGTTCTCAAGGCAGCGAACGATGTCAAATTCACGATGTGCATCGCGCTGTTTTCAATGTTCACTTTCCGACTGCTTCTGAGCTACATAATCGGACTCAAGCTCGGCATGGGCGCTATCGGCGTCTGGATAGCGATGATAGTCGACTGGGTGTTCCGTGCGGTTGCGTTCTGCCTGCGATACAAAGGCGAACGCTGGCTGAGCTACAGCATCTACAAAAAAGACAAGAAACCGGCAAAAGCAGAATAAATTTGACCCCGCAGTTGTGTTTACTGCGGGGTCGGATTATATCACGGCATAAAAACGAGGCAGTCTTTCGACTGCCTCACTTTTTGTTTAATTATTTATTGCCGGTCATCTTTGCGATTTCTTCAGCGTAGTTCTCCTCTTTCTTCTCGATGCCCTCGCCCTTTGCGTAGCGAATGAAGCCGGTAGCCTTTATCGAAGCGCCGAGCTTCTTAGCAACATCTGCAATGTAGCCTGCGACATCGCCGTCATAGAGATCCGAACGAACGAATGCCTGCTCAAGAAGGCAAACTTCCTTGAGCTGCTTCTTCATACGGCCGTCGACTGCACCTGCAAAGATCTTGTTTGCAACGATATCAGCCTTGCTTGCCATTGCAAGCTCGACAAGAGTCTCAACTGCCTTATCGGAAAGGAAGTTGAAGAGGAACTTGTTGTTCTTCTGCTCCTCATAAGCTGCAAGATCCTCATCGCTGAAGAGCTTATCGTTGACAGCCTTATCGAAGAGATTCTTAAGAATCGGCTTCGGAAGAGACTCGGGCTTGTTGAGCGAGCTGTCGATAGTGATCGACTTCATCTTTGCAAGCTCATCGTCGGAGATGCAATCCTTGCTGAGATACTCGGGGCTCATAGCTGCAATCTGCATTGCAACGTTTCTGCCCATCTCCTTAAACTCTGCCTTATCGGCAGCGTCTGTATCAAAGCTGACAAGAACGCCTACCGAGCCGCCGCCGTGGATATAGGAAGCAACAGTGCCCTCAACTCTTACAAAGCGGCGAACCTTCATGTTCTCACGGATTACGAGGAAGAGCTCCTGAACAGCGTCGGAGACAGTCTCATCGCTGCCCGAAAGGGTCATAGCAAGGAGAGCGTCAACATCTGCCGGATTCTTTTCCGCAACAGTGACAGCAATCTTATTTGCAAGCTCAACAAACTTCTCGTTCTTTGCAACGAAGTCTGTCTCGCAGTTGACTTCTACCATAGAAGCAACCTTATTTGCCTCATCATAATATGCAACAACAACGCCCTCGGCGGCAACGCGGCCTGCCTTCTTGGCGGCGGAAGCAAGACCCTTCTCACGAAGAACATCAACGGCCTTGTCCATATCGCCGTCGGTCTCTGTGAGAGCCTTCTTGCAGTCCATCATACCTGCTCCGGTCTTTTCGCGGAGAGCCTGTACGTCTTTAGCAGTGAAGTTCATTATTTGTCCTCCTCTGTCTCTGCGGCCTCGGCAGCCTCTGCGTCGCCCTGCTCGCCCTGTCTGCCCTCGATGACAGCGTCTGCCATTGCGGCGGAGATAAGACGGACAGCGCGGATAGCGTCGTCGTTGCCGGGGATAACATAGTCTACTTCATCAGGATCGCAGTTTGTGTCGACGATAGCGATGATCGGAATACCGAGCTTATGAGCCTCGAGAACAGCGATCTTCTCCTTGCGGGGATCGACGATGAACATAGCAGCGGGCTGCTTCTTCATCTTGGAGATACCGCCCATGAACTTCTCAAGCTTCTCTATCTCGAGCTGGAGCTTGATAACTTCCTTCTTGGGAAGCATATCGAAAGTTCCGTCAGCCTCCATGGTCTTGAGCTGCTCAAGTCTCTTTATACGGCGCTGAATGGTGTTGAAGTTGGTGAGCATACCGCCGAGCCAACGGGCGTTGACATAAGGCATGCCGCAGCGCTCAGCCTCCTCGCGGATAGAATCCTGAGCCTGCTTCTTCGTGCCGACGAAAAGGATCTCCTTGCCGTCTGCAGCGATATCGCGGACCGCCATATAGGCATCCTCAAGCTTCTTGACCGTCTTCTGAAGGTCGATGATGTAAATACCGTTGCGCTCCGTGAAAATATAGGGAGCCATTTTGGGGTTCCATCTTCTGGTCTGATGACCGAAGTGCACACCTGCTTCAAGCAGCTGCTTCATTGATACTACTGACATTTGTTTTTCCTCCTTTGGTTTTTCCTCCGCGAAACAGGGCGGCCGCAACGGCGAAAATTCACCGCACCGGGCGACTTCCTAAAGCTTCGCGTGCGTAATGCTCGGATATTATATCACAGCAAGATATAAAAATCAAGAGTTTTTTAATCTATTTCAGCTTTTCTCTGCCGGTTCTTTGTGCTCTTCTCTTTTGCCGCCGGAAGTTTTTGCAAGCGCTTTGTTATAGAGCTTGTACACTCCGCACTTCCAGCACAGGAGCATACCGACGACTGCGCCGACGACCGCCTGAAGAATCTGATATGGAAGCTTCATAACGGCGTATTCCGGTGTGCTGTAGATAAACGCTCTGCCGAGGGAGTAGCCGACGACCATAATGACCGCGCCTATCGAGACGCCTATTCCGCTCGCGAGCACGGGGTGCTTCTTCAGAACATAGTGCGAGAAAACGGAGATGATAACAGCCTGGAGTCCGTGGGTAACCAATGAGACGAACATCGGGAGCGGATAGAAGAACAGGTCGCCGAGGAACGCGCCGACTCCGCCGACTATAAACGCCGCGACAGGGTCGAGGATTATCGCCGCGGTGCAGATAATTATATCATTGAGATACAGGTGACCACCCGGAACAGGAACGCCGAACGAACTCATCGCGACATTGAGTGCCATGAACATTGCCGTCAAACATATCCACAGCGTGGTTCTTTTCGTGTTGCTTTTTTCTTTCATTTTCAAGTCCTCCTTGCTTTTTTGACAGGAATATTATACAATACCACTGATAATATAAAATAGTCAGAAACGGAGAAAATAATATAGCCAGATGAAATACACGGTTGACTTGAACGACCGCCCGGTCTATTTGCAGATTTACAGACAGCTCAGGGCGGATATAGTCGGCGGGACGTTCGCCTACGGCAGCAAACTGCCGTCAAAGCGGCTGCTCGCGGAAGAGCTCGGGGTGAGCACGATAACGACAGAGCACGCATACAATCTGCTCTGCGAAGAGGGATATGCCCAGGCGCGAGAGAGAAGCGGATATTTTGTTGTTTTCCGCCGTTCGGACGGCTTTGCGGCAGCAGACAGCAGACCGACAGAGCCGAAGCGAGGGAAAAATATCGAACACAGCAAGCCCGAATTTTCATTATCGCTGCTCAGCAGGACGATGCGCAAAGTTATTGCGGACTGCGGGGACGAGATACTTGAGCGCTCGCCGCACTCGGGACGAGTTGAATTACGCGAAGCACTGCGGCAATATCTCGCGAGAAACCGCGGCATATCTGTTGACACGGATCAGATAATCGTCGGCTCGGGTGCAGAATATCTTTACGGGCTGATAGTCGACCTGCTCGGCAGGGACAAAACATACGCGATAGAGTCGCCGTCATATGAAAAAATCGAGCAGGTATACAGGGCGGCGGGAGTCAGATACGAGCTTCTCCCCCTCTCGGACGACGGCATAGACGGAGCGGCGCTGAGCGGCAGCAAGGCGGATATTCTGCATACTACGCCATATCGAAGCTTCCCGACGGGAGTCACGGCGTCCGCCTCGAAGAGATATGAATATATCAGCTGGTCTTCATCGGGCGACAGATTCATTGTGGAGTCGGACTACGACTCCGAGTTTTCGGTCTCGCAGAAGCCTGCGGACACGCTTTTTGTGCTCTCCGACCGCGACAATGTAATATATCTCAACACATTTTCAAAAACTATATCGCCCTCGCTGCGTGTCGGATACATGGTTCTGCCGAAAAGGCTCGTTAAGATATTTGAAGAGCGGCTCGGGTTCTATTCCTGCACCGTGCCGACATTCGAGCAGTTGGTGCTGACCGAGCTTCTGAACAGCGGCGACTTCGAGCGGCACATAAACAGAGTCAGGCGCGCAAAGCGCAGAGAGCTCAATAAGGCATAAAAAATCGGCGGCAAGGTCAATCCCCTGCCGCCGATTTTTTAATTATTTATTTGTCTTTTATCTTCAGCATTGCGCGCATGGCGTTGAGCACAGCGAGAATGAGAACTCCGACATCGCCGAAGACCGCTATCCACATATCCGCGATACCGAATGCGCTGAGCACGAGGATGATCACTTTGACCGCGAGCGCGATCCAGATATTCTCGTTGACGATGCGCATGGTCTTTCTGGCTATCTTTATCGCCGTCGGGAGCTTTGAAATCTTGTCATCCATGAGGACGATATCCGCCGACTCGATTGCGGCGTCGCTGCCCATCGCGCCCATTGCGATGCCTACATCGGCTCTTGTGAGCACGGGTGCGTCGTTGATGCCGTCGCCGACAAACGCGACCTTGTTGCCCTCGCCGAGCAGCTCTTCAACGCGTTCAACCTTCTGCGACGGAAGCAGTTTTGCGTGAACTGCGCTGAGTCCGAGCTGCTTGCCGACCGCTTCGGCAACGCGCTCGTTGTCGCCCGTGAGCATAACGGTGTTCTTGATGCCGAGTTCTTTGAGCTTCGCTATCGCATCTGCGGAATCGGGCTTTATCTCATCGTTGATAACGATATGTCCGAGATACTGCGCGCCCTCGCTGATATGAATAACAGTGCCTGCCATATGGCACTCATGCCACTTGGCTCCCGCCATGTCCATGAGTTTGCCGTTGCCGACAAAATAAGTCTTGCCGTCGATAACAGCCTCAAGACCCATGCCCGCGTGCTCGGTTATCTTGCCGATACGGCTCTTGTCTATATGACCCTTATGCGCCGCGACTATCGACTCACCGACCGGGTGAGTTGAATAGCTCTCCGCCGCGGCGGCGACATCGAGAAGATGCGCCTCGGTGATATTTTCGGGATGAATGGCGTTGACCGCGAATGTACCTTTCGTCAGCGTTCCGGTCTTGTCGAACACGACCGTGTCGATCTTTGAAAGGGTCTCCATATAGTTGGCACCCTTTATAAGTATGCCGTCACGCGAAGCTCCGCCGATGCCGCCGAAGAAAGACAGCGGGACGGAAACAACCAGTGCGCACGGGCACGAGACAACGAGGAAGGTAAGCGCGCGCTCGATCCATCTGCTCCAGAGACTCCATGTGCTGTGAGTGCCCATGAGCATGGAGACAAGCGGAGGTATAATCGCGAGCACAACGGCTCCGATAACGACGCAGGGAGTATACCAGCGCGAGAAGCGGGTGATGAAGTTCTCGGCTCTCGCCTTTTTCTCCGAGGAGTTTTCAACGAGTTCGAGAATCTTCGCGACAGTGCTCTCCTCAAAGCGGCTCTGAGTTCTGACATGGATAACGCCGGAAAGATTTATCGTTCCGCTCGTCACTCTGTCACCGACAGTCTTGTCTGCGGGCAGGCTCTCGCCTGTCAGGGCGGCGGTATTGACAGAAGTCGAGCCGTCAATTATCTCGCCGTCAAGCGGAATCTTTTCGCCGGGCTTGATAACTATAGTCTCGCCGAGTTCAACTTCCTCGGGCGACACGGTTTCCTCTTTTCCGTCGCGCACGACTACGGCATAGTCGGGACGGATATCCATGAGCGCGGATATCGACTTGCGGCTCTTGCCGACCGCGATGCTCTGGAACAGCTCGCCGACCTGATAGAATATCATGACCGCCGAGGCTTCACGGTAATCGCTGACGCCGAACGCGCCGACAGTGGCGATAGCCATGAGGAAGTGTTCATCGAACACCTGGCCGTGGGCAATGTTGCGAATAGCGTCCCACAGGACATCGTAGCCTATCACAAGATACGGCGCGATATACAGCAGCAGTGCTTTCCAGCCCTCAAAGCCGAATATCTCGTCGACTGCCCAGGCGACGCCTGTCAGCACGACCGATACGATTATTCTTATCAGTGTTTTCTTCTGCTTTCTCGTCATCGGGGACCCCCCTCTTACTTAAGAATTATTGTGCAGTCGGGCTCAACTTTCTTTGCGGTCTTGACGACTTTCTTGAGCACATCGTCAAAAGCATCGTCCGCCGCCTCAAGGGTCAGCTTCTGGGTGAAGAAATTGACGCTGACACTCTCGACTCCGTCAACCTTGGCGATAGCCGCCTCCATCTTTGCCGCGCAGTTTGCGCAATCCAGATCCTCAAGCTTAAAGATTTTCTTCATTGTTTTCGTTCCTTTCTTCAATAAGATGTTCGAAACCTTTGGCTATAATCGTTCTGACGTGGTCGTCAGAAAGAAAATAATAGATCGTTTTGCCCTCACGGCGGTTGGCGACAAGATTTGCGTCCTTGAGTATCTTGAGCTGATGAGAGATCGCCGACTGTGTCATGCCGAGCAGTTCCGCAATAGCGCAAACGCACATCTCCGACTCAAAGAGCGAGAACAAAATCTTGACGCGGGTCGTGTCGCCGAAGAGCCTGAACAGATCGGACAGGTCGCAAAGCAGCTCGTCTGTCGGCAGCTCGTGCCTCACCATATCGAGCATCTTTTCGTGGTTATGTTTCATGTTTTTGTCCTCCGCTCATTTGCATGATAATTCATATGATTGTTCGTTCATATGTTTTACTGTTCATATGATAGCTCATTCATATGTTATTGTCAACAGTTTTTTAAAAAAATTTGCAAGACAGCCGAAAAAAATAAATAGAGGTCATAATCCGCGTTGTCAGACATGGATTATGACCTTCGTATTTTGCACTAAGCAGATATTCAGTCTTCTTTGCCGTCGAGCAGGCTCTCTCTGAAGCCGTCGCTGATAACGGCGAGGTTATCGATATGCATCTTTCCGTTCTTGAATTTGAGCGTGAGCGAATCAGAGTTTCGCTTCATCGAGACAAAATCGGAAATATTGAAGCGCTTCTTCTTGCCGAACATAGTCGAATAGACATATATCCCCTCGCCAGCAGACACGACCTTTTGATCGAGCTGGCAGAGCATCGCCGCGGCACCAAACAGCATACAGCCAAACCCCGGAATCGCAACGAAGAACTTTCCGACAGCGAGCATTGCGACACAGACAGCGGCGCCTGCAATATAGACAGCCATGCCGAAGAAGAAAAGACATTTCGGAATATGTACGGCATATTTTACATCACCGGGATCGCGTACTATACGAACGATAAAATATATCAGCAGAGCCGCAGAAACGACGGCGGCGACAAGAGCATAAATCATTCCGCCACTCCCTTAAAATATATTGAGATTCTTGAGCACGAATATCATCGAGATGACCCATGCCGCATCGACAATATACGAAATTATCGTCAGCACTTTCAAAGACTTCGTACCGACCGCGATGCCTATGACGCGGAGCACGAAGAACAATATTATCGCCACGGCGCTCGCTATCAAGAATCCGAGCATCACCGACGCGCTGACAAAGTTCGGCTTTGCGGCGTTGATTATTTGAACTATAAAAAATGCAACTGCGCCGACTATGTCAACAATAGCCGATATATTTGTTATTTTTGGCAGAACTTTGTTTTTCATATTTACGAGACCCGAAGTCTCCCTCACTCCTTTGAATCGGTTACGAGAAAATTCTATCACATAAATGCGATTTAATCAACAGCGGACAGAAAAAAGCGGCGGAATTTACCGCCGCGCATGATTAGCATACATTAATTATATTTAACTATATTCGCCTGTATCGGCTCTCCCCTACTAAACGAGGCGGCGTTTTCAAATGTGGTCTCGCTTATCGACTCAAGCGCCTCGCGGGTCAGAAAGCCCTGGTGCGAGGTGATTATAACATTAGGAAAAGACAGAAGGCGAGCCGTGACGGAGGTTTCGAGAATATCGTCCTCGCGGTTTTCAAAGACATTGTGCGTCTCCTCCTCATACACATCGAGCCCGACGCCCATAAATTTATGCTGCCTTATACCTTTTATAAGATCGGGCGTGCTTATCAGCGCACCGCGTGAAGTGTTGACGAGGATAACGCCGTCCTTCATCCGCTCTATTGCGTCGATATTTATCATATGATAGGTCTCCTCGGTCAGCGGGCAATGGAGAGATATCAGATCGCTTTCGCCGAGAAGTTCATCGAGTTCGACATATCGAACGAAGTCGAGCGAGGGGTTCCGATATTTATCATAGGCGATAACATTCATCCCGAGTCCGCGGCAGGCGCGCGCAAACGATGCGCCTATCTTTCCCGTGCCGACGACTCCTGCCGTCTTGCCGCAGAAGTTGACCCCTGTCAGTCCCATGAGGCTGAAATTGTTCTCGCGCACTTTTATATACGCCTTGTGTATGCGGCGATTGACGGCGAACGCGAGTGCGAGGGCGTGCTCGGCTATTGCCTCGGGCGAATACCCCGGCACGCGCATAACGGAGATACCGTGCTCCTGCGCCGCCGGAAGATCGACATTGTTATATCCGGCGCAGCGCATGAGAATGAGCCTGACCCCGTTCTCGGCGAGGATATCCACGACCCGTCTGCCGACATCGGACGCGACGAACAGGCACACGGCGTCATAGCCTTTCGAGAGCGGCGCGGTGCGGTAAGAGATATCCGTCTTGAGATAGTCTATTTCAATGTCGGGATATTTGCCCGCAAGCTTCTCGAACGCCTCGCGGTCATACGGTTTTGTATCATAAAAAAGTATTTTCATAGAATGCGCCTCCGGCAGTTTTCTCTGAATAGTATCTGCCGGGCGGGAATGAATATTCGGGTTAAATAAGCACAATTTATCATAAAGAGTGAAAACAATGGGAAGAAAATACAAAAAAGGCTTGACTTTTTCGAGCAAATATTATATGATAATCAAGCTGATTTGCGGATACAGCTTCCGCACAGCGAAAAGGATATGATCCATTAGCTCAGTCGGTAGAGCACTTGACTTTTAATCAAGGTGTCCGGAGTTCGAATCTCCGATGGATCACCAAATACAGAGAAGCCGCCTTTGGGCGGCTTTTTTGTTTTTAGATTTTTTAAAATTTTGTGTTGACAAAGGTATTTTTTGTGTTATGATATAGGTGTGCTATGACAGATAGCACACCTATTCTGATTTTGGTGCACTGCGGCGCGCCGGAATCAAAAAGAAAGGAGAATCGCTGTGGTCTTAATCGACAAGCAGAGCCGCGTGCCGGCATACGAACAGATAAGGAATCAGCTGCTGACTCTTATCCTTGTCGGTACATTCGCTCCGCACTCGCAGCTGCCGTCAATCCGATCCATCGCAACCGACGCCGGCGTGAACATAAACACGGTCAAAAAGGCGTTCTCCGACCTTGAATCCTACGGTGCGATATACACCGTGCCCGGAAAGGGAAGCTTCGTCAGCGAAAAGGCTTTCAAGAACGATTCGGTGCACGACACGGCGGTGTCCGAAGTTTCGGACGCCATCTCTGCCGCCCGCGCCAAGGGACTCAAAAAGCAGGAAATTATCGACATACTCTATGAAATCTACACTCAGGAGGAAGAATTATGATTGAAGTAATCGGCGTTACAAAACGGTTTCAGGACTTCACCGCCATTCAGAATCTTTCGCTGAAAGTCGAAAAGTCGTCAATATACGGGCTTGTCGGCTACAACGGCGCGGGTAAAACGACTCTTCTCAAGACGGTCGCCGGAGTCTACAGAGCCGACGAGGGCGAGGTCAAAATATTCGGCGAGAATGTTTTTGACAACGCAAAAGTTAAGCAGAGACTCTTCTATGTCCCCGATGACCTCTATTTCGAGCCCAACGCGACTATCGAGAGCATGGGCAAGTTCTACGCGGGCTACTATCCCCGCTTCAGCTTCGACACCATGCACAAGCTCTCAAAGGTATTCGGACTCGACACAAAGAAGAGCATACGCGGCTTTTCAAAGGGAATGCAGAGGCAGGCGGAGATAATCCTCGGAATGTCCACGATGCCCGAGGTCATTCTGCTCGACGAGAGCTTCGACGGACTCGACCCGGCGAAGAGGAACCTCATCAAGAATCTTCTGCTCGAATACATGGCGGAGGAGGAATGCTCGGTCATAATCTCATCCCACAATCTCCACGACCTCGCCGATATGTGCGACCACATTGCGCTGATAAACGGCAAGAGCATCGTTATGGACTGCTCGGTCGACGACATCAGCGGCTCGCGCTGCAAGTTCAGGCTGGTCTTTGACCGCGACCTCGAAGAGAGAGACTTCAAGGCGCTCGACATCAAGCACTTCTCGAAGGACGGAAAGATAATCACTCTGAGCGCCAACGGCGACATGGACGAAAACGAGAAGAAGCTTCAGGATATGAAACCGCTGATGATCGAAAAATTCCCGCTCACGCTCGAAGAGATCTTCCTCGAGGAGATGGAGGGCAGCGACTACGACTTCAAGGACATCTTCGGCAAGACCGAAGAGAAGAAATGAGGTGGAACAGATGAAGAAAAAATATAAGAACACTTTCTGGTTCTCCGTCGCGCACGCGATGAAAAAGAACTTCATTCTCCCGCTGCTGACATTTGCAGTGAGCATGTTTTTCTATCTCTCCAACTTCTGCTGGGATAAGATAAACGAAGCAAAAGAGGCTGCCGAAATCAGGGGTCAGGATGTTTTGAAGATGATGCGCGACGCATATGAAGTATTTATCTTCGACTCCGAACAGGCAGCATATAACCCGCTGCTTTATATCTTCCCCGCCCTGCTCGTCGTGATATCGATTTTGCTCGGCGTTTTGCTGTTCAGATTCGTTACGAATAAAAAGACCGTCAACGTCTACTACAGTCTCGGTATCAAGCGCGCCGACCTCTACACCGCGCGTCTTCTTGCGGGCGTGTTCATGATGCTCGCGGCGGTACTCGTCCCGCTCGCTGTTTCGCTCGGGCTCAACCTCCACTATTTCGGCTCGTCCGTCATGCTCTGGCGAACCTTCCTGTTCTATGCGGTGCACAACGTGATATGTGTGCTCGCCGGTCTTACAATATCGGCGGCGGTCTCGAGCTGCGTGGGTACGGTTGTTGAATCGCTTGGCTTCTCAGCCGTTCTCGCGGCGTTCCCAAGCGTTGTGACAATGTGCGTGAACTACGGCGTTCCCGCGATTCTCAACGGCGCACCCGCCATAACTTACTATGGCATATATCCTGCTGCGTCAAGCTACGGGGAGCTGCACTTCGACATAACAGACTCCACCATGTTCGGGCGCATCATCAGTCACATAAATCTGCTCATGCTCAACAGAAGCTCTTTTATTAACTCATCTTCCGTTGAAGCTATGACAAAAGAGGCGGCAAAGAAATGGGCTGCCCCCTCGCTGACCCCCTATATTCTCTGGGCAGTTCTCATCGCCGCGTTCTTCGTGTTCGGTCTGTTCATGTTCAAGCGCAGAAAAGCCGAGATATGCGGATTCCCCGGAAGAAGCACCGTTCTCAACTTCGTACTCTGCATGATTGCCTCTTTCGGAGTGGCCTCGCTGGTGCTGTACTTCGTGACTTCCGAAATACCGCAGATAACAACCTGGATGATTATAGTCGGGCTGATGATAATCAGCGTCATAATCTTCCTGATATTCGACATTATTCTCCACCTGAGCTTTAAAGCCATAAAAAAGGACTGGAAGATAGGTCTCGTCCACGCCGGGCTCATGGCGGCGTTCCTGCTCTCGCTCTACACCGGATTCTTCGGCTACAGCAGCCGCGTGCCGGATATTCAGGATATTGACAGTGTATCTATCTCCGCCCCCAACGCGCTGATGGGCAGCTACCAGCTCGGGCGTGAGCTTGGCAACAGCTACAGTACGGACAGATATTATTCCGATGTATACTCAGATTACTACTATGTCAGCAACCGCTCGGTTTCCCTCATCGAAAACTTCAAAGACAAAGATGATATAAACACCGTGCGTGAAATACACAAGGCCATGATAAAAGCCGGAAATATCCACAGAGTCAACACAAACTCCGACAACTATTCAAAGAGAATAACCTGCCAGAGCGTTGTTATAAGATACAAGCTCAAGAACGGACGCGAGCTTGTCAGAGTCTATGAATATGTTCCGCTGACAAACTATCCAACACTCTATACTCTCGAAGACACCAAGAACTGGAACAACAAGATAAAAGACGAACTGCTCAACATCGACTCGGAAAACATCATCCCGATAGTTTTCTCTGCTCAGATGGACAACCAGATAGCTGTTGACGAAGAGCTGACGGCAGGTCTTGCGCGCGCGATATACAACGATATAACCACGCTTAGCTCCGACAAGTTCCTGACAAGCAACGCCAAATACCTCGGCTCGGTTGCATTCTGTGTCAAGAGTCAGGGAGAAGATTACTCGATGTATGAGTCATCCGAATATGTCAATGCAACTTCAGTGACAGACGAAACCGTTGAAGAAGAAGTTATACCGCGCCAGGAAATTGTTGACGCACTTTCGTCCCATGATCCGGCAAGCAGACATCTCGCGCTCAGCTGTGGTTTTTCGGTAGTTCCGATAACCGAAGAAATGACAAACACGATAAGCTTCCTCAAAGCTCACGGACTCTATGAAAAGCTCAGCGACGAGTCGCCGATAGTCAGCGCAAGAATAGCAGACATGGGCAAAGCCACATCCTCAGACGATATGAGATACGGTTTCGCCTATTCCAGCCCGATTTTCAACTCGTTCTGGGACGACGGAAAGTCAAAGCCATATTCAAAGAAGGACTCTAACGGCTATGAATATGAAGTTAGCAGCTACACCAGCGGCGACTTCATGCCGAAGGATTCAATGACCGTCACCGACAAGGCGACGCTCGAAAAGCTCGCCGCCAACGCCTACGGCTACCGCTTCGACCTCACGGGCGGATACCTTGTCGAATTCAAGCGCGCGAACGGTTGCCTTACGATAATGTATGTTCCGAAAGGACGCATCGAGCTGAATCTCGGCACGGGCAAATAAAATCAAATCGGCGGCTGTATTTAAAAAGGTACAGCCGCCGGAGAAAAATATCGGGAGGGAGAAAGGGTGAACAGAACAAAAGACGGCTTTAAAAATCCGTTTGGCTTCACGGTCGCACACGCGATAAGAAAGAATTTTGCTTTTCCGCTCGCGGTCTTTGTAATGAGCTTGGTGCTCTACCTCAGAAGCTTTTTCGGCAGCGACAAGATAAGACAGCTTACGGCGCTGAAGAGCGGCGGCTCGGCAACGTTGGAGCTTCTGCGCGAATCCGGAAAATTTTTAATAATCGGCGGATCTGACAACTATATGCTGACGGATATTCTCTATTTTTACACGGCGGCAGTCGTTGTTCTCTCCGCCGCGCTGGGCATAATGCTTTTCAGATTCGTCTCAAGCAGGGCGAAGAACAACATATATTTCAGTCTCGGCATCAGCCGCGCGGGTCTGTTTTCGGCGCACTGGCTGGCGGGAGCGGTCATGCTCGAAGCGGCCGTGCTTCTCCCGCTCGCCTTTTCGGCAATGCTGAACCTTATCTACCTCGGCTCGTCCGTCATGCTCTGGCGCACGCTGCTGTTTTACGCCGTTCACATGACCGTGACGGCGCTTGCGGGATTCTCTGTGGCGGCGGCGGTTTCGGTCTGTGTAGGGACAATAAGCGAATCCATCATATTCTCGCTCGTATTTCTCGCGTTTCCGAGCGCTGCTGTATATTTTCTCAACAACGCGGTACCGCATCTGCTCTTCGGCGCGCCTCACAATTCAAACTACGCACTCTATCCGTCGGCGAGTCACAACCAGGATATCAGCATGGCTCTCTCCCCTTTCGGGCGCGTACTGTCGCGTCTAAATCTGCTCTCGCTCAACAACGACGTATTCATCCGCTCGGGCTCGTTGGTCTCGGCCGACGGGTTCTCTAAAATCACCGCAGACGAGCTGAAAAACTGGAGCGCGCCGTCTCTTGAGCCCTATATACTCTGGGCGATACTGACCGCCCTGCTGTTCGTTTTCGGGCTTTTGATGCTAAAGCGCAGGAAGGTGGAGATATGCGGCTTCAGCGGCAGGAGCAAGGCTTTAAACTTTTTGCTGACCGCCATGCTCTCTGTTTCCGCAGGCTCGACTATCGTCGCCGTTAATTTTTATTTTTCGCAAATCACCGACAAGCAATATCTTATAACGGGCATAACAACCGTGCTTTTGAGCGCTGTTATATTCGTGGTTTTCGATATTATGCTCAATCTCAGCTTTAAGGCACTCAAAAAGGATTGGAAATACGGGCTTGTCCATGTGGCTCTCGCGGTCGCCGTTATGCTCTCGCTCTACACCGGGTTCTTCGGTTACAGCAGCCGCGTGCCTGATACCGACAGCATCGAGAGTGCATCGGTATCCGCTCCGGACATACTTCTCGGAAGCTACCGCACAAGAGCAGACGAGCTCAAATTCAACGCAAACTCCGGCTACTATCTCGCCTTCGACGAGGACGGAAACCCGGTTGGCATAAACAGCGGCTGCTACTATCGCAGCAACGCCGACGAAAGGCGCATAATTATCGACGGATTCAAAAGCGAAAGCGACATTAACGCCGTGCGCGAGCTGCACAAAAGGCTCATCGCCTCGGGCAGAAAAGTTGTTTCAAGCAGCGAGGATTATTCCGAAAGAGCCGTGCGCAGCACTGTTATTATAAAATACAAGCTCAAGAACGGACGCGAGATAATAAGAGAATATCAGACAGTCGGGCTCGGCGACTATCTCTCGCTCTATTCAATAGAGAACACCGAGAACTGGAACAACAAAATCAAAAACGAGCTGCTGAACATAAACAGCGAAAAAGTATTCCCCGTTCTCTTCTCGGGACAGATGGACAAAAAGACCGTCGTTGACCAAAAATTTACACGCGGACTCGCCCGCGCGATATATAACGACATAACCGCTCTGGGCGCGGACAGAATACTCTGCTCCGACTCAAAGTGGCTCGGCGCTATGGCTCTCTATCACGACATAGCGTCGGATGGAGTCGAAGCCGTGACGGCAGCCCAAGCCTACTCGCCCGACACAGGCGACGAAGATGCCGAAACGCCCGAGGATGCAATAAACAACGCCTGGAAAGCCGGCAACTACGGCGAGATGATGACCAACGGCTCGGAATACGGCGATTTCGGCAAGTTCAAGTCCGTTATTCCGATAACAGAGGAAATGACGAACACCGTCGAATATCTAAAAGCCCACGGGCTCTATGACCTGCTCGTTGACGAATCGCCTATAGTCGCCGTCAGAGTGGCGGACATAGGCAAGCTCACCGTCGACGCGCTTGAATACACCACGCCGATATTCAACGCTTTCTGGGACAACGGCAAATCAAAGCCGGAAACCGACCGCGAGACCGGAGAACAGATAAGCACATACACGAGCGGCGACTACATGCCGAAAAATTCAAGGGAATTCACCGACGGCGCAACGATAAACACACTCGCCGAAAACGCCTACGGCTACAGATTCGACCTCACGGGCGGATATGTTGCCGAGTTCAGACGTGCCAACGGATGCAGAACGATAATGTATATCCCGAAAGGGCGCGTCGAACTGAATCTCGGTTAAATATAAAAACTCCCTTAAACACACATAGCCCCGGGCTTCACGGAAAATCTGTGAAGCCCGGGGCCGTTTTTATATTTACACATGAAAAAATGCGACCCCGAAGGATCGCATAAGTTCAGCTTTTAGATATTACTTGTCCTGTATTAAAGGAAGAGAAGAAGCAGGGTTGCAACGAGTGCGAGAACGAAGAAAGAGATAGCGATGATCTTCGTGATAAGCACAAGCTTCGACTCCATAGTCCTGCTCTTGTTCTTGCCGAAGAAAGTCTCTGCGCCGCCTGCGATAGCGCCGGAAAGACCTGCGGACTTGCCCTCCTGAAGAAGGACGAGAACAATAATAGCGACCGAAAGAAGAATGAGGACTATGCCCAATATAATCTCATGTACTGCCATGAAGTTAACCTCCAAACACAAATTGCTAAGATATTTTAGCATATACTTTGACACATTTCAATAGTTTTTACAAAAACTTTTGCCGAACGGAGAAATTTTCCTTCCGAAAGATGTATTATCGGCGTGCAGCTGAACAAACTACTCTCAGCGGCAAGAGTCCGAAGTCAATGCGTTTGCAGGGCTTTTCCCGCCGACCGTTTTGCGGGGAAGCCTTGCAAACGGTCTTTTTTATATTCCGAGCTCAAGCTGCTCGCCCTTGTCCTCCGCGCTCAGCAGCGCTCCGGCGGCGGGCAGGTTCTTTGTCTTATATCTGTACGCCTTGGCGAACTCCCCTTCTTTATACGCGCGGACGGTCATAACTTTCTGACCCTTCTTGAGGCTCATAACGCCGACTCCCTGAGTGTCCTTGGTAGTCTTGGGCGAGATTGCACCGGTGTTTATCAAAAGGTGTCTGCCCGCAGAAGAGATTATAACAAGCTCGACATCGCTTTCGATATGGAGCATCGCCGCGACAGGCGATTTGTCTGAATAAGCCTTTATGAGCTTCTTGCGGTTCGTCTTCGTCTGATAGGCGGAAAGCTCGACCTTCGCCGCCTTTCCGTTTTCAAAGAAGAAGAGCATATGACCCGAATAGTCCGAGGTCACGACCATATAGACCGCCGTCTCGCCCTCGTCCATGCCGAGCGTGCTCGCCACATAATCGCCGAGTGCGCTCGCCTTTGTCTCCTTGAAGTCGTTGACGCGAGCCTTGTAGACCTGGCAGCGGTTCGTGAAGAAGAGAAGCTCTTTCGCGTTATCCGTAACCACGGTCTGAGCAAGCTCATCGCCCTCCTTGAACTTCTGCTCGCTGCTCATACGCAGGGACTGCGGGGTTATCTTCTTGAAATAGCCCTGCTTCGAGAAGAAGAGCGTCACGGGATAATCTGGTATCTGCTCCTCCTCTTCCTCCTCTGCGATATCGGAGGCGTAGATAATTTCCGTCTTTCTCGGCTTGCCGTATTTCTTGATAACTTCCTCAAGCTCGCTGATAATTATCGCGCCGACTCTGCCGCGCTTTGCGAGGATATCCTCAAGATCGGCAATGAGCTTTTCGAGATCTTCGATATCCTGCGTGCGCTTCAAGATATATTCGCGGTTCAAATGACGGAGCTTTATCTCCGCGACATACTCCGCCTGGATGCGGTCGATTCCGAAGCCTATCATGAGGTTCGGGACGACCTCCGCCTCCTCTTCGGTATTTCTGACGATTTTTATCGCCTTGTCGATATCGAGGAGGATTTTTTCAAGTCCGCGCAGCAGATGCAGCTTGTCCTTAGCTTTTTTGAGGTCGAAGTAGGTTCTGCGCCTGACGCACTCCATACGGAACGCAATCCACTCGTTGAGCAGCTCTTTGACGCCCATGACGCGGGGCGAACCGGCAATCAGGACATTGAAGTTGCAGGCGAACGAATCCGAAAGCGGAGTGAGCCTGTAGAGCTTCTGCATGAGCTTGTCGGGGTCAGTTCCCCTCTTTAAATCTATTGTTATTTTAAGACCGCTCTTGTCCGTCTCGTCGCGGATATCGCTTATTTCTCTTATCGCGCCCGCCTTGACCCTGTCGATAACCTTTTCTATTATAGACTCGCTCGTTGCGGTCGAGGTCATCGGGATCTCCGTTATATCAATGCAGTTGTTCGACTTGTCATAAGTATATTTGGCGTAAAGCTTGAACGAGCCGCGGCCTGTGCGGTAAATCTCCTCAATCTTCGCGCGGTCATAGAGTATCTTCGCGCCGCCCGCAAAGTCGGGTGCTTTGAGGGTATCCGCAACGCAGTGGTCGGGGTTTCTGATAAGCTCGATGGTCGTGCGGCAGACCTCTTCGAGGTTAAATGAGCATATGGAGCTCGCCATGCCGACGGCTATACCGGTGTTATTATTGACGAGCACGCTCGGGAAAGTGACCGGCAGAAGGGTCGGCTCTTTCATGGTGCTGTCGTAGTTATCGACAAAATCGACGGTGTCCTTGTCGATATCCTTGAAAAGCTCGGCACTTATGGGGTCAAGCTTGGCCTCAGTGTATCTCGAAGCCGCCCACATCATATCGCGCGAATACGCCTTACCGAAGTTACCCTTTGAATCGACATACGGGTGCAGCAGAGCTTCATAGCCGCGTGAGAGCCTGACCATAGTCTCGTATATGGCGGCGTCGCCGTGGGGGTTCAGCTGCATGGTGCGTCCGACGATATTAGCCGACTTTGAGCGCGCACCGGTGAGCAGACCCATTTTGTACATGGTATAGAGTATCTTTCTGTGCGAGGGCTTGAAGCCGTCTATCTCCGGGATAGCACGCGACATGATGACGCTCATCGCATAAGGGAAATAGTTCGTTTCAATGGTATCGGTTATCGGCTGTTCGACAACTTCACCCGCGCCGATGATATGAACTCCGCTCTTGAGCGGATCAATTTCATTTTTCGGTGGTTCTTTTTTGCCTCTTTTTCCCGCCATTTATATCAAAATCCTTTCAATAGTTAAGCTGTTACGAAACATCCGCCATGTCGATATATGCCGCGCCGTCGCGTGCGATATGCTCTTTTCTGCCGGCGAGATTGTCGCCGAGCCAGAGATCAAATATCTCGGCAGTTTTCTGGGCGTCGGTCGGGTCAACGCGGATAAGGCGGCGGGTTGCGGGATTCATCGTCGTCAGCGACATCATGTCCGCATCGTTTTCACCGAGTCCTTTCGAGCGCTGGATGGTGAACTTGCTGTTTTCAAGCTGGGAAAGGATATCCTGCTTCTCCTGCTCGTTATAGGCAAACCATGTCTCGTCCTTTGAGTTTATCTCATAGAGCGGCGACTCCGCGATATACACCTTGCCTTTTTCGATAAGCGTGGGCATAAGGCGATAGATCATCGCGAGGATAAGCGTGCGTATCTGGAATCCGTCAACGTCGGCATCGGTGCAGATTATGACCTTGCTCCAGCGCAGCTGGTCGATATTGAACGCAACCATATCTTTCATCGACTTCGACTTGACCTCGACTCCGCAGCCGAGAACTTTTATCAGATCGGTTATGATATCGTTTGCAAATATTTTGTTATATTCTGCCTTGAGGCAGTTGAGTATCTTTCCGCGCACGGGGATTATCGCCTGGAAAGACGAGTCGCGCGCCTGCTTACAGGCGCCGAGAGCCGAGTCGCCCTCCACTATGAACAGCTCGCGCTCGGAGACATCCTTGCTGCGGCAGTCAACGAATTTCTGCACGCGGCTGCCCATATCGTTGCTCGACTGGAGCTTGCCCTTTATATTGAGTTTCGTCGTCTCCGCACGGACGCGCGCGCGCATATTGACGAGCACCTGATCGCATATCTTGTCCGCATCGAGCTTGTTTTCAATGAAATACACCTCAAGCTGATGCTTGAAGAACTCGGTCATTGCCTCCTGAATGAACTTGTTCGTGATAGCTTTTTTCGTCTGGTTCTCATATGAAGCTATGGTCGAGAACGACGAGATGACAAGCACAAGGCAGTCTTCAATATCCTGAAAATTTATCTTTGAATCGGATTTGAGATATTTTCCGCTCTTTTTTATATAAGCGTCTATCTGCGACACGAAAGCGGAGCGTACAGCTTTATCTGGTGCGCCGCCGTGTTCAAGGTAGCTCGAGTTGTGATAAAACTCCTTGAGCTGAACTTTGTTCGAGAAGCAGAGCGCGGCGTTTATCTTCAAAGTATAGTCGGGCTGATCCGCTCTGTCGCGGCCGACGCGCTCGCCGCTCCATGTGCAAATGGAAGAAAGTCCGTTTGAGCCGACGACCTCGCGGACATGGTCGGCGATACCGTTTTCGTAGAAATATTCAAAAGTATCGAACTTTGAGCCGTTCTGATTTTTAAGCACGAATTTGACGCCCGCGTTGACTATCGCCTGGCGGCGCATCATATCCTGAAAATACTCGAGTGGTATGTTGATATCGGTGAAAACTTTGAGATCCGGGCGCCACTTTATGCGCGTGCCGGTGTCTCTTTTATTATACGGCTCCTTTATCATATCACCGACGGGCTTGCCGCCCTTGAAATTCAAATGATAGCAAAAGCCGTTTGAATGTATTTCCGCCTCCATATATTCCGAGGCATACTGAGTGGCGCAAAGACCGAGTCCGTTTGTGCCGAGAGAATACTGATAGCTGCCGCCGTCGTTTGTCTTATACTTACCGCCGGCATACAGCTCGCAGAAAGTCAGCTTCCAGTTATATTCCTTTTCTTTCTGGTTATACTCAACGGGTATTCCGCGTCCCTGATCCTGAACCTCAACGGACTTGTCCTCAAATCGGGTAACGGTTATTGTATTACCGAAGCCCTCACGCGCCTCGTCAACAGAGTTCGAGATAATCTCGAACACAGAGTGCTCGCAGCCCTCTATGCCGTCGGAGCCGAAGATGACCGCAGGTCTTTTGCGCACGCGGTCGGCGCCCTTGAGCACCTCTATGCTCTCCTGATTGTAGGTTGCCTTATTCGCCATTTAGCTGTCCCCCGTAAATCAAATGCTACGCATTATTTTGTATCATACATATTTAATTATACACCATATATTGGCTTTTTGTCAATGATATCAATGGGTACAGAAAAAGACAGACCATGCTGTAGCACACAGTCTGCCGGATAAAATTATGATTTGTTACGCCCTTTGCTTTTTCTTGAACACATCTGCGGGAAGCTGGGCGAGGACTATTGCGACGAACATGATGATGCAGCCGCTGAGCTCCCTTACGGACATTTTTTGATCTATCAGCACCCAGGCGAATATGACAGCGAACACCGATTCGAGGCACAGCAGGAGCGAAGCGACCGTGGGGTCGGAATCGCGCTGGCCGAGGGTCTGGAAAGTGAAAGCCACTCCGCAGGATAAAATACCTGTGTAGAGCAGATAGGGCGCGGCGCTCATTATGGCGTGGATACTCGGCTTTTCAAAGATAAACATAAGAACGACGGATATTATGCCCGAGACAAAGAACTGCGCGCACGAGAGCTTGACTCCGTCGACTATCGCCGAATATTTGTCAATAACAAGAATATGTATCGCAAAGCCGACCGAACACGCGAGAGCGAGCAATTCGCCCTTGCCGAAAGTCGCCTTGCCGCCCGCACACAGCAGATAGAGTCCGACAACGCCGAGCCCGACGCCGATCCACACTGGAAGACTGACACGTTTTTTGAAGAAAACGAGGCTGATTATCGGTACGAGAAGCATATAGAGCGCGGTTATGAAGCCGACCTTGCCGACCGTTGTATAGCCGAACGCCGCCTGCTGAAGATTGCTCGCCACGCAGAGCACCGTTCCGCAGACGAGTCCGCCGACAATAAGATTTTTTCTGTCTTTTTTCTTCTCTTCGGGCGTTTTCTGTTCAGCCGAGCCGAGCTTTTTGTTTTTTGATTTTTGAACTCCCGACATTATCGCAATGACCGGCAGGAGCACCGTGCCGCCCATAATCATTCTTATGCCGTTGAAGGTCAGAGTTCCGATTACTTCAAGTCCCTCGCTCTGAGCCACAAACGACAGTCCCCATATAACAGCGGCGAGAATGAGAAAGATGCCGCCTTTAAGCTGTCCTTTTTTCGTTGTTATCACTCCACTGAAGTTTTCCGAAATATGATAGCACAAAGGCAAATAATAAAAATCGGATTTTGGAATAAAATATAATTTTCAAAAAGATTTTCGGTTTATCTCTCCGCGAGCGGAAGTATTGAGCCGATATCGGTTAATTGAAAGTCCCCTATCTCCTCCGCACGCACGCCGAACGAAGAGAGAAAGGCTCTGATTTTTTCGCCGTCCCTATGAAACGAAAGCGAGCCGTTGAATAGCATTGTATCGGGCGCAATGAGCCCGCAGCAGCCGCCGATAAAGCCATATTCGCGCCCGGGCAGGGCGACATCGCCCTTTGAGACGAGCAGGACGGCAAGTCCGTTTTTTTCGGCCGTCGAGGCTATTGACACATCATCGGTAATTATCGCGCTTTCAGTCACCGGCACTACCGAGCATTTTGTGTAGCCCTGGCGCACGGGTATTAAACTACGCCCGGAAAAATCGATGTTTTTGCAGACAGTTTTGGGATTGAGTATCGCATAATTGCCGAAAAGCGCGGCATTGAGCGGCACATCGGCTGGATATTTATCGCCGAGCGGAGTGCCGAGAACCTGCACATCAAAGCCCATTTCAATAAGCTTTTCCGCGTTGTTACACTGCTCTCGGCTCAATATGATTTTTCGCCCGCCGAGATGCAACAAATGCAAATCGGCGTGGGCGGCTGTGCCGTCGGTTATCGCGGCACACGGCAGGATATCAAAAACACTGATACCGCGCGAGAGAAGATATTCTTTTGCTTTTTCTGCGCCGACGCTTACCGCGGCGAGGGTGATTCCCCTCTTCGGCAGGTTCGGCGATTCTATAGGGGTCATAAAATTCATCAGTCAACGCAGTTCGCGAACGCCTCATAGACATTCTTGACGCCGATGACCTCTATCTCCTTTTTGAGCTTGTCCGGCACGGATTTGAAATTATGGCGCGGGATAATGCAGGTCTTGAAGCCGAGCCGAGCCGCCTCTTTTATGCGCTGTTCGCAGTGGTTGACGGAGCGAATCTCGCCGCCGAGACCGATCTCGCCGAAAGCGAGCACATCGTCTCTTATCGGGACATCCTTGAGGCTCGAAATAAGCGCGAGCGCAACGGAGAGGTCGGTCGCGGGTTCATCGAGCTTGAGTCCGCCGATGACATTTATATATGCATCCATATTGCCGAAGAAATAGCCCGCCCGCTTTTCGAGGACGGCTAAGAGCATAGCCATGCGGCTGTAATCAAAGCCGGTCGCCATACGGCGGGGATTGCCGAAGCTCGACGCGCTGACAAGAGCCTGAACCTCGGCGAGTATCGGGCGGGTGCCCTCCATAGCGCAGGCGATGCAGGTGCCCGAAGTGTTCTTCGGTCTGCCTGAGATGAGCATAAGAGATGGATTCTCAACCTGAGAAAGTCCGCTGTCGAGCATCTCGAAAACGCCTATCTCATTCGTCGAGCCGTAGCGGTTCTTGACGGCGCGAAGGATTCTGTAAGACATATTGCGGTCGCCCTCGAAATAGAGCACCGCGTCAACTATATGTTCGAGCACCTTGGGACCCGCGATGTTGCCGTCCTTGTTGACATGACCGACGACTATAATCGGAATATTGCTGTTCTTCGCGGTGCGCATGAACATCGAAGTCGATTCGCGCACCTGCGTGACACTGCCCGCAGAGGAGCTGAGGTCGCTTATAACCATAGTCTGTATCGAGTCGATGATAACGAGCCCGGGCTTGTTGATATTTATATACTCGCATATAGCCTGAACGTCGGTCTGGCTCATTAAAGTCAAGGTCGGGCTTGTGACGCCGAGCCTGTCCGCGCGGAGTTTTATCTGATAGACCGACTCCTCGCCCGAGACATAGAGAATATCGAGATCCCTGCCGATATACTGGCATATCTGAAGAAGAATCGTCGATTTGCCTATGCCGGGGTCGCCGCTCAGAAGCACCAGCGAGCCTTTGACTATTCCGCCGCCGAGGACGCGGTCGAGCTCGGTGAGCCCTGTCTGATAGCGTATCTCCTCATCGGCGATTATTTCGCTGAGTGCATATGTCTTGACGCTGCGCGCGCTCGTGCCGCTCTTGGACGCCGGAGCGGCGGGCGCTTTTATCTCCTCGTTCATGGTGTTCCACTCGCCGCAGCCCGGGCAGCAGCCGAACCATTTCGGGCTTTCATAGCCGCATTCGGAACAGATATAGACCGATTTTGCCTTGCCTGCCATTTTATGTTACCTCCGTCAGTTTTTCGTCTTGTTTTAAATAGTCTGTTATACCGCACATGACCGAAAATGCCATGGCGTTCTGATAATTATCGTCTTTTAGTTTCAGCGTCTCGGCGGCGTTCGAGAGAAAGCCGCACTCGACCATAACCGCCGGAGACTGCGCATGATAGAGCAGATATATCTCAGTGCCCGTGCGCTTGACGGCGCGCTGATTCTGAGGCTGGATAAGCGAGCGGATATCCTGCTGAATCGCCTTTGCCAGCTTCTCGCTCTCCGGATTGTTTTTGGAATAGAACACCTGCGCGCCGCTGTATGACGGGCCGCCGTAGTGGTTCTGATGTATGCTCACGAACAGGGCATCGGGCGTCTGTTCGATGATTTTCATTCTGTTTTTTATATCCGAGACTTTTTGCTGACGCACGGTTTTTGCGGAGTCGTCGGCTATATCGTCGTCCGTTTCGCGGGTCATGATGACATTGTAGCCCGCAGTGTCGAGCATATCGCGCAGCTTCAGGGCAATGGACAGATTTATATCTTTTTCGACCGTTCCGTCCGCCGCAGTCGCGCCGCCGTCCATGCCGCCGTGACCTGCATCAACGATAACAGTCACTGTGCGAAGCGCATTTGAGGAGGCCCTGCGCGCATATCCGGAGCCGCGTGAGGATATCATCACGAAGCATATAATCATTATTACAACCGCCGCCGCGATACCAAGAACGACGAGCCTTGAACGCTTTTTGAAATTTATCACCATACCGACACCCCCACAAAAGAATATGCGGAGAATCGCGGCATTATTAGAACAGCGGCGGGCAAAATAGGAAAAAGGAGCTGAGAAAATGAAAGGAATAACAAAGATTATCGGCGGTCTCGCCATCGGGACGGTCAACTCCGCGCTCGGAGCCGGCGGCGGGATGATTGCTGTGCCGATGCTCAGAAAAAGCGGAATGGAGCAAAACAGGGCGCAGGCAAACGCGGTTGCACTCATTATGCTGCTGACCGCGGCGAGCGCGGGGATATATATTTACACAGAGAAAGTAACCTTCGGCGACGCGCTCCCCTATCTCCCGGCGGGGCTTATAGGAAGCGTTCTCGGTTCTTTCATTCTGCCGAAGATACCGACGAAAATACTCGGCAAGATTTTTGCCCTTTTCATGCTTTGGGCAGGAGTGAGGATGCTGATGCGATGAAAACGATACTGGCAGCTTTTTTCTCGGGTCTCGCCGGCAGTCTCGGGCTCGGCGGAGGCGGGGTGCTGGTGCTCTATCTCGTGCTCGTACTCGGTATGCCGCAGCTCAAGGCACAGGGCATAAATCTATTATTTTTTATCCCCTGCGCAGTGCTTTCGAGCATAGTTTATTCATTCAAAAAGCTCATCGACTGGAAAAGCGTTCTGCTCTTTGCCGCGGGCGGTCTGCCGGGAGTTTTACTTGGCAGTCTCGCGGTATCGCACATGAACAGCAATATTCCCGGGAAAATCTTCGGCGGATTTCTGCTGCTCATGGGCATAAAAGAACTGTTCAGGAAAGGTGATTGATGCGCCGATAGTCGAGATAATCCTGGAGGATCATCACGGCGCTGACGGCATCGACGACAGCCTTGCGCTTCTTGCCGCGCGTGTTCGTGACATTCAGGGCGTTATGCGCCGAGACCGTTGTCAGGCGTTCGTCGCGCATCACGGTCTCTATGCCCGAAAACTCGGTCAGAGCCGCCGCAAAATCCTCGCAGCGCTGAGCGCGTTCGCCGTGGGTGCCGTCCATATTGACGGGCAGACCGACAACTATCAGCTCCGCCTTTTTCTCTTTGGCTATCTCTGTTATCTTTTCTATCAGCGGCTCGGATTCTTTTTCTGTTATAACGGTCACGGGAGACGCCAAAAATTCGGTCTTGTCGCAGACGGCTATGCCCGTTCGCGTATCCCCGTAATCTACCGACAGGATTATCATAAAATACCTCTTAATTAAAAAATTAGCCGCACCGTTATCGGGTGCGGCCGTTTATATATTTTTTCGCCGCAGGTTGAGTTTAATCGTCCGAACGCGGGCTTGTCGGAAGGATGGAATTGATAATATTGCTGACCGCCTCGCCGACTCCGCTGACGACCTCGCTGACGGATCCGCCGCCGCATGCGGTACACTCGGCGGGCATTGCGGACTTCTTATAATATCCCTTTGCAGTCTCCTTGCACGAGGGCGAAGCGAGAAGTCCGGTCTTCTTGCAGTAGTCCTTCTCCTCGACCTTGCCGGTCTTGGGGAACTCCTTGACGGGCAGGTTCGCGTGGATGCGGTCGAGCAGTTCGATATAGACTCGTCCGGAAGCACTGTATCTGAACGGAATGACCTTGGGCTTATCGTAGCCGAGCCAGACTGCGCAGACATAATAGGGCGTGCCGCCGGCTATCCAGCTGTCCTTGGTGTCACTCGTGGTACCGGTCTTGCTCATCAGCTCGAACTTGCCGAGATTCTTGCTCTTGCGGAAATCTCTTGCCGGGACGGTCTTGAGCAGTTCGCGCATGACCTCTGCGGTATCCTCGCTGAGAACTCTCTCGGGCTCGGACTTCGTTTCGAGCAGGACTTCCGTGCCCGTGGCATTTGTGACTTTATAATAGCAATAGGGCTCATAGTAATAGCCGTTGTTGCCGAACACGGCATATGCCGCCGCCATTTCGACAGTAGTGACGCCGTTTGTCAGAGCGCCGGTTGCAAGGGGCGCGATATTCGCATCCGCAGAATCATCAAGAGTTGTCAGATGGAACGTCTTTTTCATGAAGTTATAGGCCTCGTTGACTCCGAGCATCTCCGTAATTATTCTGACGGGCACGGTATTGAACGACTTCTGGATAGCATACTGGACGGTTATCTCTTTCTTGCTTCCGTTCGTACCGTCCGCATTCTGCGGCCAAAGCTTGCCGTTTTGATAGATTGAATAGTCGAGAATCATGCTCGACCAGTTGATATAGTTCTTCTCGAGCGCGAGAGAATAGGTCGAAAGGGGCTTTATGGACGAACCGGGCTGTCTCGGGGACTCGGACGCTCTGTTGAGGCAGAGGTTGCCGTTCTTTTCGCCCGCCTGTCCGACTATGCCGACGATTCTGCCCTCATAGTCCATGACGGTTGCCGCGGACTGAGCGGCGGGATGCTCGGCGGTGTCAGCCTCCTTATCGAAAGCGATTCTGTTTGAATATACGGTATTGAGGACCTTCTGAACATCGGGGTTTGCGGCAGAATATATCTTGAGTCCGCCGTAATTTATCTTCTCCATCGCCTGGCGGTAGGTGTAGCCGTATTTGCTCATCAGATCCTTGCAGACGGTCTTGATGACATAATCGACATAGAAATCCTGATATTCCTTCTCGGTGTTCTTGTCCTCGGTAGTGTTCTTGGTCTTGCCCGGCTTCGGGACATAGCCCTCGCTGTTTGTGAACACGAGCTTATAGTTAACTGCTTCTTCGTACTCCTCTTTGCTTATCGCCTTTTCCTCGAGCATATATTTGAGGCAGAGTTCCTGACGCGTTTTGTTCGCCTCGGGATTGAGCAGAGGGTTATACTTCGTCGGCGCTTTTGTTATGACCGCGAGGGTCGCGCACTCGGCGAGATTCAGCTCGCTGACATCCTTGCCGAAATAAGTCTCGCTCGCAGTCTGGACGCCGTAGCATCCGTTGCCGAGATAGAGAGTGTTAAGATAAGCTTCAAGTATGGCGTCCTTGCTGTAGTGCTGTTCAAGGTTCAGAGCGCGCTCTATCTCCTTGAACTTTCGGACGACTGTGACCTCCTTGTCGTTGGTCAGGTTCTTGACGAGCTGCTGGGTTATTGTCGAGCCGCCGCCGCTGGAAAGTCCGGTAGCCGCGCCGAAGGTACGCAGCCAGTCGACGCCGTGATGCTTTTTAAAGCGCTTATCCTCAAGGCAGATGAAAGCGTTTTTGAGATTCTCCGGCATCTTATCGGAATCGACCCATATTCTGTTCTCCTCGCCGTGGAGCTGAGCCATTTCAACGAGCTCATTGTTGCTGTCATAGGCATAGACGAACGAGGTCTGGTTCTGATTCGCCTTGTAGTCATCAAGATTTATCGCGATCTCACCGTGGGCAAAGGACACGATATTGAAGAAAACATAACCTCCGATTATCGCCGCGGTGAGCATACCGACAACGAGCACGCAGAGTATGACCAGCAGAGCTATCCTGCCGGCCTTTTTATTCGGCTTTTTATTCTTCTTTTTGGAAGATGTTTTGGCTGTTCCCATCTTTTTCGATGCGTTTGCGGAGCTGTTTGCCATCCGTGCGCCTCCTTCACATTACAATCCAGTTAAAAATTATAGCATACTTTTTGCAAAAAGTTTAGTCTAAATCCAAATATTCTCACTATTTTGTAAAATCAAAACAATAGCAGTGTATAAAACAACGTATAAAAATGCCAGAAAGGGGCAAAAATCACCACGAAAGCAGAAAAAGTAAGCCTGCGGAAAGGAAAAGAAAAGATGAAAACCACGATAAAAAGCATCGCCGTTGCCCTTGCGTTCTGCGCCGCGGCGTTTCTGACCGTCTCGGCTATAATCGAAAACACCGCACCGGACGGGAGCGAAAAATACATCATGCGCGACTACAACGGCAGGATAGCGGTGTTCGTATACGGCGAGGACGAGCCGCAGGAGGTGTTCGATGTTTTCACATCTTCCCTGCCCCGCGGAGAAGCCGAGCGCGTCTACAAGGGAATAACGGTCGAGGGCGACGAAGCACTTCAAAAGCTGATAGAAGATTTTACAGGGTAGCAAAAACAAAAGCGGCTGTTATCATCACGCAGGCACTGGGCCTCATGATGAACAGCCGCATTCTATTTTTATTATCGATATTTATTCGCCCTTATCAAACATATCGTTAAGTTGGGCGCACACGGCGGACATTCTGCCGATACGCTCGCGCAGAATAGTTTCGGCTTTCTTCTGCGCCTCGGCGACTATTGCGTTCGCCTGCTCCTGCGCTTCGGTAACTGTCTTCTGTGCCTGGCTGCGCGCGGCGGTAACTATTGCATCCGACTGGCCGCGAGCAGACTCATTACTTACTTCGAGCAGACTCTTCTGCGCCTCAAGGTCGGATATCTCCTTTTCGAGAGCTTTCTTTCTGCTCTCTGCGGCGTTGAGCTCGTCAATCATATATCTGCCCTGCTCATTTCTGAGCTTTTCGAGGCGCTTTATATGCTTTGCAAATGCCACGCAGTTGTTATACAGACTGCGGTTCTGCGTTCTGAGAGCTTCTATCTCTTCACTAGAAGCCGCTTCGCCCGTGGGAGCTTCGGCGCGCTTTTCAAGCTCCGAGCCCCAGGCGTAAATTTTATTGTATTCCTCCTGCAGCATCGAGATATACGAATCCGTTGCCGCGATATCGTATCCCCTATCAACTACGGGGAGCTTCATCTTTCCTTCCACTTCTGTCATTCCTTCCCAAAAATCAGCTGTTTCTCTTTGCTATATCAACAAGGTTCTTGTAGCTTATCGCCATCGACTCGCGCGGGTCGATATCGCAGGTGTCCTGCTCGATAACGATATATCCGACGCCAGAATCCTTGCACGCGCGGTAGCACTCATCGAGATTGAGGTTGCCCGTGCCTACTTCGGCAAAATCGGGCTTGTTCTCGCTGTTGATTTTATAATCTTTGAAGTGGCAGACCTTCATTCTGCCGCTGAGGCGCTTTATGAAATCCGCCGGATCGCCGCCGCCGTACTGAACCCAATATGTGTCCATTATAAAGCCGAACAGCTCAGGATCGGTGTCGTCGATAAGCATATCTATAACGCGCCTGCCGTTATATTTCTTGAACTCGAAGGCGTGGTTATGATAGGCAAAATGCATTCCCATATCGCGGAGCTTCTTAGCAAGCTCGCCCGTGAGCTTTATGAACTCGCGCACGCCCTCTTCGCTGCCGCTGTACTCCCCCGGCATGCAGCCGACTCCGAGCGTGTCGCAGTGGATCATTTTATGCTCCCTGACAACGGCTTCGGTATCGCTGAGCATGCGGTCGAACGAAGTGTGCGTGACGCAGACATCCATATTGTACTTATCAACAAGATATGCAACCTTCTCCGGCTCGATAGGTCCGATAGCGGAAATTTGAATCGTGTTGATGCCGATAGAATCAAGATAAGCAAAAGTCTTTTCGGCATCCTCATAATTCTGTATGTAGTCGCGTAAAGTATAGAGCTGCGCGCCGAGTTTGATATCCGACACGAGAGCACCTCCGTTCCCGCTTTTTCTACAGATTATTATATTATAGCCATCCCGAAGTTTCAAGTGAATTTACAAAAAAAGCCCGGACTTGCAAACTCCGACAAACCGCGAATATAGATATTCTACGGGAGGCGGTGCTGTGTTCGGTTGGTTTTTGCAGTTACTTTCAAACGGATTCCTCTTTTTTATCCTGCATCTGAGCCAGCCGGGCTCATTTGCCCCGCCGCTGAGTGCGGCGCAGGAGCGCGAAGCTCTTGCAAAAATGCACGCAGGCGACAAATCGGCGCGCAGCGAACTCATCGAGCACAACCTGCGGCTCGTGGCGCACATAGTCAAAAAATACTACGCCGCATATTCGGATCAGGACGATCTTATCTCGATAGGCACGGTCGGGCTGATAAAGGCTATAGACTCGTTCAAGCCCGACAAGGGCACACGCCTTGCGACATATTCCGCGAAGTGCGTTGAAAATGAGATACTGATGCACTTTCGCTCGATGAAAAAGAGCGCGCACGACATCTCGCTCGAAGACCCGATCGACAGCGACAGCGAGGGAAACCCGCTCACGCTAATGGATATTATCTGCACGCCGGACTGCATCGCAGACGATCTTGATTTAAAAATAAAGAGCGAGAAGCTGCGCGGTCTTGTCATTGGCATACCCGATCCGCGCGAAAGGGCGATAATCGTTATGCGCTACGGGCTCGACGGCAACGAGCCGATGACACAGCGCGAGATAGCGTCGATGATGAACATCTCCCGCTCCTATGTCAGCAGGATAGAAAAGCGCGCGCTCGAAAGGCTCGGAAAAGGAATGAAACAGCCGTGAGAATCATCCCACGGCTGCATTTTTATTTTATAATGTCGTTATCCTTGATGTACTTCACAGTCTCATCAACGGTTGTGAACGCGAGGGCGACCGAAGTATCGGCGGCTCCGTAATAGATAGCTATTCTGCCGGTCTCGGCATCCGCGAGCGCGGCGCACGGGAACACGACATTCGGCACATCGCCGACGCATTCATAGAGCTCATGGGGAGCTAACAGGAAGCTATCCGCGCGGTGGAGCACTTTCCACGGCTCATCTTTATCGAGGATGGCGGCGCCCATGCTGTAGGTAAAGCCATTGCAGCTCGTGAGCACGCCGTGATAGAACATGAGCCAGCCCTCGTCGGTTTCAATAGGAGTCGGACCCGCTCCGACTTTTGTAGCTTCCCAGTTCTCGACCGGGCTCATAACAAAGCGGTGCTTGCCCCAATAAGTAAGGTCTTTTGACTGGCTGATGAATATATCGCCATAAGGGGTGTGTCCCCTGTCGCACGGGCGAATAAGCAGAAGATACTCGCCGTTCACCTTGCGCGGGAAAAGAACGCCGTTGCGGGCAACGGGATAGCAGGCATCCTCAAGCTGAGTCCAGCTCTTGAAATCCTCTGTATATGCTATGCCGATAGTTGTGCCGTGAGGGGTGAGATTGACCCACGAGAGATAGTATTTTCCGTCGAGTTCGCACAGGCGCGGATCGTAGCCGCCGAAGATATATTTATCCTCAAGCTCCCAGTTTATCGCGTCTTTGCTGAAGCCGACAACGAGCTTATGGGCGCGCGAGCGGATATCCGCCCTGAAAACTCCGGCAAAGCCCGAGCCATAAGGCACAACAGCGGAATTGAAAATGCTGTTCGCCATATGCAGATTGTCGCGGGTGATAACGGGATTGCCGCTGTAACGCCACACGGGATATTCAAATCCTGCGGGCTTATCCTCCCACGGGATGTTTGGTATGTTTGTTCCGATTATTTTTGCCATATCTGACTCTCCTTCCGTCCTTTAGATTTTAGCATAGATAGAGACAAAAAGTAAAGAGGAAGGGCGAAAATGAGAAAGAAAGTAAAAAAGTGGCGGATATTTTAAAAAAGTTTGAAAAAAGACTTGCCAAATCGCTTTTCATGTGGTATTATTGATGAGCTTTCCGGGTGTGGCGCAGCTGGGCGAGGAGAAATGCCGCCGCCTGTGGCGGATGAAGGCATTGCTTCGAGGTGAAGAAACAAGGAGCGGAACGAGCGCTCCAAGCGAAGTACCGCGACTATGTTTCTGAAGGAAGCGCCGCGGCGATTAGCAAAAGCCGACAAGCGGGAAGCAAACTGAATTTAGGTACAACCGGGTGTGGCGCAGCTGGTAGCGCGCTTGACTGGGGGTCAAGAGGCCGTGAGTTCAAGTCTCGCCACTCGGACCAGTTAAAAAGCTTTGAAATCTAACGGTTTCAAGGCTTTTTATTTTTTGCGTAGGATTAGAAAGTATATATTTTCTAACACTTTTTCTAACACTTTGATATTTCGCTAAAAAGTTTATTAATGCACTTGTTTAGGCAAACCGCCAAACGCAAGAACATTTTCATTATCATATATTTAAAAAGTGCAGAGTAAATACAGAGAATTGCGGACTAAATCCACTAAAAAATTACATAGAAAATCCCGGAACACCGCTATTGATGTTCCGGGATTTTTGTGTATTATTTTATCGCTATTTACTTCACTCCGTCGAGTTCAAAGGCATAGAGCCAGCCGCATTTCATTTCGTCGGGGTTTATCTGCGGGAATACGAGCTTTGCTTTGCCGTTGTCGTTTTCGACGGCTATGGGCGCGTCATGCGCTAAAAGCTTCGCCTTTATATCCGGATTGTAATCCACCTTGTCGAGCGTGAGGCTGCCGAACGGATAGGCGTTCGTTATTGCGTAGACCTTGTCGCCCTTTCTGGTGTAATATGTACCCTCCTGCGGCGCTTTGGTATAAATGCGCGTGCCGTAGATAGCGTCGCCGTTGACACTGAGCCACTTGCCCATATCGAGCAGGCGCTCCTGCATAATAACAGGGATAGTGCCGTCCGCGGCGGGGCCGATATTGAGCAGGAAGTTGCCGCCCTTTGAGACGAGCGAGCAGAGCGTTTCGATAAGTTCCTTGCTGCTCAGATATTCGTCAACGCCCTCGATGCGGTTGAGTCCGAACGATGCGCCGATGCCGCGGCACTCCTCGAACGGGCGGTCGAGCTCGACCTCTTCGATGCGTCTGCCGTTGTCGATTATGCCGTATTCGGTGGTGAAATTGCCGCCCAAGCGACCTCTTGTCTCCGTGCCCCAGCGGTCGTTGGGGACTATCGTATCTTTAACAGGCGACTCGTTATAGAGCCACTGGAGGAAGTCTGTCGAGTGCCAGACGGAGCTCGGGTGATCCCACTCCCCGTCCGTGAACAGAGTCCACGGCTCATATTTTGTTATAAGCTCCTTGAGCATCGGGATAAGATGCTTTACAGCATACTCCTCGGGATCTTTGAGATAGAGCGGATGGAACCACTCATAAACCGAATGGTAGACGCCGAACTTGACATCCGTCTTTTCGAGCGCGGCTTTCAGCTCGCTGCAGAAGTCCCTGTGAGGTCCGACATCGACGCTGTTCCAGTTCCATGCGTAGTCGCTCTTGAACAGGCAGAAGCCGTCGTGGTGCTTCGAGACGAGGTTTATATACTTTGCGCCGGACTTTTCAAAGAGCTGCGCCCACTCGTCGGCATCAAAAAGCTCCGCCTTGAAGCCGCTGACAAAGTCCTCATACCGCGTTCCGGGGGCATACACCCTGTCGTGGAACTTGCGCGCGGCGCTGTTCTCGTCGCGTATCTGCTGCATATACCACTCGGCATACTGCCCTTTTTCGGTATACGCAGGCACGGAATAGAGACCCCAGTGGATGAATATGCCGAACTTCGCGTCCGCGAACCAATCCGGCACATGGCGGCTGTTGAGCGATTCCCAGTTGTTTTCGTAATGCATTTTAACTCTCCGTTTTTGTTATATTTCTGAAAAGACGTCGCCGACGCCGTTAAATATATATGTGGGTCTGTAGGGATAGAGATTGACATCCTCGAGGCTCGTGACTCCCGAAAGGACGAGGACTGTGTCGAGACCGGTTTCGATGCCCGCGATGACATCCGTGTCCATTCTGTCGCCTATCATAGCTGCCTCCGCCGAATGGACGCCGAGCATCTTGAGTCCCGTGCGCATCATGAGCGGATTGGGCTTGCCGACGAAATACGCTTTCTTGCCTGTTGCCATCTCTATGGGCGATATGAGCGCGCGGCACGCGGGGACGATGCCGTCCTCGACTGGACCCGTGAGATCGGTATTCGTGCCGATGAGCTTCGCGCCGTTTCTGACAAGGTTCGACGCATGGACGACCGTCTCATAGTTATAGCTCGAAGTCTCGCCGACTATGACATAATCCGGGTCGATGCTGTTCATAGTAATGCCCTGGTCATAGAGCGCGTTGACGAGTCCGGGCGCGCCGATAACATATGCCGAGCAGCCGGGCTTCTGACTGCTGATAAATTTTGCCGTCGCGAGAGCGCTGGTATAAAAATGGCTCTCGTCAACATAAAGTCCCATTCTCTCAAGCTTCTGCTGAAGCTCACGCGGCGAGCGTTCACTCGAATTCGTCAGGAACAGGAACGACTTGTTTTCTTTATACAGCCACTCCACGAACTCTTTGACATCCGGAAGCAGTCTGTCTCCGTGATATATGACACCGTCCATATCACATATAAATCCTTTTTTCGCTTTTAATGCATCCATATTTTCCCTCCCATGATAGGTTAGAATAAGCTTATCAGTTAACGGGTGCAAAGTCAATAACTCACTTTGCGTTTATATTCACAAGCTCTGCGCGGAGCTTTGAATAGACTATTTTCTGGCTGCTGTAGAGTCCGTAATAGCCGGAGAGCAGATAGCTCACAGCGGCGGCGAGCGCAAACAGCGGCATACCCTGCGCGCCGAAGAGTTCGATGCTCAGGAATATTGAAGCGAGCGGACAGTTGACAACGCCGCAAAAAAGCGAAACGAGTCCGACCGCCGCGGCAAACCCGGGATCAAGCCCGATAAGTCCGCCGACGACGCAGCCGAAGGTTGCGCCGACGAAGAAAGTCGGGACTATTTCGCCGCCCTTGTATCCCGAGCCGACGGTGACGGCGGTGAAGATAAATTTGAGCAGGAACGCCTCGGGTTTTGCATTGCCGCCGATGGCACGTTCGACTATATCCATGCCCGCGCCGTTGTAGTCCCCACTTCGGCAGATAAGAGACAGCGCGACGATTATTAATCCACCGACGACTGCGCGGACAAAAGTATTTTTAAACAGCTTTGCAAAGAGTTTATGCGTGCCGTGCAGACCGAGGCAGAATCCGATGCTCAGCAGAGCGCATATCGCGGCGAGCAGAGCGGTAAGCAGACAGCTCTTGAGCGAGAATGCAGGGATATTCGAGACGGTAAACGCGACGGGCTCAGTGCCCATAAGGGTCGATATAAAATATGCGACGAACGCGGACACGACGCACGGGAGCAGACCTGCATAGTAAATGACACCGACGCTGATAACACCGAGTGCGAAAACGGCGGCGGTTATCGGCGTTCCGAAAAGCGCGGAGAACACGGCGCTCATGCCGCACATCGTCATGATATGCATATCTTTTTCATCGAGGCGGGATATTTTGCCTATCAGTCCCGCGATGCTGCCGCCGAGCTGAAGAGCCGCGCCCTCTCGTCCGGCGGAGCCGCCGAAGAGGTGCGTTATAACAGTTGAGACAAATATCAGCGGTGCGAGCAAAACCGGCACGCCCTGCGGCGAGCGCACGGCATCGAGTATTTCGTTAGTACCGATATCCTTTTTGCCGGAAAGCTTATACAAACCGGCTATCACAAGCCCGCCGACGGGCAGCAGAAACACTATCCACGAATGTGCCTTACGCACGCCGGTAACATATTCGACGCTCAAATGAAACAGCGCACCGACCGCGCCGCCGACGGCTCCCGTGACTGCAGCGAGGGCGAACCATTTCAGAAAAGTCAGCAGATACTTTCCCGCCGACTTGCAGTTGTTTTTCAGATTTATTTTGACAAACTTCACTTTTACCCCATCCATTAATATATATGTTGATTAGATTTTATCACTTTATCACAGCTTTGGCAACGAGAAGAAAAAATTTGCGCCGGTGGTTGATGTGATTATTGGCAAAATCAAAACAATTGATTTTATTCTTGGTAATTCGGAATTGTTATGGCTTTGTATCAGATGCCGCCGAATTTGTGCAGATTTCGCGGGCGGATGATATCCGCCCTACCGTGCACTTATATTACTTTGAGCAAAGCAAAACAATTCATCGGTCTTGGTTTACGCCGAACTGTCTTCCTTTACGCAAGGGAGTCGAAGTAAAATTTATATTGCGATAAAAATTCAAGGACCGCCGGAGCGATCCTTGCTTTTTTATTTTTCTTTGAGCAGTTTTGCGAGCTCGTCCATGAACGTATTGATATCCTTGAACTGTCTATAGACGGAGGCGAAGCGGACATATGCGACTTCGTCGATGCTCTTGAGCTTCTCCATCGCGAGCTCACCGATATAGACGGTTGTCACCTCGCGGTCGAGCGAATTCTGGAGCACAGCCTCAATCTCGCTGACTGCCTTTTCGAGCTGTTCCATATAGACCGGACGCTTTTCGCACGCCTTGAGCATGCTGTTGAAAAGCTTGTTTCTGTCAAAAACCTCGCGCGATTTGTCCTTTTTGACGACGACTATCGGCACGGTCTCGATTATCTCATAGGTCGTAAAACGCTTGCCGCAGCTGATACATTCGCGGCGGCGGCGTATTCTCTCGCCCTCGTCGGTGGGACGCGAGTCGATGACCTTGCTCTCTTCAAAACCACAGAACGGACACTTCAAAGCTATCACTCCATCTTACTTATTTTTTTGGACTTTCAGGCCGCACAAAAACCTGAAGAAGTTATTGCTGTCAAGAATATACTTTGATACAAGATAACTCACAATATAACTTCCCGCAAACAATATCAGCACTATAAGCGCGGGAGTCGTGATATGAGCTTTTGTGACCACGAGCCAGCGCAGACCGGTTACCAGGAATGCATTGAGCAAATAATACTGAAGGGAATATTTTCCGCTTGTCATCAGCTGATTTTTTATAAACTTCGGCAGTTTCACCAAAGAAAAGAACGAGGCAAAGAAAGCAGAAGCCGAAAGCGCGGATATATATATTCCGGCAACAGAATACACTTTGTCGGCATAGATTCTCAGCGGAATGAATGACAGACAGAACACCGCTGCGCTCACTGTCAGGATAACGATACGCTTGTCTTTTATCTTTCCGAAATCGCAGCCCTTGAGCATCATGCCGATGATAAAATATGTAAGATAATACACAACGCTCTTCAGGCAGCATATCTCCGGCAAGTCAAACAGCGCCGAGACAATAACGCAGACCGCTATAATCGGCAGACCGAGAAGTCTGTTCTTTTTCAGTATAACCCAGAAAAGCGGCGCGATAACCGAAATTACGAACAGAGTGTAGAGGAACCAATAGCCGCCAGCCGAAGTTCCCTGCAGGAAGAGCTGAAAATTGCAGACTTGATATCCATGCTCCTGTTGACAAGGCTTCCGCCGACAACTCTGAGAAGCAGCGCGGCGGCATCGAAAACAATATAAGGCACGAGTATTCTCTTCACGCGGGCAAGAAGATATCCGCCGTAATTGCCCTTATACGAACACAAAAAGCCGGATATCATAAAGAACAGCGGCATCTGATAAGAATCCACAAATCTTTTGAGAATATTGCACCACGCAACTTCCTCAAGATTCACCGGATACACTATCACCGAATGGCATATAAGCACCGAGATGATAGCGACGCCCTTGATTATGTCAATAAGATCGATATGTTTCTTGGCTTCCACGCGCAATGCCCCTTTACCGAATTTCTATATTTTATTATCGCACAAAGTCAAACTTGTTGTCAATATAAGCTTTTAAGCATATACATCGAATCGGTCAGCTGATCTATGCGCTCGAAGCCCGAGCGGTAGAGCTCGATAACGCAGTCGCCGGAATATCCGGTTTCTTTCATGAGCGAAAAGAGGGCGGCGAAATCGAATTTTCCGTCAAACGGCGGCATGCACTTGTGATTTTCGTCGTGATCACTCAGATGTATGTGGCAGATATTATCGGAAAACTCCCTGAAAAATTCTATCGGGTCGACTCCGGCGAGGTACGCCTGCTTGATGTCGAGCACCATATGAAAATTCGCACCGAGGCGCGCTTTCAGTTCATTCATAAGCTCCGGCGTCTGCCCGTTATGATGGACAACATTTTCCTGGGCGAGAATTATCCCCTGCTCCTGCGCGTCGCGGACGAGCAAGCTAAGACGCTCGGCGTATTCGTCCGTGCTGATATTCACCGGCAGCTTTGCGCCGTGGAGCACGACTATTTTCGCGCCTATCGCAGACGCGGCGGCATAATATTTTTTGTAAAACTCCCTGTAATCGTCGAAGCGGCGTTCATACTGGCTGAAGAGGATATAGCCCTCGGCGAACGAGGTAAACGGATGTATCGAGCGGATGCGGATACCGCTGTCAGAGGCTATAGACGAAATGCGGCGGAGAAAATCCGGCTCCAATTCCGACGGCGAGTTAAAAAACACCTCGGTAACTTTTGCTCCCGCTTCGGCGACACAGCGCAGAGCCTCTTCGGTCGCCGCGGGATAAAAGCAAGCGGTGGATATTCCGACGGACATTCGTTTTCCTCTCCTTTCCTCAAAAGTAAAAATCTTTGCATTGCGAAAAATCGCACTCCGGGTTAGAATCAAACAAACGGAGGTGAAGATATGCGCGGCATAAAAGAAAAAATCGCAGAAAATTTAAGCTACATAAATCCCGTTTCGCGCAGGATGCTGCTCGGCGCGGTCATTATTTTTGAGCTACTCTTCACTCTCGCCGTCTGCGCGCTGCTGCTCGCGGGGCGCGGATTCGACTACTGGAGATGCATATATCTCGCAAAGGACGCGATAGACTGCATCCGCCCGAGCATGGGAGTCATGCTCTTCGGCTCGCTGATAATGCAGGCTATCGACCCCAATGGTGAAAATCAGGATTAGTATTGCACTTAATATGTATATGATATCACAAAAAAGCGCCGAATACAATTAAATTCGGCGCTTTTTGGCGCGTCTGCATATGGACATTTACCGAAAAAGTATGATATACTTTTAGAAGCGTTTTTATTTTTGCGCTTCGGAGGGAATATGACAAGGGACAAGCTAATCAAAAAAATTGCGACATGGATAATGATGGCGATAATGCTTTCGGTCTTTTTGCTGGATATAATCTGCGTTGCGATGTGTAACAGATATCAGAATAAATTTGAAATTACCCCGGCGCAGTTTTCGTCGGACGGCACGGCGGACAGGATACATTTTCTCAACACCTATAACTCCGACGCAATACTCATAGAATCAAACGGAAAATTCGCGCTCATCGACTCCGGCGAGGGCGACCGCAATCCGCGCAGGAAGCTCAGCTACAACGGCAGCGAAGAGGCTGTTATAAAATATCTGAAAAAGGCTGCCGGCGACGCAGAGGGCAAAGTAACGCTTGAATTTGCGCTCGGCACGCACAATCACTACGACCATGTCGGCACATTTGAGGCGATAGCCAACGACCCGGATATCACGGTAAAGACATTCTACATAAAGCCCGTCAACCGCGAAATTGCCCACGAATACGAATACAACGGCTGGGGCATCGAAACAACATACGCAGACACGGTAAAGGCGTTTCAGAACAGGGGCACAGTTGTTACTTCCGAGATACCGAGCGAGCCGTTCAAATTCGGCGACTTCACGCTTACTTTCTACAATACAGCACTCGATGACGCGCGGCTTCACGGGCAGGGCGAAAACGCCGAATCCGTCGGAACGATGGTCGAAAAGGGCAAAAAAAGCGCATTCCTCGCCGCGGACATAACGAGAACCACCGGACTCGAGGGCTTACTTCTGCCGCAGCTTCATAAGGTGGATCTGCTCAAGGTCGGACACCACGGCTACTACGGCTCGACCTCGTGGAAATTCGCAAAGGGACTTTCGCCGAAGATAGCGATAATCACAAACAGGCTCGGGAAGATATATCCCGATGTCAAATGGACGCTCACAATGAAGAGCCACAGCGCGATATTCGCGACGGTTGACGAAAACGGAATCATCGCAGAATTCACGGACAACGACGAAATCAAGCTTTCAAACCACGCGCAGGATTAAAAGAATATCAAAAGCAGGAGTCCCACGGCTCCTGCTTTTTTATGCTCCGATTCTTTTGACTCCGCGCACGGCATCGGGAGAATTGCTCTCATCCATCTCCGGGAGCTGATTCCAATAGCGTTTGGGCATGAAGTTCATGCGGCATCGGGGATTATACCGCGCCTCGATAGCTACCGTATCATAGAAATGCTTCCACAGCGCGCGGAAATACAGCTCCTCGTCCCCCGCCTGCGGCTGCTCGAAGCCGTCTAACGGGATAATCATTTTCTGCCTGTTATGCCAGACGAGCGCCTGCGAATGGGTCTTGTCATATATGAGAAACGATTCGTTCGGATATCTGTCGCAGAAATGCGGCGCGAGCAGGGGCAGGACGGAATTTTTCGGCTCTATAATTGAAGTGAGGGTATTATCCTCGCTGATGCTGAATCGGACAAAGCCGGTATATTTATGGCTCTCCTGCTTGAGGGCGCGGACGGCTTTCGTCAGGCGCGAAACGGTGTCGTCGGCGAGCATACGCATGACACCCGCGCCGTAGTGCATCGCCATGTGCACAAAATCATTGATGAGCGTTCCCCTGTCCTCGACGCAGGTCAGGTACCCGAGCCGTACGGCGTTCCAGACATCGGCGCTGACATTTTTGAGCCCGCGGCGGACTCTGTCCGCCTTTTGCGGATCGGTGTCAACGGTTTTGCACGCAAAAAGAGTCGGCACGAACTCATCCTCCGCGACTATAGAGCACGGCAGTTCGCGGCTCTCAAAGCTCTCAAAAACAGCCGTCAGAAGTCCCTCGAACGAGCCGTCATATACATATGTCACATCTGACCGTGCAGACATTGTACTACATCCTCCCTTGTTATCCTGTTGTCGAACAGGCTCAGCTGTTCGCCCTGCATATTCGGCAAAAGCGACTGACACCGCTCGGAAATTAACGAGCCGAGGACTCTGTCGGGATTGACATTGAGTCCCGCCAAATGTTTGCCCTTGCAGGTTATGAAATACTGGGCGCGTTTGAGCACCACGCCGAGTTTTTTGAGATCTTCAAAGCTCAGCGGCGAAACACGCCGAGCCGCCAAAATTCTTTGAACGCTGCGCACGCCGACTCCCGGTATTCTAAGCAGTTCTTCCTTTGTTGCGCGGTTTATTTCAAGCGGGAACAGTTCCATATGATTGAGCGCCCAGTTGCATTTCGGGTCAACATAGGGGTTTAAGAACGGGTGCTTTTCATCGAGCAGTTCGTTCGCATCGAAGCCGTAATAGCGCAAAAGCCAATCCGCCTGATAGAGTCTGTGCTCGCGCAGAAGCGGCGGTTCCGTTGTCTTTGCGGGCAGAAGCGGATTCTCAACGACCGGGATATACGCCGAATAGAACACGCGCTTGAGCTCGTATTTTTTATAGAGCGCCGCGGACAGCGACATTATCTGATAGTCGCTGTCAGGCGTTGCGCCGACTATCAATTGAGTGCTCTGACCGCCGGAGGCGAAACGCGGCGCGTGCTTATATCTGACAAGCTCCGCCGAGCTCTCTTTTATCTTATTTGTAATAAGCCCCATCGGGCGGAGTATCGACTCCTTTGTTTTGTCCGGCGCGAGAGTTTGCAGGCTGTTGTTCGACGGCAGCTCGATATTAACGCTCATTCTGTCTGCGAGCATGCCGAGGCGGGTTATCAGCGCGTTATCCGCGCCCGGAATCGCTTTGGCGTGGATATATCCGCCGAATTTATATTCTTCGCGCAGGATGCGCAGAGTCTCAATCATACGCTCGCAGGTATAATCGGGACTGCCGACGACGGCGGACGAGAGAAAAAGTCCCTCGATATAATTGCGGCGATAAAAATTCATCGTCAGATCCGCGAGCTCACGCGGCGAAAATGTCGCGCGGCGGACATCGTTGGAGACGCGGTTGACGCAATATTTGCAGTCAAAGACGCAGGCGTTGCTCATGAGGACTTTCAGCAGTGATATACATCTGCCGTCCGCCGCGAAGCTGTGGCATATGCCGCACGCGGCGGCGTTGCCTATCCCCTCGCCGCCCGAAGACCTGTCCGTTCCGCTGCTCGTGCAGGCGACATCATATTTCGCCGAATCGGAAAGTATCTCCAGCTTGTCAAACAGATCCACGCTCTCACCAGATTTCAAACATTTGTTCGTACATATTATATATCAGAACATTTGTTTGTGTCAAGAGCTAATATAAAAAATATCGGCTGCGCCTAAACTTCGGGCACAGCCGATATTATTTTACAGGATGATGCAGATGAGTCCGCTGCATCCCTCGTTGATGACTTTTTCGAGCGTCTCCTGCAGTTTCATGCGCGCCGCGGCGGGCATACGATAGAGCTTGTTGTGCAGTCCCTCGTTGACGAGCTCATGCAAAGACTTGCCGAAGATATTCGACTCCCATATCTTTGTCGGGTCCTCCTCGAACTCCTTGAGCATATAGTTGACGAGTTCCTCTGACTGGGACTCCGAGCCGACTATCGGCGCGACCTCGGTTGTTATATTCGCCTTCATCATGTGTATCGACGGAGCGGAGGCGCGCAGGCGCACGCCGTATCTGCCGCCCTGGCGCATTATCTCCGGCTCTTCGAGGCTCAATTCATCGAGCGACGGCATGACTATTCCGTAACCCGTCGCTTCAACTTCGTCGAGCGCGCCCTTGAGCCGCTCATATTCGCGGCGCACGGCGGCGAGTTCGCGCATGCAGCTCATCAGATCCTGCTCACCGGAAATATCGAGCCCCGTCTCCTCGGCGAGTATCTTATAGAAGAGACTGCCGTCTATCTGCGCCTCTATCCGCGCCGCGCCACAGGACAGATCCATTTTCGCTATCTTTGCGCCCGTCACATATTCACACGCGCAGATATCCTCGGCGAGGTGTTTTACATCGCGGAGAGTGCGGAGGTTCTGCGCCGCTTCGCTCACGGCGCTGCAAAGTCCCGAGCGCAGCCAATGATCGCGGCTGAGAGTCATAGCCCAACCCGGCAGACCGACACTGACTTCTTTGACGGGGAACTCGAAGAGCACCTGAGTGAGAATCTCTTTTATCTCCTCCTCGCCTATCTCGAGGCAGTTCACGGGCATGACGGGCACGCCGTATTTATCGGTCAGCGACGCCGCCATATTTTTGACTTCGTCGGACTCCGGATTCGTGCTGTTCAATAGGACAACAAAAGGCTTTTTGAGCCCTTTGAGCTCTGATATTACCCTGCCTTCGGCTTCCTCATATTCGCTGCGCGGAATCTCACTTATCGAGCCGTCGGTCGTTATGACAAGACCTATTGTCGAATGTTCGCTGATGACCTTCTGCGTTCCTATCTCCGCCGCCATATTGAACGGTATCTCATGCTCGAACCACGGGGTTTTTACCATTCGCGGGCTCTCGCCCTCGATATAGCCGAGGGAACTCGGGACGATATATCCCACGCAGTCTATGAGCCGCACGCGGAATGTCGCCTCCGCTTGGAGCGATATCTCGACCGCATTTTCCGGGATAAATTTCGGTTCGGTGGTCATTATTGTGCGTCCCGCCGCGGACTGCGGGAGCTCATCGGTCGCGCGGTCGCGCACGCTCTGGCTCTCGATATTCGGCAGAACGAGGGCATCCATGAAACGCTTTATAAACGTTGATTTTCCGGTTCTGACAGGGCCGACAACGCCGATATAAATATCGCCCTGAGTGCGCTTTGCAATGTCGCTGTAAATATTTCTCTCCTGCACGGTTATCCCTCCTCAGACTCCGGGTATCAGCAGCATACATTTCTGCGCCACCGTTTCGCCCGTTATGCCGTTTTCCTGCTCCACCGCTTCGACGGTCGTGTTATACCGCCTCGCGATATCCCATATCTCCTCGCCCGCATCCGCAAAATAGACCGTCAGCGCGGCGCCGCCCGTCTTTTTGCCGTCGGAATCGGAGCATTCTATTGAAGTGACGGTCTTGCGGCGGACGCTGTCGAAGATACAGCCCGAGATATTCATCTCGACCCTGACATCGGCGCTGCCCGAAGCGCAGGCGGCGCTCGCGGCGGTTATTTCGATGCACGGCGAGCACTTGAGATCGCCGCACTTTCTGACCGCTCGGCGATATTCGTAGTTCGTCTGCCGCTGGGCGTAGCATGGCTGGGATTCGGCATCGGTATAGAGAAAATGGAGCGTCAGTTCGCCGGAGATTATTATTCCGTCGGAGTCCTGCGCCACACTCTTGGATAAGTCGGAGCACCATAGAGCCAAAATCTGTCTCGCCTCCGGCAGATCCTGCGTGCTGCGGCAGGTGAAAGTGTCGTTGAATTTATCGGCGATAACCGCGAAATCGACATTGCGGCTCTTTGTTTCAAGGTCGCAGCAGACGGAATAGGCATCGGTGACGGTCGGGAAGCTCAGCTCGCGATAAGCCTTGACTCCCGCGCCGACGCGCGCGCTGATATCAATCAGTCTGTTGTCACCAGCCTGGTCGGCCTTCGGCAGGACTTCGAGCGAAGTGACAGGCAGGCAGATGCAGCAGGTGCAGTCCTCGTCAATGCCCTCGAGATTTATTATCTGGCTTATCGGCATGGAATGGCCGAAGCTGAATATTTCGCCGCCCTCGCCGCGGCAAACCGCGCTGACGGTGAGTTCGCCCTTGACGAGCAGTTTGTTGCTGATGACCTTTATCTCCTGCGCGAGCGCCGCCGCCTGCGCGCTCAGCACGCAGGACACCGCCGGGTCGCCGTCGGGCAGAGGCACGGTCTCGCTCATCGGGAACGCAGTCTCAGTGCAGGCGACGAGGCTTGCGGTGCGGCTGTCGCAGCATCTGAGCTGGATTCCCGCGCCCTCTGCTCCGGTTATTATCTCCTCTTCTTTTACTCCGGATATGCCGAACGCCACGCTGACCACGGCGTGGATATCGAGCCTGCGCGGGCTGACGGCGCGGCAGTTGGCATACTGAGTATAGGCGCGCACATTCACGCAGCAGTTTTCATCCGCACCCTTGAGATCGGCGTATTTTGAAAACGGGTATGTCTGCTCGAAGCAGCAGACCGTCCCCTGCTCGTCGGCATAGATGACGCACACGCCGGCTGAACCATCCGCCGTCGCTCTGTCGCCCGCGGTCTGGACTGCGGTTATGCGCGGAGTGACAAGGCATTTGAGCACGCGCCTGATATCCGGACAATAATCCGGCAGGGTTATATCGGCATCTATCGGCTGTTCCGCAGTGCAGCTGCCGAGCGTCTCTTCGACACCGACCGACTGCGTTATAACGTTGATTTGCATCGCATTCCTCTCCTTAACAGAAAATGTCAATGCATTTATATTCCGCCCATGTCCCGCGTATGATAAAAACCTGCACGGTGTTTTCAAACGCATTTTAGCACTCTTTAGATTAGAGTGCTAAGTATTTACAATTTGTTCACATATCACTGTATTCTTTTTTAACAAAGCAGGGGTACTATATAATCAAACGAAGGGAGCAAGAGCCCCTGGAGAAGAAAGAGAGTGAGTCCGATGGAAATCGGAAAGCAGTCAGACAAATAAAACAATCACTTCAACATGAATAACAATAAACATCAAACGGAGGAATCAATTATGTTTGAACTTACACCTTATGAACGCAGACATCAGCGTGCACTCTTTAATCCTTTCAGAGATATGGAAAACTTCGAGAAGAACTTCTGGGGCGACATGGCCGCAACAGACTTCAAGACTGATATAAAGGACAACGGCAAGGAATATGTGCTCGAAGCAGAGCTGCCCGGATTCAAGAAGGAAGACATTCACGTCGACATTGAAGACGGCTACATGACCATCAGCGCAGAGCGCAGCAACGAGACCGAGAAGAAGGATGACAAAGGCAACTTTGTCCGCCGCGAGAGGTCTTACGGCTCGTTCAGCAGGAGCTTCGATGTCTCGTCCGTCAAGACCGAGGACATCACCGGCGAATACAAGGACGGCGTTCTGACCCTGACGATGCCCAAGAAAGAAGAAAACGTGCCGACATCGAGAAGGATCGAGATCGGCTGATAAAAAGCAAACGACCCCGGAGGGAATACCCTCCGGGGTTTTGTGTTTTTATATGTGTTTTTTATAAGAGTTACTTCATCCCGTGTTTTTTCATATAATTCGCAATGCAGTCGAGCTCGCTGAAATATATTTTTTCGCCTTTCACTTTCATGAAATGCTCATGCCCTTTGCCGAGCAGGAGGAGGATATCCCCTTTCTGCATATGGTCGAGGGCATATTCTATTGCCTCGGTGCGGTCGGTTATCTTGACATACTTACCCGCTCCGCCGCCTTTTTCGACCCAGCCGGCTATCTCGTCTATTATTGCATCGGGATCTTCAAAGTCCGGGTCATCGCTCGTGATTATAATAAAATCGCACATCTTTGCGCTGACAAGACCGAGCTCCTGCCTGCGGATAGTCGCTTTGTTGCCTGTTGAACCGAAGAGCGCAACAACGCGGTTGGGTTTATAATCGCGGACGGTCTCAATGACATTCTCCATACTAAGACCGTTGTGCGCGTAGTCTATAATTACGCTGTAATCATCGCTGACATGGACTATCTGCATTCTGCCGTCGATGCTCACATGCGAAAACGCCTCGCGCATTTTTTCAACAGGAATGCCCATCTTGCGCAGGAGCGCGACGGACGCAAGGACATTGTAGACGCTGAAAAATCCCGGCATACTGACCTGTGCGTGCCACGGGGAATCAAACTTGCTCTTGCAGTCGAACTCTATTCCGAGGAAGCCCGGGCGGCGCAGAGGATTTATATTCTCTGCATAGTAATCGCACTTTTCGTCGAGCCCGTAGCTTATCACCTCGCCTTTTGATGCGGCGGCAATATCATCAAAAAACGCATCGTCTCGGTTAGCGACAGTGAAGTCGCTGTGGACATAGAGCTGCTTTTTCCAATAGGCGTATTCTTCAAATGTCTTATGCTCGTTTCCGCCGATATGGTCGGGCGAAAGATTTGTGAATATCCCGGCGTAGAACTCGACGCCGTAGACACGGCTCATCTTGAGCCCTATCGACGAAACCTCCATGCAGACAGCCTCGCAGCCGCCGTCCGCCATCTCGCGCAGAATTTTCTGAAGCTCATATGATTCGGGAGTCGTATTGACGGTCGGTATTTTTTTGTCGCCGTAAAACGCGCCGATAGTGCCGATAACGCCTGTTTTTATGCCGCAGTTTTCAAGTGCACTGCGCAGGATATAAGTTATGCTCGTCTTGCCCTTCGTGCCGGTTATACCTATCATTTTCAGCTCATCCGCAGGGTGGCCGAAGAAGTTTATGCTCATCTGCGCGAGGTCGCGGCGCGTGTTTTCGCTCATCAGCACGATTGCATCATCGGGCAGGCTGAGCGCCTCTTCCGCAACGAACACGCGGCAGCCGAGGTCATATGCGTTTTTTGCGTATTTATGCCCGTCGGTCGTCTCGCCTTTCATGCAGACAAACGCCGTGCCCGGCCTTGCCTTGCGTGAGTCGTAGACTATATCGCATATATCCGCCTGCGGATAATCATCCGCAACGGTCGTGCCCTCAAGCAGTTCTTTCAGAAACATTGTATCTCTCCCGTGAAGTCTTATTTTTCAAACGGTCTTATAACAAAGCCGAAATTGAGTTTCTTTTCGTCGATACGGCGAAGCGCACGTTCGGGGTCGTTGTGATACTCCGCCTCGCTGATTCCCGTCATGCGCCAATCGAGGCTGACAACGGTATCGTTGAGAGGTTCAAGCTCAAAATCATGCTTCGTATCTTCGAGCATCTGCGCCGTGAAATGCTGGGCATTGAAGCTGAAATGTTCCATGCCGAACGGCTCGAATCTGAGTCCCGCCGCGCTTGAATAGACCTCGGCGAAACGGGTGCCGTAATGTGCGCCGTTCTCCTGCGGACGGATATAGTGCTCAAAATTATCCGTCGCCGTTGTGTTCCAGAGTCCGAGACGCTGAGACTTATATCTGTCGACATAAGATTCTCTCGGGCCGAAGCCGAAATAGCTGACGCTTTCATTTTCTGCAGGCATGAAGAGTCTGTAGCCGACTTTCGGCAGTATCGGGCATTTCTCGATAACATCGCCGTCAAAGCAGAGCGTAACACAGCCGTCGGACGTGAATTTGTAATCAACATCGGCGTGGATAACGGGCGGGCAGGACGGGCCGCCGATTGCTATCTTCGTCTTTATACACACGCCGCCGTCCGTATTCGAGACGAGGCAGGAGTATGTCTTTTGCGCGGCATATCTGAAGTTCTTGAGCCTCCACATCTCCGACGAGCCTCTGTTATAGCAGGGCGCGCGCCAAATCTGCGGCTCAACGGGTGCGTTCAGCAGCTCTTTGCCGCCGCAAATTATAGAAGATATGCGCCCGTAGGGCTTATCAAAAGTATAGGCGATATTTCCCGCCTTGATAACCGCGAAGCGGTCATTTTCGCCGAGCTCGACTCTGCCGTCTTTTGGCACATAGGGCGTATAGTCCTTGAGTACAAACTGCTCGAAGCCCGTTTCAAAGCCCTTTTCCGCCCAAGGGGTATCTTTCGTCGAGACAAAGCTCAGAGTCAGTAGGCAGGACGGGAGCGAGTCAAAATCTGCGGGGTCAAAAAGCTTTACAGTCGTACTCCCCTGCGCGGGTGTTGAAAGCGCGGCGGTAGTGCCCTCTGAAACAGTCTTGCCACTCTCTGAAAGAGTCCAGTGGATCGCCGTATCGTCGAGCGGAGTAAAGCGCCTGCGGCTCGTGACGGTCACGCTGCCGTCGCCGTTATAGGCGGCCGAATACTGCCGGTAGACGCGTTTCATATCGAAATAGCCGGGGCGCGGGGTGCGGTCGGGATAGACGAGTCCGTCGATGCAGCAAATTGAGCTATTCGGGAAATCGCCGAAATCGCCGCCGTAAAAATAGCGGGCATTGCCGTTTTTGTCCGGGACATTGACCGCGTGGTCGCACCACTCCCAGATGCAGCCGCCGAAATTGTTGTCATACTTCTCGACAAGATCCCAGAACGGATAGACATCGCCAGTGCTCATCGAGCAGACATATTCGCACATATAGAAAGGCTTCTTATATTCTTTATTATTGAGATAGTTCTCTATATATTCCGTGCCGGCGTACATACGGCTCTCGACATCCGAGATATCGGCAAAATTCTCACCCTCGGGGACAGCCTTGAACTCGAGGTGGGAGTTTTCATAGTGAACAAGAGCGCGGTCATCGCGCGAGCGAATATACTGCGCCATCGCTCGGTGGTTGACACCCGCTCCCGACTCGTTGCCGAGCGACCAGAGCACGACACAGCCGTGGTTCTTGTCGCGCTCGAAGAGTCTCTTCGCCCTGTCGACATAAGCCTCGCGCCACTCGGGAGCGGACGAGAGATGCGACCAGCGCGTCCAGTCCCATTCGCCCTCCCAGTCGTAGCCCATGCCGTGGGTCTCGATATCGGCTTCGTCGGTTAGCATTATGCCATATTTATCACACAGCGCGGGGAAGCGCGGATCATTGGGATAGTGCGAGGTGCGGATCATATTGCAGTTGGCTCGCTTTATGAGCATAATATCTTCGAGCATATCGTCGAGCGTGACGGCGTGACCTGTAACAGGATTTGAATCATGGCGGTTGATACCGCGAGCCTTGATTGCTTTTCCGTTCAGAAGGCATATCCCGTCCTTTATCTCGAAGCGGCGCACCGCAGTATCGAGCAGAACGAATTCGTCACCGACGGTCAGCCAGAGCTCATACAGCTCAGGCTGTTCATCGTTCCAAAGAACTGGAGAATTGACGCTTATGCTGAACTTTTCGCCGCTGACACCTTCGGACACAGTAACTCCGTTCGGCGCGACGAGTTTATATTTTACCTCGCAAGGTATGCTGAGTTTCGCTTCAACGCGAAGTTCGGCTGAATTGAAATCATCGGAAACATAGCTTTTGACAAAGATATCATCAAGTCTCTCTTTTCCGCGCGCGAGCAGATAGACCTCGCGGAAAATTCCCGAGAATCTGAAGCAATCCTGATCCTCAAGATAAGTGCCGGGGCACCACTTGACAACCAGCACACAGAGGGTGTTCTCGCCACTGACTGCAAAGTCCGTGACGTCAAATTCGCTCGTGCAATGCGAGACCTCGCTGAAGCCGACGAACTTTCCGTTGAGCCAGACATAGAAGCAGGAATCCACGCCCTCGAAATTCAAAAATAAATCGCGTGAAGAGAGCTTTTCATCGAGCGTAAATTTTCTGACATAGAGCCCGCAGGGGTTCTCGTCCGGGACAAACGGCGGGTCGGTCGGGAAAGGATATTCAAGGTTGCTGTAAAGCGGGACATCGTAGCCACGGTCGGTATAGGTCTGCCAGCTGCGCGGTACGGATATTTTATCAAATCCGCCCTCGCCGACATATTCGGGCGGCTCGCGCAGGACATCTTCAAAGCTTTTGAAAAAGCGGAAATCCCACTCGCCGCAGAGCGGGACAAAATAATCGGACTCACTGCGCTCGCGCGAAGCGGCGGTTTTTTCATCCGCAAAGGGAATGAAATAAGCGCGCGGTTCGAGGCAGTTGACATGGAGCGTTTCAAGAGATTTGTGATAAGCCGGTGTTTTCATCGAATACCTCACAGCAAAAGATTTTATACAACGATAATTTTAATGCTTACAGCCTTCAAAGTCAACAAAAAACAGAGCGTTCGATTGACCGCAGGGCAAATTTCGGATATAATTGTAAAAAAGCGAAAGGAGCGCCTATGGATATCTTTGACCTTGCCGTTATCGGCGGCGGACCCGCAGGATACAGCGCGGCGATAACAGCCGCAAAGAGCGGACTGAAAACGGCGCTCATAGAAAAAAAAGAGCTCGGCGGAGTATGCCTGAACCGGGGCTGCATACCGTCGAAAGCCATGCTCCACAGCGCAAAGATTTTTAAACAGGCACTCGATTCCGAAAAATTCGGCGTAACAAGCGAAAAAGTGAATTTTGATCTCGGCACTGCGCTCGCGCATAAAAATGATGTTATATGTCAGCTGAAATGCAGCATCGCTGATTCGCTCGAACACGCGGGAGTGAAAGTCATAAAGGCGAAAGCTCATATAAAAAGCAAGGCGGACGGGCTGTTTATAACCGCCGCAGGTGAAGATGATATATATTCAAAAAATCTGCTCATCTGCACGGGTTCACGACCAAAGGAGCTTGAAATTCCCGGCGCGGATATCACGGATGTGAGCGATGTATATAATCTTGACACAATACCGAAAAGCGCCGCGATTATGGGCGGCGGGGCATCGGGGCTTGAAGCGGCGGAGTATCTGAACGCGCTCGGATGCAGAGTGTCTGTAATCGAGCGGGCGGAGAGACTTGCCCCGACTATGGACAAAGACATAAGCGCATTTTTGCGGCGCAATCTCAAAAAGAGCGGGATAAATATTCTCACTTCGTGCAGGGCCGTTTCGGCGGGCAGAGGGAGCATTAAATATACCGATACGCGCGGAAAAGAAAAGACGGCCGAAGCGGATGTTATAATAAACGCATCCGGCAGAACGGCGTGTTATGACGGGCTCGGAATAGAAAACATCGGGCTTGAAAATCTCAATACAGACAGCCACATGCAAACTGCTGTTCCCGGCGTTTACGCCGCCGGAGACGCGAACGGAAAGGTCATGTCAGCTCATGCAGCATACCGCGAATCGGCAGCGGCGATAAACAATATTCTCGGCAAGACTGACGAGATAGACTATCTCGCGATTCCGCAGGTCGTGTTCACTTTTTCCGAGGCGGCATCTATCGGCGAGACGCTCGAAAGTGCGCTCGCAAAAGGCATTGACGCCGTTTGCGGCGAAGCGCCGCTGCGCTCGAGCGGAAGATTTTTCGCCGAGGGCGGGCAGGACGGATTCTGCAAGATAATATCAGAAAATACAAGCGGCAGGCTGCTCGGAGTTCACATTGCGGGCGGCAATGCGTCGGAGCTGATATACGGTGCGGCGGCGATGCTCGCAAATAAAATGACCGTTGAAGAAATTAAAAACACGGCGTTCCCCCACCCCACGGTGAGCGAGGCGATAAGAGAAGCCGTTTTCAGATAAGGAGCACTGAGATGTACGACAAGCAATTCAGATTCAACGAGGACGGAGAGTTCAAAATCCTGCTCTTCGGCGACCCGCACGAGAACGATGATGTCAGCTCGGAAAAAGGCAAGGCGAAGCGCGCGGACACGCTGAAATTCCACGAGACCGCGCTCGACGCGCTCAAGCCCGATCTCGCGGTTTATATGGGCGACATATGCGCGGCGTCTCGCGACGACATCGACATGGAGTCGTTCAAAAGGCAGTTCGAGCGTCTCATTGCACCCGTTGTTGAGCGCAAGATTCCGTTCGCGACGATAATGGGCAACCACGACCACGACTCCGGGCTCGAAGAGGAGCAGACGGAGATTTTCGTGAACACCGAATACTGCGTGACCCGCCGATGCGACGAGGATATCACGGGATATTCAAACTATTACATACCCATTTTAGGCAAGAGCGGCAAGCCGGAGTTCAATCTCTGGTTCATGGACTCGAACAATATTTTCTATGACAAAGAGATTTCATATTACGATGTCGTTCACAAGGATCAGATAGACTGGTACGAGCGAAACGCGGCAAAGCTGCGAAAAGAAAACAAGGGTGCTCCCCTGCCCGCTCTGCTGTTTGAGCACATCCCGGTCGTTGAAGAATATGAGCTTCTCAGAAAGGCGAAGCCCTGGGAGATGTGGAAAGCCGTTCGTGGCTACGGGCATCTCAACAAGAACTGGTATATTCTCAAGGACGAGGACAACGGATATCTCGCAGAGGGTCCGTGCCCGGCAGATGTCAACAGCGGACAGTTTGAGAGCTGGAAGAAAATGAGCGACATAAAAGGTGCGTTCTTCGGCCACGACCACATGAACAATCTCGCGGGCGAGGTTGACGGAATACTGCTCGCGCAGTGCAAGACCTCGGGATTCCGCGCATACACAGACGGCGGCAGACCGTCCGTCAGGCTGATAACCGTTCACGAGGACGGAAGCTTTGAGACGAGCGTCCATTCGTTCAAGGATTTCGGGCTCAAATGCACCTGCTTGGGACCGATTGAAAGCCGCATAACCGACCGTCAGAGCGTCAACGCTACAATTGCATCGCGCGCGCTCCTCGCAGGAGCGGCGACGGCGGCAGTGATGCTCGGCGCGGGCAAAATCTATCAAGTTCTCAAAAACAGGAGGAAATGAAAATGGTGACTCATATAGTATTCTGGGCGCTTAAAGATGAAGCGGAGGGCCACAGCAAAAGAGAAAACGCGGAGCACATCAAAGAGATGCTTGAAGCGCTCGTCGGCGTTGTCCCTGGACTTATTGAAGCGAAAGTCGGAATAAACGAAAACGGCGGCAAATATGACGCGGCGCTCTTCTCGAAGTTCGAGAGTTGGGACGCACTGCACGCATATGACAGCCACCCGGAGCACCTCAAGGTGCGCGCTTTCGTCAAAGCGGTTCGCCTCGAACGCGAGAGCGTGGATTTTGAAAGCTGATTTTTATTTTTAACATTTAAGAGCCGATGCCCGAAAAGCCCGGCTCTTTTTCTTTTGTGTGAATAAGCTGTTAATTTTGCTTTTTTTGAGAATTTTGTTGTCATATATAGCTTTGTATGCTACACTGAAAGTGCAGAGAGAAGCACAACGGCAGTTATATCCAAAGCTCACTTCAGGCTCTTGAAAGCGAGGTTTTCTTATGGATATCAACGACAATAAATTAAAGAGATTTTATACCGTATCCGCCGCTATAGGATATATTCTTTGCAGTTTGTACGCGTTCATATACTGTGCGTCCTACGGGCTCGTCCGCCTGCACCTGCCGATTTCGTCGGAGTCGGTATTAAGCGGTGTGTTCGATGACTTTTTCTATTTCAGCGAAGCGACTATTATAGTTTTGCTCGTCTTCGCTATCGTCTGCGTGGGGTCATATCTCGCGCTCCTGTTCATCGCGTTCGACAAAGGGCACCGCCCGCTGCCGTTCAGGCTCTCGATCATAGCGTTTGCAGCGTTCGTCATGAGCTGCGCGGAATTCGACAAGCCCGACACGGATTTGCGTATATTCTGCACCGTGCTGGCGGCAATATTCCTGCTCATAGGCATTTATACTGCTGTGCTTTGCGTGCGCAATGTGAAGAGATTAACGAAATAAAAGGAGGGGCTTCGATGAAAAAACTCGGAAAAGTTTTAACCGTGCTGCTGCCTGTCGTCGCTCTGTTTTTGGAGTCGCTGCCGTACGGTGCGGTTCTGATTTTCAAGGATTTCCCTGACAGGACAATACGAACGACTTACTCATATTTCAGCCCGACCCCTTGGGGCTACGCAAACTTTCCGCCCGGGATAACGGCGCTTCTCACCTGCGTTTTGCTGATGGCCGCAATCCTGGCGGCGGCAAAGGACAGCCGCAAGGCTCTGCTTCGGGTTTTCGGCATCTCTCTGGCGGCGGCCGTTATTTCGCCCATGCAGTTGTTATATAATATAAATAATTTCTCCGTCACGGGCTGCCTGATAACAATCACGCTCGCCGCCGAATGTGTTCTGTCGGGAGTACTCGCAAGGAGAAAGTAAGAAAAATACAGAGCCGGTATCATTGCGATGCCGGCTCCGTGTGTTATTTATCTTTACTTTTTTCGCACTGCGAGCAGCATCCGCTGCAGCCCGAGCAGCCGCAGCATCCGCCGCGCTTTTTCTGCCTGCGGATCGAAACTATCGCGAGCACAACGAGCAGGGCGATAACGGCTATTATAACAAAATCAACGGTTTTCATGCTATCAGGCTCCCTATCTGATAAACGCCGAACGCGACGAGCCACGCGACAACGCACTGCAGAATAACTATGCCTATCGTTGCAAGGGTCGAGTTCATCTCACGCTTTATAGTTGCAACTGCGGCGACGCAGGGCGTATAGAGCAGAGTGAACGCGAGGAAGCTCGCGGCGGTCAGCGGGGTGAACATAGCGGAGAGCGCGCCGCCGAGGGTCGATACGCTCGTGTTGAGCAGGACGGACATCGTGGAGACGACCGCTTCTTTGGCGGTGAAGCCGGAGATAAGCGCGGTTGCGACGCGCCAATCCGCAAAGCCGAGAGGCTTGAATATCGGCGCGATAAATCTGCCTATAGCGGCGAGCATACTGTTCGCGCTGTCCTCAACGGGGTTAATGCGCGTATCAAAGCTCTGAAGGAACCATATGATAATTGTCGCGACAAATATGACAGTGAACGCGCGCTGGAGGAAATCTTTCGCCTTCTCCCACAGCAGAAGCGCGACGCTCTTGGGCGACGGGATTCGGTAGTTCGGCAGCTCCATGACAAACGGCACGGGGTTGCCGCGGAAGGCCGTATTCTTGAGTATCAGCGCGAGCAGGACGCTGAGCACGATGCCCGAGAAATACAGGCATATCATGACGAGCGCGCCGTGTCCCGGGAAAAACGCCGCCGCAAAGACCGAATATATCGGGATTTTTGCCGAACAGCTCATATACGGGGTCAGCATTATCGTCATCTTGCGGTCGCGGTCGGACGAGACGGTGCGGGTCGCCATTATCGCCGGGACGGAGCAGCCGAAGCCGATAAGCATGGGAACGAAGCTGCGCCCGGAGAGACCGATTTTTCTCAGCGGTCTGTCCATAACAAAGGCGATTCGCGCCATATATCCCGTATCTTCGAGAATGGACAGGAAGAAGAACAATGTCACTATTATCGGCAGGAACGAGAGGACGCTGCCGACGCCCGCGAAGATTCCGTCGATGATAAGGCTATGTATAACGGGGTTGATTCCATAGGCGGTCAGCCCCGAATCGACGAGTCCGGTGAGTTTATCTATTCCGAGGCTCAGCCAATCGGAGAGCGCGGAGCCGATAACATTGAAGGTCAGCCAGAACACGAGGCACATAACGCCGACGAACACCGGAATGGCGGTATATTTGCCGGTCAGGACGCGGTCGAGCTTCATGCTGCGGCGATGTTCCTTGCTCTCGTGACATTTGACGACCGAGTTTTCGACGACTTTTTCTATGAAGTCATAGCGCATTTCGGCGAGCGCGGCGTTTCTGTCGAGCCCGGTATCGTTCTCCATCTCAACTATGCAGTGGTCAAGCAGATCGCGCTCGTTGCTGTCGAGTTCGAGCTTGTCCGCCATATCGTCGCCGCCCTCTATGAGCTTTGTCGCGCAGAAGCGGCACGGCAGACCGAGACGCGAGGAATGATCCTCGATAAGATGCACGATAGCGTGAATACAGCGGTGGACAGGCGAACCGTCGGAGCAGAAGTCCCAGACCTTCGGCAGGGTTTTGCTCTTTGCAACCTGCAGAGCCTGATCGACAAGCTCGGACACGCCCTCGCCCTTTGCCGCGCTTATCGGCACGACGGGAATACCGAGCGCGTCGCTCATCTTCTTGACATCTATTGTGCCGCCGTTCGAGCGCACCTCGTCCATCATATTGAGCGCGAGCACCATCGGCACGCGCAGCTCGAGCAATTGCAGAGTGAGATATAAATTTCGCTCTATATTTGTGGCATCGACTATGTTGATGATGCCGTCGGGCTTCTGATTGAGAATGAAGTCGCGCGAAACTATTTCCTCCTGCGTATACGGACGCAGAGAGTATATGCCGGGCAGGTCGACGACGGAGCTGTCTTTTGCGCCTTTTATCGCGCCCATCTTCTGATCGACCGTGACCCCGGGGAAGTTTCCGACATGCTGATTCGAGCCTGTCAGAGCGTTGAAGAGCGTTGTTTTTCCGCAGTTCTGATTACCGACGAGAGCGAATATCATTTTTTATCCTCCCCGGTTCTGACTTCTATCTTTTTCGCGTCGTCAACGCGGAGCGTCAGCTCATAGCCACGCACTCTTATTTCTATCGGATCGCCCATCGGCGCGACCTTCTGGAGCGTCACGCGTGTATGCGGGATGAGTCCCATATCGAGCAATCTGCATCTGAGAGCGCCCTCGCCGCCGACGGCGGTTATGACGGCACTCTCTCCTACTTTCAGTTCATTTAGCGTCATATTATCCTCCCGGAAAAGTTAGCCTTGCTTAACTTAAATTTTACACTCCGATCGGACACTTGTCAAGAAACGGCGGTATATTTGACGAAAGTCGGCAAGAAAAATAAAAATCTCCCGAAACGGCGAGGCTCCGGGAGAATATGTATCTGTTATCACAGCGCAATATCGGCGAATATCGGATAGTGATCCGACATCTCTGCGAGGCAGTCATATGAAAGCAGGGCGAATGTATCGGCGCGCGCACCGCCTTTTATAAAAATATGGTCATAGGACGGATAATCCCACGCCTGCTTGCCGCCGCAGGATTGGCAGACATAGGAGCGCAGCCCGCTCTCCTCATTCTCTGTCCACTCGTTCCTGACTTGAGTCTGCTGTTCATCGTCGGAAGCTGATTCTTTGTCAAGCCCGGCGTCGATGCTCTTGAGCTCCTCCATGGTATACTCGGAATCGCAATAGGGGCACTTAACCTTTTGCAATTTGCTGTCGAACTCAAGCGCGCCGCCGCATGCGGGGCACTTGTATTCCTGCAAAACAGCCACTGTATCATCTCCTACATGAATCTGGCGGGATATCTGTATTATTTGATATCGTTATCGTCAAAGATATCGCCGCACTCAGGGCAGAACTTCGGCGGGTGCGCCGGATCCTCGGGCTCCCAGCCGCACTTGTCGCAGCGATAGAGCGGAGCGCCCGCGGGCTTCTTTGCGCCGCAGTTCGAGCAGAATTTGCCCTTGTTGACAGCGCCGCAGGAGCAAACCCAACCCTCTGCATCGGCGGGCTTGGGTGCGCCGCACTCGGAGCAGAACTTGCCGGTGTTTATAGCGCCGCAGGAGCATTTCCAGCCGTCCGCCGCGGGTTTAGCCGCCTGCTGAGCGGATGCCTGCTGCTGTTGCTGTTGACCCATGGCAAAGAGATCCTGGGCGTTCATTCCGTTACCTGCGTTCATCGCCATGCCCATGCCCATGAAGCCGGTCATTGCGCCCGCCTGGTTGCCTGCCGCGGTCTTCATCGCGTCCGCCTGAGCGCCGACAAGGGTCGCCGCCGCCATGGTGGGGTCGCGCATGA
>OGPK01000020.1_pt1 | contig 178450 bp, 165 predicted proteins | sample 1552921 | NCBI WGS metagenome assembly OGPK01 (sample SAMEA2580264, study PRJEB22360) | human gut metagenome | biome: human gut; feature: human-associated habitat; material: faeces | place: Denmark | collected 2008/2010 | reverse complement strand
TTTCTTTTGCAGGCGTTTTCTTTTTCAAATAAAAAGAAAATGCCGAAACGCTGTAAGAGATAAAGTATTTAGTTAAGATAGGTAGCGAAGGTATTGGGTAAATTTTACGTTCTTAAATTCACGCCGACCTAAACAACACAAAATCCCCATATTTTTAATTTCGATAACTCCGCAGGCTTTCCTGCGTTATAATAAACTATTACAGACGAAAGAGGTGAACACCGTGGAACAGACTTCTACCGTTGCCGCCATAGCGACTCCCAACGCCGCGGGCGGAATAGGCATAGTCCGCATTTCCGGCGGCGATGCGATTGCCGTCGCGGATAAAGTCTTTTCGGCGGTCTCCGGGAAGCCGCTGAGCGAGGCGGCGGGATACTCCGCCCACTTCGGCACAGTCAGTCTCGACGGCAAGCCGATAGACGAGGCGATAGCCCTCGTTTTCCGCGCACCCAAAAGTTATACCGGCGAGGACACAGTCGAATTGTCCTGCCACGGCGGAGTGTATATAGTCCGTCAGGTTCTGCGCGCAGTGCTGAATGCGGGCGCTCAGCCCGCAGGTCCGGGCGAGTTCACAAAGCGGGCTTTCTTAAACGGACGCATTGACCTCGCAAAGGCGGAGAGTGTCATGTCGCTCATCTCAGCGCAGGGCGAACAGGCGGCGAGCGCCGCGTTCAATACCCTCGAGGGCAGGCTCAGCGGCAGGATAGAATCAGTCGCCCACAGCATAATAAATGTCTGCGCGCATCTGAGCGCGTGGGTCGATTACCCGGACGAGGATATAGAAGAGCTCTCCACGGACGAGCTTGAAAAGACATTTTCGGCGGCGCAGAGCGAACTCGAATCGCTTATCAGCGGATTTGAAAACGGTAAGGCGGTCACTCAGGGAGTGGATACTGTCATAGTCGGCAGACCCAATGTCGGCAAATCGACGCTGATGAATCTCCTGAGCGGATGCGAGCGCTCAATAGTCACCGATGTCCCCGGCACGACGCGCGATATAGTTGAGCAGACTGTTCGCGTCGGCGAAAACCTGCTACGCCTTGCGGACACCGCCGGGATACGCGACACGGATAATAAGATAGAGAGCATCGGCGTTGAACTGGCGAAAAAGCGCCTCTCCAGAGCTGAGCTGGTCATTGCCGTTTTCGACGGTGCGCAAAAACTGACCGATGAGGATATGGAAATAATTGATTTTTGTTCCGGCAGGCGCAGTCTAGCGGTCGTCAATAAGAGCGACCTCGGCTTTGTCTGCAACACGGATTATATAAAGAGCCGCTTCAGCGCATATGTCGAGCTTTCCGCAAAGACGGCTCAGGGCGGTGGCGAACTGGGAAAAGTGCTGTCCGATCTGCTCGGTACTTCGAATTTCGATCCGTCTGCCGCCGCGCTGACGAGCGAACGCCAGCGCAACTGCTGTGTGCGCGCGCTCGACAGCATAAAGGAGGCGCGCTCCGCGCTCGATAGCGGAGTCACTCTCGACGCGGTCAACGTCTGCGCCGACTGCGCCGTTGACGCGCTGCTCGAACTCACCGGCGAACGCGCCGGCGAAGCGGTGGTCAACGAAGTGTTTTCGCAGTTCTGTGTCGGCAAGTGATTATAACAAATTGCGACGAGTGTTGCGATTATAGAGCACAGTGACTCGATGCACGATGCCGTGTGGGCGCATGAAATTTTTGCGGTGTCTACATATGATACCGACTATATTTTAATAAAAGAAAATAACTTTGCCGATGCGATTTCTGCGCTCGGCGAAAGCGGATATACTGTTGAGGAAAACAAAGGGGTACTGACCGAATGAAATACGATGCGGGTAGAATAGATGTTGCCGTTATAGGTGCGGGTCACGCGGGAATCGAGGCGGGGCTCGCTTCGGCGCGTCTCGGATGCAAGACGGAGGTGTTCACCGTCAATCTCGACTGGGTCGGCAATATGCCGTGCAACCCGTCGATAGGCGGAACGTCAAAAGGACATCTCGTGCGCGAGATAGACGCGCTCGGCGGCGAGATGGGTCTCGCGGCGGACGCGAACACTTTGCAGATGCGTATGCTCAATTTGGGCAAGGGTCCGGCAGTCCACAGCCCGCGCGCGCAGATCGACAGGCGCGCCTACAGCGCATATATGAAAAGAACGCTTGAGGAGCAGGAGAATCTGACGCTCCGCCAGGCTGAAATAGTTGATATTTATTATGACTCCGGCGAGTGGGTGCTCACAACCAGACTCGAGGCCGTTTACCGCGCGAAGTGCGTGGTGCTCGCGACGGGCACTTTTCTCGGCGGCAGAGTCTATATCGGCGATGTCTCATACGAGAGCGGACCGGACGGGATGTTCCCGGCGACCGAGCTGTCGAAGTCGCTCAAAGCCCTTGGGCTCCCTCTGCGCCGATTCAAGACGGGTACGCCAGCGCGAGTCAACCGCAGAAGCGTTGAGACCGAAAAGCTCGAACCGCAGTTCGGCGATGAGGATATAGTGCCGTTTTCGTTCACGGGCAGGTACGAAGTGAAGAACACGCGCGAATGCTATGTGACCTACACGGGGGAGGAGACGAAGAAAGTTATTCTCTCGAACCTCCACCGCTCGCCGCTCTATTCCGGAAAGATAGACGGAGTCGGTCCGCGCTATTGCCCGAGCATAGAGGATAAAATAGTCCGCTTCTCTGAAAAGGAGCGGCATCAGATATTTATCGAACCATGCGGCGCGGAGACTCAGGAAATGTATCTCCAGGGACTTTCTTCTTCGCTGCCGGAGGATGTGCAGCTCGAATTTCTGCACACTATCCCCGGATTGGAGCACTGCGAGGTGATGCGTACCGCATATGCTATAGAATACGACTGCATCGATCCGCTCGCGCTCAAGCGCAGTCTTGAGTTCAACGACTTTGACGGACTCTTCGGCGCAGGCCAGTTCAACGGCTCAAGCGGTTACGAAGAGGCAGCCGCGCAGGGACTGATAGCCGGCATCAACGCCGCGCGCAAGGTTCAGAAAAAGAGCGCGCTCGAACTCGACCGCGCCAGCTCGTATATCGGAACGCTCATAGACGACCTCGTCACAAAGGGCTGTTCCGATCCGTACAGAATGATGACCTCGCGCTCGGAATACAGACTCCTGCTCAGACAGGATAACGCCGACCGCCGCCTGACTCCCACGGGCTACGAACTGGGACTCATCTCGCAGGAGCGCTATGATGCATTCTGCCGCAAGCTCGAATTGATTGAAGACGAGAAACGCCGCGCGGAGAATACTACTATCCACGCGTGCAAAGAGCTGAATGATATACTTGTTTCACGTGAAACATCGCCCATCGATGGCGGAATAAGACTTTCCGAGCTTCTGCGCCGTCCGCAGGCGGATTATAAACTGCTCGCCCCGTTTGACCCGACGCGTCCGGACTATCCGAAAGAAGTGTTCGAGCAGGTCGAGATAGATATCAAATACGAGGGATATATAAAACGCCAGCAGGCGCAGGTCGATGAGATGCGCCGACTCGAAGTGAAAAAAATACCGCAGGATATAGACTACGCCGCGCTCGGCGGACTGCGGCTCGAGGCGGTCGAGAAGCTTTCAAAGATACGCCCGGAGAATGTCGGCCAGGCGTCGAGAATATCCGGCGTCAGCCCTGCGGACATTTCGGTGCTGCTGATTCATCTGGAGAGGGAGAACAGGAAACATGATAAATAAAGACAGGCTCAAAAATATCTGCGCCGATATCGGCGTTGAGCTCGACGCGCAGGCTCTTGAAAGATTTGAGCTTTTTGCGTCGATGCTTGTCGAAAAAAACAAAGTGCTCAATCTCACCGCCATAACCGACCCCGAGGGGATAGCCGTCAAGCACTTTGCGGACAGCCTTACTGCGCTTCGCATGATAGATCTTCAGCCGGGGACGAAAATCATAGATGTCGGCACGGGCGGCGGATTCCCAGGGATTCCTCTGCTGATAGCCCGCCCGGAGATAAAGCTCACCATGCTCGACTCGACGGGCAAAAAGCTGGCGTTCGTCTCGCAGAGCGTTGAAGAACTCGGACTTTCCGCTAATATAGTCCATGCACGCGCCGAAGAGGCGGGGCAGGGGGAGCTGCGCGAGAGCTTCGATTTTGCGGTTTCGCGCGCGGTTGCGGCGATGAATATTCTATGCGAGTACTGCCTGCCGTTTGTTAAAGTCGGCGGAACTTTTTGCGCGATGAAAGGCGCAAAGGGTGCCGAAGAACTTGACTGCGCCGGAAAAGCGATTGCCACACTCGGCGGCGAGACTCAAAAGACCGAGACTCTCATACTGCCTGACGGCGGCGAGAGAGTTCTGATAAATGTAAAAAAGATATCGCACACTGCGACAAAATACCCGCGCCCTTCGGCACAGATTTCAAAAAAGCCGCTCGTATAACGGGGAAAAGCTCCCGAACGGCTCATTTCTGCCCGACCGAAAACAGTGGACAACCGCCTTTCCCGGTGATATGCTTTTATCACAGAGGAACGGCGGTTCTTCTATTATCGGAAAGGACAAGTGCCATGGAAGTTTCAAAAGCCGGAGCTGTTCTGCTCATTCCTGTTGATAAAATCAGGACAAACCCGAATCAGCCGAGAAAATATTTCGACCCCGACGAGCTTTCGTCCCTCGGCGAGAGTATCCGCCGCAATGGAATACTCCAGCCGCTTTCGGTGCGCGCGGAGGACGGGGACGGAAAATATGAGCTGATAGCAGGGGAGCGGCGGCTCAGAGCTGCAACAGAATCGGGCTTCGACCGAGTTCCGTGCATTGTTATAAATGCGGATTCCACGCAGGCGGCTGTCTATTCCGTGATAGAGAATCTCCAGCGGCGCGACCTCAACTTTTTTGAAGAGGCGCTTGCGATAGAGTCGCTCGGCGAAAGGTACGGACTCGACAGAGCTCAGCTCTCGGAAAGGCTCGGCAAAGCTCCGTCCACATTATCAAATAAGCTTCGGCTTCTGCGCCTGCCCGAGGATATCCGCGAGAAGATGATTTCCGCAGACTTAACCGAACGACACGCCCGCGCTTTGCTCAGAATAGAAAATCCGGACAAGCTGCACGCCGCGACCGATACGGTCATAAAACGTTCGCTGAATGTGGCGCAGACCGAAAAGCTCGTCAACGCGATTCTCGATGACGAGACCGCGCACAAGCCGCGCGTTATAAAGCTCTTCAAAGATGTCCGCATCTTTGTCAACACAATAAACCACGCCGTTGATACCATGCGCGAAGCGGGCATCAGGGCGGAGTCCCTGCGTACCGAGACGCAGGACAGCATCGAGTTCACGGTACGCATACCGAAAGAGTTCGCCTGCCGCAACGCAGGCTGACCCATAAATTTGACAATCCCCCATTACCATATCTTTCTCTTTCACACCCCACATCACGGCAGGGCGGCAGACTTCCAAAAAGGAGCCTGCCGCTTTGTCGTTTCAATGTTTCACGTGAAACATCGGTGTCCGATATTCTGATTGACCTTTTCAAAGCGTTATGGTATAATTTTTGCAGTATTTTTGGCCGAAAAAGGCAAAGGAGACTTCGGATTGGGAAAGGTAATTGCAATAGTCAATCAGAAAGGCGGCGTCGGCAAGACAACCTCGGCGGTCAACCTCGCGGCGGCCGTCGGCGACAAGGGGTATAAAGTCCTCCTCGCGGACATCGACCCGCAGGGCAACGCGACGAGCGGACTCGGCATCAACAAGCGCGCGCTCGAGCAGTCGGCATATGACGTGATGATAAACTCCGTCCCCGCAAAGGATGTTATCCTCGAGAGCGAGTATGAGAACGTCTGGGTTCTGCCGTCGAACATGGCGCTCGCCGGTGCGGAGCTTGAACTCGTGGATATGGATCGCCGCGAGAGCAGACTCAAGACTGCGCTCGCACCCGTCAAGGCGGATTTTGATTTTATCTTCTTTGACTGCCCGCCCTCGCTCGGACTCATAACCCTCAACGCCCTGTGCGCTTCGGACACAGTCATGGTGCCGATCCAGTGCGAGTACTATGCGCTCGAAGGTCTGTCGCAGCTGATGTCTACCGTCAGGCAGGTCAAGCGCCTCTATAACCCGATGATCGAGATTGAGGGAGTTCTGCTCACGATGTACGACGGCAGACTCAATCTCACCCAGCAGGTTGTTGACGAGGTCAAACGCTTCTTCCCCAGAAAGGTCTATTCCTCGGTCATTCCGCGAAATGTCAGACTCTCCGAGGCTCCGAGCTTCGGTCAGCCGGTCATGTACTATGACAGAAGCTCAAAGGGAACGAGCGCATATAACAACTTTGCGGACGAGTTCCTGAGAATGAACGGAAAGAAAAGCAACTGAGCCGAAAGGGGAAATATAAATGGCAGCAAAAAAAGGCGGACTCGGCCGCGGGCTTGACGCTCTGTTTGCCGACAACTCCATTGAAGAGATAGCCTCGACCAGCGCGGTCAAGCTCAAGATAATGGACATCGAGCCCAACCGCGACCAGCCGAGAAAAATATTTGACGAGGACGCACTCGCCGAGCTTGCGGACAGCATAGCGAAGCACGGCGTCATTCAGCCGCTTCTCGTGCGCCCGATGCCCGACGGCAGCTATCAGCTCGTCGCCGGCGAACGCCGCTGGCGCGCATCGCGCATGGCGGGTCTGACCGAAGTTCCCGTTGTTATAAAAGAGCTCAGCGACGACGAGGCGATGGCTCTCGCCCTTATAGAAAACCTTCAGCGCGAGGACCTCAACGCGATTGAAGAGGCGCAGGGCATAAAGGCGCTCATGGACACCCTCTCGCTGACTCAGGACGAGGCGGCGGAGCGCGTCGGCAAATCCCGTCCCGCAGTGGCTAATGCGCTGAGACTTCTCAAGCTCCCGGACAGCGTTATTGCGCTCGTCTCGGACGGCAAACTCTCGCCCGGTCACGCACGCGCCCTGCTCGGATTTAAAGATGAGCAGGATATCATCGAGACGGCGGATTTGATTATAGAAAAAGGACTGACCGTCCGCGATGTTGAAAAATTAGTCAAAAAGAGAAATAAAGAGCCCAAGGCGGAGAAGCCAGCCGCTCGCCGCGCGAGCTACTATGACGAAGTTGAACTCGCTCTGACCGACTTCCTCGGAAGAAAAGTCAAGGTCGGCACGAAGCCCGGCAAGGAGAGCGGAGTGCTCGAAATAGATTTCTTCGACAAAGACGATCTGACCCGTCTGGCAGATGCGCTCAAGAGCCTCGGCGACTAAATGCGAATTCCCTCCGCTCATGCGGGGGGGATATCTTTTGCCTGCGGGCATAAATCTGTGTTGAGGTGATTGCATGACAGAGGTTTTGATAACGGCGCCGTGCAGTGATGAAATAAAGCTGCGGCTCGAAGAATTCAAAAACAGCTGTATATTTTCTTTTGGAGACAGAAAAAACGATATTGGCAGCGCCGAAGTGGTTATCGGCGAGCCGCGTACGGAGAGAATAAGAGAGGCGAAGAACCTGAAATTCGTCCAGATGACCTGGGCGGGCGCGGATATATACACGCGCGGCGGCTTCCCGCAGGGGATAAAAATAGCGAATGCGTCCGGCGCGTTCGGCTCGGTCATCGCCGAATATGTTATCGGCGCGATTCTCTGCGTCTACAGGCGTTTCCCTGAGTATATCGAAAATCAGAAGGTGTGCATCTGGCGCGATGCCGGAGCCGAGCGAACGATTGAAGGCAAAACAGCTCTCGTTTTAGGCACGGGAGACATCGGCTCGAATATCGCAAAGCGGCTCTCGGCATTTGGAACAAAAAATATCGGCATCCGCAGAACGGGCGAGCCTGCACAGTATTTCGATGAGATGCACACGCTGTCGGATATAGATTCTCTTCTGCCGCATGCGGATCTGGTCATCGGCTGCTTGCCGAACACGAAAGAGACGGGGCATATATTAAATTATAACCGCCTCTGCCTGATGAAGAGCGACGCGCTGTTTATAAATGTCGGGCGCGGGAGTCTAATTGACACGGACGCGCTCATCCGCGCGCTCGAAGAGCGGCGCATCGCGGGCGCGATTCTCGATGTGCTCGAAAAAGAGCCGCTCGCGGCGGACTCACCGCTGTGGAAAATGCCGAATGTTTTGATAACTCCGCATATCTCCGGGCGCGGTTTCGGTCACGACCCGGCGACGGAAAAGAAAGTATGGGACATCTGTCTCGAAAATCTCCGCCGCTATATAGCTGGGGAGGATATCATCAACGAGGTTGATATGAACCTCGGATATTAAAAAATCAAACTCTCCGACGGACGGAGAGTAAAGACAACCAACCTGCCTGATATAAGCCTTGGGCAGGTTGGTTTTGTTGATGGGTAAATTGAGTATCGTTATAGAATATATTTTGGCGCCCCTGAAAGGGGAGCTGTCGCAGAGCGACTGAGGGGTTTGTTTCGCTTCGTTCAAAGTAAGTAGGGGCAGATATCATCTGCCCGCGAAATCTGCACAATTTTATTGGCGCGTATGGTGTGGCGACCTCGACACACCGCTGCCGCGTGAGCGGCACAAAATTCTCGAACTGTCTATTACCGACCGTTTGTAGGGACAGCCCTGGCGGCGGTCCGTTATCGGCATAGCCGATAGAAAGATTTAAACAGGCAGACAAGCCTCGTTTTTTGAACTCTTGCAAAGTAAAAGCAAGTGACCAATCCGATTTTTTTAATCAAGCTTCCAATAGCCGCGCCGCAGTGGTAAAAACCAACTGGGTTAGGTGAGGGAACGGCTTGCGAAGCAAGACGCACGAGCGCGCACTCGTTCAAGCTCCGGCGCGTTTGCGCGCGAATGTGCCGAGCAACTGATTGAGAGCCGCGAGCTCGGTACTGCGGCGCGGCGTTGCGGGCACAGTTTGCTTTTCTTTTGCAGGCGTTTTCTTTTTCAAATAAAAAGAAAATGCCGAAACGCTGTAAGAGATAAAATATTTAGTTAAGGTAGGTAGCGAAGGCAGAGGGTAAAAATTTTATAGTCTAACATCGTGCCGTTGGCACGGCAAAGGGTCGTCGAGTCGCCGACCCCTACAAAAGGACATCTAAAAAAGCAAGGAAAAATCGGCAACTCCGGACAACAACCCTAAATCTCCACTTCGCCGTGCCGTATACACAAAAATCCTACCCAAGGGATTTTCCTCGGGTAGGATTGCTTTTTTATGCTTATAAGCCTGCGGGCGTTATATTAAAGATGAGTCGATGCCTCGGTAACATCCTGCATCGTGACCTGCTCTTTTTCGTACTGGCTCTGATACTTCTTCTGATAGTAGTTCTCCGCCTTGCAGTCGAAAGTGCCGTCGGGCGAGACAGTGATTATCGTGCAGCCGCGCTGGGAACCGCGCTTGTTGATTCCCGAATAAGCGAGGTAGTCGATGCTGTATCCGTAAGTCATGCGGATGCCTTTATAATAAATCGAGAAGTTGTTGTCGTGGTCGTGACCGAAGAAGAGTCCCTTCGTCGAGCCGAGCTCCTGTATCGTCTCGAACAGATCGTCTTCGCCCATGCCGCAATAGATTATCTTTTTGCCCTCACCGGCCTTGCCGTAGACATACTTGACATTTTCCGTGTCCTTGAAGCCGTTCGCCATGTATTCATACCATGCGTCGCGCTGCTCGGTCAGCGGAATATGGAAGAACGCGAGGGACTTGACATCCGAATTCTCGGGCAGACCCAGCTCCTTGAGGCGTTCGTTGTTCTGCTTGTTCATGAGATTTACGTTGTCCCTGTACCACTGAACCTGGTTCTCGTGGATGTTGTCGTATTTCCACATCATGCCAAGGAAGTCGCCGTCGGTGTACGAGTGGCTGTCGAATATGTAGAGCGACTGGGTGAGGATGCCCTTGGAGTTCTTGACGTTTATGACCTGGTTGCCGTAGCCGTCAACATCGTCGGGACCCTTCTGGAACAGGCAGTATTTGAAGCCGGAGTTGCCGTAGAAGTCCGAAATCTGCTCGCGGGAGTAGTAGCTGTAAGCCTCGGTGTCGTGGTTGCCGAAGGCGACCGTCCAGTAGACCCCGAGATGCTCCATGAGAGCGGCTATTTCTTTGGCGGGCAGCTTGTTGTTGAATGTCGCCGCCTTGAAGAAAACGGGGAACGCCATGTCGCCCGTTATAATAACGAGGTCGGGCTTCTCTGCCTGGATCATCGTGGCGACTGCGTTTATCGCCTGCGAGTCCTTCTTTAGCGAGAGCCAGCCGCCACCGAGATGTATGTCGGTCAGCTGCATGATCTTGAGATCGCGGTCGGTCGTGAACGTCCAGTAGCCGTTCTCGTCCTTCTCGGGCACGAGCTGATTCTCAATGACCACCGGGTCATAGCTCTCGGCGCGCTTGATGTTCGCCTTATCGCCGATAATCGTTATCATAACGACGGTAATAACAAACAGCGCGAAAACGCCGAGGATAGAGCCTGTGATGATCAGCGCTCTCTTTTTCTTCTTCGGGTCTTTCTTCTTTTTCTCTTTCATTTTTGCTCCTTTCATGACTCTTCAGATTTTCAATATGTGCAGCGTCACGCCTTTTTCTTTGCAGGCGCTGACAAGTTTTTGCGTTATTTCATTTTCGTCCGTATTTTCCGGAAATGCCGGCTTTGCGAACGCTTCGATGTCCGTCCCCGTGCGGCGGTAGGTGATGTAATCGACCGCAACGCCGAGGGAGTCAAATATCTCCGATATCTCTTCGCGTTTGCCGCTGCCGACGAAGTCGAGCATCACAGCACCCGATTTTTTCGCGAGCTTCACTGCCGAGGTTATCAGCACCGCGCTGATAACAAGCCCGAATACCGCGTCGACCGCAAACTCGACATACTGCGAGACGGTGAGACTCATGACCGTGGCGAGGGTTATGAAGCAGTCGAGAATGCTGTCCGCCGCCATGACTTTTATTATCGGCGAGCCGGTGATTCGGTAGACCCCGCGATAGGCGAAGAACATGACGAACTTCACCGCGACCGTGACTATCAGCATCACGAGATAGCGCGTCAGATAAGATATCGGCGTCGGATAGAACAGCCGCTCGAGCGAATTATATGCGAAATACAGCCCCGTGAGAAGTATTATCACAGACATGACGAACGAAAAGAACTGCTCTGCTTTTTTGATTATCGCGCGCGTGCCCTCGCTCGATGAGCTGAGCAGTGCGGCGAAGCAGATGAACGCCGCAAGCCCCGAGAGGCTGTCGAACATATTGTTCACGGCGTCCGAATATATGCTGATGCTGTTCGCGCACAGGCCGACATAGAGCTTGACCGAAAACAGCGCGACATTCAGCGCGAACGCCGCCGCGCAGGTTATAACTGTTATCTTGTCGTTTTTTTTCATAGCTTCACCCGAAAGCGCGTTTTACAGCGCGAGCTTTACTACCGCTTTCTTCACTTTTCCGCCGCTGCGGATGCAGGGCTTGTGCGCGTCGCCGGGGAACAAAATAAGAAATTCGCCCGCCGAGAGAGTTACTCTCATGTGCTCGTCCCCACTATAAAAAGCTATGTCGCCGCCCTTTGAATATTCCTCGCTCTCTTCCCTGAGCGAGCCGAGCGGTGCCCAGTCGATGCGCTCTTCGCCCTCGAGAACCGCCTGGAGATCGGCGTACTTTCTATGCGCCTCAAAGCGCATATCGCCGTTAAATTCCTTTGGCTCATAGCTCGACACGTTTGCGAATATTTTTTCGCCGTCTATCTCGTAGTGTCCGTCGGCAATATCCTCTCCGGCGAGGAACTCCGCCGCCTTGTCGAGCCCCGGCAGGCAGGAAAAATAGAGCGGAAGATTCTCGAATTTGTCAATAATCATAGTGATGCCTCTTTTTGTATGTTGTTTTACAGCACGATACTAATTCTATTGTAAAATCTGTGTAAAATATACCGCACACCCATTTTACACGAGTGCGCGGCATCAGTCAACAGAAAATGGCTATTTGGAAAGATTTTCGAGCCTTTTTGCGACAAGCTCGAGCTCGTCTTTGCTGTTTATTTCGAGATCGCTCTCGATTATCTTGTTGCGCACTTCAACCGGCAGCGCGTCGAAGCATTCGCGTATCTCGCGGTTTTCAATAAAGAATTTTCCCATTTTTCAAAAGCCTCCTTCGATTATATTTTTGCTCCGCCGCGCGCCGATATTCATTGAAACCGCGCCCGGCGTGTGGTATAATTCATCTGTCAGAAAACAGGAGGGTATTTTATGCAGAGAATAACCAGCTTTTCGGTCGATCATGACTATATAGTCCCGGGAATGTACATCTCGCGCATCGACGGCGATATCACGACATACGATCTGCGCACCCGCAAGCCGAACTGCGGCGATTATATGGATAACATCACGATGCACTCCATGGAGCATATGCTCGCGACGTTCCTGCGCAATTCGGACGCGGCGGAAGATGTCATATACTTCGGCCCCATGGGCTGCCGCACGGGATTTTATCTGCTCATGCGCTCGCAGAACCATGAGCGCGCGCTCGAAAAAGTCAAAGAAGCGCTGAGAAAGACTATTGACGCACCGGAGATGTTCGGTGCATCGCGCAAGGAGTGCGGCAACTATAAAGAACTCAGCATCGAGGCGGCGCACAAAGAGGCGGCACGTTATCTCAAAGAGCTCGAGAGCCGCGAGCAGGATTTCAAATATCCCACGGAGTAAAAAGGAGACAGCCATGACCGGAATAATCGGAGCGATGAAAATCGAGATAGAGGCGCTCAACGCGCAGATGGAGAACAGGCAGACAAAGACAGTCAGCGGCATCGAGTTCACGAGCGGCACGCTCTGCGGGCGCGAAGTGGTGACCGCCGTTTGCGGAATAGGCAAAGTGTTCGCGGCGATGTGCGCCCAGACGATGATCCTGCTCTATTCACCGGATAGGATAATAAACACGGGCGTTGCCGGGAGCCTGAGCACGAAGCTCAATATCGGCGATATCGCGGTCAGCGACTTCGTTGTCGAGCACGACATGGACACGAGTCCGCTCGGCGACCCGGTCGGCATGATATCGGGCATAAATATAGTTGATATCCCCGCCGACGGCGAGCTTGCAGATAAAATCTGCGCCGCTGCCGAGGGAGTCGGAGGCATCAGATGCGTCAAGGGCAAAATTGCCTCGGGCGACTGCTTTGTCAACAGCGCGGAGAAGAAGAAATATATCTCCGGGACTTTCGGCGCGATAGCCTGCGAAATGGAGGGCGCGGCGATAGGTCATGTGTGCTATGTGAACAAAGTTCCGTTCTGCGTTATCCGCGCGATATCCGACGCGGCGGACGGCTCATCGCACATGGATTATTCAAAATTCACCGCCCTTGCCGCGAAGAATTCGGCGGCGGTCATGACGGAACTGCTCAGGAGCGGAAAATAAACGATTTTTTCGATTTTTTTGATTTAGGGCTTGACTCAACGCTCGATTTGTGATATATTATTCGAGCGTTGAGATGCTGGTGTAGCTCAGCTGGTAGAGCAGCTGATTTGTAATCAGCAGGTCGGGGGTTCGAATCCGTCCACCAGCTCCAGTTTTTTTCCAACCTCAACGAAAACCGAATATGGGAGAGTTCCAGAGCGGTCAAATGGGGCAGACTGTAAATCTGTTGTTTCGGCTTCGGTGGTTCGAATCCACCCTCTCCCACCATGAAAAAGCGAACTTTTGTCTACTGACAAAGGTTCGCTTTTTCAATGAAATAAATCCCTTACGGGATTTGTGAAATAACGCGCTGCCTTATGAAATAGCTGACGCTATGAAATACGCTGCGGCGTATGAGGGATTTATTTTATTTCACATTTTGCCGCAAGGCAAAATATTTCATAATCCGTAAGGATTATTTCATATTGCGTAGCAATATTTCATTTAATATGTTATAATCCTCACAGAGGTGGTCGCCGTGAAAGAAAATAAACTTGTTGATTTGTCTATAGACTTTGCCGTAAAAATCATGAAACTCTGCGAAACGATCAAAGGTCATTATTCCCTTGTGAATCAGTTAGAGCGCAGTGCAACCTCCATTGGTGCCAATATTCACGAGGCAAACTATGCCCACGGCAAACCGGATTTTATTGCGAAATTACAGATCGCGCTGAAAGAATGCTACGAAACTGAATACTGGATGGATTTGTTTGTAAAATCCGATATCTTGAACAGAGACATCGCCATCAATCTTTACAATCAATGTGGAACAATTCGTAGAATTTTGATTGCTTCCATCAACACCGCAAAGGAAAATTCGAAATGAAAATACGAATCATCGGTTGCAGCGGATCCGGCAAAACGTATTTTGCCAAAAGGTTATCCCAAAAGTATAATATACCTAATTATGACTTGGATGATATCCAATGGGATAACAGCCAAAATTCATACGGGGTTAAAATGCCTGTAGAAAAGCGCAATCAAATGTTGAATGACATATTACAACAGCCGGAATGGATTATAGACGGAGTTTATTATGCCTGGGTTCAAAGGAGCTTTGAAGAAGCGGATATGATTTATGTACTGAATATGCCAAAATACCTATATAGTTTTCGCATAATTAAAAGATTCATTAATAGAAAAATTGGTCTCGAAAACGGTAAGAAAGAGACATTAAAATCTGTTTATAATCTTTTGAAATGGACCGATACTTTTCAAAAAACAAATATGAAAGATATTATTAAAATTTTAGAACCTCATAAAAATAAAGTAGTTTTTATAAAAAAGAAAGCGGAAATGTATCGAATATTAGCCGATTAGTTATGTGAGAGTTCAAATCCATACAGCAAATACACGAAAACATCTTTTTTGTAGCCCTTAGCCAGAAAAAGGCACTTGCGATTGCAAGTGCCTTTTTCAGTGAAATTCGTTCCTCTGGAACGAGTGAAATATCTTCGATGTGAAATATTTGCTTCGCAAATGTGAAATATGCCTGCGGCATATGAAGGAACGAATTTTATTTCACTTGATGCGCAGCATCAATTTTCACAATTCCGAGCGGACGAGGAATTGTTTCACCGCGAGCAGGCGAGCGATTTTACTTTTCGCTTCTCATACAACAACCCCCGGAGACTTCCAAAATCTTCGGGGGTTCATTCATTTTTAGTTGCGTTTACTCGTTTTATCGCGTTTACTCGCTGTATCTGTCTGCGATGCTTCTGCCCATGAGCACGCCCATGACGGACGCCATCATCAGACCTCTTGTCCAGCCGCTCGAGTCGCCGAGGCAATGGAGACCATTGACGTTCGTGTCGAAGTTTTCGTCCATCTTGATGCGGTTGGAGTAGAACTTGAGCTCGGGGGAGTAGAGCAGTGTCTCCTCCGCGGCGAAGCCGGGCACGACGTAGTCGACTGCCTGGATGAAGTTGATTATGTTGAGCATAGCGCGGTAGGGCATGGCGGCGGTTATGTCGCCCGCGACGGCGTCGGGGAGAGTGGGTCTGACATTCGAGCGGTCAAGCTCCTTCTGCCATGTGCGCTTTCCGTCAAGGATATCGCCGTAGCGCTGGACGAGAATATGTCCCGCGCCGAGCATGTTTGTCAGCTCGCCGACCTTCTGCGCGTATTCAATCGGCTGGTTGAACGGCTGATTGAAGTTGTGGGAGCAGAGTATCGCGAGGTTCGTGTTGTTGCTCTTGAGCTCTTTGTATGAGTGTCCGTTGACAACGGCGAGGTCGTTGTCGTAGTTCTCCTGGCTGACAAATCCGCCGGGATTCTGGCAGAATGTGCGGACCTTGTTCTTGAACGGCTTGGGATAGCCTATGAGCTTCGACTCATAGAGAACATCGTTGACCTTCTCCATGACCTCGTTTCTTATCTCAACGCGCACGCCGATGTCGACCGTGCCGGGCTGATGAGAGATATCATGCTGAGCGCAGAGCTTTTCGAGCCAGTCTGCGCCGCGGCGTCCGGTCGCGATGACCGTGTGATCCGCGAAAATCTCTATGTTCTCGTCGCCCTTGCGGACATAGACGCCCTTGCACTGGTCGCCCTCAAGAATTATGTTGTCGCACTCGTAGCCGAAGAGCATGTCAACGCCGTTTTCGATGAGATACTGCTCGATGGCATAGTATATGTCCTGCGCCTTCTCGGTGCCGAGGTGGCGTATCGGGCAGTCAACGAGGCGAAGACCCGCTTTTATCGCGCGCTTTCTTATCTCCTTGACTTCCTCTTCGCGTCCGACGCCCTCAACATGGGTGTCCGCGCCGAACTCGAGATAGATGCTGTCGGCATATTCAATAGTCTTCTGCGCCACATCGTAGCCGATGAGCTCGGGGAGCTGACCGCCGACCTCGGGGCTCAGGGACAGTTTGCCGTCCGAGAATGCGCCAGCGCCGGAGAACCCGGTCGTTATGTGGCAATAGGGCTTGCAGTTGACGCACTTGTTGGTCTTCGATTTGGGGCAGCGGCGCTTTTCAATCGGCTGACCCTTTTCAACCATCATAATTTTTTTGTTCGCGCCCTTGCGGATAAGCTCAATGGCCGTGAATATTCCGGCAGGGCCCGCGCCGATGATAACTACGTCGTATTTCATTGGTACACCTCGTTCTTTATTCGGGAAGAGTTATCTCTTCGTTTATTCTTTCAACACCGTCCGTGCCGATCTCGTGAAGAGCCGGCAGGAAGAAGAGTCCGGGCGCTCTGCCGGACGGGAACAGATCGAGCAGCGGAACCATCACGAAAGCGCGCTCGTGTATTCTCGGGTGGGGCAGGGTGAGCAGGAAGCTCTCGCTCTTCATGCCCTCATAGAGCAGCAGGTCGAGGTCGAGCACGCGCGGTCCGTCTTTTATCGTCCTCACGCGGCCGTAAGCTCCCTCGATGCCGAGGCATGCGCCGAGCAGCATCTGCGCGGACAGCTCCGTCTCCACTATTATCGCGGCGTTGTAAAACAGCGGCTGCGCCTCATATCCGACCGGGCGGGTCTCATAGACGTGGGAGCACGCTGTTATTTTCGTCTTTGGCAGGCGGGACAGAGAGCGCACAGCGCCGTTTATGTTCTTCAGTCTGTCCCCCATGTTTGAACCGATCCCTATAACTGCCTGCATACAGTTTGCCATAAAATCTACAGTCCTTTCGATTGATGTTTCTTGCCCGTTTTATGTTTTTACTTTCTTTCCCTGTAAATGCTGACCGCGGCGAAGCCGAAATCCGCCTTCATCGGCGCGTCCGGCTTTTTGCAGGTCACTCTCACGCCCTCAATGGGCGGAAATTCTTCGAGCAGTGCGTCGGCGACTCGCCGCGCGGCACGCTCAATGAGCTTGTCCTTCTGCGAGGAGAACACCCTGCGCGCGCATTTTATCATCTGCGCGTAGCTGACAGTGTCATTTAAATCGTCGCTCTCGCCGGCTTTTGAAAGCGGAATATCCGCCTCAATGTCGAGAATGAAGAACTGCCCGTCCTCCTGCTCCTCGGGATTGACCCCGTGATAGGCGAAGAGGCGAAGCGAATCTATAATTATCTTATCCACCGTCTGCCTCCCCGTATATCTTTTTCAGTGCGTCCGCGACGCGCGCCGACTGGACGGCGGAGAACACATCGTGGGCGCGGATAACATCTGCGCCGTTCAATATGCTCGCCGTGTGCAGCGCCACCGTTCCCGGGTCGCGCTTTGCGGCGTCCGTCTCGCCCGATGCCGTGCCGATAACGCGCTTTCGCGACGCGGCGGACATCAGCGCGCTGCCGTCGGTCTTTATCTTCCCGATATCCCTTATCAGGCGCAGGTTGTCCTCGTAGCTCTTTGCAAAGCCGATTCCCGGGTCGAAGCAGAGGCTGCTCGCCGGTATCCCGTGCGATTTTGCGACCCTCGCGGCTCTGCCGAAAAAGTCGAGCACATCGTCGGAGACTCCGTTTTCATAGACGGGGACAGCGTCCGCGCCGGCGGGATTGTGCATGATTATCCATCCCGCGCCGAATTCGCTGACAACCTTCGCCATCTCACCGCTCGCTTCTCCGCTGACATCGTTGATTATCTTCGCGCCGTGCGTGAGAGCCGTGCGCGCACATTCGGGATAGAATGTGTCAACGCTTATCGGGACGGTTATTCTGCCCTTTAACAGATCGAGCACCGGAATGAGTCTCGCGTTCTCTTCGTCGGCGGAGAGCCTTGTTGAGCCGGGTCGGGTCGACTGCGCGCCGACATCGATGATATCCGCGCCGAGCGCCTGCATCTCGAGCGCGTGCTCAAGTGCCTTCTGCGGCTCGTCCCATTTGCCGCCGTCCGAAAAGGAATCGGGAGTTATATTGAGTATCCCGCACACAAGGGTGTGGGAGGAGGTATCAAAAATAAATCTCTCCATAGTATCGCCTTATTTTGTCAGAAGTGATATTGCCTCGGCGCGCGCCCTCGCGTCCGAGCGCATCGTGCCGCGCAGAGCGGAAGTCCTCGTCTGCGCACCCGACGCACGCGCTCCGCGCATCGTCATGCACAGGTGCTCCGCCTCGATAACGACTGCCACGCCGAGCGGGTCGAGCTGTTCATCGAGGAAGTCCGCAATCTGCGAAGTGAGCCTCTCCTGAAGCTGCGGTCTGCGCGCGAAGCTGTCAACTATCCTCGCGAGCTTCGACAGACCGATAACTTTGCCGTCGCGCGGGATATATGCTATATGCGCCCTGCCGATGAACGGCAGAAGATGATGCTCACACATCGAATACATCGGGATGTCGCGGACAATGACCATCTCTTCGTTTTTCTCTTCGTTGAAGAGCTTGACATGGCGTTTCGGGTCGTCCTCGAGTCCCGAGAAAATCTCTTCATACATTCTGGCGACCCGCGCGGGCGTTTCGACAAGACCCTCTCTGTCCGGATCCTCGCCGACCGCCGCAAGTATCTCGCGTACAGCCGCCTCGATTCTCTTTTTGTCCATCATTTCACCCCGGTTATACGAGAATAAATTCGATGACACAGTGGGTGTCGTCGGCGATATAATTAATCTGCGTTGTTGAAAATCCGCCCTTGCCCGCGTCGGCGATGCTGAGGAGTCTGTAGATCTCCTCTTTTTTCAGCAGACCGTCGAGGGCGCTTTGATAAGCGTCTTCGGAAGAGAACCTGACGTCGAGCTTGTCGCCCGATTTATGCCCGCCGAACATATTTGAAAGAGCGGTTTTCGTCTCGGCATTGTAGCCGTCAAACTGCCTGCCGAGCTTGACGAAATAGTTGCTGTCCGTCGCGGTGCAGCAGGCGGACGCATCGGAAAACGTGTGGGTTTTCAGTATCTCTTCGTCCGTAATATTGAAATAGGCATAGCGTTTGTTCTGCGTCACTCCCTCGCCGATGGGATCGTCCCAGGTGAGGTCGAGGTTATACGGCTTGCCGTCGATAAAGACGACATTCCACATATGTCCCTCGCTCGCGCCGTCCTCGCGCTTCGCCGTGCCAGTGATGACATAGTTTTCTATTCCCGCTTTGTCGAGCAGGAGCTTCGCCGCCTTTGCGTATCCTTCGCAGGAGGCGGAGCCGTTGACGAGCACGCCGTAAGCGGAGCTTGCAATGAGCTTGTCGGAGTCGGTATATCTGCACGAGTCGATTATCGCGTCGTGGATAAGCAGTTCCTTGTCGAAATCAGAAGTTTCTTTGACTATCTTTGCGCCGAGTTCATCCGCTTTTACCCGTAGCTCGGCCTTTTTCTGCTCATACTCGTCTTTGGTCATGGCGTATTCGCAGCTGAACCAGAACTTGCGGTCTCTCGAGACGAGCATACATTCGCGCCCGAGCATTATCAGCTCCGGATTGTCGTACATAACGGCGAGCCAGACTTTTTCGAGCTCTTCGTTGTTGAGCTCGGGAATTTCAATTTCCTCGGGAAACGACTCAATGTCGCGGAGAATGGCGTTGTATGCGCGTTTCTCGTTCTCGTTAAGCTCGCCGAAGTAGTGCTTGAAGTCGCCGAACGCAGACACTTGTTCGGATGAGGGTATCTCGTTCACCATTTTCACCGAGCACCCGGTGAATATGAGCGTCAGCGCCAGCAGAAGCGCCGCAGGACACAGAAGCTTTCTTGCCAAATGACCGCCCCCTTGTTTTATAAACGGTTATTTTCCGCGCTTGCCGGGCGTAACGGTCAGCTCGCCGGAGGAAGAAACGGATGTATATTTTATATCTCCCGCCGCCATCGCGGAGAGAGTGCGCTCACAGCGCGAGAAATCGACTATTGATATGTCAGTGTCCAAAGAGTCGATTATCTGCGAGAAATAGTTGCGCCCGGAGGCGAGATAGGTCTTGTTGATATACTGCGAGAAAAGCACGCAGAGCAGTTCGCCCTGCTTCTGCGCTCCGCCGCCCGACGGAGTCAGGCAGTAGCGGAAATATTTGAGCAGCGTCTCGCCCTTGACAGTCTGGTTGCCGGGCATGAGCGAGAGCGACAGCTCCTTTGTCTTATAGCTTATGCGCTCGGGCACGGATATCTGCGCGCCGGAGAGCACGTTGATGGCATTCTTGAACTGATTCGCGGTCGAGACGGCGTATTTGTCCGCGGTGAATCCGCAGAGGGAGTCGACCGCTTTCTTGAGCTCTTTCGAGCCGCCGGTCTTGTAGTGACCCTTGAGGCTGTCTTTGTTGCCGGAGATATCCACCGAAGTATTCGGATCAAAGGCGCACACGCGCACCTCGCCCGAGTCGAGATCGGCGTTGACCGCGGCGACAAAATACAGCTCATCTTTGTCGTCCGAGACGCAGGCGAACATAAATGTTGCCTTGCCGCCGAGCGGCGCGATAGCCTCGTCGGTGCTCCCGTCGGAGGATTCAACTTCCTTTTCCGGGAACAGGTCGTTCATTGAGAGATGATGCGATTTGAACATATAGGCTACAGAGACGAGGGCAAACGCGAGCAGAAAGCCGACGAATCCGAGCACGAAAAGTCTTAATTGCTTCGTCTTTTTCTCCTGCGTTGTGCGGAACTTCATTCCCTTTCTTTTCGCCATACGATCACCTCCGATTATTTATAAAGTATTGCCGCCGAATATGCGCCGAGCGGGACATTGAGTCCGTCGGCGGCGCTGCCGAAGAGCGTGGATGCGCCCCGCCAGCGTTCGGGGACAGTGTATTCTATCCCGTGGCAGTTTGCGTTTGCGATTATCAGCGCACTGCACGATTCGGAATTGCGCTCATATGCGATGCAGCCGAGCGCCGAGGATATGCAGTTGAACTCTCCGTCGATAAACGCGGGACAGAGCTTTCTTATCCTGCCGAGCGTTCTGTAGTGGCCGAGCAGCTCCGCGTTCTCATTTCCCCAGGGGAAGCAGGCGCGGTTGAACGGATCTTCGCCGCCCGCGAGTCCGACCTCGTCGCCGTAATAGACGCAGGGAACGCCGGGGAGCGTGAACTGCAAAACCGAGGCGAGCTTCAAAAGACAAATGCCCCTTCGATATTGTTCGTCTGTCAAAATACCCCTGTCGCGCCCGTTTTCGGGGCGTTCGATATCGCCGCGTCCGAGCCGCGTTATGGCGCGCACCGTGTCGTGGGTGCCGATATGGTTCATCAGCGTGTCAAGCGACATGCGCGGATAGTGTTCGACTATATTTTCAACGCATTCGCGGAGCTCTTCCGCGTTCGCCGTGCGGACAAAATCTATAACAGCATTTGCAAACGGATAGTTCATCACACTGTCCAGCTCGCCGCCCTCGAGATATCTGCGGCGGTGGCCGTAGCTTATCTTGTCGGTCGCGTCCTCCCAGACCTCGCCGTAGATAAACGCGTCTTTTTTCTCTTTTCTGACCGCCTCGTGGAAGCGGTCGAGAAATTCATCGGGCAGTTCGTCCGCCACATCGAGCCGCCAGCCCGACGCGCCGAGCCTGAGCCAGTGCCGCGCAACGCCGTTTTCGCCGGTCAGAAACGCCAGCACGCCCGGATCGGTCTCATTGAGCTCCGGCAGGATGTCAACGCCCCACCAGCAGGCGTAATCGTCCGGCCAGCAACGAAAATTATACCACGAACGGTAGGGAGAATTTTTGTCGCAATATGCACCCTTGCCGCCGTAAGACGAAAATTTGTCAAAATATCTGCTGTCGGCGCCCGTGTGGCTGAACACGCCGTCGAGCAGAATTTTTATCCCGTGCTCTTCGGCGCTTATGCAGAGGGACTTGAAATCCTCCTCGGTGCCGAGCATCGGGTCGATTTTCATGTAGTCGCCCGTGTCGTATCGGTGGTTCGAGCGCGCGGAGAAAATCGGGTTCAAATATATGCAGGTGACGCCGAGGCTCTCGAGATAGCCGAGCTTCTCTTCGATGCCTTTGAGGTCGCCGCCGAAAAAGTCGTATTTTTCAATTTTTCCGTCGGAGTCGGGCTCCCAGTCGGGCTCTTCGCCCCAGCGGGAGTGATATTCCGCCGCGGGCTTGTTCTCGGGCAGGGGAGTTTTGCCGGAGCGGCAGAACCTGTCCGGGAATATCTGATACATTGTGCCGCCGTGAAGCCACAGGGGCGTATCGCAGTTTTCGCGGCATACGGTCAGCCGCCAGCGCGAGCCCTCGCCGATGACGGCATTTCCATTAGATTCAAGTGATATTTTTTTTGTGCCCCACGGGGTGTCGTATTCAAAAAAGTACCAGACTATCCCCGCGTTTTCGGGTGCGGCGGTTTCGAGCCGCCACCATTCCTCGTTTTCGCCCTGCATTCGCTCCCACGAGAAAGAAAAATATTCTCTCTCGCCGCCGTCCGTCTCAAGAATGAGACGAACCGCGCTGCACTGCTCCGAGCGGGGCAGAACTATCCTGAAAATCATATCCTCACCCGAGCGCACAGCCGCGCCGGGCGAGAGATGATATTTTTTTCTCGAGTTGTAGGGGATAAAATGCATTTAAATCTGCCTTTATTTCGTGAGGATATATGTGCTGTCGGTGTTTGAAGCCGAGCTCTTCATTTCAATGACCTTCTTCGAGGCGGGGAAGTTGCGCTGGGCGTCCGTCTTGAGGGAGCTGAGGTCGACCACGAAAGCGGAGACGTTCGCGCTCCAGAGAGAACCGTTGTATATATCGCTGCTGCCGCCCGCAGCCGCTTCGCCCTTCATCGCGCAGATAACGGGAGTGCCGGAGCACGCGGAGACGCAGGAGTTGACGAAGTTCACGAGCACGGCGTTTCTCGATACCGAGCCCTCGCCGTCAAATGTCGCAACGTTAGAATTTAAGTCGGGGAACTGCACGCCGTCGAGCAGTATTGCATCAACGCCGAGGTTCTTCACTTCCTTGACGACCTCGAGCAGATAGTTCTGAGCCGTCTGCGAATAGGGGTTGAGCCACGGCTTGCCGCCCTTGGAAGCCTCGTTGTCGAGCCAGATCATCTGAGTTTTGTTGTAGTGAACAGCCATGGTGCGGTCAATGCGCGGCATCTGTGTATCTTTGAAGCAATATATGCGCGCCACGACTTTTATGCCGGACTGCTGAATTTTCTTGACGCTCGCGGCGGCGTTCGCCTGAGCCTTTGATGACGGAGCTTTATCTTTTACAGCCGCTATAGACGAGGGATAGCTGAGATAGCCGGATGCGTCTTTGAAATCGATGACAACGGCGTTCTGACCCGCGCTCTTGAGCGAGGATACGAACTGGTCGAGTCCGCTGCCGCCCGCGAGCAGGGAGACATTGCCGACGCGCGCCTTTATTTCAGCTGAAGTCTGCTGATTATCGGCGGGAGCGGTCGTGTCGTTCTTGCCGCCTTTGTTGTTCTTGTCTTTGTTGCCTTTGTTGTCCTTTTCGGCCTTCTGCGTGGTTTCGATATTCGCGTCGGAGATGCCGAGGAGCGTATCGGTGACGAAAAACGCCGCAGTGAAGACAACAGCCGCGCCGAGAACGCACGCGAGGACTATTCCGACTATCTTATTGCGTCTGCGCTCGGTGTAGCTCTTGCGGCGCTTCGAGCCGCCTGCCGCATGCTTGCTGAACGCGGTTATGCTCCTGTGAGTGCCGGGAGAAAAATACTTGTCATATTTGCTGCGTTTTGCCATTTTTCATCATCCTCTGTGCCGCGCGGCGGGCATGACATCACCCGTCGGCGTCGGAATTTTTTTTAAAATTATGAGAACAGGGAGCTGCCCGAGAAGCCGGAGAACGCGAGCGAGAGCAGCGCGACGTAGACGAACGCCGCCGGAGTGCCGCGGAAGGCTTTGGGCATATCCTGATTCTGCGAGATTATGTGCAGACCCTTGCATATGAGCGTCGCCGCGAGAATGAACGCGAGACCAGCGCCGATGCCGGAGCCGATGCTCTCGGGGAGGGTGTAGGCCGCGCTGCGGTTGAGCAGGGGAGTTGCGAGCACAAGGGTGTTGAGTGCCGCCATGCCGAGCGTGCCGAGGAACTTCTCGGTCGCGCCGAGGGCGAGCTTGAGTATGAGTCCGGTTATCAGGAAAGCTACGATAAGCACGCCGCTGAACATTGCAAAATGCAGTGCCGAGGGCAGGGTGCTTAGCACCGGTATCATTTCGAGCGCGCGGCAGGCGAGTGCCGTGACGGTCGAGAAAAATGCGATCATCGCCGAGAACATCCAGAGTCTGCGCGGCTTCTTCGCAAGCATAAGAGCTTCGCTCGCCGCGTATCCGCCGTTGAAGACGAGATTCTGAATGAACACCGTGTAGAGTGCTGTGGAGAGCAAATCAAAAAACCAGGTCATGTTCATTTGTCTCCCTCCTTCTTCTCGTCGGAGTCAAAATCCTTTGCCTCGTCGAACAGGCGGTTGAACGCCGAGCCGTAGTCCTTGTCATCTTCGTCTTCGTCGTCTTTGGCGAAGATATCGGAAAGGTCAAATTTGCCCTCGCCGTCGAGCGGCTCGAAGTGTGCCAAGTCGTCCTCTTTGGGGTCTTCGGCTTCAACAGTCTCTTCGACTTCAATTATCTCTTCCGTTTCAACGGTCTCTTCCGCAGGAGCCTCTTCCGCCTTGGCGGGAGCCAGATTCTCGGGAAGATTCTTCTTGCTGACTATGACGGAAGTTTTCTTTATCTTCATCTCGGTCTCTGCCGAGTGCTCGGGGAAGCGTTTGTTTATCAGCGCCTTGAGCGCGGCGGCGAAGAACGCGAGAACCAAAAATCCGCCAAACGGCATGAGAATAGCCGGGTAGGTCATCGGGACTTTGATATTTGCGCCCCATATGGTGGATGAGCCTATCATTTCGCGCAGCGCGCCGACGGGGATAATAACAGCTGCATAGCCGAGCGCCGTTGCCACGGAGTCAAAGAACGCATGGCGCAGGTCGGTCTTGACCGCGAGCTTCTCGCAGTGCAGGGCGATTATCGAGTTTGCCGCCGTCAGGGCGAGATATATACCCGCGCCGAGGCTGATTTCGGGCATAAAAGTATCAATTGCGTATATGATTCCGGCAATTATCGCCGTGCCGATGAGCAGATATATCGCGACTCTTATCCATCTCGGGACTTTTTTGAGCGCGAGGCAGGCGAAGACCTGCGTGATAATGAGCACCGGGAAGAACGCCGCCGCAAGCAGGACCGCCGTCTTGAGCGTCGTCGCGACTGCGACTATCGCACAGAGACCTGCCGCCTGGATGAGCACCGGGTTGTGAATGAACGTGCTGCTGAACAGTGCGTCGGAGAATGAGTATTTTCTGCCTGAACTCATGCCGGCTCACCTCCCTTTAAAGCTGCTTTCTGTTTTCTCTTTTCCGCGCTCTTTGCCATCGATTTTTCAATGAACTTGTGGTAGCCGATCTTTCTCAGCGTGCTGTCAACTATCGGCCAGAAAGCGTTGGTGAGCAGGATGCCGAAGCAGGTGCCGTCCTCAAATGTGCCGAAGTAGCGGAGTATCATGCAGATTATTCCGGCGAATGCGCCGTAGATAAATCTTGTCAGCGGGTGTTTCGGGCTCGTGCCGGGGTCGGTTACAAAGAATATGCCCGAGAAGAGCAGGCTGCCTGCGCACAGCTCGGTGAGCAGGGATACCGGTCTTGAAAACGATCCGCGCGGGAAAATTACCGCAAGCAGCGAGCAGACGGTCAAAAATCCGAGGACATTGAAGAGTCTCTTCGGCTTTCCTGCGGCGAGCAGAGCACATGAGCCGAGCAGCGCGACCGCACAGCAGGTGCCGAGCGGACCGGCGACATTGCCGGATATCATCGACATTATGCCGACGGAGTTCACATGCTGTATTCCGCCCGCGCTCAGCTGAGCGGCGAGGGACGAGCCCGCGTCAAAGACATCGAACGACGCCGAGTCGATGGCGGGATATTTGAAAACCTCGTCGGGGAAGCAGACGGTCAGAAACGCCATGCCTGCCGCGGCGGGCACGAACGGAGCCTTGTGCGCCGGACCGAACGGAATCTTTGCAACGAGAATTGCAAACGCCGCGCCCGCGCCTATCAGCCAGATCGGTGCGGTGGCGGGCAGAAGCATAGCGATTGCGAAGCCCGTGAACACCGCGTGCATATCCGACAGGCAGTTTAGCTTCCTTTTCATTATCAGCAGCGCGACTGCCTCAACGGCGACCGCGCTTATAATTCCCGTAAGTATCGCCCTGAATGCGAGCGCGCCGTAGTAATACCAGCTGACTATAGCGGGTGCGGCGAGCATGAGCAGATAGTTCATATAGGGACTTTTAGGCGCTTTTATGCGTTTGAATCTTGCCATAAAACCAACCTTTCCGTTTGCCGGCTTATTGCGCTGGCAAAAATTTTGCATTGCACGCCGTGGGGGCGCGTAATATTATATAAGGCAGAGAACTTTCTGTTTATTAAGGAGGGGATGCGCTTTGAAGATACAGGCGCCGACTGAAAACAGGATAACAATCGAGCTTTCGGCGCGCGACATGGATGCGCTCAATATTACATACGAGCAAATGGACTACTCGAATATTGAGACGCGCCGCGTGGTCTGGACTCTGCTCGACAGAGCGGGTCACGAACTCAAGCGCGACATCGACCCGAGCGTGCGGATGATAATCGAAGCGGTGCCCGCGGGCAGGGGAGGATGCGTTTTGAAATTCACCCTCTGTTCGGACGGCAATCGCGGAGTCCGCCAGCCCCCGTCAATAAAGAAAGGGGAGAACACGGCGGTCTATGAGTTCGGCTCTCTGGACGATGTTATGGACGCGGCGCACGCGCTCGGCAGAAGCCTTGAAAACAGCGGGCTGTATGAGTCGGGCGGCGTCTATCGCCTGCTTCTCGGCGAGAGCATTTCCGACGCGCCGGAGCATATTCTCAGCGAGTTCGGCGCGCAGATAAATTCCATTGCCGCCGCTTCGCACACCCGGGAGCACTGGCGGTGCATAGCCGAGGGCAACGCTCTGAAAAAACTTTCCGGCAATTGATTATTGGCAGTTTGCGGCGATATCTTTCATCTCGGCTATCGCCTTTGCGGGGTCAGCCGCGCCGAAAACCGCGCTTCCCGCGACAAAGACGGTCGCGCCGCGGCGGGCAGGCTCTTCAATGGTCTTTGCGGATATGCCGCCGTCGACCTGAATCTCAATATCAATCGAGCGCTTCTCGCACTCCTCGCGCAGAGCGCTTATCTTCGGCATCATGTCTGCCATGAACTTCTGACCGCCGAAGCCGGGCTCAACGGTCATGATGAGCACCATGTCGAGCTTGTCGAGATAGGGAAAAACGCTCTCAACGGGAGTGCCGGGCTTGACGGAGAGTGCCGCCTTGCAGCCCGACGAGCGGATGAGGTCGATAGTCTCGTCGACCGGGGAATCCGACTCGATGTGGAATGTGATAACATCCGCGCCCGCTTTCACAAAATCGGGGATATACCTGAGCGGCTCGCTTATCATCAGATGAACGTCAAAGACGAGCGAGCTTTTGTCGCGGATACTTTTTATGATCGGCGCGCCGAAGGTTATGTTGGGCACAAAATGCCCGTCCATCACATCGAGATGGAGCCAGTCCGCGCCGGCCTTTTCTATCATTGCGGCCTGCTCTCCCATTTGGGAGAAGTCGCCTGCGAGCATTGAAGGAGCGATCTTAATCATCGTTTTTTCGTCCTTTCGTATTTTCATACATACCTTATACCATTATACCAACTAAATCCCGTTTAGTCAATCGCGCGGGGCGTCTTTGGAAGTCTTTACAAACAGTTAAAATTATGGTATTCTTTGACGGAGAAAATAAATCCGGGATGTGTGCAGAATTTCCCGAACAAGGAGAAAATGAAAATGAATGTTTATGATTTTGACAACACCATCTACGACGGCGAGAGCTTTATTGATCTGTTTATCTTTCTTTTCAAGAAAGACCCCTCGCTCGTCAAGTACATTCCCGACGTTATCAACGGGCTCTACAAATACACAAAGGGCACGATAAACGCCGAAGAAGCGTTGGAGCAGTATTCCGATGTCGTTACCGACTATTATAACAGCATCGAGGATTTCGACGCGCTCGTCACCGAGTTCTGGGATACGAACATCCACAAGATAAAGCCGTTCTATTTCCGCCAGAGGCAGGACGACGATATAATAATCTCCGCGAGCCCCGAGGTTCTGCTCGACGATGTCATGCACAGGCTCAACATCAAGAATTATATCTGCTCGCGCACCGACGGCAACGCGCATATAACCGACCTCTGCTTCCGCGGCAGAAAGGTCGAGCTGTTCAAGGAGATGTATCCCGATACGATAATCGACAATTTCTATACCGATTCCGTCAACGATACCCCGATGATGGAGATCTCCGAGCACGCGTTCCTCGTCTCCGGCAACAAGATAAAGCAGGTAAAGTAAAAATAAAAATTCAAAGCCTCCGTGTGATATCATGCGGAGGCTTTTTGCTGCAAATGATAAATTGTAATTTTTATTATTGCGTGCTTGCCTGTTGACAACGTAATAATACAACAAATAGGACGAATTTTGATTTGCGAATAATTTGCCTTGCAGCGTCGAAAACAAAAAATCCTACCCAAAGGAAACCCATGGGTAGGATCTGCTGCTTTATAAACACGCCGCGGATTCGGCGAGCGGGTTTATTCAAAAATTGCGGTGGTGATGCTGTAGGCGGGGATGGTCAGCGTCTGCTGATATGCTCCGTCATAGGTGAGCTCGACTTTTCTGTTGCCGTCGGTCGTGTATGTCGTGAGGTGATCCCTGCCCTCTATGCCGCTCAGGGAGAAGGTGTGCTCCTTGCCGCCGTTGACGATAACGAGAACGATCTTTCCGTCCGGAGTCAGGAACGCGGCGGTGTTTGTGCGGAAGCCTATATAGTTTTCAAGCTTTTCGCGGCTCATTGACGAGAATCTGTCGTTGACGTCCTTTTTGCAGGAGATGAGACGGCTCCCCTCGGGGACGAACTTCGAGAAATGCGCCATCGCGTAGTATCGCTGGGCAACATAGTATTCGCTGCAGTCGTGGTTGGCGATTATCAGTCCGTCGCCGTTTTCGTCGCCCTCGCTGACCGCGACCCAGGCGGACCAGAAGGAGGCGTTGGAGATGAACAGATCCTGCGCCATGACGCGCGCCATAAACAGCGCACTGCGGGTGGATTTATTTGACATGGTGACGGGCAGCTCGCACCACTCGGACATATCATATATGACTCCGGGGTACTTCTTTATGTATCTGCCCCACCAACTCTTGATGAAATAGTTGATATCCGAGCAATAGGAGTGATATGTATATGTGCCGAGAACTTCGCGAAGGTCGGGGTCGTTGTAGACATATTTGAGATAATCAAAGGTCTTGCTTGTTATCTTCGAGACCTCGCACATCGAGAGCTTGACGTCGAGCCCGCGCGCCTTGATGCTCTTTGCAAAAAGCTTGTAGAGCTTGAAAAGCTCCTCGGTCTCATAGTGGCAGCCCTCCTGAGAGACGTCGTCGCCGCCCCAGGACACCTGCGGCTCATTGACGGGGCTGATATACTTGATAGGATAGCCGAGCTCGATAAAGTGCTCGGTTATGTCAAGGAAATAATCGACATATTCCTGATAGCATTCGGGCTTTAAGTTGTTCTGATGCTTTTTGAAGCCGCCGCTCGCCTGACCGGTGATTGTCATTGAAAAGTGGGGGGAGTTCGAGAAGAGGACGACCGAGTCCACGCATCCGTAGCTCATCGCGAGGTCGAGTATTCTCATCGACTCTGCGTCCTGCGACCAGTCGTATTCGTATTTTCCCGTCTTTTCGTTATAGACGAGGAAGCTCTCCGTGCTCTTCCACGAGTCGCGGTCGAGGCGTGTGTTGGGGTTCTGCTTTTCGCCTGAGCCGACATTGAAGCGGTAGACGTTGAGCCCGAGACCCTCTTTGCTGAACAGGAGCTTCGTTATTGCCTCTGCGTTTTCGCTCGCACCTGCAACCTGCGGCCACCATGCGGCGGCTGCGCCCCAGCCCATAATCTCCTGTTGCTGAGAGGTTTCGTCTATTTTGAGGTTGACGTGGCTCGTGTCCTTCGTTGCAATATTCGACACGGATATCGATCCCGTGATGCACAGCGAGATGATAAACACGAGGACATCATATATAGTTTTTCTCAGTTTTTCCATAATGTATCCCTCCTGATACCACAAGTTTATCAGAAGAAATATAAAAGGTCAACCAAAAAATCGAAAAGAGTTGCTGCGGGACAGTATGTTTCGCCGCACCCTACGAAGTGCGCGTCAATAAATTTGTACAGACTTCACGGTCGGAGATATCCGCTCATACCGCGTACCTTTTCACTATTTACTTTTACTTATTACCTTGAGCGAAGCGAAACACCCCTGCAGGGGAGCCTAAAATCAGGCAAACGGAGTTCATATAGAAAACAGAAATCCCCGTATGTCCTTGCATACGGGGAAATGTTTTAGAGTATGATAAGATTTTTCGGCGCGTGGGTGAGTCCGCGGCTGCCGTCTTCCGTGATGAGCACCATGTCCTCTATTCTGACTCCGAAAAGTCCGGGCAGATAGATGCCGGGCTCCGCAGTGACAAGATGTCCGGGAGCGAGAATCTCTTTCGAGCGGGGCGATACGCGCGGCTGCTCGTGAATCTCAACGCCGACTCCGTGACCCGTGCCGTGGCCGAAGAATTCGCCGTAGCCCGCGTCGGTTATGATATCGCGCGCGGCTTTGTCCGCGTCGGCGCAGGAGACTCCGGGAGCCATCTTCTCCATCGCGGCGAGCTGCGCTTCGAGGACGGTGTTGTATATCTTCTTCTGCTCTTCGCTTACGGAGCCGACTGCGACGGTTCGCGTCATGTCGCTGTGGTATCCGCCGACGACCGCACCGTAGTCCATGGTGATGAAATCGCCGTTTTCAATCTTTTTGTCCGAGGGCACGCCGTGCGGCATCGATGAGTTGACTCCGCTGACTGCAATAGTCTCAAACGAGAGCGCCTCCGCGCCGTTTCGGAGCATATAGTAGTCGAGTTCGAGCTGAATCTCGCGCTCGGTCACGCCGGGCTTTATGAATTCAAGTATATGGTCGAATGCGCGCTCGGCTATCGCCTGCGCCTCGCACACGAGCTTCACTTCGTCGTCGGATTTTACCATTCTGAGCGCGTCTATTGCGCGGTCGGCGTAGTTCTCGGTGCAGATGCCTGTGTCGGGCATCCACTTTGTGAACTCCTCGAACTGGGCGACGGTGAGTCTCGTCGTCTCAACGGCGAGGTTGTTTATTTTGAATTCGCTCATCAGCTGCGGCAGCTCGGTGCTCAGATCTTTTGTGAGTCTGACGGGGCAGACGGTTATCTTCTTCTGCGCCGCCTCGACATAGCGCGAGTCGGTGAGGAATACCGTGCCGTTTCTCGAAATGAGCAGAACGCCGTCCGACGACGGGAACGAGGTGAAATAGCGCCTGTTCTCCTCGGACATTATCAGCGCGCCGTCGAGCTCCGACGGCAGAAGCGAAAGAAACTTGTCGAAAATCATTCTCTGTTCCTCCTTAGGGTACTTTTAAAAAAGCGGTGAGAAATCCCTTTCCCACCGCCTTTAAATGTACAGTTGTACAGTGCAGGTACTTATTTGTACTTGCGCTTGCGAGCCGCCTCAGACTTCTTCTTTCTCTTGACCGAAGGCTTCTCATAGTGCTCTCTCTTGCGGACCTCCTGGATAACTCCGTCTCTGGAAGTCTGTCTCTTGAAACGCTTGAGTGCGCTCTCGAGAGATTCGTTCTCTTTAACTTTGACCTGACTCATTAATATTCCCTCCCTCCGCTGCAATTGCAAGGGCTAATTAGCATAAGCTTGCCTCTAATTATACAACAGGTGAATTTTATTGTCAACCGCTTGGGGGGATTTTTTATTTTTGATTAAAATATCCTTTTTTACTGCGGCTTTACAACGAGGTTGACGAGCTTGCCGGGGACATAGAGCTCTTTTATAAACGCCATGCCGTCGGTGAACTCCTTGACCTTGTCGAGCTCCTTGGCTCTGGCAATCGCGTCGGCAGCCTCGATATCGGCGGGCACGGTGAAGCGGTCGCGGACTCTGCCGTTGACCTGAACGGCGATCTCTATTTCGTCGTCAACGCATTTGCTCTCGTCGTAGTCGGGCCACTTCGCGGTCGAGCAGAGACCCTCTTCGCCGAGCTGTTCCCACATCTCCTCGCACAGGTGCGGAGCGAACGGACAGAGCAGACGGATGAATACGGACAGCTCGTCCTTTGTCAGCGTGCCGACATCGTTTATCTCGTTGAGGCAGGTCATCATCGCGGCGATCGCGGTGTTGAACTTCATGTCCTCAATATCCTGCGAGACCTTTTTGACTGTCTTGTTCATTATCGATTCGAGCTTCTTCGTTGTGCCGGTGCCCTCGGCGATATCCGACAGGGACGCGACTCTCTCGAGGAAGCGCTTGCAGCCCTTGACGCCGCTCTCTTTCCACGGGGCGGAGGCTGAGTAGTCGCTCATGAACATTATATATGTGCGCAGGGTGTCCGCGCCGTATTTTTTGATAACATCGTCGGGGTCAACAACATTGCCGCGGGACTTCGACATCTTCACGCCGTCCGCGCCGAGCACGAGTCCGAGACCTGAACGCTTCGCATACGGCTCGGGCACGGGGACCTCGCCGATATCATAGAGGAAGCGGTGCCAGAAGCGAGAATAGATAAGATGGCGCGTGACGTGCTCCATGCCGCCGTTGTACCAGTCGACGGGGAGCCAGTACTTGAGCTTATCTTTGTCTGCGAAGCACTTGTCGTTGTGCGGATCGATGTAGCGCAGGAAGTACCAGGACGAACCAGCCCACTGGGGCATTGTGTCCGTCTCGCGCTTCGCGGGCGCGCCGCACTTCGGGCAGGTGCAGTTGACGAAGGAATCTATCTTTGCGAGCGGGCTTTCGCCGCCCTCGCCGGGCTCAAAGTTCTCAACATCGGGGAGCTTGAGCGGCAGTTCGTTCTCGGGCACTGCTACCATACCGCAGTGCGGGCAGTGGATAATCGGGATGGGCTCGCCCCAATAGCGCTGACGGTTGAACGCCCAGTCCTTCATCTTATACTGAACGCCCTTTTCGCCTATGCCGCGCTCCTTGAGGAACACAAGCATCTTCTCTATGGATTCCTTTTTGTTGTCCGTTCCGTTGAGGAAATCGGAGTTTATCATCTCGCCGTCGCCGGCATAGGCCTCTTTTTCAATGTCGCCGCCCTTGATGACCTGAACGATGTCTATGCCGAAGGTCTTTGCAAAATCCCAGTCGCGCTGATCGTGGGCGGGAACCGCCATAATAGCGCCCGTGCCGTAGCCCATCATGACATAGTCGGAGATGAATATCGGAATCTCCTTGCCGTTGACGGGGTTGACTGCGGTGAGTCCGTTGAGCTTGACGCCGGTCTTGTCCTTGACAAGCTGAGTGCGCTCGAACTCGGTCTTTTTGCCGCATTCGGTGCGGTAGTTCTCGACCTCGTCCATGTTCGAGATGCGGTCAGCGTACTTGTCGATGAGCGGATGCTCGGGAGCCATGACCATGAATGTGACGCCGAAGAGGGTGTCGGGGCGGGTGGTGTATATGCGCAGCGTCTCATCAGTTCCCGAGAGGGTGAAGTTGACAAATGCGCCGGTCGAGCGGCCGATCCAGTTCTCCTGCTGAGCCTTTATATTAGCCGGGAAGTCGACATGCTTGAGTCCGTCAAGCAGCTTGTCGGCGTATTCAGTTATGCGCAGGAACCAGACGTCCTTCGATTTCTGGATAACGTCGCTGTGGCAGATGTCGCACTTGCCGCCCTGCGAGTCCTCGTTGGAGAGCACGCATTTGCAGCTCGGGCAGTAGTTGACGAACGCCTTGTCGCGGAAAACGAGTCCGTGCTCGAACATCTTGAGGAATATCCACTGGGTCCACTTGTAGTAGTCGGTATCGGTCGTATCGACAACGCGGCTCCAATCGAACGCGAAGCCGACGCGCTTGAGCTGGCCGGTGAAATTGTGGATGTTCTGGTCGGTGACTATGCGCGGATGGGTGCCGGTCTTTATCGCGTAGTTCTCGGCGGGCAGTCCGAATGCGTCGAAGCCTATCGGGAACAGGACGTTGTAGCCCTGCATCCTGCGCTTGCGGCAGATGACCTCCATGCCGGAATAAGCCTTGATGTGGCCGACATGCATGCCTGCGCCGCTCGGATAGGGGAACTCGATGAGCCCGTAGAATTTGGGCAGCGAGAAATCGTCGATAGCTCTGAAGGTGCCCTCTTTCTCCCAGCGGTCCTGCCACTTCTTTTCAATGGTTTTGAAATCGTAGTTTGCCATGATTTATGTCATTCCTTTCGGATGTTCTCTCTCAGTCGGTCAGCAGGTCGCTGATATCGATCTGCTGTGCGTCGTTCCAAAGACGCTCGAGGTTATAGTATTCGCGCTGATCCTTCTGGAACAGGTGGACGAGCACGCTGCCGAAGTCGAGCAGAATCCAGCCGGTCGCGCGTCCCTCAATGTGCTCGGGTGCTGCGCCGAGCTTGTCCATCTCGTATTCGAGATCGTCCGCGAGGCTCTTGACATGGGTGTTTGAAGTACCGGTCGCGATGACAAAATAGTCGGAGACTATAGTCAGCTCCTCGGTCTTTATCGCCGTGATGTCCAGCGCCTTTTTCTTGTCGAGTATTTTAACTATTTCGTTTGTCAGTTCTCTGGGGGTCATTTCTCTGAACTCCTCTCGGTTATAAGTTCATTGTAGCAGTCGACGCTCGACGGGTCGATTATCATTCCGTCGGCGAGGAGCTTTGATATGCAGTATCTTTGGGTGTAGAGCATCGCGGATTCTATCGACTGTTCCGAAAGCTCTCGGACTTTGTCGACATCCGGATATTTTCTGTCCTCGCTTATGAAATCCGCGAGATAGACTATCTTTTCGAGCTGCGTCATGTTGGCTTTGCCCGTAGTGTGCCAGCGAACCGCGCCGATGATATCCTCGTCGGTGATATGAAGCTCCAGCTTCAAAAATGCCGCTCCGGCTATCGCGTGCCAGAGCTTGCGGTTCAGGCGCTCGGACGGAGATAACATTATATCAGCTTTTTTTATCATTTGCAACTGCTCCTCGGGCGCTGCGTTCTTCATCACATCGTGCAGAAGCCCCGCAAAATAAGCCTTTTCGGGGTCTGCGCCGTATAGCTCGGCAAGGTGCCGGGCGCTCTTTGCGACGCCGAGCGAGTGGATGTATCTGTAGTCGTCGAGCTTAGTTTTCAGCAGCTCGTCATATTCTTTGTATTTCTCGGGTACGTTCAAGTGTAAAGCCCTTTCTTTTCGATATAGTCGCGCACGCCGTCGGCGAGAAGTCCCTGCGTGCTCTCTTTTTCGGAGATCCTGCGGCGAATGATGGTCGAGCTTACTTCAAAGACCGGAATCTCGATGAATTTTATCTTTTCTGTTTCCTCCGGCGTGAACTTGCCCTCGAGCTCGGGGACGAAGCCGTGCTTGCGCGAGGCGGCGCAGAGGGTGCACATCATGAGTATGTCGTGATAGCGGTACCACTCGTCGAATGTCGCGAGCATATCCGAGCCGACTATCAAAAACAGCTCGGCGTCCGGGTATTCGCGCTTTATTTCGCAGAGTGTGTCATAGGTGTAGCTCTTGCCGACGCGGCAAAGCTCCGTGTCCGAGACGGAAAACCGACGGTCGCCTTCAAAGCTCAGGCGGCACATCTCGAATCTGTCCCTGCTGCGAGCAAGGTTCAAGACGTGCTTGTGCGGCGGAACCGACGCCGGAATAATGAGAACGCGGTCGAGCTGCAGCTTGTCCGCGATAGCGGTAACAAGCCTTATGTGCCCCATGTGCGGCGGATTAAAGGTGCCGCCGAAAATGCCAAGTCGCATATATCCTTCTCCTTGAAACTGTCAGTATTCAGTGTCGTCCGAGAGCGACGCGCTGCCGCTTATCGGGATAACCTCGCCGAGATAAGTCGGCTCGGGCTTGAAAATGCACATAAAGAAGTCCTTGCACCGGGCGAGGCTCTCGCGCACAAAATTATAGACGAGCTTGCCGTAAACGCGCTTGTCCGCCGCCACGCCGTATGCGTCTATCCCCAGACGGCGCGCGTTATAGACCGAGCGGTAGAGGTGATATTTCTGCGTGACGACTATTGCGCTCTTGACTTCAAAAACATCGCGGGCGCGGTACATCGACTCATATGTCGAAAAGCCCGCATGGTCGAGGAACACATCGTCGGGGTCAACGCCTCTGCCGACGGCGTATTGTTTCATATGGTTGACCTCGTCGTATGAATCCCTGCCGTGGTCGCCGCTCGCGAGGATCTTTTTGCCCGCGCCGGACTGATATAAATCAACGCCTGTGCTCATTCTGTCCTCGAGCATATGACTCAGCGTGCCGTTGGAGTTGACCTTTGCGCCGAGCACCAATACGCAGTCCGCCCCGCGTCCCGCCGCCTCGTCTGCGCTGATTATATACTTGCTCGCGCTGAGCATCACAACGGCGTTTATCACGCACGGAGTCAGCACCGCGAGCGCAAGAAGCACGCAGAGGACGGAAATTATTATCTTTTTCTTTGAACGCATCTTTTTCATGGCGGTTCTCCTGATTTGAGTTGATTTATATGCGGCAGGCAGTGAGACGGAGGGTGGATGTTGCGGCATTACCGCCGTTGATGCATAATGTTGAGTTATAAGTTTTTACCCACTACCTTCGCTACCTACCTTAACGAAATATTTTATCTTATACAGCGTTTCGGCATTTTCTTTTTATTTGAAAAAGAAAACGCCTGCAAAAGAAAAGCAAACTCAGGGCTTCGCCCCGAGACCCCGCGAACGCCGCGCCGCAGTACATAGCTTGTACTGCTCAGTAGGCAGCTCGGCACATTCGCCCGTAAACTCGCTTCGCTCAAACAGTACGGGCTCGTGCGGCTTGCAAAGCAAGCCGTCCCCTCGCAGTTCTCATATAGCCCGTTTCACTGCGGTGAGGCTATTGGAGGCTTGTTCCTCGGGGTTTATAAAGTCGTTTGCTTTACTTTTGTAAAATTGTGCGGTATTTGACCGCAAGCGGATATTATAAGCACCTCGCAACCGATGGGCGGCAATTTGCAATGTCGCGGCTGCCGCGGGGATATAGATTATATTTCACCCCAACAGCGGTGCTTCGCCGCCATCGATTCTTTTGGCTATGCGCGAAAACGCTTTTGCCGCCGCGCTCGATGCCGGGAGAGGTTCGCCGCGCACCGCGCAGTGCGACACCGCCGCATCCTCGGGGACGATGCCGATGAGCTGAACGCACACCGCGTCAATGACATCGTCGATGTTGAGCAGCTTCTTCTTGCAGACCGCCTTTTCGTCAAAGCGGTTGATGACGAGCCTTATGTCCGAAAGCCCGAGTTTGCGCATCGCGCCTGCTGTTATGTTGACGCTTCGCACGCATACCGCGTCGGCGGTGGAGACGACAATGCCCCTGTCCGCTGCGGCGCAGGCGAGCTCGAATCCGTCGGAGAGCCCCGCCGGAGCGTCAAAAAATATATAGTCGTAGTCTTTGGCGAGCTTGTCTGCAAGCTCTTTCATGCTCTCTTTGGTGAACGAGTCGGACATGCGCATCGGCGCAGTCATCAGCATCGGACCGCCCGCGGCGAGTGCCGCCTGATTCGGCTCGCATCCGCCGTCGATAACATTGCCCCAGTCGAAGAGCACGTCTTTCTGGGTGCCGAAAATCAGATCGAGGCTGCGAAGTCCGATGTCCATGTCGAGCATGAGCACGCGCTTGCAGGCGCCGCTCAGCGCGCGAGCAAGTCCCGCCGTCAGAGATGATTTGCCGACGCCGCCCTTGCCGGAGGCGATAACTATTTTTTCAGCCATTTAATCTAATCACCCCAGAAGAGTATTCTCGCTCTGCGGCGCGGCTGCCGTCTGCGAGCTGTTGAAGTAGTATTCGTATATCGGCTTTGCGATCTGCGCGAGGGAGGATGAGCCGTAGACGCCCTCGCAGATGAACGCCATGGATATCTCGGCGTTTTTGCTCGGCGCGAAGGTGATATAAAGACCGTTGTTGATAACCTGGCTGACGCCGTTTATCTTTCTGTTCTCTTCGGAAGTACCGGTCTTTGCGGCGGTCTGGACATCGAGCCCCTTGAGAGCCGACTGTATAATATGGTTGTTGTTGACAACGTACTCCATGCCCTCGGTGACGCAGTCGATGGCATATTTCGATATGCCCGTCTCGAGCGCGACTTTCGGGGTCTTTTCAACGAGCGTCTCGGAATAGTCGGCGCTCTTGACCGATTTGATGAGATGCTGTTCGTACCTCGTGCCGCCGTTTGCTATCGTGGCGACGTAGTTTGCAAGCTGGATGGGCGTGAAGCGCGTACCACCTTCGCCGATGGACGAAAGAATCAGATAGCCGGGCAGCCATGTCTGACCGATGCTTTCGCGGTACTCGGGGCTGTCCTCAATGCCCTCCGCCTCGGTCAGCTCAACGCCGGTCTTGACGCCGAGCCCGAGCATGGAGCGGTATTCGTTGAGCCTGCTGACTCCGAGCTCTTCGCCGCAGGTGTAGAAATATATGTTGCACGAATCCTGGAGCGCGGTTCTGAGCGTCAGGTTTCGGTCTTTGTGGTTGATGTTGCAGTAGAATGTGTGGTCGAGGTATTTGAACTCCCTCGTGCAGCGGATGACCCTGTCGCGGTTCGTGATCCCCTCTTCAATAGCAGCTATGGCGACAGAGGGCTTTGATGTAGAACCGATGGCGTAGGTGCTGCGCAGCGCCCTGTTCCAGAGCGGAGTGCGCTCGTCTTTGCTCAGCTCCGAGTATTTCTCGCTGTAGGTGTTCAGATCATAGGTTGGATAGCTGAGGATAGTCAGAATCTCGCCAGTGTTCGGGTCGTTGACAACGAGCGCGCCCGCGGCGGGAACTCCGTATTTGTTCTTCGACGATTTGGCGTAGTTCTCTGTCCATTTCGCGAATGTGTCCTGCGCCAATTTCTGCATATCGGCGTCAATGGTGAGCACGACCGTCGCGCCCTGAACCGGCTCTTTCGTCACAGTCTCGGAGACATTGCCGTCCGGGTCTACGGTGACGACCTTTTCGCCGTCCGTGCCGCGCAGATACTCTTCCATCGAGTATTCGATTCCGCTCTTGCCGACCATGTCGTTCATACCGTAGCCCTTTTCTTTGAGCTCGGCGTATTCCTCGGCGTTTATCTTGCCGACGGTGCCTATAATATGCGCGGCGAGAGTGCCGTCAACAATGTGTCTGTAGGGCACGACCTCAACGTCAACGCCCTTGAAAGTCGCACTGTTCTCTTTAACTTTTGCGACGAGCACATCGCTGACATCCTCGGCGAAAGTATAAGAGTTGCTGACTCCGAAGCCGTTCAGGAGCATCTGATAGCGAACCGCCGCGATTTTCAGGCCGTCTCGGAGCGAATAGCTCGGGGCGATCTCAAACATCTCGACCATCGCGTCGTAGCAGTTCTGCGCCGTGGCATAGGAGTTGAGGTTCAAGTAGTCCTTGCCTTTCATGACCTCGATCTCTTTTTCGCTGTCGGCTTTATAGACGAGTCCGCCCGAAGCGTCAATGACTATTGGCAGGTCGTTCTCCCACTCGGTGTTGTTCGCTTCAAAAAGCCTGATGAGTGAGATTATTATAGAATTCCTCTCGGCGTTCTCTTTCTTCGAGGGAAAATATGAATAGTTGAAAACTATGGAGTAGCCCTGGCGGTTCTCGACTATGGGTTTGCCGTTGCGGTCGACTATCTCGCCGCGCGCCGCATGAATGGTGACGGTAGTCTGCTTCGCGGTGTTGACGGCGCTCGCATATTCCTTGCCGTCAACGAGCTGAACTTTGACGAGCACACCGACAAAGACAAGTATGAACGCGAGCAGTATGCAGGGCAGGGCAATGCGCCTTATCGCAAGTCTCTTTGAATCCATCGGGCTTTCTCCTTTCTTTTATCTTTTTACTTCGCTGGGCAGCCGTCTGCTGATGCCTCTTGTTATTAAGAACCAAAGCGGCGTGAATATCACCGTGTAGAGCACGCTCGGCAGGCAGAAGGTGAGCAGCAGCCTGCCGCCGTGGACTCCCGCCGCGGCGACGAACACTATCCAGTAGACGAATGTATGCACAAGCAGCGCCAGCGCGGAGAAAATCAGCGCGGTGACGATGTTGTTTCTTATCATGTTGTTGACGAGCATTCCGCACACGAGACCGACTACAGTCAGCAAAATGGCGTTTATGCCCTGGGTGCCGCCGGTCACGTCGAGCACTACGCCAGCGAGCAGACCGAGGAGCATGCCCGCAGTCTCGCGCTCAAACATCGCGATGCAGACCACCATGACCGTCACTGCGAGCTGATGCGCGCCGAACGGCTCGGGCAGAAGTCCCGGCGTATTCTGGATAACGGCGCAGAAAATCAGCAGCACTGCGAAAATCACGCGGCGGATTATAAGTCTTTTCTTTTCGGCTGTGAGACCCATAGACAAGTCCCTTTCGATAAATTTGTTACTCTGTGACGCTCGAACCCTGACCCTCGAACTCGGTGATTATAAAAACATCTGTTATCGAGGCTATGTCCGCGCCGGGCTTGATTATCGCGGTCGCGGAGATGTCCGTGTCGGAGTCCTCGACCTTTGTGACCGTGCCTATAATGAGATCGCGCGGATAGATGCCGCCGACTCCCGATGTGCAGACGACTCCGCCGGGGGAGACCGCCGTTGAGCTCGAAAGACCGGGCATGGTGCAGAGTCCGTTCTTGGCGTATGCCGCAGTCGTTGTGACAAAGCCGAGGTCGCGCGTGCGGATCTCATATGCGCTGGTGTTGACGCTCGGGTTGAGTATAGTTTTTATCGTGCACTGCGTGAGGGTCACGGATGTGACGACGCCGACGAGATATTTGCCGTAGATAACGGGGTCGTTGACGGCGATTCCGTCATTGCTGCCGCGATTCAAGACAAAAGCGGAGAGCGGGTTCGCCGCATCTCTGCCGACCACCGACGCCTCGCAGAATTTGTAGTCCTTGTGGCTCTCTTTGAGCTCGAGGAACTCTTTGTAGAGCGCGTTCTGGCTCTTCATCTGCTCGTAGTCAACGAGCTGGCTCTGAAGATCCTCGATTTCTTTGTTCAGCTCATCTACCTGCTTCGAGAGCGTGGCGGAGGACTTGAAGTTTATCGAGAAAGCCGAAAACTTCTGCGCCAAAAACGACGACGCGCGCTGAAGCGGCGAAAACACCGTACTTATCACGGAATTTGCGGGCGAAGAGCCCGAATGCATCGCCGCTGCCGCCGCAACGCCGATAATCAGCACGACGAGCACGCCGACAAATATTTTGAATGTTCTGGATTTGTAAAACTTCAATTGAGTCTCTCCTTTGCTTGGAAGAAGTAAGTCTATACAACGCAAAAAATCCCGCGGGTTTGCAAAAAGTATGCAGAAAGGCAGAAAAACCGTTGTGCCGCATAGTTTTTGTAAGCCTGCGAGAACGCGGGCCGTCTGCGGAAAGCAGAGCGACCCGCGAAAAGGCGTTTATTTATCGAGCGGATGCTCGAGGCAGATGCCTGTTCCGTCAACGACGCAGTCGAGCGGACTCTCCGCGACGAGAACGGGGATGCGGGTCTCGGCGGCAATGAGCTTGTCGAGACCTCTGAGCAGAGCGCCGCCGCCGGTGAGCATGATGCCGTGGTCGATAATGTCCGCAGCGAGCTCGGGGGGAGTCTTCTCAAGGGTAGCCTTGATGACATCGAGGATCTGATTGACGGAGTCGGACAGAGCCTCTCTGATCTCCTCCGCGGAGATCTCGATGTTCTTCGGCAGACCGTCCATGAGGTTGCGGCCCTTGATGTTCATCGCGCCTTCGCCCTCGTAGGGATAGGCGGAGCCGATCTTTATCTTGATATCCTCAGCGGTTCTCTCGCCGATGAGCAGGTTGTATTTCTTCTTGATGTAGTTGATGATGGACTCATCAAAATTGTCGCCCGCGACTCTTGCGGAGTTCGAGGTAACAACGTCACCCAGGGAGATAACGGCAACTTCGCTCGTGCCGCCGCCGATGTCGACGACCATGCTTCCGGTGGGCTCGGAGACGGGGAGACCCGCACCGATAGCGGCAGCCATGGGCTCCTCAATGAGGCTGACGTATTTTGCGCCTGCGCTTCTCGCGGCGTCGTTGACAGCGTTTCTCTCAACGCCGGTAACGCCCGAGGGGATGCAGATCATAACGCGGACTCTCGCGAGCGGGGAGTTCTTCGTGACCTTCTTTATGAAAGCCTTGAGCATATCCGCGGTGATGTCGAAGTCGGCGATAACGCCGTCCTTGAGGGGACGGACTGCGGTTATGGAGCCGGGAGTTCTGCCGATCATCTCCTTGGCTTCTGTGCCGACGGCAACGACTCTGGGCGGATTGTACTTCTGATCGACCGCAACGACGGAGGGCTCTCTTATAACGATGCCCTTACCTTTTACGAACACGAGGGTGTTCGCGGTACCCAAATCGATACCGATATCAAGTGAAAATAACATACTGTTCTCCTTTCAACAGTCAGAATACTTTTTATCGTCTGTTATCTGAACGAAATAGAATTGACAATTGATTCAAAATCTCCGGTGTTTGCACCGGCTTTTGAAGTTTTGTAGGTGCAGGCATAGGTCACGCCGTTTCTCTCGAACAGGGCGGAGGCTATAAACGCCTCTTTGCCGTTCGCGGAGACCTTGATCTCCGTAAACTTTGCGTCCTGACCGCAGAGGGTCTTCGTTTCGCTGTTGACTTCGGGATTGAAGCCCTGCTCCTTGAGCGAAGAGATGACCTCGCCGATATCGGCGGACTTGTCATCGACGCTCTTTTCGGTGTCATAAATTATGTCGATGGTCTCGTCGCCTTTTGTGAGGGTTATCGCGGAGCCGACTGCCGACATATCGTATCCGGAGGGCTGGGTGAATGTGAAATATCTGCAATAGACGTTCTTGCCGGAGACAAGAAGATAGTCGAGTGCGATGGCGTTTGTTGCCTGCTCGCCGTTTTCGTCCTTCTTTGCATTGCCCTTTTCGTCTGTGTCGACAACAACGATGTTGCCTGCCTCGTCATAGACGGGCTTGCCGTTTTCGTCGGTCACGAGCACGCGGTCGTTGCCGCTGCTGTCCTTGACTTTGAGTCCTTTTGCTTTTGAGCAGCCGGTGAAAAGACAGACTGCCGCGAGCATACAGATGAGCAGAGCCGAGATGATTTTCTTCATTCTTTAAGACCTTCCCTTCGTCCTTATCGTCCGAAAATTATTGCCTGTTTCAGTATAACACAGGGTATTGCACTTTTTCAAGTGCGGAATCGAAGATATGATTGACACAAAAAGGCGGTTTGAACCGTTTATCAGCCGTTGAGAGCCGCAAAATTCTCCTTGTTGCTCTTGTAGAGGTTCTTAAAGACTGCGAAGTTCTTGTCATATATGGGCTTGAGCGAGGGGTTCGGGATAAACGTCTTCTTCGCCGGGACGAGCTTCTTCGCCTCTTCGATGCTGCCTATCATGCCCAGACCGACTGCGGAGATAACCGCCGCGCCGACTGCGCCGACGTTCTGCGGGCTTGCAACGACCTCGACCGTTCTGCCCGTGCAGTCCGCGAGTATCTGGCTGGTGACGTCGGAGAGAGCGCCGCCGCCGACGAAGCGGAGAACATCGGAGGTCTTGGTCTTTTTGTCCTCGGTCTCAAGGAACCAGCGCAGGTGCATGCAGGTGCCCTCAACAACGGCGCGGATGAGCTCGGTCTTGCCGGTCTCAAGGCTGATGTTGAAGAACATTCCGCGGGCGTTCGGATCCTCGAACGGGCAGCGGTTGCCGTGCAGCCACGGGGTGAAGATAACTCCGCCGCAGCCTGCGGGGGTCTTGTTTATAACATGCGACATGTAGTCGTAAAGGCTCGTGAATATGGACTCCTTCGAGGAGGCGACATCGGTCTTCTCGAGGAATATGTCAATTTCATCGAGGGCAAGGTGATCCTTGACCCACTCGAGGCATTTACCGGCGGTCTCAAGCTCCGCGAAGTAGTTGAGCTTGCCGTTCTGCGCGCCGACTATCGCGGCGATCATCGCGCTCGTGTCGACTATATTCTTGTCAACAACGGTCGTGACCCAGCCGGATGTGCCGCAGTAAATATGAGTATCGCCGAGGGCGACTGCGCCCGCGCCGACGCCGATGAGCGAAGCGTCTCCGCCGCCGCCGAATACGGGCGTGCCCTCGCACAGTCCGAGATCGTCCGCAGCCTTTTCGGTAAGACCGCCGACGAGAGCGGTGGAGTCGATTATCTCAGCCATATGCTCGGGCTTGACGTTGAACATCTTGAGCATCTCGGGGCTCCAGCCCTCCTTGCCCTTGCGGACATCGTAGAGCAGAGTGCCGAAAGCCGAGTCGCGCGTCATGACGAACTTGTCGGTCATGCGGCAGATTATGTATTCTTTGACGTCGAGCCACTTGTAGGTTCTCGCGAAGTTCTCGGGCTCGTTCTCCTCGACCCATTTATATTTGTATACGGGATCCTTGACGCTCGCGGACACGGCGCCGGTTATCTGCAGAGACTTGAGAAGCTTCGGAATATAAGCTCCCGCGATCTGCGGACCGTAAGCCATGAGTTCTTTTATCTGCTTCTTTGCGCGCTGATCCATGTAGCTCATCGCCTTGCGCACGGGCTGGCCGTCCTTGTCGACGAGCACGAGACCCTGCATCTGGGAGCAGAAGGATATACCGGCTATCTCCGAAGTGCTCACACTCGTTGAATTCATGAGTCTCTTCGTGGTGTTGCATATCGCGCTCCACCACTCGTCTGGATCCTGCTCCGCGCCGCCGTCCGGATAAACGGTCAGCGAATAGCCTTCCATCTCCGCAGCGATCAGCTTTATTTCATCTTCAACTTCAAACAGACAGGTTTTGACGCCCGTCGTGCCGATGTCGTATGATAAGACGTATGTTCTGTCGCTCATTACAAATTTTTCTCCCTTCGCGGCTTTTCATAAACAAAGCCCCAATCTATCCATTCAATTATATAGCAAAAAATTGATGATTACAATGTAATAGCAAAAAAATTTTAAAAAAGCGCGAAGCGGCACACGCCGCAGAAAATATTTATCCGCGCCCCCAAAGAAAAGAAAAACTTTCCGAAGCCGGCAAAAAACTGTCAAAAAAAGCGCCGCGGGCAGACCGAAAACCGCCGCAATGCATAGCGTACCCGCCGGGCAGCGGAGAAAAATAAAAAAATTTTGAAATAACAGTTGATTTTTGCGGCGCGTTGTGCTAATATACTATGGCAATCAGATGCGCTGCTAGCTCAGTTGGATAGAGTGTTTGGCTACGAACCAAAAGGTCAGGGGTTCGAATCCCTTGCAGCGCGCCAAGAACAGAAGTAACACCGTAGGTATTACTTCTGTTCTTTTTTATTTTCAAGGGATTTGAACCCTGAGAGGGTGAACAGCGTTTAGAAAACAGTCCGGCGGACTGTTTTTAGCCGCGAAGTGTGAGGCGGGTACTGCTGCGCAGCAGCGGTCGCCGAGCACGCAAGGCGGCGTAGCCGACTGTATCCCTTGCAGCGCACCAAGTTAAAAGCCTTGATAACTCTGAGCTTTTGGAGTTTGAAGGGCTTTTTTCTTTTTAGTTTTCGGTAGCATTTCTAACACTTTTTCTAACATTTATCCTGCAAACAGCTTTAAGTACCCATTTTTATATAACCTGTTGACATTTGTTTTTGAGTTTGCTATTATATACATACTGAAAGTATGTAAGGAGCGAATATGAGCAGAAATAAATATCCGGAGGAAACGGTAAATCTTATCCTCGATGTGTCCCAGCGTTTATTTATAGAAAAGGGATACGACAACACAACGATTCAGGATATCATCGATGAACTGGGCGGACTCACAAAGGGCGCGATATATCACCATTTCAGTTCAAAGCAGGATATCCTTGATGCGGTCATAGAACGGCTTTTTGCAAAAAATACGCTGTCTGCGAGTTGGCGTAAAATTCAATCCGATACCGATATTACGGGCGGAGAGAAGCTCAAGCGTATGCTTGCTGCGGCTCTGACGGATGAGCAGGAACAGCAGTTCAGAAAATTGGGAGTGCATTTGCAGAATATGCCGCAGATGCTCAGCGACCTTGTTCTGCGCTCCGTAAACGATATAGCACCTAATGCCTTTGAACCGGTTATCGAAGAGGGCGTTAGGGACGGATCTCTGTCGGTCATGTTCCCGAAGCAGGCTGCCGAGGCGGTTTCGCTTATTGCGAATATTTGGATAAACCCGCTTGTTTTTCCTGTTGACAACGAAGAGCTGAAAGCAAAGTTTGAGTTTATTTGCGGTATAACAAAGTCTATCGGGCTTGACATTTCCGACATCTATCCGCTGCTCGACAAAATGAACAGCGATATCAATCTTTAAATATTCGGGAGGGTTTTACCCCTCCCATATATATTAATGTTAAACATACCAAAAGTATGTAAGGAGGTAAACCATGTCAACAACTTACACGAAAAGAGAAAAGTTCCGGTATCTTCTGGGTCTTTCCGGTCAGAACATCATATACGGAACAGTCACATCCGTGCTCGCATATTATCTTCAGTTCACGATTCTGATTCCTGCCGTATGGGTCGGTCTGATATTAAGTGTTGCGAGAATATTTGACGCCGTCAAAGACCCGTTTATCGGAGCGATGATAAGCAGAGGAAAACATAAACTAAAGGACTATCTTATCGCAGTGCCGATTCCCACAGCAATACTGACGATTCTCTGTTTCAGTAACGGAATTTATTCCGCGGAAAACAGTATGCCTAAAAATATTTTAATAGTGTTATCTGCGTTTGTGTTTTACATAATATGGGAAGTTGTGTTTACAATCGGCGATATTCCGATAACCGGGTATCCGTCAGTGCTCACAAGTGATGAGGGCGACAGAACAAAGTTGCTTTCGCTACGTCCGATAGGTGGAATGGCGAGCGGTATAAGCACGCTTGCCGTTCAGCCGATTGCTTTTGCGTTGTCGGCAGTTTTCGGCGGAAGTGCAGTGGATGAGCGAAATGCTTTTCTTATAACGGTTGCCGCGTTTTCAATCATCGGCGGGGCGCTTTTTCAGTTTACCGCAATCGGTTCGGTGGAAAGGGTTTCTGCCGAGCGCAGCGAAAATTCGGGTCAGCTCAGATATTTTATTACAAATCCGTTGCTCAGAAAAATCAGTATATCGGGATTTTTGGGCAGTCTGAAAGCCATGACCGGTGTTATCCTCACTCCGCTGGTAACCTATTATTTTGCAAGCAAAAATCCGCAGATGTCGCTGATTTATACGGCACTTTTCGGAGTGGGAAGTATTGTGGGACTGGTAATCTCGGCGGCAGCAGTCCCTAGTTTATCTAAAAAATACGGAACAAAAAGGCTCTTTGCCGCCGTCAATCTGATAAACATTTTTCCGAATCTTTTGCTATTTGCGCTGTATGTTAAATATCCTCAAAATATGACGAACATTCCGCAAACGGTTGCAATGTTCGTACTTACACTTATAATCGGAAGCTGTGTAAGCATTTCTTCGACCGTTCAGACGCTGATAATCTCACAAGCCGTTGACCTTGAAGAAAAAATATCCGGAAACAGACCGGACGCGCTGTTTTTCTCCGCGCAGACGTTTATTGTCAAGATTGGTACCGGTTTATCGTCGCTCGCGGCGAGCATAGGTTATGCCGTCGTCAAATTTTCGTCATCTGAAACGGCGGCACTTAACGATTTTATTGCAAACGGCGGAATCCCGAGGCTCGACGGCAGATATTCAAATCTGATGACGCTTCTGTTCATGCTGTATACTCTGCCCGTTGCGCTGAGTTCGCTTCTGTCTGCAATTCCGTTTATTCGAGGGGAGCAGGACTGAAAAATTAAAAAGCTTTGCGAAGCCATAAAAAATTCCGCCCGGTTTCCCGGACGGAACTTTTTATTTTTATCTTATTTATACAGCGGGCCGTAGGCGGCGCAGGCTCTGTAGTCCGCGCTCTCGAGGTCCTTTGTGCCGAACGCAGACCATGCGTGCGGGCGGTAGATGTCCTCGTCGGCGACGTTGTGCATCGCAACGGGGATTCTGAGCATACTCGCGAGCGTGATAAGATCCTTGCCGATGTGGCCGTAGCTGATAGCGCCGTGGTTTGCGCCCCAGTTCGCCATGACGGAGTAGACATCCTTGAACGCGCCCTTGCCGGTGAGTCTCGGAGCAAACCAGGTGGTCGGCCAGGTCGGGTCGGTGCGCATGTCGAGCTTGTTGTGGATCTCATCGGGCAGGGTGGCGGTGTAGCCCTCGGCTATCTGAAGCACCGGGCCAAGACCCTTGATGATGTTGACTCTTATCATTGTCATGGGCATGACAGCCTGAGTCTTGAAGTGCGAGGAGTATCCGCCGCCTCTGAAATATCCGAGGTCTGCGGGGCACCAGTCGGTAGCCTTGAGCATAGCGTCGATATCCTCGTCGGTGACGTTCCACCACTCCTTCATGACCGCGTTGCCGTCCTTGTCCTTGCAGACGCCGGTGGCGTCAAGCGCGGCGGCGCCGGAGTTGATGAGGTGGATGAAGCCGTCCTTTGCAACGCCCTCGGGGCGCATGCCGCAGACTCTTTCAACAGCGTCGGGGCTCCAGTATGTACGAACATCGGCGAACAGGCTCGCTCTGCCGGTGACGAGTTTGCCCAGGAGCATCGACAGACCGTTGAGACCGTCGTTCTCGGTGGCGAAAGTGAGCGGCTCTTTCTTGCCGTTCCAGTCGAAGGTGGTGTTGAGCATAGCCTCGGTGAAGTCGCCGTTGGGCATGAAATCGGTCCACTGGCGCTGACCCTGGAAGCCGCCGAGTATGGCGTTGCGGCCGAGAGCCTCTTCATGCCAGCCGTCCTTCGGGCCGGAGTGCTCAGCCTCTGCGCCTACGGGGCAGACATCGTTGAGCTTATCGTTGCCGAGCATGATGTCGCGGCAGATAAGAGTCATCTTGACGACGAACTCCCACTCCTTCTCCTTTTGCTCGGGGGTGTGTCTGATATTTTCGGGGTTCTTGTCGAAGCCCTCGGGGCAGTTTGCCTTGACCCACTTGAGCGCGCGCTCATATTCCTCGTGGTCATAGATGCCGAGCTCGACGCGGCGGGTAACTTCGACCATGTCGACCCACTCGGCGCGGATGCCGAGATACTCCTGCCAGAAATCGGCGTCGCAGAACGAGCCTGCGATACCCATTGCGACAGCGCCTATGCCGACATAGGACTTGCCTCTGAGCTGACCGACAGCCGCGGCGCAGCGTGCGAAGCGGAGAATCTTCTCTGCAACGTCATCGGGGATGGAGTTGTCAGTGACATCCTGAACATCCTTGCCGTAAATCGAGAATGCGGGCAGACCTCTCTGTGCATGAGCCGCCATGACCGCCGCGAGATAGACCGCGCCGGGGCGCTCGGTGCCGTTGAAGCCCCAGACTGCCTTGACGGTCAGGGGATCGAGATCCATCGTCTCGCTGCCGTAGCACCAGCAGGGGGTGACGGAGAGGGTCGCGCAGACGTTCTGAGTCGAGAAGAAGTCGGCGCACTTTGCCGCTTCTGCTGCTCCGCCTATCGTGCAGGGGGAGATGATGCACTCAAAGGGAGTGCCGTCCGAATAGAACACATTTTCTTCGATGAGCTTCTTGGCAGCGAGCGCCATGTTCATCGTCTTTTCCTCAAGACTCTCTCTGACTCCGCCCCAGCGGCCGTCAATGATGGGTCTGATTCCAAGCTTTGCTTTTGCCATTTTTCAGTCATCCTTTCGATGTTGTGTTGCCACTACCGGGCGCAACACTTATTTAAGTATTTTCAAAAAGCTCTCATATGCGCCCGCCCATTTGTCGGTGTCGCACGGAGCATATTCGCGTAATGCTTCGCTGCGCGAGATTATCTCCCTCGCCTTTTTGATATCCGGAATGTCGCCGGAGCTCAGGAGCTGAACGGCGATATTGCCGAGCACGGTCGCCTCTATCGGACCCGCCTTCACGGGGACATTGCAGGCGTTCGCGGTCATTTGGCAGAGCAGGGTATCTTTCGTGCCGCCGCCGATAACATGTATATCAGGATAGTCTCTGCCGGTGCATTCTTTTATCATCGAGAACGTGCTGCGGTATTTCATCGCAAGGCTCTCGTAGATGCAGCGCATTATCTCGCCGACTGTCTGCGGGACATACTGACCCGTTTTGCGGCAGAATTCGCGCACGCGGCCGGGTATATCTCCGGGCGGCGTGAACTCGGGGGAGTCGGGGTCGATAAAGCACTTGAACGGCTCCGCCGAGAGCGCCATGCGCTCGAGATCAGCGTAGCTGTATTCCTCGCCCTCGCGCTTCCACTGCCTGCGGCTCTCCTGAATGAGCCACAGTCCGATTATATTCTTGAGCAGCCCGGTCATGCCGCCGTAGCCGCCCTCGTTGGTGATGTTTATCGAGAGCGATGTGTTGTTGACAATAGGCTCGGGTATTTCCGTGCCGAAGAGCGACCATGTGCCGCTGCTCAAAAACGCGAAGCTGTCGAGCTGAGAGGGGACGGCGGTTATCGCCGACTGCGTGTCGTGTCCGCATACGCTGACAACTTTAACGGGGTCGAGCCCAAGCTCTTCGCATATCTCCGCGCTGAGCATTCCGTTTTCGGTACCCGACGGCACAATGGGCGTGAGGATTCCCGACGGGATGCCGAGGCGGTCGAGAATGTCATATGCCCAGTCTTTTGTCTTTATGTCAACCATCTGCGAGGTGGTCGCTATTGAATATTCGGTCTGCTTTCTGCCCGTGAGCATATATGCGAATAAATCGGGCATGAACAGCATTTTATCCGCCCTGTCGAGAATGTGCGGGCGGTATTTTTTGAGCGCGCAGAGCTGGAAGAGTGTGTTGAGCTCCATGAATTGAATACCCGTGCGGGAGTAAAGCTCCTTGCGGGGAACTGTTTTAAACACTTCTTCAATCATTCCCGCCGTGCGTGCGTCGCGGTAGTGGATAGGATTTTCGAGCAGGCAGCCGAACTCATCGAGCAGCCCGAAGTCAACGCCCCAGGTGTCGATACCGATGCTGTCGAATCCGCCGGCGAGCTTCGCCTTTGTCAGTCCCTGCTTTATCTCAAAAAACAGGCGCAGAACATCCCAGTAGAGCGTGCCGTTCACGCTCACGGGGTCGTTCGAGAAGCGGTGGACTTCTTCGAGGCGGATATTCTCCCCGTCAAAATGTCCGATTATCGCGCGTCCGCTCGACGCGCCGAAGTCGAACGCTAAAACTCTTTTTTCCATTGATGCAGAGTCCTCCGAGTTATTTTACAACGCCCTTTTTGAGGATGATGTTTGCGTATACGGCGGTCTCGCCCGTCGCGATGACGGCATATGCCTTTCTCGCTCTGTCATAGAAAGCGAAGCGTTCCATGAGCTCAAAGTTCTTGTCGCCCTCGTTCGCTTTAACTATCTCTTCGTATTTGTCCCAGACTGCCGGGCGATCTCCGTCGCCGTTGTTGTCCATGAGCGCAACGGGGGCGTCAACATAGGTGTCGAGGGGCATGAGCTTCAAAACTGCGTCGAGAACCTCGGGCACTCCGTGACCGTCGAGGCGCACAAGGCGCTGAGCTATACTCGCCGCGGGGAAGTTGCCGTCGCCGATAACTATCTCGTCGCTGTGTCCCATTTCCATGAGGATCTTGAGAAGTTCGGGGGAGATGATAGGTGAAATATTTTTAAGCATTTTTATATCCGTCCTTTCGGAAAAATCAGTCAATTGAATACATGCTGTAGAGCTCGCTGTATACGCCGCCCTTTGCCATGAGCTCGCGGTGGCTGCCCTGCTCGGCGATGCCGTCTTCTGTCAGCACGACTATCTCCGCCGCGTTTCTGATTGTCGTGAGCCTGTGGGCAATAGTTATGACCGTGCGCCCCTTTGCGAGCGCTTCGAGCGACTGCTGAACAAGGCGCTCGCTCTCGTTGTCGAGCGCGCTTGTCGCCTCGTCGAGAATGACTATCGGCGGGTTCTTCAAAAACAGGCGCGCAATTGAAATGCGCTGCTTCTGCCCGCCGGAGAGCTTGACCCCGCGCTCGCCGACATATGTGTCGTAGCCCTCTGGCAGCTCTTCTATAAATTCATGTGCCCCGGCTCGCTTCGCCGCGGCTATTATATCTTCTTTTTCAGCTCCCGGGCATCCGTAGGCTATGTTGTCCCTGACCGTGCCGGAGAACATGTAGACATCCTGCTGAACCGTGCCTATATTCGAGCGCAGCGAAGCTAAAGTTATGTCACGTATATCTTTTCCGTCGAGCAGTATGCTGCCCGAATCCACATCGTAGAAGCGGGGGATAAGATTGCAAAGCGTAGTCTTGCCGCCGCCGGACGGACCGACGAGGGCAACATTCTCGCCAGGAGCTATATGCAGGGAAAAATCGGAGAGAATTTTCTTGTCTGTGCCCTTATATGAAAATGTAACGTTTTTGAATTCGATATCGCCCCTGACGTTCTCTATGGGCTTTGCGTCGGGGCTGTCCTTTATGTCGCTGACTTCGTCCATTATTTCAGTGAAGCGCTCGATGCCCGTCATGCCGCGGTTGAACTGCTCGCTGAATTCGACCATTGTGCGTATCGCCGCGAGCAGGGTGCTGACCATGAGCAGGCTTGCCGAGAAGTCGCCGACGGTAGTTTTGCCTTTCATCATGAACACTGCGCCCACGCCGACTATTGCTATATACATCAGTCCGTCGCAGAGTCTTACGGTGCAGTGGAAGCTCGCCATGTATCTGTAGCCGTTTTTCTTCGATTTGAAGAAGCGGCGAGAGCCCTCGTTGAACTTTTCGCGCTCAATGTCCTCGTTGGCAAAGCTCTTGACAACTCTTATGCCGAGCAGTGAATCCTCCGTCCGCGCGTTTATCTCGCCTATCTCGCGTCTCTGCTGTTTGAACGCGGCGCGCATCTTGCGGCGGCTGTGCGAAGTCAGAAGCATCATAAGAGGCATGAGCGAAAAGACTATTATCGCAAGCCATATGTTCATCGACGCGAACATGATGAATCCCGCGACTATTTTTATCACGGTCATCAGGACATTTTCCGGACCGTGATGGGCGAGCTCGGTTATGTCAAACAGGTCGTTTGTTATTCTCGACATGAGCTGGCCTATCTTCGTGTCGTCGTAGAAAGAGTAGGACATATCCTGCAAATGCGAGAACAGGTCGTTTCGCATGTCCGTTTCAATTCTCGCGCCCATGATATGCCCGCCCGATGCCGTGTAGTAGCTCGCGGCGGTGTCGATTATTCGCAGTAGAATGTAGAAGCCGACTATTTTTATTATCAGCTCCGCCGTCAGGTCATGGATATCATGCGCCGCGCGGTCGGTTATCTGCCGCACTATCAGCGGCAGGGCGATCTCGCATACGGTGGTCAGCGCGGAGCAGAACATATCGAGGGCGAACAGTCCCGAATATTTTTTATAGTAAGGCAGGAACCTTTTGAGCATCCTTCGGTTGCGGCTGGAGTAGTCCCCGGACAAACAAACACCCCTAATCAAGCAGTTATATATCAAAATTATACAACATTTATTTCCCTTTGAAAAGGGTAGGGGGAGAGAAAAAATATTTTCTTGCCTGTGACAGTTTTTGTCCTTGAAAAAAGACGAGTATTTTTGTATACTATTGGTATATAAATACATTTTTTGGAAAGGGAGGTCTCTTTATGCGTATTCTCATATGCGACGATGAGCCTGCAGTTGTCAGGCAGATATCAGAAATAATCGCAGATGCTTATCCCGACATTGAGCTCATCGGCGTACACAGTTCAGCGGAACTGTCCGAAAAGCTTGCGCCAGAGGATGCAAACAGAAATTTTGACCTCGCCTTTCTTGACATTGCCGTCAGGGATGAGAGCGGCGTGGATATCGCCGAGTTTGTCGGCGCGCTGTGCCCGGGAGTCAAGATCGTCTTTGTCTCCGGGAACCAGGATCTTGTCTCCAAGGCGTTTGTGGCGGTTGATGACTGCGGATATATCTATAAGCCCGTCGATCCCAAACTGCTTCTCGGCTATATCGAGCGCGAACGCGCCGGAGCGCACAAGAGGCAGAACCGCGAATATTTTGAATATACCCGCCGCGGCAGCAGCCGAAAAATAGGGAGCGACAGTATACTTTTCATCGTCAGCGAGCGCAATTATCTGGAGATACATACGGTTGACGGGGACAGCGTCACCGTACCGGGAAAGCTTGACGAGGCGGAGCAGCAGCTCAAATCGGGCTTTGTACGCTGCCACAAAAGCTATCTTGTCAACCTCAAGTATATTGCAAAGTATACGGCAACGCAGTTTGTTATGATGAACGGAGAGATAATTCCGATAAGCCGCTCCAAGAAAAAAGAGGCGGCAGACAGATATGTGCTTTTCAAGGGAGCTTTGGTCAAATGACATTTTTTGATATATTCTGGTATGTGTTCAATTTTCTTTCGATAGCGCTCGTGGTGGTGTTTTTGTGCATGAACCTCACCCCGCGCTTCAACCGCTATGCAGTCTTTTTCTTGACTCTCATTCCGCTTTCGGCAATAGCGCTCGCCCAGCATTATTTCTACGATGTGCCGTCGGTGTTTTTCAAGATTCCGGCTTTTGCATATTATTTCATTTCGGCAATAGCCTATTTCAAAGATAAACTCAGAACCCGAATTTTTGTCTCTATAGTTCTGATGTCGTTTACATATCTCGTCTCGGCTTTGCTGATAACCGGGTGTATCGCCTGCGGGCTCAATCCCTATGACGATATAATGACCTATATAGTCTCCCTGCCGAATACGGTGGGGCTGATAGTGCTCTTCGGCGGGTTTACATATATAAGAATGAAGAAGCACAAAAATATGATTTTGCCGAGCGGGCAGATGGCGACATTTATTTTCTTTCCTCTGAGCCAGGTCATAGTTATGGCGGCGGCTATGATGATAATTTCATATTACGGCTGGTTCAGGGACAAGAACACCGGTCTACCGTTTCTCGAGGATCCGACCCGCGCTCCGATGATAATGCTCTGCGTCGCGGCGGTTCTCTGTATAATCTCCGACGCCGTTCTGCTCTATATCATGGTGCGCTCGTCGCAGAACGAGAAGCTGCGCGAGGAGCTGAGAATAAAGGACTACCAGAATGCGCTGAATCTTGAATACTACAAGAATGTCGAAAACAGCAGCAACGAGGTCAGAAAAATACGACACGATCTCGCGAATATAATCCAGACGGCATATGAAGTTGTACATGACGGAAACGAAGTTGACCGTGAATCCGCCGAGCGTATGCTCGACCAGCTCAGAACAGAAGTTTCGGATGTAAAAATAGAGAAATTCTGTCCCAATACACTTGTCAATGCTATTGCCTCAAATAAGGCGAATGAGTGCAGAAAAAACGATGTCGCCTATGATTTCGACCTCAATGTGCCGAAATTTATAAATATGGAAGAGGTCGATATCTGCAAAGCTTTTGTCAATATATTCGACAACGCGATAAACGCGGCGAAAGCACTCGAGGATAACAGATATATAAAGATAAAGAGCTTCGTTAACAAAAGTGATGAAATGTTATATATAAGCAGCGAGAACGCGGTCGCGCCCGACTATGAAGAGAAGAAAAAGAAGCGCACGGGTAACCACGGCTACGGGCTGAAAATACTCGAGGAGACCGCCGAAAAATATGGCGGACATGCGGCGGCGAGTGAAAACGGCGGCATATTCACCTGCGTTTTCGCGGCAAAAGCATAGCCACAGGGGGCACGGCTATATAAACGCTGCCGGAGTATTTCCCCAAGCGGAGGATGTTATAGACGAGACGGGGAAGGTTATATACGACACCTTAAAAAATACTCCCGCACGTCGGTGCGGGAGCGAAGCGTAAAATATACAAATAAAGGAGCGACAGCATGGAACGCTATTCTGTTGTGTTCAGCAGCTCAACGGGCAACACCAAGCTTCTTGCCGATGCAATAGACGAGGCTCTGCCGAAAGAAAACCGCGATTATTTCGGCGAGATAACCCCGGAGGTGCCCGAATCTGAAATGCTCTATGTCGGATTTTGGACGGACAGGGGAAACGCGGATAAAACCGCGCTCGAGTTTTTGCAAAGGCTTAAAAACAAAAAGGTTTTCCTCTTCGGGACGGCGGGCTTCGGCGGCAGCGAGGACTATTTCAAAAAAATACTCGCCAACGCAGAGAGCGCCCTTGACGGGAGCAACACCGTTGCGGGAGAGTTTATGTGCCAGGGAAAGATGCCGCAGACGGTGAGAGAGCGATATATGAGCATGAAGGCTCAGCCGAATCCCCCGGCGAACCTCGATATGCTTATCGAAAATTTTGACCGCGCCCTGTCGCATCCCGATGCAGAGGATCTGGAAAGACTGAAGAAAACGGTTTTAAAATGACGCTTTAAAAGCAGAAAGGACGACTCGATGAATAAGATTTACGGGCTTTCGTGGCTGTGGAAATCGTTGGGAATTGCCCTTGCGGCGGCTGCCGTCGCCGTGGCGCTTGCCGCGCTGATATGCAGGGCTGCAAAGAAAAGGCTCGGCAAAAAAGCGGCCGTTATTATCGGCATAGCGGCATTTGCGACAGCCGCTATAATTGTCATACTGCTTTCAAACGACCCCATGCCGATTTAAAAAATCGGGTTATATTTCCTGCGTGTTCTCGTCGTTTTCGCTCTGCTCCTGCGGCAAAGCGGGACCGAATCTGTCCGCCTTAGGCAGGCTCCATCTGAAGTGGGCGGCGAGCAGGCGGACAACGAACACTATTGCCGCGCCCGCGATGACCGCCGCGGTGCTGTTGAAGCGCCAGATGATAACGCAGGCGACCGCGCCGGCTATCGACGCGCAGGCGTAGATGTGCTTTACGAATATGTACGGCTTCTCCCCGGCGAGAACATCACGCAGCACTCCGCCGCCGACTCCGGTTATGACTCCGACGAATACTACAAGAAACGCGCCGCGTCCGGTCGAGACGCTGTAAGCGGTCTGTATACCGACGACCGTGAACACTCCGAGCCCGAGCGAGTCGAGAATCAGCAGGACGAAGTCGTGGACGTGCTGATTACTCGTGAGCAGTCTGCGGACTGCCGGCAGAAAAGTTATTATCGCCGTGACCGTCGCGACTATCGCATATACCGGGTGGCCGAATGTACCGGGCGGCGTTATGCCGAGAATAAGATCACGCGTGACTCCGCCGCCGATAGCCGTCACGACGCCCAAAATCATGACACCGAAAATATCCATGTTTTTCTTCAGCCCCGTCATCGCACCCGAAACGGAAAACGCAACAGTGCCGATAATTTCAAAAGCAAAAATAAGAATGTCCATAAACCCCTCCGAAAACAAAAAGAGTACACCATCAGAAAAATGGTGTACTCTGTCTTTTTACCTGAAAGATTCTCCGCTTCGCGGATTGCTTCGTCGGTGCAAATGCCTTTCCAGAGGACCGTCCCGGCTCGGTTCTTTTACCTGAGAGTTTCGCCCCTTCGGTGGCCGGAAATCCGGCTCTCTCCCAAACCCGTCAATCGGATACCCGATTATTTTATAGCGCATAGCAGCACTTGTCAAGAGGAAAAATAAAGGTTATTCCTCCATCTGTTTGCCGAGGAACGAAGCCGCGACCTGAACGAGCTTTATCTCCGTCTGCGTCGGCACGGATGCCTCGTCCGCCGTGAGCAGAACCACCGCGCCGGACACATCACCAGCGCCGATTATCGGGAACGCCGCCGCCGCGTCGCGCTCAACGCCCTCTATCGGATGGAACCGTTCGCCGCCCTCCTCGCAGATAAACGGACTGCGGTTCTCCATGATGTTTTCGAGCGCCTGCGTTATCCTGCGCTCGACCGTCTCCTTCTTCGGCACGCCCGCGCAGGAAATGACCCTGTCGCGGTCGGTTATCACGACCGGAAGCCCCGTGTTCTTGTGCAGAACCTCGGCGTACTGCGCCGTCAGCGACGACAGCTCGCCAACCTGCGAATATTTTTTGAAAATAACCTCGCCGTCCGCGTCTGTGTATATTTCGAGCGGGTCGCCCTCGCGGATACGCATCGTGCGGCGAATCTCCTTGGGAATAACGACCCTGCCGAGATCGTCGATTCTTCTGACTATTCCTGTTGCTTTCATTATATTAACTCCCTTGCTTTTGTTGCGTACCTGTATTGTTTGCCGCTTGAGGGAGATTATGCGGATAAATGAAAAGTTGAGCAGAATGGCAGGAATGTATGTGACGGATTAAATAAAGAAAGTGGGATTATTGTATATTTTTTACAATAATATCTTCGGCTTTTCTTGACGGGCACTGCCATAATATGATATCATTCTCAATGAGTTAATACGCTGAAATTTTATAGGAGGTGTTTTTGTGGTCCCTGAAAATTTTAAGGAAAACGGCTTTATGATAGGACTCGGTCTTTTTATTGTCGTCTTTGTCATAGCGCAGTCGCTTTTCTTCCTCGTCAAGGCATGGAAACAAGGCAAAAAACTCGGAATAACAACTGATACACTGAAGAACACCGTTGTGTCGAGCGCGCTGTTCACTATCGCGCCTGCCATCTCGATTCTCGCAACGGTCATCGTGCTCGCAAACTCGCTGGGCATCGTCCTGCCGTGGATCAGACTCTCGGTCATAGGCAACCTCGCCTATGAGAGCGTCGCCGCTGAGGCAGCGCTCGATACCTTCGGTCTGACTCTTTCGAGCCCCGTGACTGATCCCAAGGTCTTTGCGACCATCGCGTTCGTCATGACCATCGGCTGCATCCTGCCGCTCATTCTCATCATCTTCGTTATGAAGAAGGTGCAGAAGACCATGGGCAAGGTCGCCGACAAGAACTCGAAGCTTGCTGATACTCTTTCCGCAGCCGCGTTTATCGGCATCATCGCCGCATTTGTAGCGCGCGCAATTGCCGGCGCAGGTAAGGCGGGCGACAACGCCCTCTACGGCGCGGAGTTCGGCGACGGCGCAGGATTCATGTCTGTGTGCGTGCTCGTCTCGGCGATGATATTCATGAGTCTGCTCACGTTCCTGTGCAAGAAGTTCAAGATAAAGTGGCTTGAAGCATTCGCTCTGCCGATAAGCATGTTTGCCGCGATGGGCGTCGCTATTGCTATAGCGAAGCTCTGCCCCGAGGGACTCGCTTATCTTGAGTGGAGAGGCTGATAAGGAGGGAAATGCAAATGAGTAAAAAGAACGCTAAGCCCTACAGCGAAAAAATACATATCTGGGGCAGAATTTCTTCGATAACCGCCATTGCAGCCCTCATGCTTGTGCCCATCGCGATAAGCGCGCACTACAATGCGTGGCCCGAGGCGGGCAAGCTCTTCAATGCAATGAAGGTCGTTATCCCGGTCTACTGGATCTCCGGCATCGCCGAAGTGTTCACCTATGCTCCCATGCTCGGCGCAGGCGGAACATATCTGAGCTTCGTCACCGGCAACATCACGAACCTCAAGCTGCCCTGCGGACTCAACGCCATGGAGAATGCGGGCGTGCGCGCAAACTCCGAAGAGGGTGAAGTCATCTCGACTATCGCTATTGCGTCCTCGGCTATCACGACTACTATAATCCTCGCAGTCGGCGTGCTCGCGTTCCGTCCGGTGCTCCCCGCGCTGACCACCAACCCCAACATCGCTCCCGCTTTCAAGCAGGTTCTGCCCGCGCTCTTCGGCGCGCTCGCCGCGACCTACTTCTCGAAGCACTGGAAGATATCCATCTTCCCGATAATGGTCGGCGTTATCACTCTTATCTTCGCCTCGACCATGGGCGTCGGAACGCTTATTTTCGTCACCATCATCGCATCGCTCCTCGGCGCGTTTGCAATGTATAAGTTCGGCTGGCTCGACAGCAAGGACGAGAGAAAAGCCAAGAAAGCCGCAAAGGCAAAGAAATAAAATAACCCCGGTATTTCCGGTATTTGACAGCTCCGCTTTTAGCGGGGCTGTTTTTCGCTTCGCTCAAAGTGAAAAGTAAAATTTAATAAGGTTGAAATGATTCAACTATCATGTTATAATCAACATAAATAAAAGCAGAATCTCAGAAAAGTTGAGAGTTTTGCTCAAGAGGGTGGAATACAATGACCGTTTTACAGCTTAAAGAAATTCTTTCGGCGGAGCTGCTCTGCGGCGGCGATCATCTGGACAGAGAGGTGCATACCGCCTGCGGCAGCGACATGATGAGCGACGTGCTCGCATTTGTCAAAGAACAGGCAGTTTTGCTCACCGGGCTCGTCAATCCCCAGGTTGTGCGGACTGCCGAGATGATGGATATGAAGGTCATCGTGTTCGTGCGCGGCAAGGTGCCGAGCGATGCGATACTCGACCTTGCACGCGAGCTGGATATCGTCGTGCTCAAAACCGAGCTTGAGATGTTCACCTCCTGCGGAAAGCTCTATCAGGCAGGCCTGAGAGGGGGCAGGGCTGTCAATGGATAACATGAAGCTCCATTTTGACGTTGACGGGGAAGATTTTACCCGCGCGGGCGAGGCGTCCGGCGAGACGAAGCGCGTGCTCAAGGGTCTCGGCTTTGACGCCAACGTGATAAGAAACGTCTCGATAGCCATGTACGAGGGCGAAATAAATATGGTCATTCATGCGGGCGGCGGCGAGATAGATGTCGAGATATCGCCCGAGTGCATATCCATGGTGCTCGCCGATCACGGACCCGGCATAGAAAATGTCGAGCTCGCCATGCAGGAGGGATATTCGACCGCGCCCGATAAGGTGCGCGCCCTCGGCTTCGGCGCGGGCATGGGTCTGCCCAATATAAAGAAGTATACGGACGAGATGAAGATAGACACCGAAAAGGATGTCGGAACAACGATAAGCCTCAAAGTATATACCGCTCACTGACTGAGCGCCCGCGTCTGCGGGAGCCGGGAGGACTTTTTACATGAACACGTATTTCCATTCGGTGCGGCTCGATGAAGAGAAGTGCATGGGCTGCACCAACTGCATAAAGCGATGTCCCACGCAGGCTATACGCGTGCGCAGCGGCAAGGCGCATATTATCTCGGAACGCTGCATCGACTGCGGCGAGTGCATCCGCGTCTGCCCGCACCATGCAAAATATTCCCACCGCGACTCGATGAACAGGATAATCGAGTTCAAATACAGAGTCGCCCTGCCCGCGCCGTCGCTCTACGGGCAGTTCAACAATCTTGATGATATCGGATATGTCATAACCGCGCTCAAAATGCTCGGCTTTGACGAGGTGTTCGAGGTCGCGAGAGGCGCCGAGCTCGTCAGCGACGCGACGCGAAAATACATCGCCGAGCACGATATACCCCGGCCGGTAATATCCTCGGCGTGCCCTGCGGTCTGCCGGCTGATAAGGGTCTGCTTCCCGCACCTTGTCCCGCATGTCCTGCCGCTCAATTCTCCCATGGAGACTGCGGCTCTGATAGCGCGCAGCGAGGCGCAGGCAAAAACGGGACTCGACTCTTCGGATATCGGAATATTTTTTATCACGCCGTGCCCCGCGAAGATAACCGCCGTCAAGCAGCCCATCTGCCTGCCGGAGTCGAATGTCGACGCCGTGATAGCGATGAAGGATATATATCCCGTGCTCCTGAAGCAGATGAACCACCTCGGCGCGCCCGAGGACGCCTGCAAGTCGGGGCTCATGGGAGTCAACTGGGCGTCGAGCGGCGGCGAGTCGGCGGCCTTGCTCAAAGATAAATATCTCGCCGCGGACGGCATTGAAAATGTCATAAAAGTGCTCGAAGAGATAGAGGACGAAAAGCTTGACAGGCTCGATTTTGTCGAGCTCAACGCCTGCTCGGGCGGCTGCGTCGGCGGCTCACTGACTGCGGAAAACCCGTATGTCGCAAAGGCGAGGATCCAGCAGCTCAGAAGATATCTGCCCGTTGCGGCGAATCATCTGGCGGGCGACGAAGTGCCCGAGACTATGAGCTGGCAGCGGCCGCTCGAGGGCTCGTCGGTTCTCAAGCTCGCCGACAATGTCTCCGACGCTATGGCGATGATGTCGAAGATGACCGAGATAATCGCACGCCTGCCGGGGCTCGACTGCGGCACCTGCGGCGCGCCCACCTGCCGCGCCCTCGCCGAGGATATAGTCAGGGGCAGCGCGACGCTGCACGACTGCGTTTTCGCCATGCGCGATGAGCTCGCGGGCACTGATATGCAGGAATATATTCCCGCGCCGTTCAGAAGCACGGGCAAAAAGGAGGAGACGAAGTGACCGTAGAGGATATAAAAGAAAAGCTGGGGCTCAAAGCTCTGTGCGAAAACGAAGACTCGCTCTCGCGCGAGGTCACAGGCGGCTACTGCGGCGACCTTCTGAGCTGGGTCATGTCCCGCGCAAAGGCGGGGGATGCCTGGATGACCGTCATGGGCAACGTCAACTCCATCGGCGTGGCGGCGCTCGCGGACATAGCCTGCATTATTTTAACGGAGTCCGCGCCCCTCGATGAGGACGCGCGTATCCGCGCAGAGCAAAACGGCGTCGCAGTATATCAGACCGCCACAAACGCCTATGAAACAGCCGTCAGCCTGTCGGGGCTTATATAAACTAAACCTGCTTCACCCGTCGGTGCGGCACCTTGAGAGGAGAAAAGCTATGGGTAATGAATTCGAAAAAGCGGTAAAAAGATTTTCCGAGGCGAAGGATGTTTTGGAAAAATTCGAGAAATCGGAGGAGGCCGTGGCATTTATGCAGAACGAGACGGGATTGCCCGCCGACGAATGCATGAGGGCTTATGAGTTGATTATGAATACCGATACCGACTGAAAATAGTCGGCTCAAACCTATTGACGAATAAATCCAAAAGTATTATAATCACCTTAATGTTGTACCTATCGGGTGCAACACTAAATGAGCATATCTGAAAGGCTATGACGGAGACAGTAGCCTTGCGCAAAGAGACAAAGTGAGCCGGCGGCAGTGGAAAGCCGGTACTCGGCGCAGGAGCGAACATCACTCCCGAGCAGCGGGACGAAAGGCGAAAACCGAGTAGATCCCGACGGCGCGTCCCACCGTTACCGGGCGGCATTTAATTGAATGTAGTGGGTGGTTGCAAAGCCGGGTCTTTGTCCTGTTATGGACAGGGCCCTTTTTTGTTATCAGCCGCGATTCCCTGAAAGGATGGATAGCTATTATGTACGACAAGGTATCGACGAATTTTGAGTTCGTCAACCGCGAGAAGAAGGTGCTCGATTTCTGGAATGAGAACCACATTTTCGAGAAGAGCATCGACTCGCGCAAAAATGCGGAGACTTTCACTTTCTATGACGGCCCGCCGACGGCAAACGGCAAGCCGCATATCGGCCACGTGCTGACGAGAGTTATAAAGGATATGATCCCGCGCTACAAGACCATGAAGGGCTATATGGTGCCCCGAAAGGCCGGCTGGGATACCCACGGTCTGCCCGTTGAGATCGAGGTCGAGAAGCTGCTCGGCATCGAGGGCAAGCAGGGGATAGAGGAATACGGTCTTGAGCCCTTTATCAAGAAGTGCAAGGAGAGCGTATGGAAATACAAGGGTATGTGGGAGGATTTCTCCGGCAAGGTCGGCTTCTGGGCCGATATGAAGCACCCCTACGTCACCTATGACAACACCTTTATCGAGTCCGAGTGGTGGGCGCTCAAGCAGATTTGGGACAAGGGCCTGCTCTATAAGGGCTTCAAGATAGTGCCCTACTGCCCGCGCTGCGGCACCCCGCTCTCATCTCAGGAGGTCGCTCAGGGCTATAAGGATGTCAAGGAGCGCTCGGCGGTAGTCAAGTTCAAGGCTAAGGGCGAGGACGCATATTTCCTCGCGTGGACGACAACTCCGTGGACTCTGCCCTCGAACGTCGCGCTCTGCGTCAACCCCGCAGAGGACTATGTTAAAATCAAGGTTGAGGACGGCACCGTATACTATATGGCGCAGGCCCTCGTTGAGAAGTTCTTCCCCGAGGGAGTCGAGACTCTCGCTACCTTTAAGGGCAAGGAGCTTGAATACAGAGAGTATGAGCCGCTGTTCGAGTGCACAAAGTCGAATGACGGCAAAAAGGGCTGGTACGTCACCTGCGACGGTTATGTCACTCTGACGGACGGCACCGGTATAGTCCATATCGCACCGGCATTCGGTGAGGACGACGCAAACGTCGGCAAGAACTACGATCTTCCGTTCGTTCAGCTCGTCGACGCCGCCGGCTGCATGGACAAGAGCACCCCGTGGGCTGGCAAGTTCTGCAAGGACGCGGACAAGGATGTGCTTATTGACCTCGACAAGCGCGGACTTCTCTTCTCCGCTCCCGTATTTGAGCACAGCTACCCCCACTGCTGGCGCTGCGACACGCCCCTCATCTACTACGCAAGGGACTCGTGGTTCATTAAGATGACCGCGGTCAGAGACGACCTTGTCCGCAACAACAACACCGTCAACTGGATCCCCGAGAGCATCGGTAAGGGACGCTTCGGCGACTGGATAGAGAACGTCCAGGATTGGAGCATCAGCCGTAACCGCTACTGGGGAACTCCGCTCAACGTCTGGGAATGCGAGTGCGGTCACAGACATTCGATAGGCTCTATCGAAGAGCTCAAGAGCATGTCCTCAAACTGCCCGGAAGATATCGAGCTGCATCGCCCCTATATCGACGCTGTCACAATAAAGTGCCCGAAGTGCGGCGGCGAGATGCACCGCGTGCCCGAGGTTATCGACTGCTGGTTCGACTCCGGTTCGATGCCCTTCGCGCAGCACCACTATCCGTTTGAAAATCACGACCTGTTCAAGCAGCAGTTCCCGGCGCAGTTTATTTCCGAGGCTGTCGATCAGACGAGAGGCTGGTTCTATTCGCTGCTCGCCATTTCGACCCTGCTGTTCAACAGAGCGCCCTATGAGAATGTCCTCGTTCTCGGTCACGTTCAGGATGAGAACGGACAGAAGATGTCAAAGTCCAAGGGCAACGCCGTCGACCCGTTCGACGCGCTCAACGCCTACGGCGCAGACGCAGTCCGCTGGTATTTCTACACCAACTCCGCTCCCTGGCTGCCCAACCGCTTCCACGGCAAGGCTGTTATCGAGGGTCAGCGCAAGTTCATGGGCACACTCTGGAACATCTACGCTTTCTTCGTGCTCTATGCAAATATAGATGAGTTCGACGCCACGAAGCATGAGCTTCGCAAGGCTGAGGAGCTGCCGACCATGGACAGATGGCTTCTCTCGAGACTCAACACCCTTATCACCACCGTTGACAATTACCTTGCGGATTACTGCATCCCCGAGGCGGCGCGTGCGCTGCAGAACTTCGTCGACGAGATGAGCAACTGGTATGTCCGCCGCTGCCGCGAGCGCTTCTGGGCGCAGGGCATGAGCCAGGACAAGATAGATGCCTATATGACTCTCTACACCGCGCTCGTCACCGTCTCGAAGCTTGCCGCTCCGATGATTCCATTCATGACCGAGGATATCTACCGCAACCTCGTTTGCAGCGTTGACAAGTCCGCTCCCGAGAGCGTCCACCTGTGCGACTACCCCATCGCGGATGCCGCATATGTTGACAAGGCTCTTGAGGAGAGAATGAACGAGGCTCTCAATATAGTCGTGCTCGGCCGTGCCGCAAGAAACGGCGCGAACATCAAGAACCGTCAGCCGCTCGGCAAGATGTTTGTCCGCGCGGACGAGGCTCTCGGCGGCGAATATGCGGAGATAATCAGAGACGAGCTCAATGTCAAGGAACTCGAATTCGTTGACGGCGAGGCGGATTTCGTCAGCTACAGCTTTAAGCCGCAGCTCAAGACCGTCGGCCCGAAATACGGCAGATTCCTCGGAAAGATTAAGGAGCATCTTGCCTCCCTCGACGGCTCCGCCGCAAAGAAGGAGCTTGACGAGAACGGCGCGCTGAAGTTCAGCGTCGACGGCAACGAAATAGAGCTCGGCGTTGACGACCTGCTCATAGACTCCGTCCAGAAAGAGGGCAGCTTCGCAGTCTCCGACTACGGCATCACCGTCGCTATCGACACGAACCTCACCCCCGAGCTTATCGAGGAGGGCTTCGTCAGGGAGATAATCTCGAAGATTCAGACGATGCGCAAAGAGGCAGACTTCGATGTTATGGACAAGATCGTTCTCTACACCGGCGAGAATGAAAAGCTCAACGGTATCATCAAGAAGAACGCCGAGTCCATAAAGCATGATGTCCTCGCGGATGAGATAGTCTATTCCCTCGGCGGCGACAGCTTCAAGGAGTGGAACATCAACGGCGAGAAGATGACTCTCGGCGTCAGCAAGAAATAAAAGCAGATTTTTCCGCCGCGTCTTTAATCGGATGCGGCGGATTTTCTTATTTCCGACTCAAAACAAGCCCAATATTTTAAAGAAACAAAATAAGCAAAACTGTTGCAATAATGTTACATTTCAACTTATTGTTGAATCGTGTCGGATGTTGTATACTCATTTCGGATGAATTTTTCCCGCGTCTGATGAGCGGATACAACGAGGAGGATATCATTTTGTCAACAGCATATTTTTATGCCGCGCTCGCAGCAGGCATCGCGGCGGTCGTCGTTTTCCTTGTCCTGCGCGTGAAATACGGCGGACTCAAGGGGCTCTATTCAAAGACGATAGCGAGCTTCTTTTTCCTGCTTACGGCGCTCTCCGCGGCGGCGGTCAACCCGGGTCACGAGGTGTATGCCGGGCTTATCGTGTTTGGCCTTGTGCTCGGTCTTTCGGGTGACATATGGCTTGATCTGAAATGGATATATGAAAAGGATATGGAGAAGTTCCTCAACGCCGGATTCATAGCGTTCATGATAGGCCATGTGTTCTACATAGGCGCGATTTATAAATTCGCCGGCAACTGGAGCGTGCTCACGGCTGTCCTGCCGGTCATAATCTCGGTCGTTGTCGCCATAGGCAATGTTATCGTCAGCGAAAAGCTGCTCAAGCTCAAGTTCGGCAAGTTCAGAACAATAGTCGGCGTCTATACCTTCTTCCTGTTCATGACCTTTGCCGTCAGCGCGGTCGCGATGCTCAACAATTCCTTTGCAAAGCAGTGGATTCTCACAGCGGTCGGCGGAATACTGTTCATCCTCTCGGATGCGGTGCTGTCGAATATGTATTTCAAAGAGGGCGGAAACACGAAGGCCAATGTCGTCATAAACCACACTCTTTACTATGCGGCGCAGTTTATAATAGCGTCGTCGGTACTTTTTATAAAATAATCCGAAAAACCGCTTGACAAAATCCTTTCGGGCTGTTAAAATAATGCGTACAACAAAGCAGAGTGACGCATTGTGCCGCAGCTCTCACCTCCGGGGTTTTGTCCGCGCGGGTCAATAAGAACGGATTTTTATTTCTGTTGATTATTGAGCGAGGGCATCTCTGTGCCCTCGCTTTGATTTTTCCGGTAGAACCGGTCAGAGCATATGGAGGTGCTGGTTATAGGTATCAAAGAAATGCAGATCAATGAAGAGATCACGGACAAAGAGGTCAGGCTCATAAGCAATGACGGTGAACAGTTAGGTATCGTTTCCGCCGCTCAGGCTCAGAAGCTTGCCGCAGAGAAAAATCTCGACCTTGTCAAGATAGCTCCGCAGGCAAAGCCGCCCGTCTGTAAGATCATGGACTACGGCAAATATCGTTTTGAGCAGTCCAAGAGGGAGAAGGAAGCGAAGAAGAATCAGCGTGTGATCGAGATAAAGGAGATCCGCCTTTCGCCCAACATTGACGTACATGATTTTGATACGAAAGTCGGTCACGCCAGAAAGTTCCTGTCGGCAGGCAACAAGACCAAGGTCTCGATTCGCTTCCGCGGACGCGAGATGACCCACACCGATCTCGGACTGACTATAATGGCTCAGTTTGCGGAGAAGTGCGCGGATATCGCCTCGGTCGAGAAGCCGGCAAAGCTTGAGGGACGCCAGATGCTCATGTTCCTCGCTCCCAAGAGCGCAAAGTGATTATCCCGGTAAAATACCGGTCAAAAAGTTGAAGGAGGAAAAGAACTCATGCCCAAGATCAAAACTCACAGCGGTGCTAAAAAGCGCTTCAAGCTGTCAAAAAACGGTAAGCCGATACGTGCACACGCAAACAAGTCTCACATCCTTACCAAGAAGAGCACAAAGCGTAAGAGAAATCTTCGCAAGACCTCTGTTGCAGACACCACCAACGTCAAGCAGATCAAGAAGCTTATCCCTTACAAATAAGAGACAGCCAACCACTCATTAATTATTCGGAGGTAGAAAACCATGGCACGTATCAAAGGTGCAACAATGACTCGCAAGAGAAGAAATAAAGTTCTGAAGCTTGCCAAGGGCTACTATGGCTCAAAGCACAGCCTTTTCAAGACCGCCAAGCAGGCTGTCATGAAGAGCGGCCAGTATGCTTACATCGGCCGCAAGCAGAAGAAGCGTGACTTCCGCAGCCTGTGGATCACCAGAATCTCCGCTGCCGCGAAGCTCAACGGCATGAACTATTCCACGTTCATCAACGGTCTGAAGAAGGCCGGCATCGATCTCAACCGCAAGATGCTCTCCGAGATCGCCATCAGCGATCCCGCCGCTTTCACCGCTCTGACCGAGCAGGCCAAGGCTGCCCTCAAGTAAGTGATCGGAGATTTTCGGGTAGAGACTCAATCTGAAAGTTAAGGGGCTGCTGATGCAGTCCCTTATTTCATATCGGAGGAAAAAAGATGGATTTCGAAAAGATCTCGTCGCGTTCCAACGAAAAAGCGAAGCTTTTCCGGCATTTGTCGCAGAGTGCCTCGTTCCGCAGGGAAACGGGGCTGTTTGCGCTTGAGGGCGCGCGCCTGTGCTCGGATGTCGCAAAGACCGGGATAGAAATAAAGACCGCGTTCTTCACAAAAGAAGCGCTCGAAAAGTATCCGGACTATATCTCTGCTGTCGCCGAAAAGGCGGAGCAGGCGTTCGAGATACCGCATGAGCTCGCCGGAACTCTCTCCGATACCCGCGAGGCGCAGGGTGTTTTTTGCATCTGCGTCAAGCGAAAAGAGGCGGAGCTGGAGACGATCGACCCCAAGGGGACATATATAGCGCTCGACAATATGCAGGATCCGTCGAATCTCGGCGCGGTGCTCAGAACCGCGGAGGCGTTCGGCATGAGCGGCGTCATAGTCGGCGGCGGATGCGATATATATAACCCGAAAGCGCTTCGCGCCGCGATGGGCTCTTCGATGCGAATTTCTGTTTTGACAACAGGAAATTTGCCCTCTCTCTTGATTTTTGCCGCCAAAAAGGGTATGCTTACCTTAGCTTCCACGCCGTCCGACGGGGTAAAGAGGATAACCGATATGAGTTTTTCGGGCTCCGTTATCTGCGTTGTCGGCAACGAGGGCAGCGGAATATCGCCCGAGGTCATGTCCGCCTGCACTCTGCCCGTGACTATCCCGATGCGCGGGCGTGCCGAATCGCTGAACGCCGCGGCGGCCGCCGCAGTGCTTATGTGGGAGCTGACAAAATAATACACGGAGGCTTCAATGGACAAGAAAGCCTATTGGCTCTGGCTCCAGGAAGCTCTTGGCGCAGGAGCTGTCACAGATGAGATTACCGCTGTGTTTCCATCCCCCGAGGAGATGTACTCAAGGGGCGAGATAGAATGGCGATTGAGCGGTGTACTCACCAACAGACAGATAGAAAAACTCAAACAATGCTCTCCCGAAAAGGCGCAGGGCATTGTTGATGTTTGTCATAATAACGGCTGGACCGTCCTCACTCCGGACGACGAGGACTATCCGCCGAAGCTCAGAAGTCTGCGCAACATGCCGCTGGCGCTCTTCGTCAGGGGCGACATAAAACGCGTGACACAGCGCGTGTGCATTGCCGTTGTCGGTACGAGAAAAGCCTCGTTCCAGGGCAGCTACCTCGCGCACCGCTATGCCGCGGCGCTTGCATATTCCGGCATCTGCGTCGTCTCCGGCGCGGCGATGGGTATCGACAGCTGCGCGCACAACGGCGCGCTCGACTCCGGCGGAGTCACGGCGGCGGTGCTCGGCTGCGGCTTCGGATACAAATATCTTATGGAAAACGAGTATCTGCGCGACTGCGTAGCTCAGAGCGGTGCGCTGATAACGGAGTTTCCGCCGGGATTCCCGTCCTCGGCGAGAACATTCCCGATAAGAAACAGAATAATCTCGGGACTCTGCGACGCTACAATAGTCATCGAGGCGGGAGTTAAGAGCGGCTCGCTCATCACCGCAAACTGCGCCATAGAACAGGGACGAGATGTGTTCGCGCCGCCCGGCGATGTGTTCAACTCATCTTATGCCGGGGCGAATCGGCTGATAAGAGACGGCGCAAGACCGCTTTTGTCAATTTACGATCTGATAACCGAATACTCCGTGCGCTATCCCGACAAGATAAAGCCGGAGGATATGGCGAAGGCGCTCGCATATCTGAGCGGCAAGCGCGAGCTGACGCAGGAGCAGGCAAAGGAAGAGCCGAAGACCGTTGAGCTTCCGCACGAATCGGTCAAAAAGTTCGAGCCCGAGCCGAAGCCCGAGGAGTTCCGGGTCAAAAAGCTCGTGTCAATACCCGTCGGACTCTCTGAAAAGGCAAAGAAAATATACGAATCAATGGGAGAAGAACCTCTGTTTGCAGACGAGATAGCGGCGAAGACCGGATTTGCGCCGTGGGAGGTTGTCAGCTCGATGACCGAGCTGGAGCTTGAAGATCTCGTGTGTCTGTGCGCAGGGAAACGATACAAAAAAATTTGAACAGGGGAGCAAACGAAATGTCCACTTTAGTTATAGTCGAGTCGCCCGCAAAGGCGAAGACAATTAAAAAATATCTCGGACCCGGCTATGAGGTAGTCGCCTCGATGGGTCATGTCCGCGACCTGCCCGCGGCGAAGCTGAGCGTCGATGTCAAGCACGACTTCGCGCCGAAATACGCCGTTATAAAAGGAAAAGAGAAGCTCGTCAGCGAGCTGAAAAAAGATGTTGAAAAAAGCGATAAAGTTATCCTCGCAACCGACCCTGATCGCGAGGGAGAAGCGATATCGTGGCACCTTTCGACCCTGCTCGATCTCAATCTCGAGGACAAGAACAGAGTCACCTTCAACGAGATAACCAAAACCGGAATCAAGAACGGCATGGATCATCCGCGCGCCGTCGACATGAATCTCGTCAACGCACAGCAGGCGAGAAGAATACTCGACAGACTCGTCGGCTATCGCCTGAGCCCGTTCATTTCGCAGAAGATACGCCGCGGACTTTCCGCCGGCCGCGTTCAGAGTGTCGCGGTGCGCATGATAGTTGACCGCGAGGAGGAGATCCGCGCGTTCAAGCCCGAGGAATATTGGACGATAGACGCAAAGTTCACCGCCCCGTCCCGCAAGGTGTTTTCCGCATCGCTCTACGGCGACGAAAACGGCAAGATAAAAATAGAGAACAAAGAGCAGTCGGACTCTATTCTCAGCCGTCTCGACGGCGCTTCGTATACCGTCAAAACCCTCAAAAAGGGCACGAGGAAGAAGAACCCCGCGCCGCCCTTTACCACCTCCACCCTCCAGCAGGAGGCTTCGAGGAAGCTCGGTTTCCAGACTCAGAAGACCATGCGCACCGCGCAAGAGCTCTATGAGGGCGTCGATGTTCAGGGCATCGGCACGACCGGTCTTATAACCTACATGAGAACCGATTCGCTGAGAATCTCCGAGGAGGCGCGCGCCCAGGCAGCCGCCGCCATAGAAGATATCTTCGGCAAGGAATACCTGCCCGACAAGCCGCGCTATTACAAGACCGGAGCCAACGCGCAGGACGGTCACGAGGCTATCCGCCCCGCGACCCCGTCGATAACCCCCGAGCGCGTCAAGGATTCGCTGACTTCGGATCAGTATAAGCTCTATAATCTTATCTGGAAGCGCTTCATGGCGAGCCTTATGGCGAGCTGCGTCCAGGATACGGTGAAGCTTGAAATAGCCGGAGCAAACGAGAAGGACGCCGCCGAGGGCAAATATTGCCTGTTCACCGCCGCCGGTTATTCCGTGCGCTTCGATGGCTTTACAAAAGTATATGAGATAAGCGACGATGAGAGCAAGGGCTCGCTCCTGCCCGAGATAAAGGTCGGGGACACCGCGAAGCTCAAGGAGCTCATCCCCTCGCAGCACTTCACCTCGCCTCCGCCGCGCTTCACCGAAGCGTCGCTCGTCAAGGAGTTCGAGGAAAAGGGTATCGGCAGACCGAGTACCTATTCAACGATAATCACCACCATAGTCAAGAGAAACTATGTCAAGCGCGAGTCGAAGCAGTTCGTGCCCACCGAGCTCGGCGAGGCGACAACGAAGCTGCTCAAAGAGAAGTTCCCGCGCATAGTCAACGTCAAGTTCACCGCGCAGATGGAGGATATGCTCGACCGCGTCGATTCCGGCGATATCGACTATGTCTCCGTCCTCGACGATTTCTACGGCGAGTTCGAGAAGTCGCTCGACAAGGCGAAAGCCGAGATGAAGGATGTCAAAATTCAGCTCGAAGAGGATATAACCGATATCCCCTGCGAGAAGTGCGGCAGAATGATGGTCATAAAGACCGGACGCTACGGCAGATTCCTTGCCTGCCCCGGCTATCCCGAGTGCAAGAACGCGAAGCCGCTCGTGCTCGAAACGAACGCAAAGTGCCCAAAGTGCGGCGCAAAGGTCATCGAGAGAAAGACGAAGAGGGGCTATACTTTCTACGGCTGCTCAAACTGGCCGAACTGCGACTTCATGACATGGGATAAGCCGACGGATGAGATATGCCCGCAGTGCGGAAAGTCCCTGTTCAAGAAGAAGGGCGGCGTTGTCGAATGTCTCAACGAGGGCTGCGGATATACGAAAAAGAGCGCAAGAAAAGGTAAAAAAACCGATGAATAAAGTTACCGTTATAGGAGCGGGCTTCGCGGGCGTTGAAGCCGCGAGACAGCTGTCGCGCGCGGGGATAAGAGTTACCCTGTGCGAGATGAAGCCGCAAAAATTCTCGCCCGCCCATTCGAGCCCGAACTTCGCCGAGCTCGTCTGCTCGAACTCCTTCAAGGCTTTGCGCACCGCGAGCGCCGCGGGCGAACTCAAAGCCGAGATGGAGATGCTCGGCTCGCTCTGCGTGAGCTGCGCCAAGGCGACTGCCGTCCCCGCAGGCGGCGCTTTAGCCGTTGACAGGGACGATTTCTCCGCCCTTGTCACAAAGACGGTCGAAGAAGATCCGCTTATAGATATAGTCCGCGGCGAGGTGACGGAGATACCCGCAGACGGCGTTGTGATTATCGCCGCAGGTCCGCTCGCGTCCGACGCGCTCTCCAATGAGATAGAGAAAATCTGCCCCGGACATCTGAGCTTCTACGATGCCGCCGCGCCGATAGTTTCGGCTCAGAGCCTCGATATGTCCTGCGCGTTCAAGCAGTCGCGCTACGACAGGGGCGGCGAGGATGACTATATAAACTGCCCGATGAACAAAGAGGAGTATGAGGCGTTTTACGAAGCCCTTGTCGGCGCAGAGAGCGCCGAAACTCACTCGTTCGACAAGCGCAAGGGAGTCTACGAGGGCTGTATGCCGATAGAAATTATGGCTCTGCGCGGTCAGGATACTATCCGCTTCGGTCCGATGAAACCTGTCGGTCTGCGCGATCCGCGTACGGGACACAGACCGTGGGCGGTGCTCCAGCTCAGAAAAGAGAACTCGGCGGGTACTATGTACAATCTCGTCGGCTTCCAGACGAATCTGAAATTCGGCGAGCAGAAGCGCGTTTTCTCTATGATACCCGCGCTCAAAGACGCGGAGTTCGTGCGCTACGGCGTCATGCACCGCAACACATTTATAAATTCACCCAAGCTTCTCGGCGCGGACTTCTCGCTCAGGAGCGACAGACGAATATTCTTCGCGGGTCAGATAACCGGCGTGGAGGGCTATATGGAGTCCGCCGCCTCGGGAATACTCGCCGGCATCAACGCCGCGCGGTATATAAACGGAAAAGACCCGTTCGTCATGCCCGGGGACACCGTCATGGGTGCGCTCGCACGCTATATCAGCGACGAGAGCGTGACGGATTTTCAGCCCATGGGCGCAAACTTCGGAATACTTCCGCCCCTCGACGAGCGTATCCGCTCGAAGCAGGAGCGTTATGAGAAGATCTCGCAGCGGGGACTCGAGTCTGCGGGAAAATATATCGAAGGAGAGAATGAAAAATGAAGATTATAGTTGATGCTTTCGGCGGCGACAATGCACCTCTTGAGGTTATCAAGGGTAGCCGCAACGCAAAGGACGATCTCGGCGTTGATATAGTTCTCGTCGGCGATAAGGAAAAGATATTTTCCTGCGCCGCGCAGAACAAGATATCGCTCACGGGCATTGATATTATAGACGCCCCGGATGTTATCGCCATGACCGATCAGCCCGGCGAGATACTCAAGAGCAAGAAAAACTGCTCCATGGCGGTCGGACTCCAGGCTCTTGCGGACGGCAAGGGCGACGCATTTGTGAGTGCCGGTTCAACCGGCGCGCTCGTCATGGGTGCGACCTTTATCGTAAAGCGCATCAAGGGCGTAAAACGCCCGGCGATAGGCAGCGTCCTGCCCTCTAATGACAAGCCGTTTCTTCTGCTCGACTGCGGCGCGAACGCAGACTGCACCGCGGAGCATTTAAAGCAGTTCGCCCAGATGGGCGCGATATATTCGGAGAAGTTCGTAAAAGTTCAGTCTCCGCGCGTGGCTCTTGCGAATATCGGCACCGAGGACAGCAAGGGCGACCGCCTGCGCCATGAGGCGTTCGATCTGCTCAAAGAGACGAAAGGCGTCAACTTCATCGGCAACGTCGAGACTCGCGACGTGCCCTACGGCTGCTGCGACGTGCTCGTTGCGGACGGCTTTACGGGCAACATTATCCTCAAGCTCTATGAGGGTGTCGCGGGCGCGATGATGGCAAATATCAAGAGCATATTCAAAAAAAGCTCGATAACCATGCTTGCGGCCATGATGGTCAAGGGCGGACTGCTCGCGCTCAAGGTGAGAATGGATTATTCCGAGTTCGGCGGCGCGCCGCTGCTCGGAGTCAACGGCGTTGTCATAAAGGCGCACGGCTCGTCCGACGCAAAGGCTATCCGCAATGCCATAAGGCAGGCAAAGACCTGCGCAGAAAAAAATATAGTCGGCACCATTGCACAGAGCGTAAAGGAAGCTGCCGACGCGGAGTAAGAAAATGGACAACAGAGAACTCGAAAAGAAAATAGGCTACAATTTCAAGAATAAAAAGCTGCTCACCGAGGCGCTGACCCACTCGTCATACGCCAACGAGCGGCAGGACGGCACGCGCTGCAACGAGCGCCTGGAGTTTCTGGGCGACTCGGTGCTCGGCTTTATCTCCGCCGAGCATTTCTTCCATCACTTCAAGCACCTGCCCGAGGGCGAGCTGACGAAGAGACGCGCTTATTTCGTCTGCGAGAAGTCACTCAGCGAATTTGCGCGCACTCTCGGTATCGGCGACTATCTGCTCTTCGGCAAGGGCGAAGTGCTCACCGGCGGCAAGGATCGCCCGTCTATCCTCGCCGATGCGTTTGAGGCTGTGCTCGCCGCTATCTATCTCGACGGCGGCATAGAGCCGGCGAAGAAGTTCGTTTTCCGTTTTATCGATAAGGCGGACGGGGAGAAGCCGGTGGTCACGGACTACAAGACCACCTTGCAGGAGATAGTCCAGCGCAACCCCGAAGAGGCGGTCGAATATGTCCTCGTCGGCGAGAGCGGACCCGACCACAACAAGACCTTCAGCGTCGAAGTCCATCTCAACAGCAATGTTATCGGACACGGCTCGGGCAGAAGCAAGAAGATAGCCGAGCAGGCGGCGGCAAAAGAGGCTCTGGAGCTCATGGGGCTCAAGGCATGAAACATATAAACGTCTCCGTATTCGTTCCCCACGCAGGCTGCCCGCACCAGTGCAGCTTCTGCAATCAGAGGAGTATTTCGGGCGCGAAGAGCCAGCCGACGGCGCAGGATGTGCGCGACGCGGCGCTCGTCGCCATGCGCTCGTCCCCCGAGGGGATAAAAGACGGGGAGATAGCATTTTTCGGCGGCAGCTTCACGGCTATCGACCGCGATTATATGATCGAGCTGCTCTCTTCTGCACAGGAGTTCATCGGCGAAAACGGCTTCAAGGGCATCAGAATATCCACCCGCCCGGACGCTGTTGACGGCGAGATATGCGATATCCTCGAAAAATATCACGTCACGGCGGTCGAACTCGGAGCACAGAGCACGAATAATAAAGTGCTCGCGATGAACCGCAGGGGTCACACGCGCGAGGATATCTTCCGCTCGGCGCGGCTTTTAAAAGAACGCGGCTTCGAATTGGGGCTCCAGATGATGACCGGGCTCTACGGTTCGAATGATGAGGACAGCATCGGGACGGCGCGGGATATAATCTCGCTTTCACCGGACACCGCGCGGATATATCCGACGGTCGTTATAGAAAACACGGAGCTCGCCGAGCTATACCGCAATGGCGAATACCGCCCGCAGACTCCCGAAGAGGCGGCGGTGCTCTGCGCGAAGATACTGCCGATGTTCGAGCGAGCGGGGATAAAGGTCATCCGCCTCGGGCTCCATTCCGGCGGCGATGTCGAGGGCTCTTTCGTTGCCGGCGCATATCATCCGGCTCTGCGCGAGATGTGCGAGGGGCATATATATTTTGATATTATTAATAAAGCTCTCTCCGGAAAAGAAAAGGGGAAGTACATAATATACGTCGCCCCGCGTGAAATTTCAAAAGCCTCCGGACAGAGAAGATGTAATATCGAAAAACTCAGAGAACTCGGCTATGAATGCAGGATAAAAGAAAATGCGGCTCTCTCGGCGCGTGATATAACCTTGGAAAAAGTCAACTTATTATAAAGGCAGGCAGATAAATGTTACTAAAAGCACTCGAACTGCAGGGCTTCAAATCCTTTCCCGACAAGACAACGCTTGAATTCGGAAAAGGCATAACCGCCGTCATAGGACCCAACGGCTCCGGCAAGAGCAATATCTCCGATGCCGTTCGCTGGGTTCTCGGCGAGCAGTCCTCAAAGAGCCTGCGCGGCTCGAAAATGGAGGATGTCATCTTCGGCGGCACTTCGCTCAGAAAGGCGATGGGCTTTGCTGAGGTCACTCTGCGCCTCGATAACACCGACCGCACCCTCAACAACTGCGACAAGGACGATGTCTCCGTTACCCGCCGCTACTACCGCTCTGGCGAGAGCGAGTATCAGCTGAACGGCGAGACTGTCCGACTGCGCGATATCCACGAGCTGTTTATGGACACGGGACTCGGACGCGACGGCTATTCAATGGTCAGCCAGGGCAGAGTCGCCGACCTTATCTCTTCGCGCTCGCCGCAGAGGCGCGATATGCTCGAAGAGGCGGCTGGAATATCCCATTTCAGATACCGCCGCGCGGACGCGACCCGCAGACTCGAACAGGCGGAGGAAAATCTCGTTCGCCTGCGCGATATATTGACCGAGCTCGAAGGACGCGTCGGACCGCTCAAAACGCAGAGCGAAAAGGCGCAGAAATTCCTTGTGCTTGCAGGGGAGAAAAAAGATCTTGAGATAGGACTCTGGCTCAAGACGATAGAGCGCTCCCGCGAGGGACTCAGGGCGCAGGAGGATAAAATATCCCTCGCCGCCGCAGACTATGAGCAGGCGGAGCGCGAGCTCGAACAGATATCGGCTCAGATAGAAGAGCTGATGAGCACGGGCAGCGGAATAACCGTGCAGATAGAAGAACTGCGAACGAAAGCCGCCTCTGATGAGGAGCAGGCGACCGCAGTTGACGGCAGAATCGCCGTCGAGCACAACAACCTCGCGCATAACCGCGAGACGATAGAGCGCATAAAGCGCGACATGGAAGCGGCGACCGCCACCGAGCAGCACCTCGAGGAGCAGATCGACGCCGCCCAAAAAGAGATAGAATCTATAGACGCCGAGATAAAGGACTGCCAGGCGCAGCTGCTCGAACTGCTCGACAGCACCGGCAAGCTCAAGGAGCAGGAGAGCGCGATAACCGCCGAGCGCGACAGCGCAGAAGCGCAGGCGAAGACCATAAACGAGTCTCTCTCCGCCGCAAAAATCGAACAGAGCACGGCGCGCTCCTCCGCGCAGGAGATAGCCGCGCGCCTCGGCACAGTCGACGAAGTCATCGCTTCGCGCGGCGGACTGCTTGACGCACTCCGTGAGCAGGCCGAAGTCAGCCGCAGGAATCTTGACGCGTGCCTTGAAAATATAGAATCACTTTCAAATTCAATAGACGGCTACTCTATGATAGTTCGTTCGCGCTCCGAAAAGGCGGAGAAGATGCGCCGCGAGCTCGATGCTGCAACGCTCGATATCCACCAGAAGCAGGCGCGCATCAGAATGCTCGAGGATCTCGAGAAGAACATGGAGGGCTATTCCGGCTCCGTTAAAGCGGTCATGCGCGAAGCAAAGCGCGGAACGCTGCGCGGAATCCACGGCCCCGTGTCCCAGCTGATAACCGTTGATGCGAAGTACGCCGCGGCGGTCGAGACGGCTCTCGGAGCCGCCGTACAGAATATAGTAACCGATGACGAGTCGGCGGCAAAGCGCGCCATAGCCTATCTTAAAGAGAGCCGCGCAGGACGCGCGACTTTCCTGCCGATGACGGCGATAAAGCCGCGCCCGTTCAGGGAGGACGGACTCGACTCCTGCGCCGGATTCATCGACATGGCGGACAGACTTCTTCGATGCGACGACGAGTATCTGCCGATAATCAGGAATCTGCTCAGCCACACCGTCGTTGCGGATAATATCGACAGCGCGATAGCCATCTCCAAACGCTTCGGCCACAGATTCAAAGTCGTCACGCTCGACGGTCAGGTCATGAACGCGGGCGGCTCGATGACGGGCGGTTCGCGCGGGCAGAACGCGGGAATACTCAGCCGCGGCAATGATATCGAACAGCTCAAAAAGACCGTCGCGAAGCTTGAAAAAGACCTCGCCGAGCGGCAGGAGAGATACAAAGAGCTCGCGGGCGAAGTTTCGGCGGCACAGGCGGAATATGACGGCGTGACGGCGGAGCTCCAGAAAGCGCAGGAAGAAAAAATCCGCCGCGAGGGCGAACTGCGCATGATAGACGACAAGATAGAAACCGCCGAGTCGGCGCTCAATGACCTCGAAGCGGAGAAACGCAGCTCCGCAGAGCGCACCGCAAAGCTCGAAGAAATTCAGACTCAGGCGCAGAAGAAGATAGATGAATTTACCTCTCAGCTCGACTCGGTCAATGAAAAGATAACCGAAATCGAATCGCGCCGCGATGAACTGCTCAGCACCCGCGAGCAGAACGCGGACAAAGAGAGCAGTATCAACCTCAGCATCCTCGCGTTCAAAAAGGACATTCAGGCGAGGGAAGAAGTCATCGAAACGCTCAAACGCCGCAGAAGCTCCCATGAGGGTCATGCCGATGAACTCAAATCGGAGATTGACTCGATAACCGAGCAGATGACCGCGACGAACGAGCTGATTGAACAGCTCAAAGGCGAGGCGGCATCACTTCGCGCCGAGGCTCAGCAGAAGAAAGACGAGATATCCTCGCTCGCTCAGAAGCGAAGCGGAGTCGAGGGCGAGAGCACCAAACTTCGCGCCCAGGAGCGCTCGGTCAGCGACAGGCGTGAGAGGCTGTCCGGCGAGCGGGCAAGGCTCGAAGAGCGCCGCGACTCGATGCAGCGCGAGCTTGAAAACGCGCAGAACAAGCTCTATGACGAATATCAGCTCACTCGCCGCGAGGCGGAGGAGCTCGGCATAGTCATTGAAGACCCGCAAAAAGCGCAGCGCGATCTCAATGATATAAAGAACAAGATAAGAGCCCTCGGCAATGTCAATGTCGGCGCTATCGAGGAATACAAAGAGGTCTCCGAGCGCTACGAGTTCATGAAAACTCAGATAGACGATGTCGAAAGTTCGCGCGCGGAACTTCTCACGCTCATAGGCGACCTGACCGGCAAGATGTCGGAGCGGTTCAGGGAGCAGTTCGACCGCATAAACACTATCTTCGGTCAGACGTTCTCGGAGCTGTTCGGCGGCGGCAAGGCGGAACTTATTCTTGAGAATCCGCTCGACGTGCTCGAATGTGCCATTGAGATAAAGGTTCAGCCCCCGGGCAAGAATGTTCAGAACATCGACCTGCTCTCGGGCGGCGAAAAGGGACTTGCGGCAATCGCACTGCTGTTCTCCATACTCAAGGTCACTCCCGCGCCGTTCTGCTTCTTCGACGAGGTCGAGGCGGCGCTCGATGATGTAAACGTCACGCGCTACGCACAGTATGCGCGCCGCATGACGAAGAACACGCAGTTCATCCTCATCACGCACAGACGCGGTACGATGGAGGAGGCTGATGTCCTCTACGGAGTCACGATGCAGGAGGACGGAGTTTCCAAACTGCTCGAACTCAAGACCGCCGAGATGGCAAAGAAGCTCGGATTGACACAGTGATACATATAATAAAGCCCCGGAGTTTTCCGGGGCTTCGTTATTGCAGATGTTGCTGATTGGCAAGCGCAATAATATTACAAATCAACACAATATTGCAGGGGCGGATATTATCCGCCCGCGAAATTCGCACGATTTTATTGGCACGCAGCTTGCAGGGTGCGGCGACCCGACGCACCTATGCCGCGTAAGCGGCACGAAATCTTCGCAAAAGTTTATCTTACCGACCGTAGGGGCGAACTTCGTTCGCCTTTAAATTTTCTGTGGTTTTCGGACAACTTACTTCGTATAGACAGCCCTTGCGGCTGTCCGCAATCGGCGATAGCCGAAAAAATTTAAATTGAAGATAGTTTGTTTCGCTGAAAAAAGGGAGCCGGAAATCCGACTCCCTCGTTTTTTATTTTTTCTTTGCGTTCTTGGTTTTCTTCTTCGGCTGTTCTTCGCCGAGGTCGATTACGATAAACGCGACGTTCCAGATGAGTATCGCCAGGAACAGGACTGCCATAACAACGGGCGCGGTGCTCATTGTGACGAGCACTATCTTGCCGAAGAGATTCATAAACGCCATGTCGGTCAGCGAGCCGAGGGTCAGCGTGCCCGCGTCGACGGCGGCCGCGATATCCGAAAATGCTATTTTCATGCCGATGAGGCACAAAATGCCTGCCGCGCCGAGTGCGGCGGTCGTCTTTCTCGAATTGGTCGCCGCGGCAACAATGATAATGGCGAGCGCGATGAGCAGGGCGAGCGCGAAGCAAACGGCAAAGGCTATGAAGTTGCCCTTGAATTTAAGCAGTACCTCGGGAATCTCGGACATATTATCCTTGTTAAAAACGCCGGCAAAAAGACCGTCTCCCGTGAAAAGCTCGACGATGCGCTTTATGCTCAGCGCCTCTACGATATTTGAGTCATAGAGGTTTGCGTGCGCATAGACGGTGATTATATCCGTGAAATATGCGACGGGGAAAATTGCCGCCGCGAGCAGCGCAGTCACTATCCTGTTGAGAGCCTTCATGCTGACCGACCTTTCTTACTTGTTTATTTCTTCTTTTTGTCCCATGAGGAGTTGAGCGCAACGGTGCGGTTTATGATAAGATTGCCCGGAGTGCTGTCCTTGTCGACGCAGAAGTAGCCCTGGCGCATGAACTGGAATGTGTCGCCCGGCTTTGCGTCGCGGAGTCCGCCTTCGAGCAGGCACCCGTCGATAATTTTGAGTGAATCGGGGTTGATGTTCTGAAGATAGTCGCCGTTTCCGTCCTCGCCTGCGGGGTTCTCGGTGTTGAACAGGCGGTCATAGAGGCGCACCTGAGCTTTCACGTTGTCCGCCGCGCTGACCCAGTGCAGGGTGCCGCGAACCTTTCTGCCGTCGGGCGTCTCGCCGCCGCGGCTCTCGGGGTCGTAGGTGCAGTGCAGGCAGGTGACTTCGCCGTTTTCATCGGTATCATATGAGTTGCAGGTCACATAATATGCGCTCTTGAGACGCACTTCGTTTCCGGGGAAAAGCCTGAAATATTTCTTGACGGGCTCCGCCATGAAGTCCTCGCGCTCAACATAGAGCTCGCGGGAGAATGTGACCTTGCGGCGACCGAGCTCGGGCTTGTCGGGATTTATCTCGACCTCGATTTCCTCGGTCTTGTCCTCGGGGTAGTTGTCGATAACGAGCTTCAACGGATTGAGAACCGCCATGGCGCGCGGGGCGTTCTGATTGAGATTGTCTCTGACGCACGCCTCGAGCAGACCGTAGTCAACCACGCTGTACGCTTTTGCAACGCCGACGCGGCTTATGAAATCGCGTATTGCGGCGGCGGGATAGCCCCTGCGGCGCATACCGCAGAGAGTGACCATTCTCGGGTCGTCCCAGCCGTTGACAACGCCGGTCTGAACCATTTCGAGGCACTTTCTCTTGCTCGTCACGCAGTAGTTGAGATTAAGGCGCGCGAACTCTATCTGGCGCGGCGGCTCTTCAAAGCCGATAGCGTCGATGAACCAGTTGTAGAGCGGTCTGTGGTTCTCGAACTCGAGCGAGCACAGGGAATATGTGACCTTCTCCGCAGCGTCGGAGAGGGGATGGGCAAAGTCATACATCGGATAGACGCACCACTTGTCGCCCGTCTGATGGTGGGAGACATGCGCGATTCTGTAGATGACCGGGTCGCGCATGTTGATGTTCGGGCTCGCCATGTCTATCTTGGCGCGAAGCACCTTTTCGCCGTTTGCAAACTCGCCCTCGGTCATTCGGCGGAAGAGGTCGAGATTCTCCTCGACCGAACGGTCGCGGTAGGGGCTGTTTTTGCCCGGCTCTGTAAGGGTGCCTCGGTATTCGCGTATTTCCTCGGGCGACAGGTCGCAGACATACGCCTTGCCCTCTTTGATGAGCTTTATCGCGCACTCATAGAGAAAATCGAAATAGCTCGATGCATAGTAGATCTCGTTCCATTTGTAGCCGAGCCACTCAATGTCCTCTTTTATCGCGTCGACATATTCGACATCCTCTTTCGAGGGATTCGTGTCGTCGAGACGGAGATTGCACACTCCGCCGTATTTTTCCGCGATGCTGAAGTCGATGCATATCGCCTTTGCGTGACCGATGTGCAGATAGCCGTTGGGCTCCGGAGGGAATCTCGTCTGCACGCGGGTGTTGACCCCGTTTGCAAGATCCTCGTCTATAAAATCAGTGATAAAATTTGAATTGAGATTGGTGCTGTCCGCCATTTAGTTCTCCTCCTTGTAGTGTGCGAGCGCCGCAGCGAGTCTCGCTCTGACTCTGTCCTCGCCGAGCAGCCTGATTATCGAATGAAGATCGGGCGTGTTGCGGCGCGAAGTCACCGCGATTCTGATAACGGTCGAAAGGTCGCCGACATGACCCTTGAACGCCGTGGGATCTTTCTTGTATTCCTTGACGTTGGGCGTGTAGCCGAGCGGCTCGCACATCGCCTTGATGCGCGCAAACCATGCGTCCTTGTCGTCGTTTATGTCAAACTCGCCGATGTATTTTTGAAGTATCGCCGCCGCATCGCCTGCGCTGATATTCTCGGGCAGGGTGTAGTCGGGGGTGTAGATTTCATCGTAGAAATACGAGACGAAGTCCTTGACCTGCTCCCAGTTTGCGATATCCTTTCGCGGCTTCGGACAGTCGCGGTCTATCGAGAATATGCCGCGTGCAAAATCGCGGTTAGAGTCGAGAAGCTTGTAGAGCTCCTCGTCATATTCTTTCGCCCAGTTCAGTATATTGCCGAGCACCTCGTCCGCCGTCATGTGCGAAATAATATTCTTGCTCACGTCGTTGAGCTTCGCCATGTCAAACAGGCATCCGCTCACACTCATCTTCTTGAGATTGAACGGGAACTTCCAGCAGTCCTCCGTGGGATTCGCTCTGCGCCAGTCCTCGAAGTTCGAGTTGAGCAGCGTCATGATATATTCGATAACGCTCTCCTTGGGATAGCCCTGCTCGACAAAGTAGCTGACCGCCGCCTCGGGATCCTTTCTCTTCGAGAGCTTGCGCTTGGCGCCCGTCTCCTCGTCTATCTTCATGACCTGCGGAGTGTGCGCGTATTTCGGCACTCTGTAGCCGCACGCCTTGAACAGCGCGATGTGCTTCGGGACGGAGGATATCCACTCCTCGCCGCGAATGACGTGTGTCGTGCGCATGAAGTGGTCGTCGCAGACATGTGCAAAGTGATAGGTCGGTACGCCGTCGCTCTTCAAAAGCACCTCGTCGATTATATTCTCCGGCATTTCAATTTTGCCGCGGATCATGTCGTCAAAGACAATTCTCTTGTTCTCGTCGCCCTCGGAGCGGAAGCGAAGAACATAGGGCTCGCCCGCTTCGATGCGTCTCTTCTGCTCGTCAAAGCTCAGGTCGCGGCACTTCGCCCATTTGCCGAAATATCCGGTTATCGCCGCGCCGCCGTTTTCCTGCTCTTCGCGGATAGCGGCGAGCTCGTCCGCAGTGCAGAAGCAGGGGTATGCCTTGCCCTCCTGCACAAGACGCTTGGCGACCGCGTGATAAATTTCAACGCGCTTGCTCTGGGTATAAGGACCGTAAGCGCCCTTCTCCGTGTCGAATCCGGTCACGCCCTCATCAAATTCGAGGCCGAAGTTTTTGAATCCGTTGATTATTGCGGACACGCCGTCGGCGACCTCGCGCTTCTTGTCCGTGTCTTCGATTCTCAGATAAGTAAGTCCGCCGCTGACTCTCGCCGTAAGAAAATCGACGAGCGCGCCGAACAGTCCGCCTATATGGAGATACCCCGTCGGGCTCGGAGAGAATCGGGTCACGCGCGCGCCCTCGGGCAGCCCGCGCGGGGGAAATCTCAGCTCGCAGTCCTCCGGCGTCAGCCCGTTTGAGCCGAATAGGAGATCGGCGAGTCTTTCGTTATCAGTCATTAAACCGCACTCCGTTTCTGTAGGTAAATATATACACTATATTATTGCAGAAAAACGCCCGTCAATCAAGAGCCAAAGAACAATTTCTCAAATCAAAAGAGGTTAATCGATAAAAATTTCATAAATCTTTAATTTTCCATTGATTTTTGCACTCTTTTATTTTATAATGAATACGACCGCGCAAGCAGTGAATTGATTTTTCGTGCTCATTCGCTCGGGAGAGAAAACCGCAAAAAAAGCGCGACTGAATGAAGATTTCATATTCGGAGGTAACAGAAATGACAAAGAAGATCATAGCTCTTGTCCTTGCTCTCTGCTTCGTTTTTGCTTTTGCAGCCTGCAAGAAGGATAAGGACAACGGCGACACAACCACAGGCGAGCCCAACACTTCCGCAAACGGCGAGACCGTTGCAAACGACGAGTCCACCGATGCAGAACCCGCGAGCGGCGACGAGTCCACCGAGGCCGAGACCGACGCTTCCGGCAACACCGTAGCTCCCGAGGAGACCAAGAAGGACAATCAGGGCGGTAATCAGGGCGGCAACCATGGCGACAGCACCACTGCTTCCAAGCCCGCGACAAAGGCTGAGATAGTTGCGTATTTCAACAAGGCCATTAACGGCGTTAAGCCCAATGCGAAGAGCGTTACAAGAGTTTCTGAGACGAACTACAGAAGCGGCAAAATCACCGGAGTGCCCTCCATCGTCGATAAGCTTGTCGGCGGTATAGACAGCTTTGTTGACGGTCAGCTCAAGAAGAACAGCAAGGGCTCCGAAACATTCTCCAATTCTGCGGCTATAAAGGCTAACTTCCCTGTTGAGAACGAGTCCTGGTCGAGCAAGCTTACTGCGAATGATACTGCGAATGATGTCGCAAGCGCAACTTGCACCGAGGCGGGCGGAGTTTACACCATCACTATAAAGACGGTTGCCGACAAGGCTTCCTCCAACGTTCATCACGGCTCGGGTCATGCCCCGAAGGTTTTCAGCGTGGTTCTCCCGTCTGTTATCAACGATCAGTTTAGCAGCGGCGTGCTTAAGTCTGTCGCTAAAGCCTTTAAAATCGGCACCGCTCAGATGGAGTATCCCTCCGGCACAGTTACCGTTAAGGTTGACGCTAAGACCAGCCGTGTTATCAATGCTACATATGATGCCAAATGGACAATTCACCTTCCTCTTGGCGACGAAATGGTAGTGCTTCCTTTCGGCACAAAGACCATTTACAACATCGCTTACTAATTAAACAAAATGACTGTTTTGAGGCAGGAGTTTCCTGCCTCAAAATGCATTTACAAACATATCAAGTGAAAAAGAAGGATATTTAAAATGGAAAAGAAAGTTCTTGTTGAAACTTCCGCCCGCCATGTACATGTCACCAGAGAAGCTCTCGATATCCTCTTCGGTGAGGGCTATGAGCTGACCGTCAAGAAGGAGCTCTCTCAGCCCGGCCAGTTTGCGAGCAACGAGCGTGTTGCCGTTGTCGGCCCGAAGGGCAGCTTCCCGGCAGTCTCCATTCTCGGCCCCGTGCGTCCCGAGAACCAGGTTGAGCTTTCACTCACCGATGCCCGTTCCATCGGCGTGACCGCTCCCGTCAGAGAGAGCGGAGATATCGCAGGCAGCGGCACATGCAAGCTTGTCGGCCCCAAGGGTGAGGTCGAGCTCGAGTGCGGCGTTATCGCAGCGCAGAGACACATCCACGCAACTCCCGAGGATGCCGAGAAATACGGTCTTCAGGACAAGCAGATAGTCAGCGTCAAGATCGACTCGAACGGCCGTTCGCTCGTTTTCGGCGATGTCGTCGTCAGAGTCAGCCCGAAGTATGCGCTGGCAATGCACATCGATACCGATGAGTCCAACGCCGCAGGCGCAACTCCCGGTCTCATGGGCGAGATCCTCGCGTAACAAAACACGAAATTCAGTCCTCTGCACTCTAAGTGCGGAGGGCTTTTCACTTGCGGTCGGGGAGGATGAGCAGACGCACTTATGTGCCAATAGCGGTGGAGCTCTTCAGGCAATATAACGGCATTTTTATTCTCACATATAAAATTATTGTCGGCTCCCTTGTGTAAAGGGAGCTGGATCGGCGAAGCCGAGACTGAGGGATTGCGTCCGGATAAAAATTGTCGTGGTTGTCCTCGATTTATCAACAGGCAAATTCTTATTTCCGGATACTTACGCGAAACCGCCGTCAAAATCAAAACATTTTTCCCCGATGTGTTTCAATAATGACGCATTTACACAATTTGGACTACCCCCATTAAACGAAATTTTATCTTTTGTCTATTGACTGGTTGGAACAACGATTATACAATGTGTATATAAATCATAAGGAGTGAAAAAGATGAAAAAGATTCTGGCAATAATCCTTGCCGCTGTCCTCGTTCTCTCGTTCGCGGCGTGCAAGAAGAATGACACAAACAACGACACTACTGCCGGTGACGCTCAGACCTCCGGTCAGGCGGCGGATGTTTCCGCTTCCGATGAGACGGCTTCTTCCGAAGAGGCTTCCTCCGAGGTCGAGACCGAAGTAGTCACCGATAAAGAGGGTCACACCGTTATCGAGACTAAGGCTCCTCAGTCCTCCGATACAAAGACCACGACCAAGGGCAACAGCACAACGCCCTCCAAGGGACTCAACACCAACGATGCAGCCGCTTGTGTCAAAGCTTATCAGGAAGCAGTCAAAAAGACTAAGCAGTTCAAGAGCGGCAGGCAGAAGATGAGCCTTGGCAGCGCGATCACTGCAGACGGCGGTCTCGGCTTCGTCCTCAAACTTGTTCAGGGACCCATTGACAATGCTCTTGCCAAGAACTCCAGCGACCGTACCGATATCCCCGGCAACCCCTCCGGTATGCAGGCGAGCCACATGAAGAGCGCCAGCGCGGTGACCAACGGCAACTACACCACTATTACCTTCAACGTCAAGAATCAGACTCAGGGCGCAAAGGCTGATAACCACAGCGGTTCCGTCGGCTGCGCAGTCGGAACTCTTGGCAATGTTGACGCTGCTATCAAGGAGCTCGGATTTGAGGTTGATTATACCAACGGTAAGATCGAGCTGACTTATACCGATTGCAAAGTTGTTGTTAAGATAGACAATACTACCGGCAAGATCGTTGACGGCAGCTGGGGCTATAAGGTCAATGTCTATGCAAACGGCATTAAGGTTGTCGGCTATACCGTCAAGAACCTCAAGGGTGTTGTTAACTTCTCTTACACCGCTAAGGGCTGATATCTGAAAAAAATAAAGCCGTCCGTCTTTTTCAGACGGGCGGTTTTTTGTTGGCTTTTGCGGAAAAATGACTGATAAACTGCGGTTTTATTAAAAATTAATTTTTTACCATGTTTTTTTATAAGATTTTTCTTGACCTGTACGCTTTAATAGCTTAAAATATAAACCTAATCAAGTGCAACACTCAGATGAAATCTGTCGGGAGGGAGAAGAATGAACAAAAAGCTTATGAGATTTGCCGCACTTTTGCTTGCGGCGGCTATGCTCTTTTCCTTTTCGGCGTGCAGAACTGATGATGACGGTTCGGAGTCTTCTACGGACGAACCCTCGGTCACTGATGCGGGGAATATTCATGAGGAGTCCACCGACTCTGCGGAGCTGACAACTGCCGAGCCGACGACCGACTCAAGAACCGCGACGCGCTCCAATGTTTCCGGCGGAACAAAGACCGAGACTGTCAACGTCTACAAGGGGCTCAACTCCACGAACACTTCGCGGGTGCTCCAGTATTATAAAGCTGCGGCGGCGAATACAAGGACCATTGACGCCACGCAGTATATGTCCATGAAGCGTGTTGATTATACTCCGCGCAACAGTTTCCAGAAAGGTATGCTCACCGTGTTCACGGGAATCGCTTCGGCGGCTCTCGCGGCAAACAGCAAAGCGGTGACTACAATTCCCGGAAAATATAAGCAGATAAAGGCGAGCGATCTTATCTCGGCGAACGCTGTCGCTTACGGCAACTACACTATAGTGACGCTCAACGTCAGGATGCAGCAGGACGATCAGAATACTAAGGACGCGCATCAGGGTCCGGTCGGCAGGACTGTCGGAACGGTCGGGAACCTTGACAGAGTCTTTGACGAGATGCCGAGCATCAAGGTGGACACCTCAAAGGGCAGCATTACGCTCAGATATGACGACTGCAAGGTCGTTGTCAAAATCGATAATGCCAGCGGAATGATAGTCAGCGGCACATGGAGCTACACCGTCGATATAGATGTAGATAATATATACGCGAGTATAGCGGGCAGCGACAGTATGCTGATAACTGATACCGGCGGCGCGGTCGATTACGTCATAAAGACTAATGACGGAACGACGCTTCGCAACGGCGTAAAAAAATAAAATATGGGACTGTCTGCGGCTAAACGCGACAGTCCCGTTTTTTCACGGCAATAAGAGAGAGCTGCCTTTTGACAGCTCTCTCTGTTCTTTATGTTTATTTGTCGGACTCGGCCTCGGCAGCCTTGGCTTCGTCGATGACCTTCTGCGCGACTACGGGCGGCGCATCTTCATAGCGGGTGAACTCAAGGGTGAACCAGCCTCTGCCGGCGGTCACGGAGCGAAGGACGGTCGAGAAATCGCCCATCTCGCCCATGGGAACTTCCGCGATGAGCTCCTGGATCTTCGGCTCGTCGGACGGACCCATGCCTAGCACGCGGCCGCGGCGCTTTGTGACATCGCCCATGATGTCGCCGAGATTCTCGTCGGGCATATAAGCCTTCAGAGTGCCGATGGGCTCAAGGATAACGGGGTTCGCCTGCGGGATACCGTTCTTGTATGCTATGTTCGCGGCGGTCTTGAACGCCATTTCGGACGAGTCTACCGGATGGTAAGAGCCATCGTAAAGGGTTGCCTTTATGCCGACCATCGGATAGCCTGCAAGCACGCCCTTCTTGACGCTGTCGCGCAGACCCTTTTCAACTGCGGGGAAGAAGTTCTTCGGCACAGAGCCGCCGACAACTTCCTCGGCGAAAACGAGATCGTCGCTCTCGCAGGGCTCGAAGCGGATGAACACATCGCCGAACTGGCCGTGTCCGCCGGACTGCTTCTTGTGTCTGCCCTGAACTTCGACCTTCTTGCGGATGGACTCTCTGTATGCGACCTTCGGCACGCTGAGGTCGACCTCAACGCCGAACTTGTTCTTGAGCTTGGAAACGATAACGTCAAGGTGCTGCTCGCCGAGACCGGAGAGAATCTGCTCGCGGGTCTCTTTGTTGATGACGAACGAAATTGTCGGATCCTCTTCGAGGAGTCTGAGCAAGCTCGCCGCGACCTTCTCTTCGTCGCCCTTCTTGCGGACTTTGACTGCCATTGAAAGGCAGGGGGTCGGGAACTTGATGCCCTCGAGGGTTATCGGGTTCTTTGCCGAGCAGACCGTGTCGCCGGTCTTGATGCCGGCAAGCTTTGTGACAACGCCGATGTCGCCCGCGGGGATGCAGGATGCGTCCTCCTGCTTGCTGCCCTTGAGGGTGATTATCTTGCCCATTCTCTCGCTCTCTTCGGTGCGGGAGTTATAAGCGGGGGTGTCCGAAGTTATCTTGCCGGAAACGACCTTGAAGAAGGACATCTTGCCGACGAACGGGTCGGCGATAGTCTTGAAGCAGATAGCCGCAAGCGGGCCGTTTTCGTCGCAGGCAAGACCGTTCTCGCCTGCCTTGTCGGCTGCGGAGGGAGCGGAATAAACTATCTCGTCAAGGAGCATATCAATAGCTTCGCAGGTGTAGCCCGCGCAGGCGTATACGGGGATAACGGAGCCGTCGCTGACGCCGGAGTTGAGAGCCTTGATTATCTCTTCGCGGGTGAAAGTCTCGCCTGCAAAGAACTTCTCCATCAGCTCGTCGTCGCTCGAAGCGACTGCTTCTGTAAGTATATCGAGCATCTCGTCAAGCTGCGGGTCGGAGGGCATTGCGACCTCTTTCTTCTCGCCGCCGCTGTAGTCGAAAGCCTTGCGGGACGCGAGGTTGACATATGCCGCAACCTTGCCGCCGTCCATATAGGGGACGATAACGGGGCAGATAGCGCCGCCGACTGCGTCTTTTATAGCTGCAAATGTTTTATAGAAATCTGTATTGTCCGCGTCGCAGCGGGTGATGGCGAACATTCTCGAAATGCCTCTGGCGTTCGCCGCCTTGAGAGCCTTCTCTGCGCCGACGTCAAAGCCGGAGCCAGCCGCAGTGACGATGAGCACGCTGTCCGCCGCGCGGATGCCTTCGCTCATGCCGCCCGCAAAGTCAAAAAGACCGGGAGTGTCGATTATATTTATCTTTGCGCCGTTCCACTCGATAGCGGCAACAGCGGTTGAAACCGTGGCCTTTCTCTTTTTCTCCTCGGCGTCGAAGTCGAGCACGGTGGTGCCGTCGGCGACTCTGCCGAGTCTGTCGGTAGCCTTCGCGGTGTAGAGCATTGCTTCCGCAAGGGTTGTTTTTCCTCTGCCGCCATGACCTGCTATGGCGATATTTCTTATGTCTTTCGCGTTATAGGCTTTCAAAAAAAGTCCTCCTTATCAAAGCGCCGCTGCGCGTTTAGATTTACTGCATAAAAATTAACCACAGTTTTGAAGAAATTATAGCATACATTACCATAGATTTCAACAAAAAAATAAAAATATATTCATTAACGTTATATAAACAAATTGAGCGCAGTTTGCACTTGTAAAAGGATATAAAAATAGTATGTTTTGGTCACATCGGGGCTGTTTATCTCAAAATAAAAATAATGATTGCGGCGGTCCGCAGTCCCTTGTGATAAAAGTTATAACAAAACATCCCCCGCACCTCTCGGTGCAGGGGATGCATTATATCAATTTTTACGCAGCTTTCTTTTCTTTTCTGCGCTCTGCCGCGCGTCTGATAGCCTTGCCTATCTCGAACACCGGGATAGTGGAGACCGAGAGACCTGCGGAAATGAGCAGCTCGTTGAGCTGGAATGTGCCGGGCGCGATGTCAATTTATTATATTATCTGGAGACTTTTCTTTTCGCTGCGGTACGCTGAACGACCTTGATTATCTCGACTATCGGGATTATCGAAAACGCGAGGGCGAGCGATGTCGCATATTCGGCGAAGCCTATCGGAGTGAAGCCGAAGGCGTTTGCGAGGAACGGTATCTCAATAACCGCCGTAGTCAGCACGAGCGACGCCACCATAGCACCGAACAGGGGCAGGTTGTGGCTGCCGCGAAGGCTCATCTTTATGACCGAGCCGCGCTGCGAGCGCATATTGAACGAGTGGAATATCTCGCACATCGACATGGTGAGGAATGCCATGGTCATGCCCTGCTCGCACTCGGCGATGTTCATAAATGCCCAGTGTCCCGTCTCGAAGCGTTCGCCTATGAAGAACGCCGCGAGGGTCAGCGCGGTGACCAGCACGCCCTGATAGAGCACGTCAAAGCCGAGCCCGCCTGCAAATATTCCGTCCGACGGGTCGCGCGGGCGGCGGCGCATGATATCGCTCTCCGCCTTTTCGAGTCCGAGCGCGAGCGCCGGGAAGCAGTCGGTGACGAGGTTTATGAACAGCAGATGCGGCGCTTCGAGAATGGTGAAGCCGAGAAGCGTTGCGGTGAATATCGCGAGCACTTCCGCGAGGTTTGAGCCGAGCAGGAATTGAATAGCCTTTCGGATATTGTCATATATCCGGCGGCCCTCTTCAACGGCGTTGACGATAGTTGCAAAGTTGTCGTCCGTGAGCACCATGTCTGCAACATTCTTTGTGACGTCCGTGCCGGTTATGCCCATGCCGATTCCGATGTCGGCGCTCTTTATCGACGGCGCGTCGTTGACTCCGTCGCCCGTCATGGCGGTTATCTTGCCCTTTGAGCGCCAGGCGTTGACTATTCTCGTCTTGTGCTCGGGCTGCACGCGTGCGTATACATATATATTTTCGACTCTGTCCGCGAACTCTTCGTCGCTCATCGCGGAGAGCTCCGCGCCGGTTATTGCCTGTGACGGATCGGTGAGTATGCCGAGCTCCGAGGCGATGGCAACGGCGGTGTCCTTATGGTCGCCGGTTATCATAACGGGGGTTATACCCGCGCCGCGGCACTCCTCTATAGCCGCCTTGACCTCCGGGCGAACGGGGTCTATCATGCCGGTAAGGCCGATGAATATCAGGTCATGCTCGAGCGCCTCGGGCGAAAAATCGTCGGGCGCGGAGTCGTATTTTCTCATCGCCGCCGCGAGCACGCGCAGAGCCTTATCCGCCATCCTCTTGTTTTCCGAGGCTATTGTCGCCTTTATCTCGTCTGTCATCGGAACGATTTTTCCGTCAATAAAAGCGTGGGTGCAGAGATCGACGACAACATCGGGAGCACCCTTTGTGTATTGAATAATGCCGTCCGGTGTCTTGTGGACGGTGGACATCATCTTTCTGCCGGAGTCGAACGGAGCTTCGCCGATTCTCGGGCTGTCGCTTTTCAGCTCGCCCTTATGAAGTCCGAGGCTTATCGCGTAGCTGACGAGAGCCGCCTCCGTGGGCTCGCCGATCACGAGTCCGTCGGAATCCTCCTGCGCGTCGGAGCAGAGGGACATGGCTCTTGCGAGCAGCTTTTCGTCGCCGTAATGATCGACGACGGTCATCTTATTCTGCGTGAGAGTGCCTGTCTTATCAGAGCAGATTATCTGCGCGCAGCCGAGCGTCTCAACAGCGGTGAGCTTGCGGATAACCGCATTTTTCTTCGACATGTTCGTAACGCCTATCGACAGCACGATAGTGACCACCGCCGCAAGTCCCTCGGGAACGGCGGCAACGGCGAGGCTGACGGCTACCATAAACACGTCGATAACGCTCTTGAATATCAGCGCGGGATCGCCGCCCGCGAGAGTGGAGCGCTCCATGAACAGCGAGAACGCAAAGATGAAAACGCAGATTCCAAGCACGAGGAAGGTGAGAGTCTTAGAGAGTCCCGCAAGCTTTTTCTGGAGCGGGGTCTGTCCGTCTTCCGCCTTTGTTATGGCGTCGGCTATCTTGCCCATCTCGGTGTTCATGCCCGTGTCGGTGACAACGGCCTTGCCGCGTCCGTAGACAACGGCGCTGCCCATATACGCCATGTTCTTTCTGTCGCCCAGCGGAATATCGCCGCCGTCGCCCGCGCCGAGAACGGAGATAATCTTGCTCACGGGCACGCTCTCGCCCGTCAGCGCAGCCTCCTCTATTTTAAGGCTGGCGCTCTCGAATATGCGGCAGTCCGCGGGAACAGCGTCGCCCGCCTCAAGCACAACAACGTCGCCGACGGTCAGATCTTCGCTCTTGACAGTCATTATCCTGCCCTCGCGAATGACCTTTGAGGTCGCCGCGCTCATCTCCTGCAGCGCTTCGATTGCTTTTTCCGCTTTGCTCTCCTGCAAAACGCCGAGCACGGCGTTTATAAGCACAACGGCGAGGATTATCACGGTGTCCGTAGGGAAGGACGGCGAGCCGGAGACCTTGCCCTCATAGACTGTCGTCACGGCGGATATGACCGCGGCGACGATAAGGATGATTATCATCGGGTCGGCAAGCTGCTCAAAAAACCGCCTGACGAGCGATTTCTGCTTTGCCTGTGCCAATTTGTTTTTGCCGTATTTCTCAAGACGGCGTTCGGCCTCGGACTGCGAAAGTCCGTTTTCCGAGCTCTCCGTCCGCTTAAACACCTCGCGGACGTCTTCAAGATAGTACTTCAATTTTTATGCCTCCCTTTCGGTTAAACAAAAAAGACCTTCGACAGACCATGTCTGCCAAAGGTCTTGCCTCAAACGCATTCAATGCATATGTCTGCTGCCAGCCGGGCTCGGTCGGTTATCGCGACCTGCACAGCGGTTGGTGACAGCGAGATGGGCTCTTGCCCATAGCTACTCCCCAATGGATGTATATTTATCATACTCCGCAAAAGAGGAAATGTCAATTAAAAATTTATAAATTTTTATCTATTATTCTTTTTATTCGACAAAATCGCTCTTGACAAAAGCGCAATGTGAATATATAATTAATGCGTATTCTGACAAATGTTTCTGTGGACTCGCATGTTTTTGTAAGCCATTGACCGTTTGATGGTTCACAAAAATGTGCGGGTCCATTGCACAACATATAATATAGAATGCAAATTTTTTCACGGAGGTACCACAATGAAGGGTACAGTCAAATGGTTCAACGCAGAAAAAGGTTTTGGCTTCATCGCTAACGATGAGGGCGGCGACGATGTTTTCGTACATTTCTCCGCTATCGTTGCAGACGGCTACAGAACTCTCACCGAGGGTCAGAAGGTCACCTTCGAGGTCGAGCCGGATCCCAAGGATTCCAGCAAGCTCAGAGCTGTCAACGTTGTCGGCGAATAATTTTCTCCAGAGTTGACGCGGGCGTCCGTTATGCGGACGCCCGTTTTTTATATTTTCCTCTTCAACATATCCTCCGCAATGCTCTTCGCGAGCTCATCCATGTGCGAAAAGTCCATGGCGGAGATATATATGCTCTCGAGGTCGTCGTGTATACTCTTTGCGCTCTCGAGTGAGGCTATTGCCTCGCCGATAAACTCGCCGTAGGCTTTTTTTGTGAAGTTCAGCCGCGACATATGCCGGCGCAGCGCGGCGCGGTCGGTGAAGCGCGAGGAGTTTATCTTTATCGCGCCGTCAAACTCCGCAGGATGCAGCCTGTTTGAGGTCACGAAGCCGAGCGACAGGTCGGGGATGAGCAGATGCTCGGGCTCGCCGTCCGGTGAAAGGGGAGACGGGCTCGTGATTATGTCATGACCGCCGGAGAGGGCGTATCCGCGAAGCAGTGACAGCAGGGCTGCGGAGCTCGCGATGTTGTCGTCCTCGATGATATATATGCGCTCGCAGAGCTGTCTTACCGTATCAGTGAAGAATGTTATCCCGTCCGGTGTGACGGCGGATATCATCCGGTGACTCTCTTCGCCGATTCGCCCGGTCGGCTTGCCGAACTCGCGCGACGCGATGCGCGAAGCCGCGCGCTTGATTTTTGCCGTGTCCGTGCAGCCGAGCGTCAGGCGCAATATATCCTCGAGCAGCAGAGCGGAGGCTTCGAGAAAGCGCCTGCATCTGCGGTGGCACGCGGCGTTTTCATCGGTCAGTGCGATAACCTCATCCGCGCGCGAACGCAGAATATTTTTATCCCAGAATCTGCCTAAATCGACTATCTCCTGCGCGGCGCCCGGATATTTCGGCTCGAGCGTGTGCGGAGAAGTGCCGTCCACTATCCAGCAGTTGAGCGTGGGCGCATATACGCCGTCGAGCGAAGCGGGGTCGGATGAGCAATATATCAGCTCCGTCTCTATCCCCGCGTCTGTCAGGGCGGAGTTTATCCGCTTCATCAGGCTCGATTTGCCCGTGCCCGGACCGCCCTTTATTATATATGTATACCCGCCAGAATGAGTCGGACAAAGCTCGCCGAAAAATGAGTGAAAACCCTCGGGCGAACTGCACCCGAGAAAATAGCTGATGTTACCCATAATACGCCTCCCGAAAAGTCATATTACAGAGTATTCACCGCCCGCTTGTCAGGTTACGGAAAAATATCAGCTTGCCGCTTGCCGTGTGAAACTGCTTGCCGAGGTTGACAAACGAAGCTAAAAAAGGTAAAATATCACAAGTGATTCAGACGCAGTTGGGCGAGGAGAAATGCCGCCGCCGGGGGCAGATAGAGGCATTGCTCCGAGGTGAAGAAACAAGGAGCGGAGCGAGCGCTCCATCGTCCTCGGCAGCTCCATATCATTCGTTTCCGCCTTTGGCGAAACCTCATTCATTGCGCGCCTTGTCCTCTCCCCAAAAAGGCAAGCCTTTTGGGGACCCCTGTATTATGCGACTATGTTTCTGAGGGAAGCGCCGCGGACGGACAGCAGAAAGATAATAAGCAGGAAGCAAACTAAAAAATAAATATAACCGGGTGTGGCGCAGTTGGTAGCGCGGGTGGTTTGGGAGCGTGTAACACCCCCGCCCATCCGGAGAATTCCGAAATTCCGCAACCCCTTGCAAACACTGGGGTTTTGGCACTTCCCCTTCCCCGCAAATCGCTCGAACATGGGCCTTTGACCACATGTTTGACCACAACGGCAGAAGCAAAAAACTGAATATCCGGGTGTAGCTCAGATGGTAGAGCGCGTGGTTTGGGACCACGAGGCCGCTGGTTCGAAACCAGTCACTCGGACCAAAAATCCTCTGGGATCGATGATCTCAGAGGATTTTTTGCTATTTCTTTGTTTATTGCGGCGCAAATCATACAGCATGGACGTCAAGAATATAAGCCCTTTAAGTATTCTGCCACGCATTCTATTTCAGGGAAAAGAGAAGCTCGGTTTATAGAATAAGCTTTCAACTCTTCAAGGATCTTTTTCTTTTTGTCTACTAGTACAACAACATTCTTTCTCTTGTCCTTATAGCGGAACGATTCCAACGCCCCAATATCATCAGACAACCCACAAAGAATAAACGCTCCATCTTGTTTTACGATTCTATTATTATTTTTCAATGCATAAACTATGTAGCTCGTTAACAAGTCTCCCTTGTTAATCTCTGATTGAAAAGCAGGTTTCTCCAAACGAACCTCGTGAATCAACCGTGCTACACCTTTGTTAAATGCTTCGTTACCCATTCGTGGGTCTTCTGCTAAATGCCGAAATCCTTGCTGTTTATCATACGAAAAAGCCGGTAAACTTGCCAGAATTGAAACCGTATCACTTTGTGGATATTTAATCTCCTGTGGCTTTGCAGATATAAGGATGAGTTCACCAAATGAATCTTGATGGCTCTCACAAGCAAAGTATAATGCAACCAGTAGGTTTCTTGTTATATCAAGCAATCGCGTTGGCAGCCCATAATGTTGCATCTTTACTAGCTTTTCCAAATGAGTATGGCATTTTTCAAAATCATCCGGGCACTCGATAAGGAGATCGTTATAAAGCTTGCTCTCGTTCTTTTGTAGTTTTTTTGAACGCATAATAGACGGCCGAAGTGTGTAATTTGGATCAGCATGTCCACGGAAAAACAACGTATCTCCTTTGTTGCTGATGGAAGCAACAAAGCGACTTACAGATGAAATGGAAGAAAAGAAATGAAGGTCAACTTTAGCAGAATTGTAAAAAACACCTTGCGCAAATTTAATTCTATTCCTTATCCCATATAGTTCTTTGATATGTTCAAATAATTCAAGAGTAAATTGCGTCCTTTCCTCTGCATTCTTCATTGTTCGATATACCCAGTTTACTATGGCAACCGAATCTTCATAGGTCAACTCTGTATTAATAAGATTATTAGAGGTGTCTGTTTGTTCCCCAAAATGACCAGCCCATGCAGAATAAGCATTGTCTTTTTTCGGGTAAGCCTCTTTGTAAAGAACCGCATAGATTGATTTGCGCGCACTTAAGCGAGCGCACATATCTTCTTTTCGAATCCGGCCGTAGATATATACGCTCATATCAAAATACCCATCAGACAACATCTTATCAAGGCAGACATTCTTAAAAGCCTGCTGGATATCTTTGATATAGTATAACTCGTCAAAAAAATAGTAGAAAAAGAAAGCAATCGCCTCCCATTATGATGTCGAAACACTGTATATATTATAGCAAATAATAACCAATTATCAAGTTCAATTCCCCAATCATATTCCAAAGAAAACTGTTTTAGAGTTGTGTTTATAGTGACATAATCATTTAGAAGCTTAGTTTTTCTCTTTTCTGAGGATACGCATACAAAATGTGCGTATCCTCTTTTTCGGTATGTCCAATTATTTGGCTGATTCTGGCTCTTTCATCTGCCGCTTCTCTTCCTTGATCCGCTCACGCACTTCGTCAATCATTTGCTCCAACAATGCCTCGCACTCCTCCTTTGTCTTGGCGTAGACCGTATGCACCTCGCGCTTGCCTTGGGCGTTGGTGGGCGAATAGCGGCCTTCGAAGAGGTGGTCATTCAGTTCGTAGATTCCGCCGGTGCCGGGTTTGCGCACCTTGCCCTTGTACGGGGCGAACGGCGGGCTTACAGGCGATTTTCCGCCTTCGGCGGGAAGTTGGTCTTGGATCGTCTCGTGTGGCTCAAACGCCTCGCTGTGGCCGATCCCGCGCTCGATCTTCTGCGCCGCCTGCCGCTGCATGGCGCCGGTGATGTGGCTGTAGATATCAATCGTCGTAGCCGACGAGATGTGGCCGATGATGGCGGAGAGCGTTTTCACGTCCATGCCGTGCTCCAAGGCGGTCGTGGCGAAGGTGTGGCGCAGATCGTGGAAGCGGATGTCCTTGCACTGCGCCCGCACCAGCACCTTTTTCATCTTCCGATAGACGCTCTGCGGATCCAGCGGAGCGTCTTCTTTTACCGGCGAGGGGAACATCCACCGCGACTCCGTCTGCTCCTTCAGCTCCCGCAGCACGGCCAGCACCGCCGGTGGCAGAATCACAACCCGGTCGGAGCTTTTCGTCTTCGGCGCCGACTCGTGCAGAGCACCTGCATCTCCCGCGCCTTCTTCGGCGGCAGCTTGCAGCCAATGGCGGGATTCACGCGGATCAGTCCTTCGGTTTTCGCTTTCTCCAGCGCGATCCGGCAGGTGGTATGACAGGAGCGCACCATGCGGTCAGACAGACCGGGACCGTTGAGGTCACGGCAAACACGCCGCCCGTTTCGTTTCAGCTCCGCGTAGAACTGCTGCAGGTCACTCTGCGTCAGCTTGCTCAGCGGGATTGTTCCAACGTGTGGGATGATGTGATTGTAGATCCGATCCTCGTAGCACTGCTGTGTCGTAATCCGCAGACCGGGCTTGGACCAGGTCTGATACCACAGGTCCATCCACTCGCCGAAGGACATGTCCGGCTTTGCTCTGCCGGTGACGACGCCGCACTTCACTTTGAGTTCTTCCAGTTTCTCTTGACAGACGGTCTTTGACACGGCGGTAACGCTTTTCGTGACGGGCGCTCCCTTCTCGTCGTAGCCGATGACGATGCGCCCCTCCCAGCGTCCGTCCTTTCTCAGTCGGAGGGTTCCTTCTCCTTGCTTTCGTTTTCTTGCCACGGTTTCAACTCCTTTCCGAATAGTTCTTCCATGAAATCTCCCACAATGACCGAGGCGTTCTTCTGCATATCCGTGGTGACGTGGGTGTAGGTGTCCAGCGTGAAGCTGGCGTTGGTGTGACCGAGGATGCCGGAAAGCGTCTTGGCGTCCACGCCGCTGCGCATGGCGTGGGTGGCGAAGGTGTGGCGCAGATCATGGAAGCGAATGTCCGGCAGACCTGCGGCTTTGAGGATCACCTTCAGCCGATGGTACGCCGCGCCGGGCGCTGTCGGCTTCTCCGGCTCCAGCAGGCTCGGGAAGATCCACTCGGTCAGCGCCGTCTTGCGCCGCTCCTTCAGCACGTGGAGCGTACTGGGCGGCAGCAGGATCGTGCGCGTTCCTTTTTCGGTTTTCGGATTGCCCACCTCCAGCGCGCCGCCGGGAGCCGAGTGGATAGAGCGGCACACCTTCAGTGTTCCGCTTGCCTCATCGAGGTCGCACCACTTCAGGCCGCAGATCTCGCCGCGGCGCAGTCCGGTAGTGATCTCCGTGTAGAAGAAGTCGTACCACAGCGGCTCGGCGCGGATCGCTTCCATGAACTTATCGAGCTGCTCTTCGTTGAGAATCTTCATAGGCGGTTTGTTGAGCTTGGGGATCACCGTCCCATCCGTCGGATTCTGCACGATCAGCCGGGAGCGCACCGCCGCTTCCATGATCTCGTGGAGCAGCATGTGGACGCCGCGCACCGTGGCGTCGGCAAGGCGGCGCTCGCTTCCGTCGCTTGCTTTGTATGTCTTCCGACCCAGCGCGTTATAGAATTTCTGCACGTCCCGCTGCGTGATGGACCGCAGCATTTTATTTCCCAGCGCAAGCTTGATGTGATGACGCACGTCGCTGCGATACCCACGGACGGTACTCTCGCGCAACGTTGGTTCGGCGTAGCTTGTGAGCCACTGCTCGATCCATTCAGAAAGCGTCATGTTGCCCTGCTCGCTTAGATCCGCGTCGCGATAGCAGTCGATGGCGCCGTGGAGCTTCGGCATCAATTCTTTTTGCGTTTTGGCGAAGACGGATTTATAGATCGGCGTGCCGTCCTCCTTGTGCCCGATGACGATACGGCCTTCCCAACGCCCGTCTTTGCGTTTTCTTACCAGCCCGTCTCCATCGGGCCTTTTTCTTGCCATTGCGTTTCACCTCCTTTCGCAACACAAACACATACCACAACACGTTCGGAATATCCAGCGCGAATCGAACTCTATTCCTCGTTGTAGTAGCCCCGCATGATTTCCTCCAGCGGGATCTTTCCTCTCGTGCGGCGGACGTTGTTGACCGCCTCGCGGCGCATCTCCTTGAGCTCGTCGTCACTGAACTCACTGACCTGTGCGAACATGCGCATCAATATTTCAAGCTGCACCGCGTATCGGAACAGCCCTTTTGAGATTGCCTTGGCGTTGTCCTCGAAGAGCTCGTGCACAGCCTGCGCTAGCTTGTCGGTAAGCACACGGTTCGTAACATTATTTTCTAGAAGCTGTTCGGCGATAAAGCTCTCAACGGCTTTGACAAAGAAATCGTTGCGGGATGAGAAGCCGCATTTTTCTTTCGTGCGGTCAGCCTCCTGAATCAGCTTTTTCGGCAGATACAAACTGACGCGCTGCATATCGGGTGAATCCATAAAAACCTCCTGTATTTGGGCGATACACCAACCGGTGGCACCGTAGTTTCCCTTGTAAAAACCGCGGTAATTCGGGGATAGGCGCCGCACCGCGGCGCCTAATTTGACACCAAAGGGCTGTGAGCAACCCCCAGGGTGGCACCTATCACCGAACCCGCAAAAACCGCCTAACGGTCGGCATTGCCGGCTGTTGTGAGTCCGCGACGGCGCTGCTTGCAACGCCGTCGCTTTCTCCTGCTTGATTTTCGACCCTAACCCGCTCGCTCCCGTTTGCGGTCGAGCTCGGCGAGCTTTTTTCGGATCGTCTCCTGGTCTTTGACTGTTTCGAGCTGATGCATCTGTTGCTCGTAGAAGTGCCGGAGCGCTTTCTCCACCGGGCGGATCGTGTAGAGCAGCGTGCCGTTTCGCTTCTCGCCGCGCCTGGTGACGATCTCGGTGTTCTCCGTGACAATCAGCAGCTTTTCCCGCAGACCGTTCACATGCTTCGCCACCGTGTTCTGCGAGAGATGCACGGCTCTGCCGATGGTTCTGTAGCTTGGGTGGCACTGGTGTGTCTTGCGATCCTCGCAGCGCATCAGGTAACTGTACACCGCCAACTCGCCCGGCGTGAGGCCCAGCATAAAGATTTCGTTGGGCAGCGGGAAATAGTTTTTGATCGGATCGCGCTTGGGGTAAGGATAGTAGTCGCTCATGGGTTCCCTCACTTTCCAACGTTCTGCTCCACCCAAGCGAGGAGCTTGTCCCTCGGCACAACGAGACGGGATCCGATTTTCAGAACCGGAAAGCCCTTCTCGTGCATCAGCTCGTACATCCCGGAGATGGAGATCCCCAGCAGCTTGGCCGTTGTTTCCGCATTGAGGAACAGCGGCAGCTCATCGTAGGATTTGTAGGATGATTCCTTCATCTGAACAGTCCTTTCATTTGCGGTAGATAATTCATCTTGTGATCACGTTATCTATTTTAACTTACCTCTTGTGCTTTTGCAATAGATGTTGTATAATTAAAATACATTCTCTATTTCTGCACGCGCATTATCTATTATTCTAAACTTTTTTGGAGGGCGTCATGTTTTCTTTTCGTGCTTGCTTTTGGATGAGCGACGTTTATATCAATGAAAAATATAAATACGCTGCCAATGAAATCCTGACAGCGTACCTAAACGCAAACGATCTTTATGAAGATATGGACACTGATGAACTGGAGAACCCTGAGACGCCCGGCAACCTGTTCTATGACCTGAATTCGTTGAAGCGGAAATTGATCCTCTCTAATGGAATGGACTTCGAAGAATACACGCGCTACAATGATTATGTATATGCCGCCATTCGCATCTTTACAAAGCTGAATGCTTTACTTGAGAAGCTACCTCCTTACAATCAGATTATTCATTTTCCCCTCAAGACCTTTGACGATCTGCTGAACGAACACACACTCTTCTTTTATGACGGGCGTGACCCCAGAGATGATTCTCCGATCACCTGGGATACGATTACTTCTGTCGGCTTCGGAGATCAATTGGACAACGGGAATTTCTTTATCCGACGTACCAGCTTTATCCCGGATGATCCGGAACACATGAAGGAATATGATGCAGACATGCTGCAATCGCTCCTGGAATTTAACAATGATATTACCGCTTTCTTTGACGGTTATATTGATTTTCTAAAATCATATATAGCGGTACACACTGTATTCAAGCCGTTTGTTGCAGAGTATTTGCACAGAAACAATTCTTTTCCCAGCGCGAACGATGTGGCGCAATGTTTTGAGGAGTTCAACAAATCTGAAGGTCAGGGCTTCCGAAAAACAATCTGTCAAATGCAGTCCTTTGGTTACAAGGTTTTGAAGGATGAAAGGCGCCAGCCGATCCTCTGTGAAGAAATCTCCTTTACTGATTTGCAATCCTTCCTATTCTTTGACCTCTTCAATGGGATCAAGCACAACTACCTCCCCAACCAATGCAAGCAATGCGGCAGATTCTTTTTGATCCGTGGAGGAAAGTACTACAGCTACTGTGACACCCCATTGCCGGACGAACCGGACAAAACTTGCCGCGATATTGGCGCCAGAAGACGCTACGATGACAAATGCAAAACCGATCCCGTATGGCAAACCTATAACCGCGCATATAAAGCGCACTACGCCAGATATATGAAAAAGAAAATGACCGTTTCCGAATTTGAGGAATGGTCGCGCTTTGCTTCTGAGCTTCGGGACAAGGCCATCGCTGAAGAGATACCGTTTGAGCAGTATTATGCTGCCATAAGGAAATAGCTTCTTACGCAATGAAGCCCTCACGACGTCAATCGTCGCGAGGGCTTACAAACTCCATTTCTTTGTCTATTGTCCCGCAGTTTTTTCGCTGCCTGAGGCTGGTCATCTGCTGTGAGGTCATCCCTAAAATATAGGGACGACCTCGCTTAAAGATAGTGTTTCTTGCCTTTTCGTGCTGATTCGGCACTTGTCAACTTGCTTTTTCGTGATTTTGTCTTGGCGGTACAGCGTGATGGAAAACCAATGATGGATTAGATTGTCTTTCGGATATAGTAAGTGGATCGTCCACCGCCGCGCTTTTCGATCTCGCCGCTGGCGCAGAGCGCCCGGAGATGGCGTTCAACCGACGTGGCGCTCATGGAAGTGACAAGCTCGGCGATTTCGGATTTCGTGAACTTTCCAATTCTCGTTTTTACGGCGTTGCGCACGGTATCAAGCGGAGAAACGGCAACGAGCTCCATCCGTTCTTCAAAATCACGGTATGCCGCGATGACCGTACCAAGCTGATATTTGATAAACGCAGTTGGATCGTCCTTACCCTCGTGCCAGCCGGTCTGCGAGGCTTCCAGGGCGTCATAATAGCTCACCTTCGTCCGTGCGATCTTGGCTTCCAGAGAAATATATTTGCCAATTTCATACCCGCAGCGATAGAGCAGCAGCGTTGTCAACAGACGCGACATTCTGCCGTTTCCGTCAATGAACGGATGAATGCAGAGGAAATCGTGGATAAAGCACGGGATGATCAGCAGTGGGTCCACCTTACCTTCACCGATGGCAAAGTTGTACGCATCGCACAGCTCTCGCATCGCCTCTGGCGTTTCATACGGCGTCAGAGGCGTAAACAACGCATAGGTCCTTCCGTCTGCCGTGATCGCACTGATATAGTTCTGTACGTTCTTGAAGGAACCGCCGAAGGCGCTGTCGGTGTGAGCGAACATGATCTTGTGGAGCTGAAGAATATAGTTGGGCGTCAGCGGGATATACTCGAAATTCTCATGCACTGTATTCAGCGCGTCACGGTAGCCTGCGATTTCCTTTTCATCGCGGGTGCGCGGCGTCGTCTTCTCGCTCATGAGCTGCCGCAGGCGCGTATCCGTCGTGCGGATTCCCTCGATCTCATTGGAGGATTCTGTGCTCTGGATCTTTGCAATCTCAATCAGCTTCTCAACATCGGCAGGTTTTTGACGCAGGTATAACATCTGCTTTCCCTTCAGCTCATGGATCTGGGAAAGATATCCTACGATCTCGTTGTCCCAGGCATTTTCTTTCAGAAAGCGATAATCAAATCTTCGCAATTTGCTCACCTCACTTTTATTCTCGTCAATTGTATCATATATGGTGAGAATAATCAAGCCGTTGAGGTAATTATTCTTTCGACTTCCTTTGAAGTATTGCACCGATTTCCGACTCGAAACTGCGCTTTCTACAGATTCAAGACGGAAAACGGTGCTTCGGTTTTTGTTTTCCCGGTTGTAAAGAAACGCAAAAACACGTCGGCGTTTTCTGCCGTTGGACTAAAAAAGGCCCTGAAGGAGCCGATCGACCGCTCCGAAGCCCGATTTTAAAGATGTGATGCAGAAAGACGGCGTCTGGCATCTGCCGTTTTACATGGCAACGTTTCTTTGATACAACAAGAAAGATCATCATACTGCCTGCGGTCATCTGCACCGCAGGCGGTATTTTCATCTTTGGCTTGAAGCCGCGCTCCTGTGTTTTCCGAGGTTTGCCCTACATTTTGGGGCAAACCTCTTTTCTGTCGGTCGATAGGTTTGCTTTAATGGCGGATTTGTACGGAGTCGAACTCTTGGGACACTGCTCATTCTTCAAATTCGCCCCACTTGTCGCTGCCGTCCAGCACTTCCAGCATGATCCTGGCTCCAAGGCGGAATCCGCAGACGAACACCTCGCACTCGCCCAGATCGTTCAGCTCTGACTGATTGTCCCGCAGCTTTTCCAGCACCTCCTTCGCTTTCTCCGAGAGCAGCGGCGCCAGCTCCTCTTCGTTCTGCAGGATCAGCCTGCCCAGGTTCCACAGGCGGCCGTCCTTCTCCACGCCCCGCTCACCGGGCGTCACGTTCCCATACCACAGTTCTTCCAGAATCTTCATCTTATACCTCCGCATAGCAAGAGGGCGGCTCCGCGTCGGTCATTCCCGACACAAAGTCGCCCTCGGTTTTCATTTGCTCCGCCACCTTCAGCGTGTGCTTGATGATCAGCAGCTCGATATACGTCCGATCGTCGTATTCCTTCGGTACGCCGTGGATCATGATTTCCTGCATAACGGCCCCCATGATCCCGCCGACGCCGTACTTCGCACCGCCGCCCTCGCCGCGGTACAGTTCCTCAATGTTTATCCGTGCCATTTCCGCACCTCCTTTGCAGCACAAACACATACCACAAAGGAGGACGAAAGTCCAGCGAAAAAACAATAACACTTTAGCTTTGATTCTGAGTATGACGATTTAGCCACTTCACCATTAGTAACGGATCCCTAAATATCTCTGGATCAATATCATCAAACTCATACTCATCCTTGTTCTCGGATTCCGCATCTTCATCAAAGAACTCGTCGTCATCGTCAAAATCGTCCTCAGGCTCTATATCTTCCCCAAAGGGATTATCATCTTCGTCATCCATCTCGAGAAGCATAAGATCTAGATCGGCGCCAATATCGGTATTCTGAATCTGAGCGGACTCATCATACTCCACGTAATCGTCGCCATATTCATACAAAGGAGCATTGAGTTGATCTTGAACATACTGATTTAACGCTTCACGGTCTATTTCATCAACGCCGACCCTAGAAATGAAATCAATTGGGATGAGCTCATAGGTAGACGGCTGGCCAGACTGATAATAATTTCTCGCCAGCAAGTATATCATATCGCTGAAATAGTCAGTGCCTCGCACAATGGAGAAGTTTGCAATATCAAGTTTTTCAAGAAGCGTCTCATTTTCATCGGCCATCGGATACCAATCGGAAAGGATGCACCGCAACCCGAACCCTAAAAAAGAAAGCATGACTTCATCATCATGGCAGAACAGACAAATCGTGCCGTCGGCTTCGACAACAGGATGGATCATGGTGTGGATATCATGAGCTGCCTGACTACGGTTCACCTTTGAGGTTAGGAGGTTAATCGAAAAGAAAACGCACCTGTTTACTGAGAACAGACGAGACACGTTATTGAAAGCCTTAAATAGACTTCGCTGTTCACGAGTTAAGGACACATCAGTCCTGTTATCGAAATAAGCAAACTGTTCTGGAGAATGATTGATGAACTCAGGCTTCAAGGTGGCGACATGTCCAGTTTTAAAGAAAAGCTCCATTGCATATGTATAGAGTTTTTCTCCAACTATATCCTGCGTCGACACGCCGCCACCTCCTGTCTACACGAATTGACTGCTTTATTACTTGATCAGATGGGCAATCTCATCAGCATAAGATACTCCCTCGAGCTCTTTCTTGAACGTTGTCATTACCTCGTAAGTCTTGCTGAGATAATCGTCCTGAGTCTGACACCCATCGGTGAATTGCTCATACATAACCTCAATTCCACCGCGCACATAGTCATGGAAAAGCTCCAGATTCTTGCGAAACTCTTCAGCTTTCTCGGGTAGCGTGTCGTACCGGAAAGCCCGGTCTACGCGCTCTTCGGGGGATAGTTCTATTGTCTTGTCAAGGAGCATAACCATGCGGTAGAGGAAAATGCAGTTTTCCCGCTCATTGGCAAAAGCATCGGCATATACTCGGGCGCGGTCGTCTGAGGAGTTATCACGCTTTGCAGTGCGATTATAAAGCAGCCCAAACACAGCAGCGTTCATATAAACATCAATGTAGCGTTCAAATAACCTTGCTGCTGTGGGATTGTCCGGGCTTTGATCGTCCCGAGCATTTTTCTTCGCCAAGAATTTGAGATATGTGGCATGCTTGCCATTAATCGTGTAGTCATTTTCAAACATGACGCTACCTCCTAGTTAAGACGGGTAAGGGTTTCACTAATCTTATCCAAGTGATACCTCTGTCCAACCCGATCGTTCATTACCGGCTCCGCATAGTTCCAGTCCTTCTGCATTACAAACATGATGACCTGTTCAGCAATCTCCGGCAAAACCTTGGAGATGTTCGCCGTGTGGGTTTCGTCTGCGTTAGAGAACGGAGCGTCCATTACCAACGGATACGGCTCAGAGGAAAGGTTGATGCCATTCTCGGAATTATCCGTAACGATTTTGCCTTTAGCCAATGCAACCAATCCAGCGATAAAAGCGAAGTTCTTAACACGGTTAGAGCCCTCAGACTCGCCAGCGGCAATCTCTCTATCGGAAATGGTGGTCAAGAGTTCTACATGATACTTTGCATCGATGGCGACGCGGCGATGCCCGTGATACATCCGCTCGAAGATTTCGTTGACCTTCGTTTCCAAATCTTCGCGGATAGTGAGTTCTTTCTCTTTGTATGTCTCCGCGAGCCATTCCCGGATCGCCTCGGCATAAGCAATAAGCTCCATCGCCTGACGGTTCTTTCCAGAGACAGCAGTAAGTGAGTCGTATATTTTCTTATAACGTTCGATGTCGCTCTTCTGCGCACCGTCGTCCCGATTCAGGCGATCTTTTTTTGCATGGAGATCGCGGAGACGGACTCTGATGTCGGCAAGCTCAGATTCATACTGACGCATGTTTTCTTTTCCGGAGATCTGATCGCTTATAGACTGGAGTTCGTCCTCCCAATCCTGAATGCGACCTTTTGAACGAAGAATTGCCTTGTAACGCTCGTCCAAGCTGTCATATGTACGCTCTGCTGGACGAGAGAAACTACTGAGCTTTTCCCGGTAGTGCCGCACGGTATTTCCGATAGATTCAGGCGGCACATAGGCCAACTCTGCCATCAGGTGTTGATAGGCTTCGTTGCCCTCATGGAGCTCCTGGCCACAGATGCAGCGGCCACGCTTGATGAGCTCCATAATGGTGGGCTTCGTTAGATCGCGGATACCCTTATCATCTACCTTGACCTCTTTAAGAAATGCGCTCGCCGTACTAAGGAGCGGCTGCGCAAAGAAGGAGAGCGATCCGGCGCTGAATTCACGGAAATACGCCGCAGTTGCATCGGCAAGCGCTTTGCGTTCAGTAGCAATCCTGCGTTCCAGTTCTTCCTTCTTTTTCTGGAGGGTTGTCGTAGTCTGGTTATCCCGCAAAATGGCGTCAAGTTGCTCTTTGCGGGCATCATACTGATTGATCTGAGAATCACAATCCTCTAGTTGCTCCGCGATGGCAGAGCGTTTTGCCTCTGCTGTCTGAATACGATTCAGAGCTTCCTGCGCTTTGGCGTCGCCATCTAAGTCCATGCTTCCATACAGCTTGCCAATAACTGTGGTTTTCTTGGCGCGATCACCGAGGTGCTTAATTGCACTATCCATGATTGATAAGCCCAGCAACCCCTTAACAGCTTCGGCGACATCTCTTCTACTACTAATGCTACTGACGCGCTCTGTATCGAAGAAGAAGTATGTGGACAAATCCTCGGGCAAAATGTTATTGATGACATTATCAACCTGAGGCGCCTTAACCGACTCGGTCTGACCATCTTCCTGCTTATAGGAAACCTTGATGGTTGGGACACTTTCGCCGCGAACATTCCCGTTTGTACAGTTATACCTTTGGGTGCGGGTGATGATATATTCAGTGCCATCATGCAGGACAGTAATCTCAACCTCAACAATCTGCTGCTCCCCATTACGCATCTCCTCAGAAAGCTCATAATTGAGGAGAAAATCCGGGCGCTGGTCAAAATTCACCTTGCCATAAAAGCACCAGTTGAACGCCTGAAGAAGTGTGGTTTTACCGAACGTATTATCACCGAGGATGATGGTGACATTCTTATTGGGATCACAGGAAAAATCCACTTTTGTGGTTCCTCGAAACTGACGGAAGTTCTCCATCCTTAATGTCTTAATCAGCATATCCAGTCACCTCAATAATTCTTTTTCGCTTCATCCATGATGATGCGCCGAATTGTCTCCACCATTTGATCTGTGGCCTTTTCTCGCGTTTTGAGGTTTTCCTGCTCTGCTTTGAGTATCTTGTACTTCATAGCGTTGAGGCGCTTTTCTTGAACGTCCTGCTCATTAGACATACTCCTCGACCTCCTCCGTAATAATATCGCTTTCAATGTCGTAACTTCTTTGAATGGATGCAATCAGAGAATCTGAGTCGAACGGATTCTCTGCAATCGCGGCAAAGTCTTTCATACGGATTATTTCACGTTTAGCTAAAGACTTCACGCTATCTATTACATCCGAATCGTAATCTCCCACATCCTTCAGTGGCACCGGCAATGTGATGAAATCAAAGATTACTGCATGACGTTTGCCGGGAAACTTTCTTAGCACTCTGCCTCGGCGCTGTACATATTCTTTCGGATTTGTGCTACTGGCCATGATAAAGGCAGTTCGGATGCTTGGGATATTAACGCCTTCATCCAAACAACGGATTGCGACTAACGCCTGAAGATGTGTTCCTTCGGCGAAGTCTGCCTTGATCCGTTCGCGTTCCTCTGCATTTTCTTCTGACGTGAATTTGGTGACGCGCATACTAAGATCATTTCCGAGCATCCCTGCCACAATGTCAATCTGTCGAGCTTCATCGATTGGCGGCTTACCTTCTTGGTAGTCAACATCGTGCATTGTGGTGGCACCGCAGTAAACGAGAATCTGATTGTCGTCTCTGTAGTCCTCCATCAAATGCCGAAGTGTAGCAATCTTTTCCGTGGCTCCGGCCACAATGCGAGCCCGCTTAATCAGAAGCATTTTGGCGTATTCACTGAGTTTGACTTTTCCGTCTTTATCTGCGTGAACGTTTTTTCTGATCTTATTAGTAAGGTCAAGATAATTGCCGAGTTCTTCTTCATTCAAAGATACGGAAACCGGATGGTAATAGTACGGGGTAAGCATATCGTTGTCGATTGCATCTTTTAAGGTGTATTCAATGCATTTCTCGCCGAAGTAATCATATAGCTTTTGAGTTCCCTCGGGGTCTCCGTGTCGGTCAATCGTCGCCGAAAGTGCCAAACGATATGGGATATGCGGCAACAGCGTCTGACTGAGATTCTCAGCTCCAAAGTTGTGTGCTTCGTCCACAACCAAGACAACATTACCACTCAACCTTGCTATCAGATCTTGCACATAATCAACCGAGAATGTGGCGTTAGTTGATACCATGCAGAAATGATTTTGAACGCCAAGGTTGAAGCTGTTCACTGCGGTCTTCAGTCTTTCCCTCCAATTGCGTTGCGTAGAAGCCGAGTAGCATACAATCGGTTTCATACCGAAAGCTAAGATGTCTTCTTTCCACTGCTCAACCAAATGCTGATACGGGCAGATAATAATCACGGCAAGGTTCTGATGCTTGTCTGCAAAGAGCCTTGATACAGCGGCTAGTGCCGTGTATGTTTTGCCCGTACCGGTTGCCATATCGAATATCCCGACATAATTTCGGTTTGCCCATTCTTCAATCGCATCTATCTGATATGGGCGCATATGAACATACGCCGGAACCATTGGACCGATAGGAGTATTTGATTCTTCAGCAGGCAAGATGTCCTCCGCGGAGGACTCATTATCGAGGTGAGTGTCAATGCGATCATTTACTCTATATCGATGAAGAATCTCTTCCTTTACATCAGGGAAGTCCATCACCTTGATGCTCGGCTCATAATCCTCCCACATCGCGTTGAATGCAGACTGTTTGTTATATACTCGATCCGCATCCTGTGTCCATGAAGCGAAGACGTCGATTGCTTCATAATTGCTGGTGAAGGCATTGGCGCTCTCATTCATAGAACCCGAGAATGCGATGATATTGCCATTGCTGTCGTACATCAACCCCAGCTTTTCATGGAACATACCTACGGTATTGTCGTCCTCCAGAAAAGCGATTTTTATGTCCAACCGCCCTGCTGCAATCAAATTACTGAGCAAGTTTAGCCGTGCCTCTTCAAACTTGCCTTTTGGTTCTCTTAACTCACGTAGTAACGCTTCTTTGATTACTTCATCCCGGCGGCGAATCCCGTCGTTGATAGCCTCAATATCTTCGGGCAATAGTCTGGGCGAGGCAATCATTTGGATCGAGCCGCCATTCTCGACCAGACCGCAGATGCCCGCTGTGAGTGAAAGAAGTGCCGAAGACGAGAAGAATCCCACTGCTCGTTTGTATGTAACCGCTTGTTTCAGAACCGGGTTATAAAAGTCACGGATAACGTTATCAAGCCGCGATCTATACTCCGGCTTTAACTCAATATCTCGAAAACTCATTCTACCCCACCTTTACATCTCTGCTTCAATATCATCAAGCGCGTCCTTCAATTCATCAAAGTCCTTATCGCCTGTTAGGGCACTCACGCTCAACCGAACTGTTCCAGCTGGATAAGTTCCAAGAAACTTGTGAGCTTTAGGCGCACATTGTAATCCTGTGCGAACAGAAATACCTCGCTCCGCGAAAATGCTGCCTGCACTATCGCTACTGAGTCCATCAATTAAACAGGAGACGATGCCAACATACTTTCGCCCATCGACATTTCCCACTACTTTGAGGAAATCATAGTCCGACAGTAATTCCAGTAAGCGTTGGCGTTTTATTGTTTCTTCTTGATATAGCCGTTCAATTGTCTGTTCCTTGATCCACTTGAGAGAGGCGTTCAGGCCGGCCACTCCAGCAATATTCAAGGTACCCATCTCATACTTTTCGGGGAGGCTATCTGGCATATTCTGATTGGCAGAGTCGAATCCCGTCCCGCCATATAGTATCGGCGGGAGATTCACCGCAGGACTCATCAAAAAACCAGATATTCCGGTTGGCCCGAGGAGCGTTTTGTGTCCGGCAAAAACAGCGTAATCAACAGTTTCAAGTCCGACATTCAAATCAACAAGCCCTGCTGTTTGTGCCATATCAACCAGCGTTACAGCGCCATACTCTTTTGACAACGCAAAGATATCCTCGACAGGAGCAACAAGCCCAATAACATTGCTAGCGTGACTCACGATTACCAAATCAGGCCGAATGGCGTCGAACTGATAGCGTATACGTACCATGTCATATTCGAGCGATTCGGACACGGTAAGTTCGGTCACCGTAATCTGACCAAGCTGTTCAAAGTGGTGTAAGACGCGGGTCACGGCGTTGTGCTCGAACGGGCTAATGTAAACGCTTCTGGCACCGCTGACAATCGCTCCTTGGATAATCATGTTGAGAGCAATTGTTGCCGTCGGAGTGAAGATCACCTGTTTTGCGTGGCAATGCATTAGCTCTTGAATCAGTTTTCTAGTCTCATCAACAAGACCTTTTGCAGTGGTGGCCAGGGCGTAGCCTCCTCGACCCACGCTCCCCCCGTGATTGCGATAGAAGCTGTCCATGAAAGAATAAACCGCATCGGGCTTTGGATATGTAGTTGCTGCATTATCGAAGTAAGACATTGTATATCATATCCTCCCTCAGCAGAGCTTCTTTAGCACTTCCATAAGAATTTGTCTTTTTTCCTGTTCCGAGATCGAGTGGCCCATCGCTTCCAGCGAAGCAGTAATCTGATTGAACAAGAGCTTTCCACGCGCCGATACCTCAACCTTGTCGAAGCGCCGCGTTGTACTGGTGCCTTCCTCATCGGCAAAGGTCACCTGATAACTAGAGGTGTCGTTAATCGTTTCGGCGACAACGCTACTGTGAAAGTCTTTGGCCGTTTTCATAAAACGAGCAAGCGCATCGATATACTGTTTGACGGTTTTATTATCCCAATCTTCAAGACGAAGACCAGTTGCCAGTTTAGCGAGGCGCGTGATGAAAAGATCCTCGTCATTCGTCATGCTTCTCAGATGCTGAAGAAAACGATCTGTCCCATCTGAGAAAAGCTGCTCGAAGCTCTTCGGATCAAGCCTATTACACCAATCTTTCGCTGCATCTGTGAGTGTTGTTTTCTTGCTAGCTTTCTTGTCGTTTTCCGGGAGAAAAGCGGCTTTTGTTTTGCTAATCAGCTCTTGCTTAAGTTCGGTCAACAGGCCGTCGAAAAAGCCTTTCGCTTCAATAATGTCCGTGGCGGCATCAGCATAGTCTCCATGGTAGTCAACTGCCTCCGGTAGCTTTTTGAACAGCAAATCAGAACTGCTAGTGTTCTGGCGGAGGAGCTTCATTATCTCAAGCTGCCGCCGAACGAGTTTTTCCCCTGTGGGATGCTTCGTGCTTTCTTTGGAATACTTCGGAAGCGCCATGTACCAGCGTCTCATCGCATTTGCCACATAGTCGTAGGAGTTGCCGGACCTTTCAGCATCTACAACGTAGTCTCTAAACGCATCAGACAACCGAGCAATGTAGTTTTCTTTTTCTGGATTCCAATCTAAATACTCCAATGTAAAGCTACTCGGATCGCTATTAATCTGGATCAGTGCATCTGCGCTTGTTTGGATTGGCCCGAAACGATCATTGATCACAATCTGCTGGCGATAGTTGTGCATAACTGCAGCTACATAAATGGGAATCAGACCATAGCGGAGTCCAATATGGTATTCCGGCGAAGTTAAGCGTTCGTAAAGCTCTGCAAAGCTGGTTTTCCCGTTCTGCCGCGTTTCAAGAATGAAGTCCTCGATTGTTTCGAGCATATGGCGCATGTTCACATTTTCGGGATGGAGATTTATCTGAGGAACACCTCCGTCTTCACTCCAGATTCCGGTACGCAGAAGTGTGCTGCGCATAATAGAAACTTCCTGACCTGTACCGGAGAGGCTGAGATTCGGCTCGAGCTCGCTTCGAAGCAAGGCACTTACGATCTTGTTACGGCTGTTCTGTGCAACGCTTGTAATGTCATTTTTATTGACAGACTCATTGTTGATGACCGGAGTCATGTTATATACGGCGTCGCAGATTTGGGACATGGCCTCGGTCAGTCCAGACTTCCGATATACATGAAGCTCGTTCCCGTTATGGATATATACCGAACGATAGTTCTCCGGATGCGTGTACATTCCGATGAAACCTTTGATGATTTCTTGTAAATCCTCAAATACGACTTCATACTCATCAAACAATACCGGGTCATCAACAGCGTGATCTCTTAACTTTGCAATGGCAGCATATTCTTGAGCCACTGCTTCGACATCTTTATAATGCTTGGGAAGCACAAATATATATCTTTCGTAACCCAAGCTGGTATCTTTTATAATTTTTGTGATTTTTTTAAGCTGAGTCTCATTTTCCGGGATGATTCCATAGATAATTCCGTCAGCATCAATCGACTCGCTTTTGAGATTCCAATCGACGCCAACGGTGACCTCCGCGTTAGAAATGAACTGAAACGCAAAGAACCTCGTCATCTCATGGTCGTCATTGTAACGAGTTGGATACATATAGTTATCAAAGTTCGAGCCATTAAGAACATCTTTTGTGGTGATCTTTCCGGATTGGGATTCTATTTGATCGTGAATCTTCTGCTGGATATCAACGCCGGATGTCTGCTTAAGACGGAGATAGTCATTGCTCCGCTTAATATAGATTACGAACTCTTTTTCAATCAGGTCAGAGATAGCCTGTTCTATCTCACTCAATTCATAAGTTCCCGAGTAGATACCAATGATTTGTTCTTTAGTCGGATTCAAACGTTCAAACTGTCCGAGGATATAGATCAAGGAGATCGTCTTAATAATCTTACTACCAAGTGTATCCTCGGGAATCTGATTAAGAATCGTACTTGTGAGAACAAAGGTGTCGTGGATATCGCCCGCATATACTTCTTTTTTTAGTAATGGCTCAAAATAGTCATAGATGAGATCTGGCGTTACGAGAGTAAAGTTGTCCTCGTATTCATCCAAAAACACCGCAAGAGTGGCCGTTCCTTCCGCTGACAGAAACGTGAAAAGCGTACGCTCATTTTGCGCAACTCGTTCGGAAAGCCGGGGCAGGATAAAGGTAGACACTGGATGGAGGGGGAAGCATCCTCTAATCGCCGTCTCAATCTCGCCCTGCGCATCCATAAACATCTGATGCTTTTGATAGCGTGAAAACAGCGCCTCAAAATCGCGAGCATGTTCATCGCAGAAAGTCCCCCAGATCGGCTCCTTATGCTGGATGACAGAGGATATGATCTCATAGGTCTGAGAGAAATTATTGTTCATATGGATGTGCTTAAAGCGTTCTGATACGCCACGCCATCCATCAGTTTTCTCTTTCGGGAGCTTATCAATATAATTTGAAATTTCCTTATGGGAAATCAGCATCAGGTGAAGCTGAAGCGACCCGCTCCGGCAACATTTCTCCGCAAAATCCTGAAGCATTTTTGTGTCACTGACCGAGGCATCGACGATATTGGCCTCAAGGAATTTGCTAAACTCGTCGTAGACAACATAGAGACCGGTATAGCCCTTGGACTTGAGGCTTTTTGCCACGCTCTCATAGAGCTCAACCACGTCAAATCCAAGAAATGGATTGAAAGCACTTCCAGCCGTAAGTGACGGGTAAACCTGTTCAAAAGCTCCATAGGCGGCGACATCATAGTTTCCCAACCGATCTATAAATACTTCCACCGGATCGTCGATCCCGTTCAGAAATTTTTCAAAGGTTTCCGGGAAATCCTTTTGCCAACGTTTGATTACGCTGATTGCAGCTTTATAGTTGGTCTCTGGCATGGCGCTCAAAAGGTCATGCTCAGAAAGGGTCCTCTGCAAAGATAGCAGGAACGCTTGGGTAAGGCTAGTATTGCTTCCGCTGATTACCACTGGAAGAATCTTGTTTTCACTTTCATAGTAATTCTGAATAAGCTGATAAAGCCTCGGATTCTCTTCAATCTTCGGCATCAGTTTTTCGAACAAAGTCAAGTCCCTCTTCATCAAAATAGAGAGGATTGTCAGCACGATATGAGACTTGCCCTTGCCATATGCACCAATCAAAACCCTTGCGCGATCCGATGAGGTCGGATTGACGCTCAGGAGAATGTCCTCCAACAGACTAAGCGCAGATTTTGTCGGTATGAAGCTTTTGAGTTTATTGTCGCTTCCAAGATCGTACCCTATATTAACGGAGTATTGGAATCCTGATGCGACAGAAATCATGTCTCTCATCTTTCGTTCTCCTGACCCTGCTCATCGATTGATGCATAAAACCGTTCCACGCAGTCATAAAAATCAAGCTCTTTCTGTATGGTAATCACATCCAAACCAGCCGTGCGATTGATTTTGATTAAGCCCAGCTTCTCTATACGATAAAGCACATCCAGCATTGTAATTGAGTCGAGATTATATACTTTCCCGATGTTTTTCGGTGCTGTTAAAAGTTCATTCAAGCTGATTTCTCTTCGCCCATCGGCATTTTTTACGATAACCGCAAGAATAACGTAGGGATTGAGCATATCACTAGCAGGAACGCTCTTTTTATAGGTCTTTTTTCTCCTGTTGAGAATATCGACCAATCCAAGCTCACCAAATGGACAATCGATATTGTTCTCTGGGGATACCTTAGTTGGATTCGATTTATAGCGCGGAAGATATGTATTTATTATGCATTGGAAATCTTCATTCAACGAGCGGATTGCATAGTCGGTTTCGTTGTCGCGCATTTTTATGTACTTTTGTAATGCAGAAACGAAATCTTCCCGAGAAAACTCTGACATAGAAAACTCATTGAAGAAGAAATACCATGCAGTGGCCTCATCTTCTTGTGAGGCAAGACAATACTGCAAAAGGCAAAGCGTACCGAGCTCTTCAATATAGGTGTCATGCTGATAGATTATTTCACCAAGCCTGGTGAATTGCTGCATCCTTCTCCCTCTAGGCGGTTCCTCTGTAAGGCCAACTGCTTGAAGCCAATATCGAAGTGCCTTTACCATGTTCGCACCGAGGCCTAGTACATCCATCGGATTTTCATCACGGGAAATAAAAACAACTGGATTGTTGAAGACACAGCGCATTCCTTTGCTGAGCCAACCCTTTCTTATGAAGAATGTATCATGAGCCCTAAATTTCATTGGCATTGCTGTGTCCTCCAAACTTTACTTTGTCCGCAGATATTTTTCCATCATGCAGCCGCCATCGAGATACTTAGCAGTCATGCACATTTTACAGTGGACGCACTTATCTGGGTCAATATAATAGTTATCTCCAATAATGGAGATAGCACCTTGTCTACAGATCGATTCGCATTTGAGACATTTTCTACAGGCATTAAACTTTCTTATTTGGTATCCAACCATCCGTTGAAGATCATCATGGTCCGCTACATTCATCGTCCTGACCTTTACCGCGTAATCGTAGCCATCTTGATTAAAAGGTTGGATTGACAGTATAGGCACATTAGACCGAGTCTCAAGGACAATGGTTTCCCGAAGGAGCTTCTTACCAAGCTCTGGGGCAATTTTTCCAAACGGGACGAACATTCCGACTAGTTCGTCATCGAATGGACGCACCAAGCGATAAATCTTGGCATGATCCTCGGTGGTGCAGTTTGTGAAGCGAATCTTTACATCTCCTGCCGAGGCAAGACCGTTACCGCCCTGACGAGCTTTCCATTTCCCGTCGTCTACATAAATCTCCGGATCGGGTTTGCCGATCTTTTTTGCAAAGCCAATGAGAAACTCTCGCCATTTTTTGGACTCGTCTGGCATATAGATCCTGGAAAGAAACTGTGCACGCTGGTTGTTATTCGGGCAACACCAGCAACCGACGCGATCATATCCCAGTCTATATGCGGAGTTGAAATCCACATCTTCGGCTAACATATAGAGCCAAATGTCGATGTCTTTCCAAAAGAAGATCGGCGATGCAACTGTCTGTTGCTGGATTTTGACAGACTCGGCGTCATCTTCAATCCGATTATATTTACTTCTGCTGACAGACTCGGACTTTCGGATACCATAAAAGGTCAGGATTTGCTGGCTCCGGTACATGCTATTGATTACCCTAGTAATAGGGCCAGTTTTGAACATGGAGCAACACCAGCGCATCATTCTCGCTGGAGGGCCAATGTCCTCGCAAACATCATAAAAAACTTGTTCATCATTTTTGGCAATCTGGAAGATTGCTAGCGGATGGGAATCGCGATATCGGTTGGCATATTCAAGCGTCGTAGGGAATTCAAGCGTCGTATTGCCAAAAATATGAACTAAGCTCGGATTGCTCAACGCCTTTGTGACAACATCGGCTGTAACAGTTGAGTCTTTGCCGCCGGAAAAGGAAATAACTATGTTCTCTTCCTTATATTTTGCTGTTGCTTGCCTCACAAAGGAATACGCTTCATCCTTTAGGTACGATAATCTGTGTTCATTTGCTTTGACAAAGCAAGCAACATTCTCGTTAAAGAAGTTATAGTCGATTGAGTCCGATAAGGAGGTAACTCGTTCCGCAATTCGATCAGTATCAGCCTCCGCATACGTTTTCAAGGAAATCGAGAGTGCTTTTCCATCGATGTAATATCTACTGTTTGCTGCCCAAACCGAGCAATTCATATAACAAGTCGGCTCTTTATCAAGCAGAATTGTCAGAAGTAACCGTTCCTCAGGAAAGACAGGTCTGAGATCAGAGGATAAGTATCGAGTTTTTTGGCCACAAATCGGGCATATGCCTTTGTCTGCTGCCGAAGATAAATGAATGATCGGTGTAGCGCACTCCTTGCACCAGTAAATCTCTACAGGGACGTCCTCGACTGTTCCAGTGCCACAGACCGGACATACTTTTTCGTTAGTTTCAATATTACAATTCTTGCACCACACGATCGTCACCTCCTTCAACATCGTTTTTGGTTCTTACTATGCCACTATTATTTACTGTTACTGTAGCAAAAGCATTGTCCTATAAAACGGACTTATATCATCCATATAGGAACAATCAGATTATTGCTGTCAAAGACACTGAATACATCTGCCATACAAAGGACAGCACCAGTCCCAATCTGGAGCGGGGATTTATCAATTACTTTGAAAACGCGGGTTAAACGCTTGTCCGGCGTGGCGGTTTTCTTGATCTCCAGCGGGCAGAGCTTGCCATCGCCCTCCAAAATAACGTCGATTTCCTTGGCGTCACGGTCACGGTAGAAGTAGAGATACGGCTCAAGTCCCGCGTTCTGATAACTCTTCATGATCTCCGACACGGTGTAGTTTTCCAGCAGAGCGCCGCTCATGGCGCCGCTCTCAGCCACCTCCGGCGAAGACCATCGTGTGAGATAACAGACGAGGCCGGTATCATAGAAATAGACCTTAGGCGTCTTAATGGTGCGCTTGAGAACGTTGTTGGAATATGGGTGCAGCAGAAAGATGATCCCCAACGTTTCGAGGATGTTGATCCATGCCTTGGAGGTTTGGATGTCAATGTCAGCGTCCTCTGCTAGCGCATTGTAGTTCAGAAGCTGCGAGCAGCGGGCAGCAACAGCGGTAACGAAACGGTTGAATTTCAGTGCATCCACGCTGCCGGAGAGGACTCGAACGTCCCTCTCTACGTAGGTGGAGAGGTAGGACGAATAGAAGACATTCCGATCTGGTGTCTGACCGCTGATAAGTCCTGGCATGGAGCCGCGCCACAGGCGCTCGAACAGCTCTGGCGTGGTGACCGGAGCAATCTGATCCCGCTCGTCGAGCAGCCGTTCCATATCCGTGGTAAACGGAACACAGGGTGACCCGACGATCTCACGCTGCGACATGGGAGACATGTGCAGCAACGCCACACGTCCTGCCAAAGATTCCTGCACACCCCGCATAAGTCGGAAGATTTGCGAGCCAGTCATCCAGAAGTCGCCGGGTTTGTGATGCTCGTCGATGTGGATCTTGATGTAGGTGAACAGCTCCGGGGCGTACTGCACCTCGTCGATCAGCACCGGGGGTTTGTGAAGCTGCAGGAACAGTGCGGGGTCATTCTTCGCTAAATCTCGTTCAGAGAGATTGTCTAGCGTTACATAACGACGGCCGATATTCTCCTTCTCTGCCAGTTCACGCAGCATGGTTGTTTTTCCCGCTTGCCGGGGTCCCGTTAGCAATATCGCAGAGTATGACTTGCTCAACTCTAAGATACGATTTTCCATATGTCGGCTGATGTATTTCATAATGCACCACCTAAAGCGTTATATGAGCTTGCTCCTCAAAAGAAACATCGCATGATTTCAGTGTAGACACTGGATACAGCATAGTTCTTGAAACAGACTCCAAATAAGGTACCAATGGTTCGAGGGATCTACACTTATTGGTAATATGTAGCGTTATTAAACTTTTCGACTAGTTCAAGCCCATCTTGCGGCCGTTTATGATAATCGTTCGAAATAGCTTCAAGTATCAGTTCTTTAATCAAAGGAGTAGTATCAATATCTTCTGCTGAGAAAATTCCTCCAGGATACTTATGGGTTAATACGAAAACAAAAACTAAACAGATCTGAAACACGTCAGAGTATTTCCCGATCTCTTTACCACCAAAATAATAGCAGTCAATCGCTTCTGGACTCATCCAAAACATTGGCCCGACTTTCTCATTGAGTTTTGTGATATCCTGATGATCTTCTAGTGACAAAAAAGAACACAAACCAAAGTCACTTAGCACCCACGTTTCGCCCTTTATCAGAATATTCTCTGGCTTGATATCTCGATGGATAGCAAATTGATGTAATACTGCTAGTGCTTCGCATAAGCCCCTAAATTGAGGGGCATATTCCTCATACTCTGGTTTCTCATTGCTTTTCATGTAATCCAGTAAATTTCGATCTGCCTTCTCCATTATGACAAAGTCAATTTCCACGATATTCTTATACCGATTGTTTTCTATTGCCTCTACCGTACCATCAGCAATGTATCTTATGAGATGAGGGTGGTTTGCTTTTTGCATCAGGAGTACTTCTTGAGAAAAGCGTGTTTTGCTTTTTTGTGATAACGAGAGGAGAAACTTTACTGCATAAACAGAGCCTGCTCGATCAATGCATTCGTATACTACTCCATTTCCTCCACATCCAATTCGATCTAACACTTCATAATCATCGCCGGTTTTCGAAATTATCCTCTCGTCTATTCTATAAGACCGTTGCGGATTATTAAGAAATAAATCGATCATTTTATGCCTCTTCTTTATAACAGTCTTCCAGCCTTGTTTTCAGGAAATTGATCCTCCATTGTCTGTTGGCTATTGAATTTGCATCGCTTAAACAGCGTGTTGCATACTCTCTATAATCGTCATCTTCACTCTGTGGACCAATTTGCTCATTCATTTCTTGCAGAGATAGTCTTACCGTCTGCAAACGATCTGTTTTTATTGTGCCGCACTGCTGCAAATCAGCAATACAAGCAAACAACGAGTAAAAGTCGGATTTCTGCCTAAATCTTGTCTCTCCTATTGGCATAATGCTTGGATCAAATATGGTCTGAATATCAGTTATGATACTAGTAAATTTCTCTGCTATTTCGTCTGCATTATCCATCTCCATATACTTCTCACAAACATCATCAAGGTATTCTTTCTTGTCTTGAACGCCATCTGTCAATATTGTAAGCAGCTCTTCAACATACTCAACGTCTAGCATTCTCCTGCGTTGTTTAGTCGAAAAGATTTTTGCGTCCTCAAAAAACTGCGCCTCTGACAGTTCCTCTGCGAGCTTGATAAACCTGCCAGGGAAGTCTGCTCTGCGAAGCTCTTGCTTATTAAGCTGAACAGTATACTTATTTACTCTTGAATAAAGATCTCGAATCTCTTCTTCAGAAGGATTGAAAATTTCATTGATATCAATTTTATATCTGAGTATTTCGTTTTGCACCTCATCCGGAAGGTCGGAGAAAAGGCTCCCTTCATATTCTCCAGAATACGGCTTAGACAGTCTTAATTTGTTCTTTACAAACTTAAGAATTGCGGTTAAGCGTTGCTGTCCGTCAATTACGACACGATACGTATTTCCATTATGCATCACTGATTTAATATAGATTTTGGGAATGGGGATTCCTTTAATAATCGTGTCAATCAGCATTATCTGAGCAGCACGACTCCAAACTTCGTTTCTCTGAAAGTCAGGTTTCAATTCAAGTCGATTGTTGTTATCCCAATCTCGGATATCAGAAATCGGATGAGAGTATGATTCCCACTTCATATTCTTGACTCCTTCTTTTTTGTTATCAGTTTCTACTCAATCGATTGTAAGATGGTTACCATGGCTTAATGCTGCTGGTTCTTTTTCCAAAGCGAGTGCAAAATTTCAAAAAATCAGCAGGGGTGATCTGCAAAAGGTTTCAAACCTGCCCAATGGATATTATACCCTATTGCGATCTCAAAGTCAACAGAATTTCGGCAGATTTTTATTCCAAAGTAAAAATTGCCGAAATTCATTCTTGCGATAGCAGCAAAAACAGAACTTTGAGAAAACGAAGGCTGTGTTCCGTGATTCCGTATTTCTTTGTCTACTGCGACGCAGAAAGTGAGCGTAGAAATATCCAAAACGGCCTTGACTATCTGGCAGAAGAGCGCTACAATCCAAACGCTCCCGGGGGACGGCGAATCTGCCGCAATCCATGGGAGCATTTCCATACGACCACATAACTGACCACAACCGCCTCCGGAGGACGTGGAAACAGCGGAGAAAAGAGCGCCGGAGAGCAAGTTTTCCGGAGCGGAAAGGGCCAAATGCAGTTCATGCACATGTAACACCAGGTTCGAACGCCTTTGGGACCATCAGGCCGCAGGTTCGAACCCTGTCACTCGGACCAGCAGGGGCTGACAATTCTGTCAGCCCCTGCTTTTTGCTTGTTCTGCTACATCACCGACAACATCCTGCGCTTTATTGCCAAAACCTAATCTCTGTTGTATAATTACTGTATTTCTAGGGCGGAGGTGAAATATATGTCAAGGCATTTGAAAAATTATGTGGCTACACGAGCGGCGACAAGACTTGTTATGGATGCGGCGCAAAGCGAAAAAGCCAAGGCCGGGCGTGTGACGATGCCGAAAGTCTTTTTTGTTATCGGGATTATCGGTTTTGTTCTTTTGGCGACGGCTACATTCCTTTGCGGCAGGATTCCCCATATGATTGGCATTGCTGCCGGCTTTGCTATACTCGCATTGCCTGATTTGGCGCTTATTATTGCATATTTCAATCAGCGCATATATTATACAGACGAAATGTTTGTCCATAAAAATTTTTGGGGCATCAAGCGACTGTACAGATATGAGGATATCACCGGTATACGCATAGACGGAGATGTCAACTTGTTTTTGGAAAAGCGGAAAGTCCGCATTTATGACAGGGCAGTCGGAAAGAAAGAATTTGTTCGCTATGCGGGAGAGGGATACCATCGCGTATATGATAAAGGTATCCCGCTGGTGCCGAGAAAAAAGAACGATATATTCAACGGCAACATAAAAAATCCCGGTGAAGCCATAGCCGTCGGCATCATACTCATTGGCGGTATGGCACTGATCTACTGGATTTTTTTGTATGGCATGTGGGCATTGACTGCAAAAACGCAAGATGAACTTACAGTCTCTACGGTCGCTTTTAATCACTGCGAAATACAGGACGACGCAATTCGGCTGTATGGCGACGGTGAGAAGTGCTATATAATACCGAAATACAAAAGTATAATGCCGGATGCCGACGAGTTCCTTGATGAATATCAAAACGGAGGCACGCTGATACTCGGATATGCCAAAGTCTATGCTAATGAAGACGTATATGTATATACTGCCGAGAGCAATGACGGCAGAACGTTTGTTACATTCGAGAAATCAGACGCGCTGCAGAAGGAAAGGTTCATACAACGGTGGAAAGTAATGCCTAAGCCGATTACGACTTTAATGATTTTCCCTCCTATAGTAATGCTCCTGTTTGTGGCGGCAGGATTCTATGTCGGTCGGCATGTTGAAAAGTTCAGCCCAAAGACGGTGCATATCTTTTACCAAAACAGCAATATTAATTGGCCAAACTCAAAGAAAAAGCCAAGCGCGAAAAAGAGGAAAAAACGAAAATAACTTCATAGGTTCTCCACACATCACGAACAAAACTCCAATAACAAACCCCGCTGTGCCGAAAAATGCATAGCGGGGTATATATTTTTTATATCGTGGATTTATCTGAACGGACACGCTGTGAGCTTCACCCAACCCACTTCGCAACCGCATCCGCCGTCAGATTTATCTGACGGGCGTTGTCTATCGTTGGGGTGCCGTCGCCGTCCTGGCTGCCGTAAACGCCGAAATACGCGTGGCATCCGCCGTCGATTATATATTCGGTAAGCTCGGGGAGGTTGCTGCGGTACTGCTCGTATTTTTCGCGGTTGAGCACTCCGTCATTGCTGCCGTAAATTGACAGCGTCCTTATATTTTCGTTTGAGAGGTCGGCGGTCGAATATGCGGCGAGGAGCAGCAGACCTTTGAAATCACTCGGGTGTTTTTCGAGATACGCCGCCGCCATCGAGCCGCCGAGGGAGTGGCCGCCTATGTACCAGTCGGTGATTTCCGGAAACATCTCCCGTATGCCGTCTGCGGCGTTGACATCGAATACCGCGAGATTAAACGGCATCCTGACGAGCACGCAAAGTATGCCCTTTTGGGCGAGCGACTCCATGAGCGGCAGATATGCAGTGTATTCGACCTTGCCGCCGGGATAGAATATCAGTCCCTTTGTCGCATTTTCGCTCTTGCAGACTATATTACCGTTGTCGAGTTTGATTGTCTCGGGCAGGGGAATGCCGTCCTGAAGCCCGAATGATTCACCTGCGGGCGTTATCGCGTGATAGTAGTCGTCGAGATAAACGGCGCACGCGCCGAAAAGCAGTGCAATGACTGCGACTATCGAAACGATGCATATTATTATCTTCCGCTTTTTGCTGTCTGTCGTTGCCATGACAATGCCTCCGTCGGTTTCTGAGTCGATTATATCATACCGAACCCCTTAAAGCCAAGAAAAAATCTGTTGCAGTTTTTCCCGTCCTCGGTTATGATATTAGCGTAAAGGAGTGCTGTTATGTTTTCGGAAAAATTTATCTGTGCGGGCTATGATTATACAACCTATACATTCCATGTCCCCGCGCCTTATTTCAGAAAGGCTTTTGAGATAGACGGCGAAGTCAAAAAGAGTGTTATTACGCTGACGGGACTCGGATTTTATGAGCTCTATGTCAACGGGCAGAGGCTGACTAAAGGCATTTTGGCCCCGTATATTTCGAACCCAGACGATCTTGTCTATTACGACGAATATGACATAACCGAGTGCCTCGTGCCGGGCAAAAATGTTCTCGGCATCATGCTCGGCAACGGAATGCAGAACGCACCGGGCGGTCAGATCTGGGACTTTGATATCGCCGCCTTCAGGGGCGCGCCGCGCACGGCTTTCTGCGTCTCGACGGAATATATTGACGGCGGAATTGATATTTTCGAGGCTGACAGTTCAGTCAAAACTGCGCCCTCCCCGGTCATTTTCGATGACCTGCGCTGCGGCTGCTACTACGACGCGCGCCTTGAAATTCCCGGCTGGTCCGGGCCCGAATTTGACGACAGTGCTTGGAAAAATGCCCTGCCTGCGGAGACCCCGCGCGGCGAAAAGCGCCTGTGCGAGGCGGAGCCGATAGCGCCCGTGCGTGAGGTAAAGCCGGTTCTGATAAGAAAATGCAGGCTCAAGGAATACATAACCCGCGGCGACGTTGTCAAAGAGGCAAAAAAAATCGCGAGCGACGAGCGTGACGGATTTTTATATGACTTCGGCGTGAACTCGGCGGGCACGGTAAAGCTCAGGATAAGCGGCGAGCGCGGGCGTCAAATCGATCTGCAGTTCGGCGAATATTTTGCGCCCGACGGCGAGCCGGACACGAGCAACATCTGCTTCTATCCCGCCGGATATTCCCAGCGCGATGTGTACATACTTAAAGGCGAGGGCGAAGAGACTTTTGAGCCCGTGTTCACTTATCACGGCTTCAGATACTGCGTGGTGCTCGGCATAACCGAGCAGGAGGCGACCGCCGATCTTCTGACTTTTGTCGTGCAGAACTCGACTCTGCGCGAGATCGGCTCATTCGGCTGCTCCGACGGGATGACGAACAAATTGCAGGCGATGACGAGAAACTCCGATCTCTCGAATTTCTATTATTTCCCGACAGACTGCCCGCACCGCGAGAAAAACGGCTGGACGGGTGACGCCGCTCTCTCCGCCGAGCACATATTGATGAATCTCGATGCAGTCAACAGCTACCGCGAGTGGCTTCGCAATATCCGCGCCGCTCAGCGTGCGGACGGTGCGCTGCCCGGCATAGTGCCGACGGGCGGCTGGGGCTTCGAATGGGGCAACGGTCCCGCGTGGGACGCTGCGCTGACGTATATTCCGTATTTCTGCTACGTCCTGCGCGGCGACAGAAAAATAATCGAAGAGAACGCGACGGCGATATTCCGCTATTGCGAGTATATCTCGCGCCGCCGCGACGAGCGCGGGCTTGTAGCGATTGGGCTCGGAGACTGGTGTCCGGTGACGAGGGTCAAATCGCCGCTCGAATTTACGGACAGCGTGACATGCATGAGTATTCTCAAGAAAGCCGCCTATATTTTCTCGCAGCTCGGACTTTCGCTCGAACGCGAGTTCTGCGAAAAGCTCTATAATGAGATAAGAGACGCGGTCAGACGGTATCTGATAGACTTCGGCACTATGACTGCGATAGGCTCCTGTCAGACCTCGCAGGCGATGGCGATATATTACGATGTGTTCAATCCCGGCGAAAAGCCCGATGCGTTCAAACGCCTTCTTGAGATAATCAAACGGCGCGACGACCATGTCGACGCGGGCATACTCGGCATGCGCGTGCTGTTCAGGGTGCTCTCAGATTTCGGCGAAGCCGACCTGGCTTTTAAAATGATAACCCGCCCGGACTATCCGTCCTACGGCAACTTCGTTGAGCGCGGGCTTACGGCTCTGCCCGAGGATTTTCTGCGCGAGGAGGACAGACCCAATTCGCTCAATCATCATATGTTCGGCGATATTTCCGCGTGGTTCATTGAATATATCGGCGGCATACGAGTGAATCCTTTCCTGACCGACCCGTCCGAGGTCGAGATATCGCCGGTGTTTATTGAAAAGCTCGACGGCGCCGAGGCTTCGTATGAGACGGTCGGCGGCAAAGTGAGCGTCAAGTGGCGCAGAACGCTCGAGGGCATAGCACTCGATATCTCCGCGGACAGCGGAGTTCACGGGCGCATAAGACTGCCCGACGGCTACGCGTTCGCGGACGAGTGCGGCAGCATCGAAGAGCTTCACAGCGGGAATTTTGAAATAATCAGAGAGTGAAAACAGGAGGAAAAATGAAAGAGAAAATACTTTTCGTCAATTCGTGCGTGCGCGGGGATAACGAGTCGCGCACTCTCGCACTCGCAAAAACCGCACTCAGCCGCCTTGACGGCGATATTGAAGAGATACGCCTTGCCGACGCGAATTTGAAGCCGCTCGATGCGGCGGGACTCGCGAAGCGCGCCGAAAGCGCGGAAAAGAACGACTTTTCCGACCCGGTCTATGACTGCGCGAAGCAGTTCGCCGCCTGCGACACCGTCGTTGTCGCCGCGCCGTTCTGGGACTACAGCTTCCCGGCGTTTTTAAAAATCTATATCGAATCCCTGTGTGTCGGCGGGCTGACTTTTCTCTACGGCAGCGACGGCGTCCCGATAAGCTATTGCAGGGCGAAAAAGCTGATTTATATCACCACTTCGGGCGGATATATCGGCGGCACGGACTTCGGCTTTGAATATATCAAGACGGTCACGAAGTCGTTCTTCGGTATTGAGAACTTCAGCTTTTTCAGTGCCGAGGGGCTCGATATTCTCGGCAATAATCCGGCTACGATACTGAAAGCGGCGCAGGAGAAGATAGAGCGCGAGCTCTGATACAACTCAAAATTCCAAGCCCCCGGTGCTTTTCTTCGCCGGGGGTTGCTCTTTTATGAATAGCTGTTTTATTTTTGAACAAAAATCAATATATGAAAAATATTTTTCATAGAGACTGCATAATTCTCAAAAGCGATTAAAAATAATTTATTTTGCAGTAGAATTATTTTGAAATACCTTTGGCATATATTTATGTCAGACCGATACTTATTACGAAGCGAAAAGGGGATCGCAATGAAGAGGGTAACGGCAGTTTTATTGGTCCTGTTGACGGCGCTCGCGGTTTTTGCCGCCTGCTCCAAAAACTCAGTCCACACGGTGACATTTGACAGCTCGGGCGGAACGCAGATAAAGACCCAGCATATCCGCGACGGCGAGAGCGCCAAAAAGCCGTGGGATCCGCACAAAGAGGGCTTCACTTTCATCGAGTGGCAGTATAACGGCGCGGCGTTCGATTTCAACACCGCGATAACAGGGGATATCACCCTTGTCGCGTCCTACAGCATCGACGAGGGCACGGATATAGTCCTGCTCGTACTCTGCTACGGCGACGGCAGGGAGAACGAAATAATCGAGATAAAGCGCGGCGAAGCGGCGTTTGCGCCGCCGACTCCCGAGCGCGAGGGATATAAATTCGAGGGCTGGTTCAACGGTGACACCGAGTTCGATTTCTCAACGCCCATAAACGACGATTTGAACCTCACCGCGAAATGGAAAGCGACGGGAAAAACCGAGAGCGGGTCCGAAAATCAGCCCGCGGCGGCGGAGGAATCCGCGCAGAAATATTCCGATACCGCGGCGAAATATTCCGGCAGATGGTATCTCGACGGATATTCCGATATATTTTTCGATGTGTCGAGCTCGGCGGGCGGGATGAATCTGCGCTCGTATAACTTCTCTCTGCCCTCCTCTTCGGGGAACGTAGCGGCGTATACTCTCTATCCCTCGAAGTCGCTTTCGTCCTCGGGCGGCAGCTGGGGCAACTCAATTTCCGTGCCGTTCGCCTCATGGGAAAGCTCGCTGAGCGCGAATAAAATAATTCTCGGCAGCAGCTGCTTCTATATCAATAATAAGAAATTCGTGAAATCTCCCGGTACGAAGGACAGATACACCGGCACCTGCTACAGAGAGGCGCGCGGAGTGTGGTATTTGTTCAACAATCCCGACTCCACGATTGAAATATACACCGCGCAGAAGGGCGGCGACGAGACAGGCGATCGCTTCGGCATAAAGGCGACGAATTTCGACATCGCAACTCTCAGCACCTATACGAAGTCATCGACCGGCGGCGGATATGCGGACAGAAAGAGCGACTGGGACAGCTACGGAATATCCGTCAGCAACGGCGTTCTGACGATAAAGAACAAGAACGGCACAAGGACATTTTACAGCAAGAAAAAATACCAGAGCGTGACGGGCGTCAAGCTCAGCGCAACGGAAGCCAAACTCAGAGTCGGTCAGACTAAAGTGCTCACCGCTACTGTTATTCCCGCCGACGCATATGACAAGGACTACACCTGGTCGAGCGACGATCCGTCGATAGCGGAGGTCGCGGGCGGCATAGTAGCGGCGAAAAAAGAGGGCACGACAAATATCAGAGTTACCACAAAGGACGGCAACCGCGTGGCGGTCTGCAAGGTGACGGTATATATCGACCATGTCACGGGCGTTACCCTGAACTCGTCCTCGCTCAGCCTTACGGTCGGCGATTCGAGGCAGCTCCGGGCGACAGTCGCTCCGCGCAATGCGGCGAATCGGAAAGTCACATGGTCGAGCAGCAATAGCAATGTAGCGTCTGTCTCAAGCTCCGGGCGCGTCACAGCAAAAGCGAAGGGTACTGCCGTGATAACCGTAAAGACCGAGGACGGAAACAAGACCGCTTCATGCACCGTGACGGTCAAGAATCCGACCCTCGCGGCCGTTGCGGCGGCGCAGGTGTCGAACAACGGCACTGCCGCGCCGCAGATACACGCGTCGGCGCTCGTCTCCGGCGGAACGGGAAAATATACTTCTTATAAAATAAAGATATTTTTAAACGGCGCGCTCGTGGCGGAAAAATCGGAAAAGAGTATGTCATATACCCCGAAGGTCAGCGGAATGTACACCGTGGAAGTCACTGTTACAGACTCCGACGGGGAAACGGCGAGCGGAAAGATGCTCATAAATGTATCTGTAGTCGAGCCGACAGAGAAGCCCACCGAAAAGCCTACCGAGAGGCAAACGGAGAAGCCTACGGAAAAGCCCACGGAGAAGCCTACGGAAAAGCCCACGGAGAAACCGACAGAGAAACCGTCCGACGAACCGATAAATCCGATCCCGTCGGAGCCGGTAGATCCCGTGATCGAGCCGGCGACGGAAGCACCGGTTACCCCCGAGCCCGCACTGGACTGAATATAAAACGCAAATAAAAAAGACTGTCGCAGATTTATTCTGCGGCAGTCTTTTGCTCATTTTATGCCTGGTAAGTCCCCATAAAGCTGTTGACATCGCTCTCGCATGAGCGCATGGCGAGTATCGTCTGTCCGAAGAGCTTTTCAAGCTCCCAGCCGAGTCTCTCCGCGCCCGTGCGGATAACATCGCGCGAGCAGCCCGCGGCAAATTTTTTGTCTTTGAACTTCTTTTTGAGGCTCGAAACCTCCATGTCCATCACGCTCTTGGACGGGCGCATCAGCGCCGCCGACCAGATGAGCCCTGTCAGCTCGTCTGCCGCGAAGAGCACCTTTTCCATCTCGTGAACAGGCTCGACATCGACGCAGATGCCGTAGCCGTGGGAGCAAATTGAATATATCATGTCGTCGCCGACTCCGCCCGCCTTGAGCAGCTCGGGAGCCTTCTTGCAGTGCTCCTCCGGATAGAGCTCGAAGTCGATGTCATGCAGCAGACCGACTATGCCCCAATATTCCTCCTCGTCCGCATAGCCGAGCTCCTTTGCGTACCAGCGCATAACGCCCTCGACGGTCAGCGCGTGGCGAATGTGAAACGGGTCTTTGTTGTATTTTTTCAGAAGCTCAAACGCTTCGTCCCTCGTGATTTTGCTCTCTCTCATTTTTGTCGTCTCCTTGCATTTTGCGCATTATTGCGCGAGTTTTCACAATTATACCACTTGCTTGGTAGGCTTTCAACTATATGCGCGGCTTTATGTCGAGATTGACAAGCGCGCTCTGATTTATCGAAAACAGCAGATCAACAAGCTCATTTTCGTCAATGCAGTAGTCCGAGCGTATCCATTGGATAATAACGCCCGTGCTGCCGTTGAGAATATATGAGTAGATATATTGCTCCTGCTCCTTCGGAAAAACGATGTTCAGGTTCTCAATAAACTGAATTATCGACTGCTGCATGAATTTTGAACGGAACGCGGGGTCAACCGAGTCGACAAGCAGCGTGCGGAACGGCTTGTCGTTTTCTTTGATATACATTAGAAATGAAAGCAGATATCTGTGCGCGCCGAGGTCGTTTTCCGCGCCTATTTTCTTTAAGTGATCCTGAGTCGCGTCGAGCAGCTCGTTTTCGACCTCTTCGAGCAGCTCTTTCGGCTCGGAGTAGTGCGCATAAAAGGTCGAGCGGTTGAGGTCGGCGCGCTCGCACAGCTCTCTTACGGATATTTTTGCTACCGAGCCTTTCTCGCCCAGAAGATCCATCAGCGCGTTTTTGAGCAATATTTTTGAAAGTCTCGTGCGCTGGTTATTTTTTGTGTTCATATTATCCCGCCACTTTCAGATGATTTTGTCGGTTTCATAACAGCGATTAACAAAACTGATGATTGTTAATCCGACACGATGTAGATATAATAAGAGTGTAATATAAACAGTCCGATCTGTCAAGCGGGTCGGAAAGCTAAGGAGAGACAAAAATGAAGAACAGACTGCTCGAAAAGCGGGCGCTTGATTCGCGCCTGACCTCGCCCGATGTTACGGCGAAGGAGAAGTGGCTGGGCTATCTGCTCGGCCCGTCCGGCGCGCTGCTTTTAAACGCCGTGCTCGCGACCTACCTCAATGTCTATTATACCGATGTCCTAAACCTCACCACCGTGTGGGGCGGCGCGTTCCTAGCGGTGTTCCCGATAGTGTCGAAGATAATCGACGCTATAACAAATATAGTCATGGGCTATATCATCGACCGCACGCGCACAAAACAGGGCAAGGCGCGCCCCTGGTTGCTGCTCTCCGCACCGCTTGTCGCCGTGACAGGCATATTGCTCTTCACAGTCCCCTCGGGTAACCGGACGGTGCAGGTGATATGGGTCATGCTCTCGTATAATCTGTTTTATTCGTTCGCTTATACAATTTATAACATGAGCCACAATCTCATGGTTCCGCTCTCGACGAGAAACACGGAACAGCGCGGTTCGCTCTCGGTTTTCAATCAGATATCGACCATCATGATGAGCGGCATAATCGTCGCGCTCATCTTCCCCATGCTCATCATGCCGCAGCTCGGCGTTGACAAATCAAAGTGGATAGTTACGATGAGTATTCTCTCGTGCATCGCGCTGCCGCTGACGCTTATGGAGTATTATTTCACCAAGGAGCGCATCACCCTCGAAGGCGGCGAGCAGAAAAAAGAGAGCGTCGCAATGGTAACTCAGCTCAAGGCGGTTTTCAGCGACAAATATATGATAATAATTTTCATATATTTTCTCATTTTCACCGTCGGCTCGACTATCAAAAATATCTCGCTCGTCTATTTCTCGAACTATGTCCTCGGTACATATAACGACGGCAAGACCCAGACCATGCTATCCGTTATCGGCGGCATCCCGATGGGCATCGGCATTTTTGCCGTCTGGCCGCTCGCGAAGAAGTTTGGTAAACGCAATTTAACGGCAATCGGCTTTATCTTCTATGCTGTCGGCTCGGCTATATGCTGGCTCGCGCCGACGAATATGGTAATAGTGCTTATCGGCCAGTTTATAAAGAACATAGGCGGTCTGCCGTGCTCTTATGTGTTCATGGCGCTGTTCGCGGATGTGCTCGACCATGTCGAGTGGAAAAACGGCTTCAGGTGCGACGGCATCGCGATGTCTATATATAACACAATCGCCGTCGCGAGCGTCGGAATTTGCACCGGCATATTCAACCTCATCCTCTCGAAATCCGGCTATGTAGCGCCCTATCTCGACGCGGCGGGCAAGCTCATCGCCGTGCAGTCGGAGAGCGTCAAGAGCGCGATAACATTTACTTTCGTAGGGCTTGAGACGATAACCGGCATAGTCCTTGCGATACTTCTGCTGTTTTTGAATGTCGAAAAGAATATCGCCAAGGAGCAGGAGGAGATAAAGCAGAGAAACGGGGAGACGACAGAATAAAATGAAGAAGAAACTTCTGATAATCATTCCGATTGCAGCCGCCGTCATTGCTGCGTGGCTCGCGTTCTGCGGCTATCAGTGGAGCTGGGGACCGTTTGTGAAGCTCCACGATGTAAAAACCGCTTCGCTCGAGGGCAACGGCGAAAAGTATTCGCTTGATAATACACCCGAAAATGCCGACAACCCGATAAAAGGCAAGACCGTTATATTCCTCGGCTCTTCCGTGACCTACGGCTCGGCATCCGGAGGGGTTTCGTTTGCCGACTATATTGAAAAGCGCGACGGCTGCGAGATGATAAAAAGCGCAGTCTCCGGCACGACCCTCGTTGAATCCGGCATTGATTCATATGTGTCGCGTCTCAAAAAGCTCGATGCGGAAAAAGCCGATCTTTTAGTCTGCCAGCTTTCGACCAACGACGCGTCTCAGAAGAAAGAGCTCGGAAAAATAATAGAGTCGAAAAATCTCAATGACTTCGACACAAAGACCGTAGCCGGGGCGATAGAATACATAATCTGCTATGCAAAAGAAAAATGGAATTGCTCCGTAATATTTTATACAAGTCCGCGCTACGGCAGCGAGCGCTATCAGTCCATGGTCGATACTTTAAAAGCGGCGCAGGAGAAATGGGGCATATCCGTTATCGATATGTGGAACGACGATAATTTGAACGCCGCCTTGAGTGCCGATATGAATTTGTATATGGCGGATAAGATACACCCGACAAAGGCGGGGTATCGTGAAATCTGGACTCCGTTTATGGAGCGGGAAATCTTTGCAGTTATGAGCGCGAAAGAGGTGAAAGAATGAAAGCCGTAAAGCTTAAAACAGAGTATCTCAAAAATCCGCTGGGGATAGATATAAAGAACCCGCGCTTCATGTGGAACTGCGAGGGCGGAAAGGCGCAGAGCGCGTATAGACTAATCGCTTCCGACACGCGCGGCAATATTCTATGGGACAGCGGTAAGGTCGAATCTTCACAGATGAGTTTTATTCCGTATCCGCTTGATACTCCGTCGCGCCTGAGAGTGAACTGGAAAGTGAAGCTCTGGGACGAAAACGGGCTTGAGGGCGAGTGGAGCGAGCCGGCATTCTTCGAGATCGGGCTCAGAAACGCCTCGGATTGGAGCGCGAAGTGGATAACAGGAAACTATAATGTAAACAGAAAACAGCGTTACCCGGTCGACTGCTTCAAAAAAGAGTTCGAGTGCAAAAAGCCGATTTTATCTGCACGGCTCTATATGACCGCCTGCGGACTCTATTCAGCCGGGATTAACGGCGTTGATTTTTCAATGCCGCTCGCGCCCGGCATCACGGAATACAGAAAGCGCATGCAGTATCAGACATATGATGTGACTCATCTTCTGCATGAGGGCGAAAATACAATCTGCGCCGAGCTTGCCGACGGCTGGTACAGGGGCAGCGTCGGCGCGTGGGGGCTCAAAAATCAGTATGGTACCGAGACAAAACTGCTCGCTCATCTCGAGATAAAATATACAGACGGCACGGTGCAGACCGTTGTGTCGGACGGCTCGTGGCTCTGGAGCAGCGACGGCGCGATACGCTTCGCCGACAACAAGGACGGCGAGCGGGTCAACGCAAATATGACGCCGTCATACAGCGGTCACGCGAAAGAGACGAAGTGCAAAGTCGTGCCGAGCGCGTCGAATAATTTCCCGATAGCCGAAAAGGAGCGCTTCAAGCCCACTCTGTCCGTCACTCCGAGCGGGAAAAAACTGCTCGACTTCGGGCAGAATATGGCGGGCTATGTTGAGTTTGAGATAAACGCCCGCGAGGGGCAGAAAATCACTCTCGAATTCGGCGAGCTGCTGCACGACGGCGAGCTTACGCTCGAGAATATCCAGTGCAGGAATAAACACAAGACAACGCCTTTGCAGAGAGTTGAGTATATCTGCAAAGAGGGCAAAAATCATTACAAGACGAAGTTCGCGATATTCGGTTTTCAGTATGTCAGCGTCGGCACGGATATAGATATCGACCCGGAGAACTTTACCGCCATAGCCGTCTATTCGGACATGGAAGAGACGGGATTCTTCAACAGCTCAAACGAGCTGCTGAACAAATTCGTCGAGGTGACAAAGTGGTCAGCAAAGGGCAACTCGACCGACCTGCCGACAGACTGCCCAACCCGCGAACGCCACGGCTGGTCGGGCGACGCGCAGATATTCTGCAAAACCGCGAGCTATCTTTTCGACTACGCCCCGTTTGCGGAAAAGTACGTGCGCGATATGTGCGACGAGCAGCTCAAAAACGGAAACTTCCGCCAGATATCCCCGCGCGGCGGCGTGGACTTCTATATGACCTTCATGGACGGCTCGGCAGGCTGGTCGGATGCGGGCGTGTTCATACCGTACAGGCTCTATAAGCAGTACGGCGACAGAAAAATTCTCGAGCGCTTCTATCCCAACATGCGCGCCTTTGCCGAATATAAAATAAAGACCCTCGGCAAGTGGTATCCGACCGCCCTGCCGACGGGAGTGGGGCTCAAAAATTTTCGCAATATTTCAAACTACCGCCAGTCCTACGGCGAATGGGCGGAACCCGCCGATGTCAAGGCTCTTAAATTTACGGATTTTGTCAATCCGAATCCAGAGGAGACAACGGCTTACATAGTCTATATGCTCGAAACGATGGCTGATATAGCCCGCGTCCTCGGTAAGGACAGCGACAGAAAGCTCTATGAGAAAAATGCCGCAAGGGCAAGAAAGGGCTACAGTGCGCTCGTCTCCACGAAAAAATTCTCGCTCGATACCGATCGCCAGGCGAAGCTTGTGCGCCCGCTTTATATCGGTCTGCTCGACGAAAAGCAGTCGGAATACGCGAAAAAGCGGCTCATAAAAGCCCTCGACAACTACTCATGGAGGCTCGGCACGGGATTCCTCTCAACTCCGCTGATACTGAGCGTTTTGGCGGATATAGATATTGAATATGCCTACCGCTTACTCGAAAACGAGCAGATGCCCGGCTGGCTGTTTATGTCCAAAAACGGCGCAAACACCGTCTGGGAGTCGTGGGAGGGCACCGCGGCGCAGGGCGGCATAGCCTCGCTCAACCACTATTCAAAGGGCGCGGTGTGCGAGTGGCTGTTCGGCACGATGTGCGGAATAAATGTCGAGGGCGAGAATAAATTCAAAATATCCCCGCGCCCGGGCGGACATTTTGAGTTCGCCGAAGCGAGCTATGACAGCGTATACGGAAAAATATTCGTGCGCTGGGACAAAACTGACGGGGGATACAGATATAAAATATCCCTCCCGTCGAACTGCCAAGCGGATATAATTTTGCCCGACGGAAGAAAACAGACCGTCGGAGCGGCTGAATATGAATTCTGAGGAGGAAAATCCATGAAAAGATCGATAGCTGCCGTTATGGCGATTCTTGTTCTGCTTGTGTCGCTGCTGTGCGCGTGCAAAAAGGACGACACAAAAACAAATGCAGACACCACCGGCGAAGCGCAGACGAGCGCGTACGGACAGATTATTGAAGACACAACAGCCCTGCCCGAGGACAGCACCGCGCAGGAGGGCGAGACAAACGAAACTCAATCGGCCGACCCCGCAAAGCCCGGCGAGACAAGCGCACAGGTCACTGCCGCACCCTCAAAGAGCACAAAAGACTGGAATAAAGCTGAGATAATCGCCTATTTCAACACCGGCGCGAACAGAGTAAAATATCAGGCGAAGTCCGTCACCCGCAACTACACCGAGACGAAGAACAACGCCGACAAGACCGAGTTACCCAAGGCGATAGACGCAATAGGCAAGAGCGCGATGAAGACCTTCATGAAGCGCGACGATAAGGCGATAGTCCTGACCTCAAAAGAGGACATCAGAAACGTATTCCCCGTCGGCGGCAAGGATTGGGTCAGCAAGCTCACTCCCGCAGATGTCAAGGGCGCAAAGGTCGAGGACAAGGGCGGCGAATATCAGATAACCCTGACCTTCGGCACTGAGGTCAATCCCTCCGGCGAAAAAGGCTATGCCGCAGCGTTCGGCGTGCTCACCGCCGATGTGGTAAACTTCGACTATCCCGGCCTCTCGCTCACCGACCAGAAATTCACCTATTATAACGGAACGATAACAGCAAGGTTCAGCAAGGCTACCGGTAACTTAGTCTATGCCCACTATGACTATCCCGTTATTATTGAACTGACGGCGCATCTGCTCGGCTCGAACACGAGGGTGAAAGTCGGCATGACAACAATAAACGATTTCACGATAAAATATTAAAAGTTACATCCGAAAAACAAAATGTCCCGCACGGAAACGTGCGGGGCGTTTTGCGTATATTCTTATTTGAGCGTGTTACCGGCGCTGAATGCTCTTGCGACCGTCTCGCCGAGGACAACATAGGTGTTGTTGAACGGGTCGAAGGTTATCGGCTGCGTCTTTGAAACATCGACGTTTCCGTTCTCGTCGAGCACACGCTCGTCAACGCAGACGTTGACTATTTCGCCGACCATGCGCCCGGTGTTTGCATCATAGCTCTTGAGCCTGCACTCTGCGGCGATGGGCAGCTCTTCAATCAGCGGCGCGTCAACAAATTTCGATTTGACGGCGTGGAAGCCCGCCTTTTCAAATTTATCGTGCGTATTCCCTGCGGAAACAAGACCGACATAGTCGCAGGCGGCCGTGTGTTCGAGGTCGGCCATGCTCACGGTGAATGCCTTTCTCTCGAGAATATTCTTCGTGGACTTGTGACCCGCACTTATGCACATGGATATCTCATTGCCGCCGCTGATGCCGCCCCATGCGGCATTCATTGCGTCGGGGTTGCCGTCCTTGTCGTAGGAACCGAGGATAAGCACCGGCTGCGGATAGGTGAAGGGCTTTGCGCCGAAATCTTTTCTCATGATAATTCCTCCTTTGATTTGACTTTATTATAGAACCTGAAGTCGGCTTTAAGTCAAGGAAAAACGAAAAAAGTTTACAAATAAAAACAGCCCCGGACTCAACATCCGGGACTGAATAAAATCTGTTAGTCTCTCTCTTTTTCGAACGAGATAACTTTTCCGCTCTTTGCGTTTATCTTGTACTCATACTCGAATCCGCCGCATTTGAATTCAACATCGTAGTGCGCGGTGAGCGAGTCGGTGTCAAGCTCGGTTTCGAGCTCCGTGACCTGAGCCTCGGTGAGACCCGCATGGTCGAGTGCGGCTTTCTTCGCGGCATCTGCAGAGATATATTTCGAGGGGTCGGCGGGCTTGGAATCGTCAAGCTCGCGGTCGAAGTCGATTATTCTGCCGTTCTTCGCGTTGACCTCGACTTCGTACTCGTATCCGCCCGAGACAAATTCTATATCATAGTGCGGGGTGCGGTCGTCAATATCAAGCTCAGCTTTGGTGAATGTGACCTTTGAAGCGTCGAGGGAAGCTCTTTTGAGCGCGGCGGCCTTTGCCTCCTCAACGGAGATGAACTTTGATGTGTCAACTGTGGGCTTCTTATCCTCGCGCTCGCGGTCGAACTCGAGAATCTTTCCGCTCTTTGCGTCTATCTCGAACTCATATTCATATCCGCCCGAGACAAATTCTATATCATAGTGCGGGGTGCGGTCGTCCACGTCAAGCTCAGCTTTCTTGAAAGTGACCTTTGAAGCGTCAAGGGAAACTTTCTTGAGGGCTATTGCCTTCGCCTCGTCGATGCTGATATAGCCTGAGACATCGGGCTGGGGCTTTGAGGGCTTCGAGGGGTCAGCGGGCTCGACTTCTTTTTTAAGAATGCTGCCGTCCGTTACCGCTATCTCGTAGTCGTATTCGTTCGCCCCGGCGATGAACTCGATATCGTAGTGGGCGACAAGATCGTCGCTGTCGAGCTTCGCTTCGGTGAACTTCGCGTCGGCTCTTGCAACGCCCGCATCGGCGACTGCAATGTCTATCGCGGCGTCAAGGCTTATCTTCACTTCCTGCTGGATCTGTCCGGAGTTGCCCGAGCCCGTGTCGGGCTTATCCTGCGGCGGCGCGAACGCAGAGAAGATAGCCATAATGACTGACATGAGCGCGACTCCGATGGATTTGAAAATACTTGCAAACATAGTATCTGTCCTTTCTTATCGGGATCGTGTCCCTTAGTACACCCATATAATAACCCGCGAAAATTAAAGAAAGATTAGAGCGCAAAAATTTTTCGGAAAGTTTGAAGTCCGTAAAACAGTGTGCTGTGATGTTGATAAATTGGGATTTGTCCATCCCCGATGTCAAACAATATAAAATAACAAAACCGATTGCAGCAGAAAATCTACTGCAACCGGTTCATTTATTTATGCTGTTATACCGCCGTCAAAAGGTCACGATGAACTCGCTTCCCTCGCCGTAAACGGAGAATGCGGAGACTTTTCCGCCGTGGAGTGCCGCTATTTGGCTGACGAGCGAGAGTCCCAAGCCGAATCCGCTTTCGCGGCTGCGGGATTCGTCCGCGCGGTAGAATCTGCCCCATATCTTCGGCAGATCCTCTTCTTTTATCCCGATTCCGTCGTCCTTCACCGAGAGCGTTATGCCGCTGCCCTTTTTGAGCCGGACTTCGATGCGCCCGCCGTCTCTGCCGTATTTGACGGCGTTTGAGAGCAGATTTTCGAGCATCAGCGAGATCAGCTGCGCCTGCGCGGGGATTATAATATTGTCTTCGATGTCCGCAGTGAGCATGATGTTCTTCGCGGGGACAAAATCGGCACATGTTTTTTTGACGAGTTCGCTCAAGTCGGTGTCCTCGAGCTTGTAGCGCTTGTCGCCCTGCTCGGTGCGCGAGAGCGTCAGCAGAGCCGTGACGAGCTTCGTCATCTTGTCCGTCTGCTCGTCTATCGACGAGAGCGCTTCGAGCATATCTTCTTCGCTCGCGTTGTCGGACAGCGCGTATTCGCATTCCGCCTTTATCACGGCGAGCGGTGTGCGCAGCTCGTGCGAGGCGTCGGAGGTGAACTGCTTTTCATTTTCGAACGAGGTCTGGAGCCTTGCGAGCATGTCGTTGAAGGTCTCGGCAAGCGTGTATATTTCGCCCGCGCTTTTCTCCATTTCTATGCGCTTTGAGAGGTCGGTTCCGTCGGTTATCTCGTGCGCCGAGCGGCAGATATTCTCGACCGGCTTCATCGTTTTGCGTGATATCAAATATGCCCCGACGGCGGCGATAATAATAAACGCCGGGAGAATGTATATGACCGTCCTGCTTATTGCGTCGAACGCGCTCTTGGCGGCGTCGGCGTTGATGAATCCGCGCACCCAGACCGGGGGATAGGTCGAGTTACTGCATATGAATTCAACTTTGAAAACCGTCCTGTCCGCGTTTGCTGGCAGTTCAACGCTCAGCGAGCTGACTTCGTCGCGGATCAGACCCGCGTGCTCGAGCGCGATATCAATCGCCTTTTCGCTGTTTATTCCGTCCTTGAACTCGGTGCTTTTGTAGACGGGGTTGCTGAGCCCGGACATCGCGGTGTCCGCCTCATATTTGATTATCTTCCCCGAAAAGGCGTCGATTTCGTATTCGTATTTGTTGAAATCGAGACGGGTGTCGTAATAATAATATTTGTTCCCGTCTGTCTCGAATGTTCCGACCACGCCGTTCTTGCGATTCTCGCTGTTTATCAGCGCGGCGGGGGACTCGCCGTCGATATATCTGCCGCTTGAGTCAAAGACATTGCAGTAGACCTCGTCGACGAAGAAGGCAAAATCGTTCTCGATTTCGAGAATACCGTTCTTGTATTCTATCTCGTCAACATTGCGCTCGACCGTGCTTATCAGCTCATTCTGCAGGCGCGAATCGGCAATCTGCGAGCCGGTTATCAGTATTCCGCCGATGCCAAGGGAGCTGACAACGGCGATGAGCAGCGTTATCCACACCGTTATCCGCAGCTTGAACGAAGAGCGGCGGCGCGCGGGTCTTGTTTTTTTATTTGATGACATAGCCTGCACCCCTCACGGTGTGAATGAGTTTGATATCCTCGCCCTCGTCTATCTTCTTGCGGAGATATCGGATATATACGTCGACAACATTCGTGCCACCCTCGTAGTCGTAGTTCCAAATGTGATCCTCAATTTTCTCTCGGCTGAGTACAACGCCCTTGTTCATCACAAGATATTGCAGCAGCTCATACTCCTTTGCCGAGAGCGATATCTCCCTGCCCGCGCGTTCAACGCGCCTCGCTGCCGTGTCGACCGTCAGGTCGCCGACGGAAATTATACCCGTCTTTTCTCCGTATTTTTTGCGCGTCATGACGCGCAGTCTCGCCGAGAGCTCGTCGAACGAAAACGGCTTTATCAGATAGTCGTCGGCACCGATGTCGAGCCCCGTGACCCTGTCTTCGATGCTGTCGCGCGCCGTCAGGAACAGCACCGGCGTGTCGATGCCGTGCGCCCTTATCTTTTTGACAAGCTCGAACCCGTTCATTATCGGCATCATGACATCGAACACCGCCGCGTCATAGTCGGTCGATGTTATCAGATCATATGCCTCGCCGCCGTCAAAACAGCTGTCCACGCTGTAACCGGCAGCCTTGAGCTGCTTTGTGATTATCCTGTTGAGACTCTTCTCGTCCTCGGCAAGCAGAATGCGCATTGGATCACCCTCCGGTATAATTATACAAATTTTATCATAGCGTGTAAAGATTAAATGAAGATTAGAAAATCGGGCGTGGGTATAAAAATAACACGAACACCGCAAAAGCAGTATTCGTGTCATTGGTGGAGACGAAGAGGATCGCTCGGCGCACTGCCGTGCGCCGACACGCACGCGGACTTTCCGACCGTCCACCGGACGCTCGGAATTCTGCTTTGCAGAACCGTCCTGTTCGATCCTCTTCTAAAAAAATAACACGAACACCGCAAAAGCAGTATTCGTGTTATTGGTGGAGACGAAGAGGATCGAACTCTCGACCTTACGGATGCGAACCGTACGCTCTCCCAGCTGAGCTACGCCCCCATTTGTTTGCTATGTGATTATAAGATTTTTTTTGCGGTTTGTCAAGTGTTCGGAGGCGGTTTGGAAAAATTTTTCTTCGCCGCCCCGGTTTTTATGCCATCGGCTTGCAGACATCGACCCAGCTTTCGGGCTTGGAGTATTCCTCAAGCTCGGCGGGAGTCAGCTCTATCATGCTGTTGCTGCTGCCGCAGGCGGGGTATACCGTATTGAATCTCTTGAGTGACTCGTCGAGATATATCTTCACGCCGTCGTTCACGGCAAACGGGCACACTCCGCCGACTGCGTGACCGATGAGCTCTGCCGCCTCTTCGTGCGAGAGCATCTTTGCCTTCTTGCCGAAGCGGGACTTGTATTTTGCGTTGTCTATCTTCATGTCGCCCGCCGCGACTATGAGTATCGGCGCACCGTCGAGCGAAAATGATATAGTCTTTGCTATCCTGCCCTCTTCGCAGCCGAGAGCTTTTGCCGCGAGGGCAACGGTCGCGCTCGACTCGTCTATCTCCATCACTCGGTCCTCGATTCCGAGCTTTCTGAAATATTCTCTGACTCTCTCTATAGACATTGTTTTCTCCCGAATAAAAAAGCCGCAGCTTTTGCGGCTTTGTATTTTTATCTTCTGAAAAATCCGCGCTTTTCCGGCTTGCCGTTCTCTGTATCCGGGATAAAAAATCGGTTTTTGCCCGACTTGTCGACGAGATATTTTTTGACGGCGGCAAGGCGCTCGTCGGAGTTCCTGCAGGCCTTGAGCGCCGAATCTATCTCCTGAGGAGACACGGTGTCCGAATCCCTGCGGTAGGTGTAGCGGTCTGTTTTCATAGTATTATATTTTTCTGTCTGCGCGTCTGTCCATGTGTGGACGCACTCCTTGGAGAAAAATACGCCGCGGCGTATTATTTTTGCGGGGTTGCCGCCGCAGACGGTGTTCGAAGGGACGGACTTGCCCGAAAGCAGAGCCGCGCCGCCGATAACGGAGCCCGAACCGACTGCCGTGCCTTTCAGAATCAGCACGTTCTGCCCTATCCAAACGTGGTCGCCGATAAAGACGGATTTGCTCGGATTTATGCGCTTGCCGCTGCCGCAGTCGTACATAAGATGCGGGTCTGCCGTGCGGATAAAAATACCGAAGGAAAACAGCCCGTCGTCCCCGATAATTATGTTTTGCTGTTCGGACGTTATGAGCGTCATTTTGCCGTTGATATAGTTGCCGCGCCCGAAAAATATGCAGCTGTTGTTGTTTACGGTCAAATTGACATAATAAGGATTTTTATTTGCGCCTAAATAGCATACCGCATTGCTACCGTTGAAGAGAACGGTGGAAGAGCTGAGCTTGACGCCGTCTTCAACAACAAGAATATTGCCGGAACCGTTGAATATTATTTTTGAACCGTCCATTGAGCTTTTCTGCGCGTCGGCTATGATACGGTTGTCGGAAACATGCTCCGAAAGAGAGGTGATTTGTTCCACTGATATCCCTCCGAGATTTTTTATTTGCGGCTCTTCTTGCTCTTAACTCCGTCGGTAACGCTCTCATCCGGCGCGCTGAACGCCGCGAGCCTGATTATCAGGATGATGAGTATCGCCGCGAGAGCCGAGCAGGCGTAGACTATCCACATGTTCGTAACGCTCGAGATGAACTTGCCGATAAACGGCACGCAGTGCGTGGCGAGCGCGACTATTGAAGCACCTTCAGGCACAGACGAGCCGAACGCGAATGCGTATTTGCCGCCGAGCTTATACAGCGCAACTTCGTCTGCGGATGCGGCGGATGCCCTGCGTGTGAGACACAGCGAGCCGCTCTTTATATTCGAGCCTGCGACATTTTCGCTGCACACGGCGAGTCCGCGGTCGAGCAGGAATTTGTCGGGGTGCGCCGCTGCAACGCAGAGAAGCGCAGTGACGAGCGACACAACGGCTATTATGACGATGAGAACGGTCGTGAATATCCTCGCGCCCTTGAATTTATCTTTCTGCGGCTTGAATCCGCTCTGGAGCATTGCGCCCGAATAGTCCGAGGTGCGCTCGAAGTCGAACTTCGGCTCGACCTTGGATGCTGTCTCATCGGAGAGGGTCTTGCGCGGTTTGCTCTTGTCTATCGGCGCGCCGAAATATCCGTGGGGATCGGGTTCGCCGTATTCATTCTTCTGCTTTTCAACAGGCACTTCTTTAACTTCGGGCTCTGACTCTTCGACAGAAATCTCTTCCTCGCCGGAATAAGTCTCTTCAAAGTCGTCCTCTACCGGTTCGAGCTCGTTTGCGGAGATAACCGAGTTGTCTATCGCGCTGTCATAGCTGCGCTCTTCAACGCGTCTCGCTTCCTCAGCCGCTTTTGCTTCGGCTGCTGCTCTTGCTTCAGCTGCTGCCTTTGCTTCGGCTACTGCGCGGGCTTCCTCGGCTTTTCGTGCTTCTTCGGCGGCTTTTATCTCTGCCGCCGCCTTTTCCGCCGCCGCGTTCAGCTCATCCTGCTTGGCCTTTTCCATGCGCGCCTCAAATTCGGCGTTGAGCTGTTCGATGGTCTTTGGCATGAATTTATCCATTTTCTCTTCACCTTCCGACTTAAAACAAAAATCTCCTATACAAGTCTATTATAAAGTATAATATTTGAAGCACACAAAGTCAACAAAAAAGCCCGAATGTCGCAGAACATGTGCGCATTTGCTCAAAAAAGGCTGAAAAAGCGGGCGCATAAAGTATAATCAAAGCGGAGAAAAACAGAAAAGGAGAAGGACCATGGGAATGAAAGAATGCACACTGGCGAGCTCTATTATCCGAACGAGGAGTCGATATTCGACGAGCAGCTCAAAAAGCTCGATCTGCTCTACGAGTTCAATTCCACGCGCCCGACTGAGCAGAAGAGATGGCAGGCGCTGATGAAAGAGATGTTCGCCGAAGTCGGCGAGAACTGCTATCTCGAACCGCCGTTCCACGCGAACTGGGGCGGGCGCACATCCATCTCGGCGACTCTATATACGCAAACTTCAACTTCACCGCCGTTGACGACTCGCATATCTACATCGGCTCGCACACGATGATAGGCCCGAATGTCACCGTCGCGACCGCGGGGCATCCGATTCTGCCCGAGCTGCGCGAAAAGGCGTATCAGTTCAACATGCCTGTGCGTATCGGCGAAAACTGCTGGATAGGTGCGGGGGCTCTGATAATGCCCGGCGTGACGATAGGGGACAACAGCGTTATCGGCGCGGGCAGCGTCGTTACGAAAGATATTCCGGCGAATGTCGTGGCTTACGGCGATCCCTGCCGCGTCGCGAGGGAGCTAAACGAGCACGACCGCGAGTTCTATTACAAAGACAGACGAATCACAAAAGAGATTTTTGACGAGATAAAGAATATATAAATCAAACCCACCAAAGCAAACCCGCCGCAGATATAAGTCTGAGGCGGGTTTTGCTATAGCTCTTACGCTGCTTCCGGTTGGCTTTTTGAGGTCATTCGCCTTACGGAGAAAAAAATGCTTGCCAACGACCAAAGCGGAATTATAACATACAGAAAACGGAACAAGAAAGTTAAAAACGGCAGTAAATCCTGATAAGGAGAATAGAATAAAGGGTGTATTACATGATCATATTGCATAGTGATTCGCATCAAAATCATTGGTACTGCCGATAAAATAAAAGCAGTAAAGAAAGCTTTGAATTTGCGAATTTGCGCTCTCCTTGAAAGATAGAAGAAGAACAGGCTGACAAAGGCGACCGCCCATATGAAGCGAAACGCGTAAAAGTAAAACATTCCATACTCTGAAATCCTTATGCAGTCATAATAGAAATCGTGCATATGTGTAAAAAAGAAGTTAAATACAGGGCGGAAAAGCTCGCAGACGCAGTATATTATCGCCTGCAGGAACAGCGGCCAAAGAAGCACCTCGAAAATCACAACAAAAGCTTTTTTGTTTTTTTTCATCACTCCACATCCTTTCAATTTCCTTGAGGCGGATAAATGACAATACTTCTGCGCTACAATTATATTTTAACAGAAAGAGTAAAAAAGTCAATCGTGTTTTGATTTTTAAAAAAGTTAAAGAATCAATCCCACCTTTGCAGAGCGGGATTGATTCTTTGTTTGTGCTTATTTATATTTCGGTCTCGCGACATACGAGGTGTGGAGTACTTCGTGCGCCTTGTGGCTGCCGGGCTCGCCGAGGAACTCGTCATAGAGACGCTTGACTGCTTCGCTCTCATGCGACTTGCGCAGGGGCATATCCTTGTCCGCCTCGTAGAGAGCGGCGGCTCTGCGCGCCTTGAGGTCGACGAAGTTGCGCACGACAGCGTGCTGGATCGGCTGACCGCCGCCGTTGACGCAGCCGCCGGGGCAGCCCATGATCTCGATGAAGTGATAGTCGGCAGTGCCGTTCTTGACCTTCTCCATAATCGTGTTGGCGTTTGCAAGTCCGCTGACTACGCAGACCTTGACTTCCATGCCGTTGACGGTGTAGGAAGCTTCCTTTATTCCGTCGGTGCCGCGAACCTCGGTGAAGTCGAGGCTCTTGAGCTCCTCGCCGGAGAGCTTCTCAACGGCGGTTCTCAGCGCCGCTTCCATAACGCCGCCGGTTGCGCCGAAGATAACAGCCGCGCCGGTGGAGTCGCCCAGAGGATTGTCGAACTCTTCGTCGGGCAGGTGCTTGAAGTATATTCCCGCGCTCTCTATCATTCTGCCGAGCTCTCTCGTGGTCAGCGAGTAGTCAACATCCGGATAGCCGGACGCCGCCTGATCGTCGCGCTTGGTCTCGAACTTCTTCGCCGTGCAGGGCATTATGCCGACAACGACGATATCCTTCGGGTCGATGCCCATCTTCTCGGCATACCAGGTCTTGATTATCGCGCCGGACATCTGCTGGGGCGATTTGCAGGAGGAGAGGTGATCGAGCATATCGGGGTAGTAATGCTCGCAGTATTTTATCCATCCGGGCGAGCAGGAGGTTATCATCGGGAGCACGCCGCCGTTCTGGACTCTGCCGAGGAACTCGTTTGCCTCTTCGACAATCGTGAGGTCTGCGCCGAAGTCGGTGTCAAAGACCTTGTCGAAGCCGAGACGTCTGAGCGCCGCGACCATCTTGCCCTGAACATTGGTGCCGATGTGCATTCCGAAGCACTCGCCGAGGGTGACGCGGATTGAAGGCGCGGTGTGAACAACGACGAACTTCTCGGGATCGTTGATAGCCTCGAGAACCTTTGCGGTGTCGTCCTTCTCATATATAGCGCCGGTCGGGCAGTTGACAATGCACTGGCCGCAGGAGACGCACGCCACGGAATCGAGCGGTCTCTCAAACGCCGAGCCGATGTGGGTGTCAAATCCGCGGGCGTTTGCGCCGATAACGGAGATGTGCTGAGCCTGACATGCTGCGACGCAGCGGCGGCAGAGGATGCACTTCCCGTTGTCTCTTATCATATGTATGGCGGAATCGTCGTATTCGTGGACGGGATTTGCGCCGTCGAAGCGCCCCTCGTCGTCAACGCCGAACTCCTTGCAGAGCTGCTGGAGCTCGCAGGTTCCGCTGCGGACGCACGAGAGACACTTTCTGTCATGCGTCGAAAGAATGAGCTCAAGGGTCATCTTGCGGCTCTTGCGGACGCGCTCGGTGTTTGTGAATATCTCCATGCCCTCGTTAACGGGGTACACGCAGGCGGTCACGAGCGAACGCGCGCCCTTGACCTCGACCATGCAGATGCGGCATGCGCCGATTTCGTTTATCTTCTTGAGGTAGCAGAGGGTCGGGATCTCAATGCCGGCCATACGCGCCGCCTCAAGTATGGATATGCCCTTGGGTACGCTCAGGGGCATGTTGTTTATTTTTATGTTTACCATTTCCATGCTGTGTTGACCCTCCTTCCTTAACCTTTGCTGATTGCCTTGGCGCGCTTGCAGTTTTCCATGCAGACGCCGCACTTGATGCACTTCGCCGTGTCGATAGTGTACGACGGCAGCTTGTGACCCTCTGCGACATAGTCGGTCTTGCCGATAGCCGAGACGGGGCAGTTTCTGGCGCAGAGACCGCAGCCGATGCACAGATCCTTGTCGATCTTGAAGCTCAGCAGCGCCTTACATACGCCTGCGGGACACTTCTTGTCGACTATATGCGCTATATACTCATCGCGGAAGAACTTGAGGGTCGCAAGGACGGGGTTGGGAGCCGTCTGACCGAGTCCGCAGAGGGAGTTTTCTTTGATGTAATGGGCGAGCTCTTCGAGCTTGTCCAGATCCTCGAGAGTAGCCTTGCCGGCGATGATCTTTTCGAGTATCTCCTGCATTCTTCTCGTGCCGATACGGCAGGGGGAGCACTTTCCGCAGGACTCGTCAACGGTGAAGTCAAGGAAGAACTTGGCTATATCGACCATGCAGTTGCTGTCGTCCATGACGATAAGTCCGCCCGAACCCATCATGCAGCCGATGGCGGTGAGGTTGTCGTAGTCTATCTCGGTGTCCATGAGACTCGCAGGGATACATCCGCCGGAGGGTCCGCCGGTCTGTGCCGCCTTGAACTTTCTGCCGTTGGGGATGCCGCCGCCGATGTCCTCGACAATTTCGCGCAGGGTCGTGCCCATGGGGATCTCAACGAGGCCGGTGTGCTTGATGTTGCCGCCGAGTGCAAAGACCTTGGTGCCCTTGGAGCGCTCGGTGCCCATGGAGGCAAAGCTCTCCGCGCCGTGCAGGATTATCTGCGGGATGTTTGCAAATGTTTCGACGTTGTTCTCGGTAGTGGGCTTTCCGAAAAGACCCTTTTCCGCCGGGAACGGAGGTCTCGGACGGGGCTCGCCGCGGTTGCCCTCGATGGAGGTCATGAGCGCGGTCTCCTCGCCGCAGACGAATGCGCCTGCACCGAGTCTTATATGAAGGTCGAAGTCGAAGCCGCTGTCGAAGATGTTCTTGCCGAGCAGTCCGAGCTCGCGCGCTTCGTCTATTGCTATCTGAAGTCTCTTGACCGCTATCGGGTACTCCGCGCGGACATAGATATAGCCCTCGGTCGCGCCGGTGGCGTAGCCGCATATCGCCATGGCTTCAACGATGCAGTGCGGGTCTCCCTCGAGCACGGAGCGATCCATGAATGCGCCCGGGTCGCCCTCGTCGGCGTTGCAGACGACATATTTCTGATCCGCCTGATTCTTGCGGGTGAAGCTCCATTTCAGACCTGTCGGGAATCCGCCGCCGCCTCTGCCGCGCAGACCGGAATCCTTGACTATCTGGATGACCTCGTCCGGGGTGTATTCGGTCAGGCATTTTGCAAGAGCCTGATAGCCGTCCATGGCTATGTATTCATTGATATTTTCGGGGTCGATAACGCCGCAGTTGCGCAGCGCGACTCTCTTCTGCTTTTTATAGAACTGAGTCTCATTGAGACTCTTGACGGTGTCGCCGGCGACGGTGTCGTCGTAGAGCAGATGCTTGACTATTCTGCCCTTGATGAGGTGCTCGTCAACTATCTCCGGAACGTCCTCAACCTTTATCTGGCTGTAGAACGCGCCTTCGGGATAAACGACGACTATCGGGCCCAGGGCGCACAGACCGAAGCAGCCTGTCCTGATGACCTTGATTTCGTCTGCGAGACCTTTTTCGGCGATCTCCTTTTCAAACTCGGCAATTATTTCTGCACTGTGAGAAGAAGTACAGCCGGTACCGCCGCAGACAAGAACGTGTGAACGATACATTGATTTTCCTCCTTGTTATTTGGCGATAGCGCCGACCGTGAATTCGCCGACGGGGTTGCCGTTGACGAGATGATCGCTGACGATGCGCGCGACCATTTCGGGCGTTACCTTGACATAGGTGACCTTTTCTTTGCCGGGTTCGAGAACCTCGACTATCGGCTCATACTGGCACATGCCGATGCAGCCGGTCTGCGAGACGGTGACATGGCTGAGATTGCGGCGTGCAATCTCGTCAACGAGTGCGGTGAGCACGGGCTTTGCGCCTGCCGCGATGCCGCAGGTAGCCATGCCGACGAGCACGCGGGTTGTGTATTCGTTGTCTTCGCGGATATTCATATTGGCCTTTGCCTTATCTCTTATTGCGTTAAGTTCAGCAAGTGATTTCATGGTTATTCCTTTCCCGGCGCCGGGCGCCGTCATATGTTTTTTAAAGTAGCGCTGTGTTCTCGTCGATATATTCTTTCATCCACTGCACAACATCCGGATTGTCGAGCGGCACGCCGTCGAGGATATTTTTTATTTCCCGCGTGTCGAGCACGAATTCTTTTTCGTCGGCCGAGCGGCGGTAGATAAAATCCCTGTCGGTGTTCATTGATATGAGTACCGTTACCGTCGAGGTCATGTCCCCGAGGGGAGTGAAGTCTATGCTGTCCGAATGAAATACGGCTTTTGTGGAGGTGCCGACGCCTTTTTTTGAGGTTATCTCAAAACTGCCGCCGGTCTGCTCTGCCGCGAGGCGGAACAGCGGTATGCCCATGCCGACCTTGCGCGTTGTGCGCGTGGTGAAAAACGGATCGCAGACATTTTGAAGCTGTTCTTCGTCCATGCCGCAGCCGTTGTCGGAAACCGTGAGCGTGAGAAGATGCTCTTCTCTGCTTTCGCTGACATCTATTGTTATCAGCGACGCCCCGGCTGATATGGAGTTCTGGGCTATATCGAGAATGTTGAGTGACAGCTCGCGCATGGCGTTAAGCGTCCAGGTATTTGTCGAGAATGCCGTCTATCTGATCGGGAGTGAGTCTGCCGTAGACATCATCGTTGATCGTCATGACGGGAGCGAGTCCGCACGCGCCGATGCAGCGGCAGGCTTCGATGGAGAAGCACGCGTCGTCACTGCACTCGCCGGGGCCGATACCGAGTCTCTCGCTTATCTTGTCGAGGATAGCCTGCGAGCCTTTGACATAGCAGGCGGTTCCGAGACATACGGAGATGTTGTATCTGCCCTTGGGGCTCAGAGCGAACTGGGCGTAGAAAGTCGATACGCCGTATACCTTCTCGAGCGGAACGTCCATTCCCTCGGCTATCATAGCCTGTACCTCGAACGGAAGATAACCGTAGATGAGCTGAGCCTCCTGCATGACATGCATCAGCAGGCTCTTGTCGCCGTTGCATTCTGCGATAACGGCATTGAGCTTCTCTTCCTGTTCCGGGGTGCCGGAAAAAGGTATCTTACTGATTTTTTTGAGCATTTGTAGCCTTTCCCTCCTTAGGTTTGAGAAAAATAACAGATAGGCAAAAAGGGGGTTCCTTTTCACATTAAGAGTAATTATATCATGCGGGTCTGAAAATTGCTACAGTTTAAGGAAAAAAATATCGATAAACTATATACCAATTACATACCCTGCAGGTAGTAATTACCTTTCAACAGATCAATGACCGCCTGCGGCGATGCGCAGGGGAGCTCAAGCTCGGTGCTCGCCGAGCCGACATTTTCGAGGCAGTGCGCGTCGGATGCGCGCAGAAGCCTCATTTTTCGGAGCAGCGGATGCTCTTCAACGAGCCTGTCCGCCTGAGCGAAAGCGGACATCTCGGCGTTTGCGAATCCCCAGCTTTCGTCGAACGAGCCGAGGTTTGCGACCACGCTGAACGACGGGCGGTCAACATGAGCGGGATAGCAGACCCCGCCGAAGCCGGAGACGAGAGGGAAAACCTCGCCGATTGAAATAAAGCTCGCCGTGCTCAGCAGATTCTCCTCGCGCCCGAGAATACCGTCCCTGTCGTCCATTATCAGCTGTTCGCCGAAAATATCGAGCCGATTTTTAATCTTCGGCAGGCGCTCGGCAACGTAGCCCGAAAACGCGAGTGCGGAATCGACATCAGGAAACAGGCACACGACGTGCACCTCTTCGGAAGTCGTCAGCTCCATGCCGGGCACGAAAGCTATTCCCGCCTCCTCAGCCGCACGCGCCGCAGCGGGGCAGTTGAGCGAAGAGTTGTGGTCGGTCAGCGCAAGGATATCCAGCCCCATGACCTTTGCCATGTTGACAAGGTTATAGGGAGTCATCTCCTCGTCGCCGCAGGGCGACAGACACGAGTGGATATGCAGATCACATAAAAATCCCGGCATAATTCGACTCCGAATATTTTTGCTGGCTTCGTTTGAAGTAATAAGTAAAATGTATATGGTATGGGCGGATGTCGCCCGCGGTTTAGCACAAGTTTATTGACTCGCAGTTTGTATTCGACGCACCGTTGCCGCGCAAGCGGTGGGAAAGGCTTATCATAGCCAACTTTTGAAAACAAATTTTATAACACTGTGAAATTTTATTTTGGCTCCCTTGTGTAAAGGGAGCTGGCTCGGCGTAAGCCGAGACTGAGGGATTGCGGTACAGAACCGACTGATTTTTTGCCTCTTCCGCACAAATCTCCACAATACAGCATATTTATACTTCTTATATTATACATGGTTATATCAATAAATCAACACCTATATATCAATTATGATATGTCTTTTTCAGCTCTTTTGTCGCTTCGCCGCTGAGCAGGCAGAGCGAGATGAGGTTCGGCACCGCCATGAGCGCGTTCGCGAGGTCTGAGAGCTCCCATACGAGCTCGAGGTCGGCGACGCATCCGACGAATACCGCCGCGGCGTAAATTATGTTATATATTTTCGCGCTCTTGGCGCCCAGCAGATATTCGAGCCCGCGCCGCCCGTAATATGACCAGCCGATAAGTGTGGCAAAGGCAAAAACGCAGATGCTCACGCAGACGAAAATGCTACCGGCTTTTCCGAATACACTGCCGAATGCCGCGGCGCAGGCGAGTGAGCCGTCGCCGTCCGTCGGCGCGCCGGAGACCAAGAGAGTTATTGCAGTCACGGTGCACATGACGACTGTGTCGAGAAAAACCTCAAGTATGCCCCAGCAGCCCTGCTCGGCGGGTGAATCCGTCTGCGCCGCGGCGTGGATTATCGCGTTGCTGCCGAGCCCTGCTTCGTTTGAAAAAACTCCGCGCGCCACCCCGTAGCGCAGAGCTTTTTTTATCCTGTAGCCCGCCGCTCCTCCTGCCGCCGCACGCAGCGAAAAAGCCTCGGATATTATGCGCGAAAACGCCGACGGCACGGCGCGGAAGTTCTTTATTATGACCGCGAAGCTCGCGAGAATGAATATCGCAGTCATGGCGGGAATTATCTTCTCCGCCGCCGAGGCGATCCTCTTGAGCCCGCCGCAGGTTATCGCGAACACGCCTGCGGCGAGAATCAATCCCGTTATCGCGGGACTCAGCCCAAACGAGCCGGAGAGCGAAAGTGCGGCGGCGTTCGCCTGGGTCATATTGCCGATGCCAAGCGAGGCTATGACCAACAGAACGCAGAAAATTTTTGCCATTTGCCTGAATCCCAGTCCGCGTTCCATATAGACGAACGCGCCGCCCATCCATTCGCCGTTTTCGTCGCGGTATCTGTATTTTATGCCGAGTATATTTTCGCAGCACGCGCTCATCATGCCGATTATCGCGCTTATCACCATCCAGAAAACCGCGCCCGCGCCGCCGGAGGCTATCGCCGCCGCCACGCCGACTATGTTGCCCGTGCCCATGCATGCGGCGAGTGCGGCGGAGAGCGCCTGCGTCTGCGATATCGAGCCTTTGCCGGATTCCCGGCTCTTTTTGCTGAATATACTGCCGAGCGTCGTTTTCATCCATGTGCCGACGTGCGTTATCTGGAAAAATCCCGACCGCACGCTCAGTAGAAGCCCCGTGCCCGTGAAAGCGACGAGCAGCGGGACTCCCCAGACCACCGAATTTATCGAAGAAACGAGAGAACAAAACGAGTCCGTGGGATCACCTCCGAAAAATGAAAAGGATTGATTTAAAGCGCGAATTAGTATATACTATAATCTGTATAATAAGATTCGCGAAAGGGAACGTGATATCTTGAAGGATTTCGGATTTGTCAAGACCGCGGCGGTCTGCCCGAGGGTGACGGTCGGCGCGGCTGATAAAAATGTTGATAATATGCTGCCGCTGATAAAAGGGGCGGCTTCGTCCGGCGCGCAGATAATCGCCCTGCCGGAACTATGCATAACCGGCTATACCTGCTCCGACCTCTTCTCGCAGGACAGGCTCATCGAAAGCGCGGAGGCCGCGCTCGGCAGACTCATTCTTGAATGTGCCGATATCGGCGCGCTCGTGATAGTCGGACTCCCGGTGCGCGTGCGCGGCAGGCTCTTTAACTGCGCAGCCGCATTCCAGAACGGCAGGCTCGTGGGCGTTGTCCCGAAGAGCTATCTGCCGAATTACAACGAGTTCTATGAAAAGCGCCACTTCGTCTCGGGGCTTGATACGCCGTGCGATACCGTCACCCTCTGCGGGCAGGAGGTGTCGTTCGGCAATATGCTCTTCTGCGCGGACAACGGCGCCGCAGTCGGAATTGAGCTGTGCGAGGATATGTGGGTGCCTGTGTCGCCCGGAACCGTCCTTGCACTCAGCGGCGCGGATATAATAGTAAATATCTCCGCCTCCGACGAGATGGTCACAAAGAATGATTTCAGGCTGAGCCTTATTGAGCAGACGAGCGCGCGGTGCTACTGCGGCTATGTCTATTCCTCCGCCGGCATCGGAGAGAGCACGACAGACCTTGTGTTCTCCGGCGCGTGTACGATAGCCGAAAACGGCGGCATACTCGCGAGAAACGAGCGCTTTGAGCGAAACGGCGCGGCGGTATACGCCTGCATCGATATCAAAAAGCTCGAAGCTCTGCGCCGCAACAGCGAATTTTATGACAACGCGGCTCGTTACGCTGACCGCGATATAAGGCGCGTTGATATAACCCTGCCGGAGCTCAAAGAGAGCGATATTGACAGAAACTTCGACGCGCACCCGTTCGTGCCCTCGGATGAAAAAGTCAGACGCGCGCGCTGCGCCGAGATATTCAATATCCAGGCGGCGGGACTCGCGAAGAGAATCGAGCATATCGGGCTCAAGAAAGCGGTCATCGGCATCTCGGGCGGACTCGATTCGGCTCTTGCTCTGCTTGTTGCGGACAAGGCGTTTGATCTTCTCGCCCTGCCGAAAGAAAATATAATCTGCATCACGATGCCGGGCTTCGGCACGACGAGGCGAACGAAGTCGAGCGCCGTCACGCTCACCGAGTGCATCGGAGCGCAGCTCAGGGATATAGATATTGTCCCCGCGTGTACTCAGCATATGCGGGACATAGGTCACGATATGAGCATACTAGATGTGACTTATGAAAATGTTCAGGCGCGCGAGCGCACGCAGATACTCATGGACACCGCGAACAAAGAGGGTGCGCTGCTCGTCGGCACGGGCGATTTGTCCGAGCTTGCGCTCGGCTGGTGCACCTATAACGCCGACCACATGAGCATGTACGGAGTCAACTGCTCCGTGCCCAAGACGCTCGTGCGATATCTCGTCGATTTCGTTGCGGACGAGAGGGGAGGCAAGCTCGGCGAGGTGCTCCGCGAGATACTCGCGACTCCTGTCAGCCCAGAACTGCTCCCGCCTGACAAAAACGGAAAGATAGCGCAAAAGACCGAGGATACCCTCGGCCCCTATGAGGTTCACGATTTCTTCCTATATCATTTCCAGCGCTTCGGCGCTTCACCCGACAAGCTCATGTTCATGGCGTGCCGCGCGTTTGACGGAGTATACAGCCGCGAGCAGATTGAAAAATGGCTCAGGCTCTTTATGAAGAGATTCTTCTCCCAGCAGTTCAAACGCTCCTGCATACCGGACGGCCCGAAGGTCGGATCTGTCAGCCTCTCGCCTCGCGGCGACTGGCGTATGCCCTCCGACGCGGATGCCTCCGCATGGCTCGATCTCTGATGAAAGGATAAACGAAAATGAAGAAGTTCAAAAGCTTTATCGCCGTTCTGCTCTGCCTTGCCGCCGTATTCTGCACTGCGGGCTGTTCGGCATCAAAAAAGAGCGCACTGAATATCTCGGGCGCGCAGATAGACTATGAGACATTTTTATATTATTTCGATCAGGTTCACGCGTTCCCCGAAAAATATGAGCTTGCCGCCGATGCGACGAACGAGCAGATGATCGACGCCGCGATTGAGCTGTGCTGCGAATATGTTGCGGTCAACACGAAACTCTCCGAATACGGGCTGACTCTCTCCGCTTCCGAAAAGCGCTCGGCTTCGAATAATCTTGAAGACCTTTGGCATGTTTTTTCGGGCTACTATGAGAAGCTCGGCGTGTCGAAGCAGACGCTTATGAAGATAGAGACCGCCGACACCTCGCGCAACAGACTTTTCTATTATATCTATGACGAGGGCGGCGAAAAGGCAGTCAGCGAGGACGATATAAAGAAATATTATAACGAGAATTATATCTCTTTCCGCGCCATAACCGGCTATCTCACAACTACCGACGCGAACGGCGACACGGTAGTTATGACTGCGGATCAGAAAGCGGCAATGAACAAGGAGTTCATTGAGCTTTCGACGCGTCTGGGCAACGGTCAGACGATGAACGAGATAGTCGAGCTCTATTCCAAGAAGCATCCGGATTCAACAGTTTCGGATCAGCTCCAGTTTATAAAAAAGGGCACTGATTCCTATCCCGACGGCTTCTTCGAAAAGGTTCAGCAGCTCTCCGTCGGCTCGAACACCGTGCTTATCATGGACAACTATATTTTTCTTATCCTCAGAGAGAATCCCTCGGAGGACGAGGCGAAGCAATACTACGACCGCTACCGCGACGACTGCCTCAAGAGCCTGCGCGGGGACGAATTCAAGACGATAGTCGAGGGCTACGCCTCCGAGCTTTCGGTCAAGCGCAACGACAGGGTCATAAACAAGGCTGTCAAGGAGGTCCTTAAAGATGGCTGATATAATCAGAAATGAGGTCATCGATGCCGTACTCACACGCCAGACAATAAGAGAGTATAAGCCAATAATGCTCACCGACGCTCAGCTCGATACGCTGACCGCGGCGGCGATGATGGCTCCGAGCGGGCGCAACTGCCAGCCCTGCCATGTCAGATTCATATGCAATGACGCTATGCTGCGCCAAATGCAGATAGATTTCAAGAATATCGTTGGCTGGGACACGCCCGTTCACACACGAAGCGACAAGAACCCGTTCTATCACAATGCGCCGGTGTTCGCCGCGATATTCGCAAAGCCCGGCAGTCAGATGGATGCCGGAATCATGGTCGAGAACATATGCATCGCCGCAAAGGGACTCGGGCTCGGTACATGTATAGTCGGCAGCGCGGGCGCGCTGTTTGACGACGCCGACAAGGGTGCTTATTGGCGCGGGGAGATCGACATTCCCATTGATCTTCAGTATATGATAGGCGTTGCGATAGGCGTGCCGGATGAAGTGCCGGAGCAGAAGCCGCGCGACCCGAGTCATTACAAAACAATAAGATAACAAAAGATAAGATAAAATAAACTAACCGCCGCAGAGAATAAACTTTGCGGCGGCTGTTTTTATAAATTTTGTTCACTGCATGAAAACCGCCCGTGCCGAAAATCAGCACGGGCGGAATTTAATTTATCTGTTCTTTATGATATGGGGCAGGATGAGAATATATTTGACGAGCATATAGACTATTGCGACCGGGACATTCACGACATTCTTCGTGAAGTTTGAAAGGAAGTCGGTGGGCAGCTCTTCATGCTCCTTGGCTTCGCCCTTGGTGGTCTTCTTTATCGCGTATTCGTCGAACTTCTCGTAGCCGGTTGCCTCGCAGGTCTCATCGTCAACATCAACGGTGTATGCGCGGTAGATAAGTCTGTCGCCGTCGATGGTAAAGGTGCTGAACATCGACTTGTAGGGCTGCGCGGCAACGGCGGAATTCTTGAGGATAGGCTCCATGGCGTCCTCGTGAACGCTGTAGCGCTTAGTGCCGGCGGTGTTGGGCAGGATGTGAACCGTGCCCTCGGGATTGAGCGCGTAGGTTATCTCCTCGCCCTTGTAGTTCTCGGTGATGTACTCGGTCGGCTGGATCTTGTCGTCCTTGACCTGATAGGTACGCAGATACATATGGTCGTGACCGTTGATGACAACGTCGATATCAAGGCTGTCGATGATGGGCAGCAGGCGCTTGCGCATGATGACGGTGTCGGGCTTGTTTATGTTCTTGCCCGCGGAATAGCAGGCGCGGTGCATGAGGATTATCTTCCACTGCGCGTCAGAAGAGTTCATGTCGTTCTGAAGCCAGTTTATCTGCTCCTCGCTGATGGGATACATATCGTTTGTGTTGAGCACGGCGATATGTGCGTTCGAGTAGTCGAACGAATAGTAGACGCCGGTGATATGATTCCAGCCTGCGCTCTTGTCGAGGTTGAACATATTGTCGAACCAGCCCCAACGAAGGTTGCCCTCGTGGTTGCCGGCGGTCGGCGCCATGGTGATGTTCATGAGTGTGTCGCAGCTCTTCTCATAGAACCAGTCCCACTCCTGATCGTTGCAGTCGTTGACGAAGTCGCCCGCGTTCATGAGGAACTTCGCGTCGGGGCAGACCTGCATCGCGGTGCGCTGAACGGCGCCGCTCTTCGTGAAGTTTATTTCGTTGCCCGCCTGAACATCGGCAAGGGCTATGAACGAAAACGGCTCTTCGCCGTCGCAGGCTGTCTCAAATGTGCCGTTGTTGCTCCAGATGCCGGTCGAAGCGTCGCCGACTCTGTAAACATACTTTGTGTCGGGCTCAAGATTTTCGGCGAGCACCTTGTGGCAGTAGTTCTCTTTCCACTTCGTGCAGGTGCCGGAAAATTTGAGCGCGCCGTCGAAGCTGCCGTTGTATTTTGCAAGGGGCATAACTTCAACATCGCTGCCGCATTTCTCGGTCGTGTACCAGCAGATGCCGCGTCTTGTTTTGGCGTCGCCGTTGATAACAACGCTGATGCGCTTTATCGATCCGTCTGCGCTCTCCTGAGGCATGGCGGAGGCGGCGGGGACTATCATGCAGGCGAGCAGGCAGATTGCCATGACCGCGCTGATTATCCTCATCAGTTTTTTGTTCATCGCATATTCCTCCGAAATTTTGGTATAGTTATTCTACATCAGATTCGCACAAAAGTCAAGCGAGTTAGCGTATGCTCTTTGTGGATAATTTATAATACCTTTTCCATTAATATATGCGGACAGCCCTCTTCAACATCGTGGATCCCGGTGTCCTTGTAGCCGAGCGCTGAGTAAAATCCGGCAGCCTGTTCCTGCGAATGTATCCATATTTCATTGACTCCGTTTTCTGCGGCGTACTCTTCGGCGGCTTTTATTATGTCCGCGCCGAGCCCTCTGCCGCGAAAAGCCTTTCTGACTGCGACTCTGCCTATCATGACCCTGCCGCTCCCGGGGTCTGTGAAAATGCGGCAGACTCCGACGGGGTGACTGCCGTCAAACAGCACGATATGCGCGGCCGTTTCGTCGATATCGTCGAACTCCTCCTCGAAGCCCTGCTCTTTTACGAACACCTCGAGTCTTATCTCTTTCGCTTCGTCCGGGAGTTGATTATAGATTTTAGTTTCCATATAAACACCTCGATTTGTATTATATCACAAAAACGGGCATGAAATTTTGTATATACACACATCGCCGAAATTTGTCCCAAACTGTTGCAAGAGAAGAGAAATAAATATATAATTATCTAAAGAATCATTTCCGGCTCTGCGCCGGCGGAGGAATATATAATGGAAAAACTCAGAGTGCTCTTTCAGGGCGACAGCATAACCGATATGGACAGGGACCGCTCGAATATCCGCAACATGGGCAACGGCTATCCGCTGTTCGTTGCGTCGAATTTCCGCGCGGATAATCCGAAGTTTGATATCGACTTTTTCGATCTCGGCATCAGCGGAAACAGGGTCAGCGACCTGCGCGAACGCTGGCAGACCGATTGCCTAGATCTCCACCCCGATGTGCTCTCCGTGCTCATCGGAATAAACGACACATGGCGCAAATATGACAGCAACCTGCCTTCAGAAATCAACGAGTTCGAGAGTATCTACCGTTCATTGCTCGAAGACGCAAGACGCGAAAACCCGGATATCAAAATAATTATAATGGAACCCTTTGTGCTCCATGTTTCCGAAGAGCGCGCGAGCTGGCGCGAGGATCTCGACCCGAGGATTCAGGCGGTGCGCAGAGTGGCAAAAGATTACGCCGATGCGTTTATCCCGCTTGACGGTCTGCTCAACGCCGCCGCTATTGACACCTGCCCCGAGCAGTGGGCGCCCGACGGAGTCCACCCCTCATCCGACGGCGCGGCTCTGATAGCCCGCTACTGGCTTGAAGCGTTCGACAAGATACTTTGATGAAAGAGAGAAAAACAATGCCTTTTGATAAAAACTTTGTTCCCGCGCTGCGCTTCGCAGTCATGAGCGACATACATATCGACGACGAGGACTGCATCGAGGAACAGCGGTTTGCAAAAGCGCTTGACGACCTCAAAAATCTGTGCTCGTCCGATGAGAGATACAGCGGCTTTGACGCGCTCGTCATCGTCGGTGACTTCGCTTCGCGCGGGTCGGAGATTCAGATGTGCAAGGTCAAGAAGATTCTCGACGCAGGTCTGCCCGCCGATGTCAGGCTGATAATGACCATGGCGAGCCACGAATATATGACCGACGGCGAGGAGAATGCCCTGCGCCGCTTCGATGAGATATTCGGTCTTACTCCCGATACCCACGCGGTGATAAACGGCTTTGATTTCATCGCCGTCACAACGACGGGCGGCTGCCACTTCGACGACAAAAAGCGCAAGTTCATCTCCGCAGAGCTTGAAAAAGCGGCAGAGCGGGACGGTAAAAAGCCGATATTCTTCTTCCAGCATCCGCATATCACAGACACCGTCTACGGCAGCATTAACTGGGGTGAGGACGAGATAACCGATATTCTTATCAACTACCCTCAGATAGTCGATTTCTCAGGTCACTCCCACGCGCCGATAAACGATCCGCGCTCGGCGCATCAGCGCCACTTCAGCGCGTTCGGCACGGGCACGCTGAGCTATTTCGAGCTCGACGAGTTCGACAAGACCCACGGGACTATTCCGCCCGAGGACAGCAGCGCCGCTCAGTTCCTTATAGTTGAGGCGGACGCGCAGGGCAGGGTGAGGGTATATCCCTACGATGTGCTCGGCAGCCGCTTCTTCCCGTACACATGGGAGATAGACGAGCCGTGGAACATAGATTCGTTTAAGTATACCGCCGCACGCTATGTCACGGCGGAGAAGCCGTATTTTGAAAATGCCGGGATATTCGTCGAAAACATAACGGCGGACGGCTGCGATATAACCTTCACTCAGGCGACCGGAAAAGAACGCCCGGACAGCTATGATATCTACATTTTAGATTCTGACGGGCTGATAAAAAAGCATATGAATATTACTTCGCGCTACTATCTCTCCGATATGCCCGCGGCTCTTACCGAGCACATAGGCGGACTGAAAGCCGGCACGGAGTATACAATAAAAATAGTTGCAAACAGCTTTTGGCGCACGCGCAGCGATGCTCTGACCGCGCGGTTCGCCACACTCTGAAACACAGGAGCTGATTAAATGTTTTTTGTCTTACCGACAGCGGCGATATTCGCCATATATATTCTCGCGGCAGTTCTGCCCGCGATATTCCTGCTGCGCTATATCTATAAGCACGACACGGTCGACAAGGAGCCGCCCGGACTGCTGTTGTCGCTGATTCTCATGGGTATCGTTGCGGCGCTGATGTCGATAGTGCTCGAAATAATCGGCGAGAAGATACTCAACGATCAGATAAGCCAGGATGACAAATATTATAAAATCATTCTTGCGTTCGCAGTCGTTGCGGTCGTCGAAGAGGGAACAAAGTTCCTGCTGATGAAGCTCAAGACATGGAAGAATCCGAATTTCAACTACAGCTTTGACGGGATAGTTTACGCCGTCTCCGTCTCGCTGGGCTTCGCCGCGTTCGAAAATATAAAATATGTCATGAACTTCGGTCTGTCCGTTGCGCTCCCGCGCGCGGTGCTCGCAGTACCCGGTCATATGGGATTTGCGGTGTTTATGGGTCTGTTCTACGGACGCGCCAAGCTCTTCTCCGACCTCGGATGCAAGGGCAAAAAGGTGATGAATCTCCTCGCCTCTTATCTCTCTGCAGTGTTCCTGCACGGGTTCTATGACTCCTGCGCCATGATAGGCAACACCCTCTCGACCGTGATATTCATCGCGTTCGTGGCGCTGATGTATGTCATAGTGATAAGCTTGATAAAGCACGAATCGCGCAACGACAGAAGAATTTGAAATCTACCGTCAGCCGGCAGTTATCTGCCGGCCGGCGGTTTTGCGTTTATAAGAGCTGAAATATTGTTTTATTACTACTTTCCGAAAAAAGAAGTATTCGGAGGGTCGGCAGTAGCACGGAGAAAAATTTACGGATTTATCGAAAAACGCCGAAAAAATAAGTATAAAAGCCCGAAAAAATCAGCCGATTTTGTGAATTTTTCGCCGTATCTCCGGTATGCAATTGACTTTGCGGCATAGAATGTGGTAGAATACAGTGCAAGAGGATAACCGGTGCGGGACACCGGCTCTGAATATTTTTATCAATATTAAAAAGGAGGAATGAAGGTTGACTGATCAGAAAACAATGGCGTACATTAACCTTTATGCTGTCTTGGGAACTTTGGAGAATCTCTGCGAGATAGTTCCGGAGGCGAGCGCAATGCTCACCAACACCAAACCCATCTCCATCGGCTTTGAAGTGAAGGACGGCCCGAGCGCCACAATAACCTTCAAAAACGGCAGATGCAGGATGGAGCAGGGCGTCAACAAGTGCGACGTCAAGCTGCCTTTCTCTTCCTGCGAAAAATTCAACGGTCTTATCGACGGAACCGTAACCCCCATCCCCTCGAAGGGATTCCAGCACATCAAGTTCCTCCTCAAGACCTTTACCCCCTTGACCGACCTGCTTGCGAAATATATGCGTCCCTCGCCCGAGGATCTTCAGGACAGAACCTTCTTCGAGCAGAGCACCACGCTCATGCTCTATACCATTGCCGTCGCTATCTCCCAGATAGCCAATAACGACAAGATAGGTCAGTTCTCGGCATCCCATATCGTTGACGGCGAGATAGGCTTCGGCATAAAGGACGGCCCCGCGGTCACTATCCGCGCGAAGAACGGCCGCCTCGTTACCATCAAGAAGCGCTGCGAGAAACCGCGCGCCGAGATGGAGTTCGCTTCAATGGATCTTGCAAGAGACCTCTTCGACGGAAAGATAAACGCCGTTGCCTGCATCGGCATGGGCGCTATCACCATGAAGGGCATGATCTCGATGATAGACAATATGAACAGACTGCTCGACAGAGTTGCTCTGTACTTGGCATAAGGGAGGGGAACTTTAATGAGCTTCAAGATTAACGATTACACAAAGAGCAGAGAGATGTTCGAAAGAGCCGAAAAGGTTATTCCTTCCGGCGTTTACGGCCACCTCGGCCCGGCAGAAGGCTGCTTCATTCCCGTCAGCGCGTTCCCGCTTTTCGGCGACAGAGCGCAGGGCTCCTATTTCTGGGATGTTGACGGCAACAAATTTATAGACTATATGTGCGCTTACGGCCCCAATGTCCTCGGTTACAATGACCCCGACGTTGACGCCGCCGCTCTCGAGCAGGCAAAGAAGTGCAACTGCACCACCTCTCCGTCCTACAAGGCGGTTGAGTTCGCAGAGCTGCTTGTTGACACCGTCAACTGCGCAGACTGGGCTTTCTTCGCAAAGAACGGCAACGATGTCACCACCGCCGCTATCATGACCGCAAGAGCCCACACCCATCGCAAGAAGATAATCTTCATCAACGGCTTCTATCACGGTATTTCGCCCTGGACCCAGAAGGTCGACTATCCCGGTGTCCTTGAAGAGGACGTTGCGAACAATATCTATATCGACTGGAACGATATCCCGGCTCTTGAGAGAGTTATCGCCGAGAACGAGGGCGAGATAGCTGCGTTTATCTCAACTCCCTATCTCCACGGCAACTTCTTCGACAACCAGCTTCCCGCAGACGGTTACTGGCAGAAGGTTCGTGAGCTCTGCACAAAGAACGGCATTGTCCTCATCGTCGACGATGTCCGCGCAGGCTTCCGTCTTGACCTCGCCGGCAGTGACCACTTCTACGGCTTCGAGGCAGACCTTATCTGCTTCTGCAAGGCTCTTGCAAACGGCTGGAACGTCTCCGCCCTCTGCGGTAAAGAGTTCCTCAAGAGCTCCATCAGCAGCCTGTCCTATACCGGCAGCTACTGGCTCAGCGCTATCCCGTTCGCCGCAGGTATCGCCTGCATCAACAAGATGAAGAAGCTCAACACTCCCGCCCTCTTCCGCGAGAAGGGTCTCAAGGTCGGCGAGGGTCTCAAGGCTGCCGCCGCAAACAACGGCTTCCATCTTGTCGTCTCCGGCGAGCCGTCCCTGTTCTATCTGCGCCTTGCGGATGACGATTCCCTCATGCTCCATCAGGAGTGGGTCGCAGAGATGGTCAAGCGCGGCATATTCATCACGAGCCACCACAACCATTTCATCAACGCGTCCCTGGCCGACGAGGATATAGCTCACACCGTTGATGTTGCAGAGGATGCGTTCAACACCCTGCGCAAGAATCACCCCGAGCTTGCCTGATAAAATTATGAAAAAAAATCCCGTCCTGTCTTTACAAGACGGGGTTTTTTATGTTATCATATATAAAAATAGTTTCGCGCGCGCTCATGGGTTTGGATATTTTGCCCTTTTGAGTAATTTTTGCCGTGCGCGGGACATATATTTCATCCGGCGGATATTCCCGGACAAAAAACGGAAGCTTTGTGATTTGCGGGGGCACCCGTTCATTCACTCAGACGATAAAAATGTTTTCTGTAAGGAGGAAATGTAAATGCCATTATCAAAGCAGGAATGGTTAGCGCTCGAAAAGAAAGCTCACGAGCTGCGCAGACTTTGCCTCGACACCACTTACTGGGCGGGCAGCGGTCATATCGGCGGCGGCATGAGCGTCATGGATATGCTTACCGTTCTCTATCACAAGTACATGAGACTCGACGTCAAGAACCCCAAGTGGGAGGACAGAGACCGTTTTATCCTCAGTAAGGGTCACGCGGGTATAGCTTATGCTCCCGTGCTCGTCGATTTCGGCTGGAACGATCCCGAGCAGCTCAAGACCTTCAACCACACGAACTCGAAGATGGGCATCCACCTCGATTCGAACAAGGTCGTCGGCGTTGACGCCTCCACCGGTTCTCTCGGCCACGGACTTCCGATAGCCGTCGGCACCGCTCTTGCCGCAAGAGTTCTCGGCAAGGATTACAAAACATACTGCATCCTCGGCGACGGCGAGTGCGACGAGGGTTCAAACTGGGAAGCCGCTATGTCCGCTTCCACCTTCAAAGTCACCAATATGATCTCCTTCGTCGACCGCAACAAGTGCATGATCGACGGCAGAACAGAGGATGTCATGAAGCTCGAGCCCTTCGCCGACAAGTGGCGTTCTTTCGGCTTCATCGTCAAGGAAGTCGACGGACACAACTTCAAGGAGCTGTGCGAAGCTATCGACTTCGCTCTTGAGAACAAGACCGATTCTCCCGTCATGATAATTGCCGACACAATAAAGGGCGCCGGCATCAACTTCATGGAGGATAACTATCAGTGGCACTACGGCGCTATTGACGAAGAGAAGTATAAGAAAGCTATAGACAGCCTTGACGCCTACTATGAGGCACGCAAGGCAAGAGCTGAAAAGGAGGGCGAATAATATGGCAGGCGGAATGACCTATACAGCCGTTGAATCAACCGCTCTTTCCACCGCGGAATATTACGGCAAGACCCTTGTTGAGCTCGGCGCAGAGCATCCCGAAGTTGTCGCGCTGACCGCTGACCTCGGCAAATCAACAAAGATCGGTATGTTCGGTGAGGCTTATCCGGACAGATTCTTCAACGTCGGTATCGCAGAGCAGAACATGTTCGGCGTCGCCGCAGGTATGGCGAGAGCAGGACTCGTTCCTTTCCTTTCGACCTTCTCGGTCTTCGCTTCTCTGAGAAGCGCCGACCAGCTCCACACCGACATCTGCTATCAGAATGTCAACGCTAAAATAATCGCTACCCATTCGGGTACTTCGTTCGGTCAGGCAGGCTCGACCCATCACGCTATCTGCGATCTCGCAGTTACCCGTGCTATGCCCAACCTCACCGTTATCTGCCCCGCAGACGGTATGGAGACTGTCAACGCAGTCCGTGCGGCATATGAGACCCCCGGCCCGTTCTATATCAGAATCAACAGAGGCTTCGACCGCGTCCTCTATAAGGACACCGATTACGGCTTCGAGCTCGGCAAGGCAGTCACTCTTAAAGAGGGTACCGACATCACCGTTATCGCTTGCGGCTCCTGCGCATTCCAGGCTCTTCAGGCGGCTAACTTCCTTGAGAATTCGGACGGTCTTAAAGTCAGAGTTCTCGATATGCACACCATCAAGCCCATCGACCGCGAGGCTATCCTCAAGGCTGTTATGGAGACCCGCCGCATAATCACCGTTGAGGATCACAACGTCATCGGCGGTCTCGGCAGCGCGGTTGCAGAGGTTGTTGTTGAGTCCGGTAAGGGCTGCGCATTCAAGCAGCTCGGTATCCAGGATAAGTTTGCTCCCATCGGACTGCATGAGGACATCATGTCCATGCTCGGTATCGACTCCAACGGTATTGTTGACGCTGTCCGTGAGGTCATGGGCAAGGACTTCGAGCTTGATGACGATTGGGACGACGAGGTGTAATAACTTCGCCCGTATCCCGATAAGGAAAGGAATGATTATATGGCATCAAGAGATGAGATTTTTACTAATAAACTTTTTCTCAACGCTGTCCTTCCGCTCATCAAGGTAATTGCAAGCGACGTTCCCTCGCTCGCAAAGAAGTTTGAGCACGCGCACGGCGTTATGCAGGTCAGTGCTCTCGATCCCGACAGCCCGGACGGCAAGGTGGCTACCCATTTCGTAGTCAACTGCGGCGAGTGGCTCGTTCACAACGACAAGGTGGACACCGCTCCCCACATCGAGCTTGAGTTCAAGAGCATCGAGGCGATGAACGCATTCTTCAAGGGCAAGATGAGCCTTTCGACTCTGCCCAAGATGAAGGGTATTGCAAAGCATCCCGGCCTGTTCGCCTCGTTCATGGCAGTGCTGCTGAAGATGTCCTCGCTGCTTACCGCAAAGGGCATCCCGGAGGACGAGGACACCAAGGCTCTGCTCGTCAAGTGCTACTTCTACCTGCTTTCGAGCGGCATCAGCCAGCTCAACAAGCTCGGCCATCCCGATGTTCACGATTGGGCGCTCAAGAGCCCCGACCGTGTCTATGCGTGGGCTGTCAACGGCCACGATGAGCTTTCGGCTTATCTGCGCATAAAGGCGGGCAAATCGAGAGCCGGCAGAGGCGTTTACAAGAGAGCTATGCCTTTCTTCACCCTCCGCTTCGATTCTCTCGACAGCGCGCTGGGTATCCTGCTCGGTCTTGACGATATGCTTGACTCCGCGAAGAAGGGCAAGCTTATCATGGAAGGCGCACCCGAGTTCGGCGCTCAGATCGGCGAGTATATGCTCACCGTCGCCGGATTCATCCAGTAAGAGAAAACATAACAAAATGCCGCCGTGTCTTCGGATGCGGCGGTTTTTATATGACGATAACATAATATTTTGCTAAAATATCCCATTCTCCGTTCACTGGTGACAAAAATTGAAAACTATCAGCGATTTAAACGGAAAAAGCTTGCAAAATCAAAGCGCAGGCTTTATAATCTAAGCATAACTCCCGCATGAATATCCGCCTCGGCGAATCACCGACAGGGCGGAGAAAATGCAGGTAATTTCAAGGAGGAAACGGAAATGAAATACGCATTCGTAAACGGCGTTATTCTCGACGGCACTCAGGATATGGAGCCACAGTCCGGCAAAATCATTCTTGTCGACGGCGAGAAGATAACCGCCATAGTCGACGCGGGCGCGGATATATCCGGATATGAGAAGATAGACCTCGGCGGAAAGTACATAATGCCCGGCCTTATCAATATGCATATCCATCTTCCCTCGAGCGGAAAGCCGAAGAAGAAAGAATCCGACCCGAAGAAGCTTGTCAAAATCATGACGAGCAACAACTTCTTCCGCAAGATAATCAAGGCTGTCTGCCGCAGCGCGGCTCAGATGCAGCTCAACAGCGGCGTTACAACCATCAGAACCGTTGGCGGAGTTGAAAACGCCGATTCGAGCATCCGCGACGATATAAACGCCGGAAAAACCGTCGGTCCGAGAATACTTGCGGCTAACATGGCGGTCTCCGTCCCGGACGGACACATGGCGGGTTCGCTTGCCTATGTCGCCGAGAGCGCAGAGCAGGCGAGAGACTTCGTCGCGAAGATTGCCGAGGATAAGCCGGATCTGATAAAGCTCATGATAACCGGCGGCGTGCTTGATGCAAAGGTCAAGGGTGAGCCCGGCGTGCTGAAGATGCCCCCCGAGTATGTCAAGGCGGCGTGCGACGAGGCGCACAAGCGCGGACTTATGGTCGCCGCCCATGTTGAGAGTCCCGAGGGCGTACGCGTTGCGCTTGAAAACGGCGTCGACACCATCGAGCACGGCGCAAAGGCGGATGACAAAATAATCTCGCTCTTCAAAGAGAAGCACGCGGCGCTCATAACGACCCTTTCTCCTGCGCTTCCCTATGCGCTGTTTGATCGCTCCGTCAGCCACGCAACCGAGCTTTCGCAGTTCAACGGCGAGGTCGTCTTTGAGGGCATAATCGACTGCTCCAAGAAGTGCCTTGCAAACGGTATCCCCGTCGGTCTCGGAACCGATACCGGCTGCCCGTTTATCACTCACTACGATATGTGGAGAGAGCTTGTCTATTTCCACAAGTACTGCGGCGTGTCAAATAAATTTGCACTCTACACCGCAACGAAGAGAAACGCGGAGATAGCGCATATTGATAATATCACCGGCACCGTCGAGCCCGGCAAGTGCGCCGATCTTATCGTCACCGACGCGAACCCGATCGACGATCTCAAGACTCTTCGCAATGTGAAGATGGTCATGGCGAGGGGACATCTTATCCGCGAGCCCAAGGTCAAGAAATATGAGAACGTTGAGCGCGAGCTCGATAAGTTCCTTTAATATCGTTTTAATGAGGGGATAGATGTAAAATGAGTCCGATAATCGTTTCAACTTTCGGCGCGTTTACCGCGCTGCTGCTGGTGTTCGCCATTTCGGAGATACTGGCAAAGGTGACAAAGGGCTGGGTACCCTCGGTGCTTGTCATCATGATACTTATGCTCGTCGGCTTTTCGACCGGGCTTTTCCCGAAGACCATTATAGACGACGCGGGCGTGTCCGATGCGCTGTTTAAAGTCGCCTGCGGTCTGCTCGTCACCCATCTCGGCACGCTCATAAGCCGAAAAGAGATGGCGGCGCAGTGGAAGACGGTCATAATCTCGCTCATGGGCGTCGCTTCTATAGCGGTAATCTGCCTGACTCTCGGCACCGCGCTCTTCGGTTTCGATAACGCGATTGCCGCAGCGCCTCCGCTCGCCGGCGGCGCAATAGCTACCGCGATGATGTCGAGTGCCGCTAATGAAGCAGGCAAGACCTCCGCAGCCCTTGTTGCGATAATCTGCCTCTCCCTCCAGGGACTTGTCGGCTACCCGCTGACCTCGTTCTGCCTGAAGAAGGAGACAAAGAGACTCACGAAGCTCTACAGAAACGGCGAGTTCAAAGCGTCAACTGCCGCTTCTGAAGACAAGAAGGACGAGAAGAAGAGAGCCACAAGCACCACTATTATACTGCTCAAGCTCGCGCTCATCACTCTTGCGGCTTACTGGATCGACTATGCCACAAAGGGCTATATCCCGATGTATGTTGTTTGCCTGCTGCTCGGCTTCGCCGCTCACGAGCTCAAGCTCGTTGAGACCGATGCCCTCCATGAGGCGAGCTCCTACGGCTTCATTATGACCGCGCTGATGATGGGACTGTTCAAGACTCTCGCAAGCTCCGGTACAGACGGCATCGCGTCCGTTGTCGGCATCGCCGCCGCGCTTGTCGCTTTCGCGACCGTCGCAATGGGCCTTATGGCTCTGCTTGCAAGCAAGATATTCAAGCAGTCGTTCTTCATGTGCTATGCGATAGTTCTCAACGCCTTTTCCGGATTCCCGATCAATATGCTGATAACCATCGAGGCTATCAACATAAACACCGAAGAGGGTGACGAGAGAGACAACATCACCGCCGAGATCATGCCCAAAATGCTCGTCGCGGGCTTCGTCTGCGTGACGATAGTCTCCGTCCTGCTCGCGGGAATACTTGTAAGATTCCTGTAATTTCGATTTACCGAAAGCTCCCGAGGCTAAACGGCCTTGGGAGTTTTTTGCAGCCGATACGCAGAAAAACAGTAAAAATTTAAAGAATAACGATAAATATTTATTGACAATCTTGAATCGCCGTGCTACAATGACCTCGCAAACCAAGGCGAAGAGGTATGTGAAATGAAAGACGATAAGAAAATAAAAACAGAAAAAATCGTCCTCAACGGGCTTGTGATTGCGGGCATAGTGCTGACGCTGCTTGCGGTTCTCTCTTCACCTTTTATAATTGTCGCGATAATAAAAGCGGGCGAATTTTCGGCGCTGCCGCCCTATACTTGGATTCTGACCACCGCTTCGGTCTACGTCTGCGCCGTGCCGTATCTGGCGGCGCTCATTGAGCTGAAGCTCATCTGCTCGCGCATTTTCACCGACAAGGCGTTTTCAATGGGAACGGCGAAAAAATTCCGCAATATCGGAATCTGCGCCTTCGCGGAGCTGCTGATATTTTCAGTCGACCAGGCGGTGCTCTGCTCGATGCTCGCTGTATATGAGCTTATGGGGCTCTACTATCTGCCGGTTTTCGTGTTCGCGTTCATCTGTGTCGTCGCGGGAGTTCTCGCGTTTGCGATGAGCGGCGTGTTCAAGCGTGCGGCGGATATAAAAGAAGAAAACGACGGGATATTTTAACGGGGTGACGGCATGATAGTTATAAATTTGGATGTTATGATGGCAAAAAGAAAAATGTCGCTCACCGAGCTTGCCGACAGATTGGGCATGACGATGGCGAATGTTTCGAATTTCAAGAATCATAAGGCAAAGGCTTTTCGCTTCTCGACTCTCGATTCTCTCTGCGAAATCCTCGACTGCCAGCCGGGCGACCTGCTCGAATATGTACCGGGGGAGAGTGAAAAAGAATGAAAAAGCTTAAAATGATTTCTCTGATATCGGCGGCGTTTCTGCTCGCGTTTTCGCTTTCCGCCTGCGTTTTCAAGAGCGGAGATCCCGTCATAGCCTCGCTCGGAAAGGCGATGTCGGTGCAGCGCTACAGCTGCGCGGGCTTCGGGGATTCGACGGACTTCGGGATATACACCTTTCCCGGCGCGAGCCCCGGGGAGAGCGAATATTTCAAGCCCGTGACCGCCGAGAGCAAGACGGAACTTCTCGGATATATAGATGAGTTTGAGCAGGTTATAGACTCTCTGCGCGACGGCGACGAGGGTGCCGACCTTGTGAACAATTACCGTTTTTTGCGCGACGATATCGATGAGAGCGACTATCTCTATATTTACGACCGCGAAGGCAAGCCGATAGGCGACGGAGCCTATTCAAAATACGATTATTACAACGTCTACTTCTTTGATTCGCAGACGACAACACTGTATTATTTCCACAATAATATATAATGAGAAAAATAATTGAGGCTTTTCAGTCCGTTTCTGCGTTTTCACGGTTGAAAATTATGTGAAAATGCATTAAAATAGATATAGAATCTATGAGGAGGACTGACTATGGAAAGCTTCAGACATATGCCTCTTGAAAACATACAGAACTGCCGCGACCTCGGCGGATATCCGATAAAGGGCGGCGGATTCACGAAATACGGCAGACTGCTTCGCTGCGGCAGACCGCGCGCGTCCACGCCGAATGATATGGAGTTCTTCCGCGAATACGGGATAAAGAATGTTTTCGACCTGCGCGGCGATTCCGAGGCGATATCCATGCCGTCGGAGTTTGTCGATTATCCGGGAGTGAATTACTATCATTTCTCATTGCTTGAAATAAACCCCGCGTCGCCGCATATGGAGATGTCGATGCCGGAGGTGTATGTCACGAGCCTCAACGAGTGCAAGGGCAACTATGCACGCCTGTTCTCCGCGCTGTCTCGCGTCGAAGCTCCGTCTATGTTCCACTGCTTTCTCGGCAAGGACAGAACCGGCATAACCGCCGCGCTGATACTGCATTTAACAGGCGTATATTTTGAGGATATCCTTGCGGATTACCGCATCTCCTCGACCTATCTCGAGCCGTTTTACCGCCGCGAGATGGAGAGAAAAACGGGACTTGTCCATGAGAGCGACATGTCGCATCTCGGCTCCCCGTCGGAGAATATAACCGCAGTGTTTGAATATCTCTCGCGCCGCTACGGCTCGGTCGAGGACTATTTCCTCTCTGCGGGCCTCACTTCGGACGAGATAGACGCAGTCGGCAGAATACTCAGATAAATATTTTCAACAACAAAACCCTCCGTCAGGCAATCCCGGCGGAGGGTCAATATTTTATTTAACAGATCAGACCGATGCGAGGAAAGTGTCGGTGTCGGTGATCTCTGCGCCGTAGGTGTCCTTGAGATACTTCAGACCGTACTCATAGTCCTCGGCGGTGAAGGAGTTAGTTGCGTCTTTGATAACAACAATGTCGTAGCCGAGCTGATAAGCGTCGGCGGAGGTGTGGCGAACGCACATATGGGTGTGCAGTCCGGTAACAACAACGGTGTTGACTCCGAGCTCCTGGAGCAGGAGGTCAAGGTCGGTGTGGAAGAAACCGCTGTAGCGTCTCTTGGAAACGACATAGTCGCTCTCGCAGAGTCCGAGCTCGTGAATGACTTTCGCGCCCTCGGTGCCAGCTATCGCGTGGTCGCCCCAGAGCTTGAGCTCGTGGTCGATGCCCTTGAGATGAGCGTCGTTGCAGAAGATGACTGGTATGTTCTTCTCTCTTGCGCCGTTGAGCAGTTCTGCGGTCTTGGGGACTATTGCAAGACCTCTGTCGCACTTGAGTGCGCCGGTGACGAAGTCGTTGAGCATATCAACGACAAGAATTGCGTACTTCTTTTCCATAATATTTACAGCTCCTTGTGTGTTATGATTAAATTATACCGATTTAATCTTCCGGTGTCAATGATTATCGCCGCAAAGAAAAAGCTCTTTTACAACAGGCGTTTGTGTGATATAATTTATTCATATCAATTTCCCGGGAAACGGAGAGCGTTTATGGCAACTGTGCTTTTGGCTGTGATATTTATAGCCTATATCGGGCTCGGAATCCCAGATTCTTATCCGGGCTGCTGAGCATAAAGCTCTAGGGTAAAAAAGTCATGGTCATAGGCCAGTGCGTGACCCTCGCGGCGATACTGCTCATTATGTTCAAGCTGCCAATGGCGGCGACATATGCGGGTCTTTTCATGATAGGTCTCGGCAACGGGCCGCTGTTCCCAAGCATGACTCATCTTATACCGAAAGTGTTCGGCAAGAGCGTCTCGCAGTCGATGATAGGTACACTCATGGGTTTCTCTTCAATCAGCATATTTTTGACCCCGTTCATTTTCGGTCAGCTCGCGGGTCGATTCGACTCGTGGCTGTTCCCGTATGCGGCACTCGCGATGTATGCGGTGATGATGATATAAACTGCGTTTTTCATACGCAGACTGGCAGATAAATAAAAAGGAGAAACGATATGAAAACGACTCAGGTTGCCGCCGCGCTCATTTGGCAGGGCGACAGATTCATGATATGCCGCCGCCCTGCGAACAAGGGCAACGCCCTTTTATGGGAGTTTGTCGGCGGAAAGCTCGAACCGGGCGAGACACATCAACAGGCACTCATTCGCGAATGCCGCGAGGAGCTCGGGATAACGGTAGAGGTTGGCGACGAATTCTGCGATGTCTACCATCAGTATCCGGATATATATGTCCATCTCGTCGTGTTCAACACGAGAATAGCCGAGGGCACGCCTCAGCTGCTCGAACATTGCGGACTCGAATGGATAACGCCACAGGAGATAAAAAACTATGCCTTCTGCCCGGCGGATAAAGATATACTCCAAAAAATAATCAATACACATTGAAAGAGGTTATATTATGCAGCTTGTTCTTCCGTTTGAACATATGGCAAAGGCGGCGCAGTATATGGAGCCGTCGGTTTTTGAATATGTCCGCGAGGGTGAGATAGAGAGCTTCGAGAGCTTTGAAAAGTTCGATTTCCTCGCCTTTGACTGGTACGATGTCCACAGCGAGCGCACCGAGGACTATAAAATGCTCGCCTATGTCAGCCGCGAGAATCTGATAATTTTCACAGAGGGCGTGGCGGGCGACACGGCAAAGAAGATAATGGACGGGCTCGCGGCGGAGAATCCGGAACTCAGATCCGAGCAGCTGCTCTACAGATTCTTTGTTCGGCTTTTAAACGGCGATATGGACTGCCTCTCGAGGCTCGAGAATGAAATAGACGAATACGAAAATGTCTATCTTTTCAAGAGTGAGTCCGGCAAGGATGTTTTTGAAAAGCTGTCCGCCTGGCGGCGCGAGCTGCTGAGAATAAAGCGCTACTATGAGCAGCTGACTTTGATTTTTGACGAAGCTTCTGCGAACGACAATTCCGTATTTTCGAACTCTGCGGCGAAACGCTTCGCCATTCTCAAGAATCGCACCGACCGCTATCTCCAGACGGTGCAGAACCTGCGCGATGTTATCGAGCATCTTCAGGAGGAGTATCAGGCGCAGCTGTCTATCCAGCAGAACGATCTGATGAAGCTTTTCACGGTTGTTACCGTTATCTTTCTGCCGCTTACTTTGCTCACGGGTTGGTACGGCATGAACTTTTCCGGTATGCCGGAGCTCAACTGGGAATATGGATATCTTGTGATAATTGTCGTGAGTATTGTTGTGCTCGTTGCGCTGATACTATTCTTCCGCCGGAAGAAGTGGCTCTGAGATTTTGAAAAATTTTTGATTTGCCTATTGACAGGGTAGGCAATATGTGCTATATTGTATCCAACATACCACCGAGGTAGGCGTTTGAAAGGAGAGAATGTTATGAAAAAGACCGCCATGAACCGAATGAACCGCTGTAGCTGCGCCTGTTGTCAGTGCGCGTGTTTCGTCATGTCTTTTTCCGATATGTCCTCCAAATGCGGGTCGTTGAACTGATCCGATAAACGGCTTTTTGACCGGGGACACTCATCGGAGTTCCCCGGTTTTTTTATTGCGCCGCGGAACTCAGAATCTTAACTAACTAACTTCAAAGGAGCAATTTATTATGTCAAAGATTTATACCTCAGCAGACCAGCTTATAGGAAAGACCCCTCTTCTCGAACTGACCCACATTGAAAAGAAATACGGACTCAAGGCGAAAGTGCTCGCAAAGCTTGAGTATTTCAATCCCGCAGGCTCTGTCAAAGACAGAATCGCCAGAAAGATGCTCGACGACGCAGAGGCGGCGGGCAAACTCACCCCCGATTCAGTCATTATCGAGCCGACCTCCGGCAATACCGGCATCGGTCTCGCCTCCGTCGCCGCCGCTCGCGGATATCGCATAATTATCGTTATGCCCGAGACGATGTCCGTTGAGCGCCGCCAGCTGATGAAGGCATACGGCGCCGAGCTTGTGCTCACCGAGGGCGCAAAGGGCATGAAGGGCGCGATAGCCAAGGCTGACGAGCTCGCAAAAGAGATACCGAACAGCTTCGTGCCCGGTCAGTTTGTCAACCCATCGAACCCCAAGGCTCACTATGAGACCACGGGTCCCGAGATTTTTGAAGACACCGACGGCGAGGTCGATATCTTCGTCGCAGGCGTCGGCACCGGCGGCACCATCACGGGCGTCGGCGAGTATTTAAAAGACAAGAAGCCCGGCGTAAAAATCGTTGCAGTTGAACCCGAGACCTCGGCAGTGCTCTCGACAGGTGTTGCGGGCGCGCATAAGATACAGGGCATCGGCGCAGGCTTCGTGCCCGATGTGCTCGACACAAAGGTCTATGACGAGATAATCCCCGTCAGCAACGAGGCAGCATTCGAGGCCGGCAAGCTTATCGGCAAGAGCGAGGGTGTGTTGGTCGGCATATCCTCCGGCGCCGCCGCTTATGCCGCGATAGAGCTTGCAAAGCGCCCGGAGAACGAGGGCAAGACGATAGTTGTGCTCCTGCCTGACACAGGCGACCGCTATCTGTCTACTCCGCTTTTTCAGGACTGATAAATAATTTCCCAATAGGCTCCGGCTTTTTCGCCGGGGCTTTCGGGCTTTTTTGAGAGGAAGAATATGAGCTTTAACCCCGATAACCCGCGCCGCAAGGCGCTCATCGCGATGAGCGGCGGAGTGGATTCGTCCGTCGCCGCCTATCTCGCGATTGAGAGCGGGCTTGACTGCATCGGCGTGACGATGAAGCTTTTTGATAACGAGGACGCAGGGATCAGCCGCGAAAAGAGCTGCTGCTCGCTCGAAGATACGGAATATGCGCGCGGCGTCGCCTACAGGCTCGGGATGCCGTATTATGTTTTTAATTTTACTGCGGATTTCAAAGAGCAGGTCATGCGCCGTTTTGTGGAAGCCTATGAGCGCGGCGCGACCCCGAACCCATGCATAGACTGCAACAGATATCTGAAATTTGACCGCCTCTATCGCCGCGCAAAAGAGCTCGGCTGCGAATATGTTGTCACGGGTCACTATGCGCGAATCGAAGAAGAAAACGGCAGATTCCTGCTGAAAAAGGCAGTTGACCCTACAAAAGACCAGAGCTATGTGCTCTATTCAATGACGCAGGACGAGCTGCGGCACACGCTGTTTCCATTGGGCGGCATGACGAAAACGCATACGCGCGAACTTGCGCGCAAGCTCGGCTTTTATAACGCCGACAAGCCGGACAGCCAAGATATCTGCTTTGTGCCGGACGGTGATTACGCCTCGTTTATCCGCTCGTTTACGGGCAGAGACTATCCGCGCGGCGAGTTCGTTGACAAAAGCGGAAATGTGCTCGGCAAGCACAGGGGACTCATCGGCTATACCATCGGTCAGCGCAAGGGACTCGGAATAGCGCTGGGCGAGCCGAAATATGTGACCGCACTGATGCCAAAAGAAAACCGCGTCGTGCTCGGCAGCAATGAAGACCTGATGAGCCGCGAACTCGACGCGAAGAATTTCAATTTTATCGCCTTTGATACCCCACCTGCGGAGTTTCGCGCGAGCGCGAGGGTCAGATACAGGCAGGCGGAACAGCCCGCGACAGTGCGCGTCACGGGCGAAAATACAGTGCATATAACATTCGACGAGCCGCAGCGGGCAATAACAAAAGGTCAGGCGGTCGTCGTCTATGACGGAGATGTGGTTATCGGCGGCGGAGAGATCTGCTGAGTGCGAAACGGAGGAATATTTATGATGATATCAACGCGCGGACGCTACGCTCTGAGGGTGCTCGTTGACCTTGCGGAGCACAGCGGCGGTCTCGTCCCGATGAAGGATGTCGCGGCGCGCCAGGGCATCTCAAAAAAATATATGGAGCAGATAATGGCTCTGCTTGTAAAGGACGGCTACGTTGAGGGCGTCCACGGCAAGGGCGGCGGTTACAGGCTCGGCAGACCGCCGGAGCAGTGCGTTGTCGGCGATATTCTGCGCCTGAC